>CABDYO010000161.1_pt1 | contig 14780 bp, 14 predicted proteins | sample 3131971 | NCBI WGS metagenome assembly CABDYO01 (sample SAMEA5534338, study PRJEB31848) | metagenome | biome: tundra; feature: field; material: soil | place: USA | collected 2013-05 | depth 0.45 m | reverse complement strand
AGTGTCACGCGATCGCCCTGAATCACGGCGGAGCCTCACGCTCAAGGCCGAGCAACGCCACGAGGCCGCCGGCAACCATGAACGAGCCGCCCATCAAACTGACAACCGCGGCGGGCAGGACGGTCCCGTCCGTGGTGTAACCGATGCGGCCAATCGCACCGCCGATGCAGATATCTACGGCCAGGCCGAGGACGACCAGCTCGATCGCAGCGGCTCGCGGGTCCAACCTCCGCCCCGCCAGCAGGATCGCGACCACGCCGGCAACCAGCGCCGCTGCCGTTGCCGCGAAGAGCGGCCCCAGCTGGCCAGAGCGCGCGACGGCGTCGCCCAGACCGCTCACCGCAACAAGGTCACGAGCCGCGGTCGGAGTTCCCGTCAGGATGGAGATGACTCCACCCAGGACGACAGCCGTACCGGCCATTGCGAATACGACGCCACTGATCCGGGCCGCTCGCGCATTTGGCGCGGCGACGGGTCGCTCTGCCGTCATTTCGAACCCTCGATCGCTAACTGCACGAACTGCTGGGTCTCCGGCCTTGCCAGGGCACTCGCGCGGCGGGTGCGCTCGGGGCTGACTATAGCGCCAGTCCCAAGTCGGATCAGCGGCCGGCCCGCAGCAGTTCCAGGGCGGCGGCGGCCGTGGGCTCGTCGGTGATCAACAGGTGGAGCAGGCCAGTCCTCGCCCCCGCGACGATCGTCTCGACCTTGTTCGACCCGGCGGCAATTCCGACGACCCGCGGCACCCGCCGCAGCGTCTCGATCGGAATCGAGATCGTGCGGCGCTCCCATTCGTCCTCGACGAACGAGCCGTCGAGCCGCACAAGATGACCGGCTACGTCACCGACTGCACCTTTGTCAGCGAGCCTGGCGCGGCCCGCCTCGTCGAGTCGATCCATAACCGTGCCGTATCCGGGCGCGGATCGCGGCGCCCCGCTCATCCCGACGAGGGCCAGCTTCAACTCGCCCCAGTAGCGCGTGGTGGCCGTCACCGCGCTATCGGAGAGGAGCGCGGCCGTGGTCGTTTCGTTGTCCAGCAGGCCGGGGGCGTGGAGCAGCCGCACGCCCGCCCCGATTCGCTCTGCCAGGTGGCGGGCAATCTCGTTGCTGTTGAGGTGGGGATTGCTCGAATCCCAGCCACCGACCAGCGGCACAACCACGACCCGCGGCACAACCACGACCCGCGGTTGGGAGCCCGGCGGTGGCGACCCGGCGGACAAGGATCCTGCGGGCAGGGATCCTGCGGGCAGGGCGTTCACGAGCGACTCCACCGTGTAGCCGCCGGTCAGCCCGATGGCACCTTCCCGCGGCAGCTCGACCAGCAGGCGAGGCGCGGCAGCCACGCCGCACAACCGAGCGGCGAGGGCCGGCGCGGTTTCGTGGCCTGGCGTCACCCAGACCTCGAGGTGGAGGGCGTCGGCAAGGGCTCGGGCCAGAGGCGTCGGCGCGGCGGGCGCGCCTTCCACGGCGATGCGAACCACGCCCGCTGCCCTGGCCGCGGACAGCAGCCGCGAAACCTTTGATATGGAGAAACCCGTCAGCGCCGCGATCTCCGGCTGGCCCAACTCACGGACGTAGTAGAGCTGGGCAACCAGCCGCATCATCTCGCGCTGGCTCGTCGCCTCGGTTGCGTCGGTCGTCCCGATGGCCTCGGCATCGGGGGTCGTCGCCGGCTCGGTCGCCTTGCCGGAGCCGCCGTCTTTCGCCAACCGATGACTCCTTCCTTGACACGCTCGGCCGCAGCCACGACTATACGAGCAGCAAATCTCATGCAATACCTTGCGTGAGAATAGTTGCAGAAAGTAATGCCAGAGTCAAGGCGCCACCGGCCTTAGTCCGGGCGACGTCGACAGCCTCGGAGGCACTCGGTGCGAGCGTTCGGGATCGTCATCGCAGGACATGGGACGCTTCCGGCTGCGCTGCTCTCTTCCACGGAACTGATCTGCGGCCCCATCGCCGACACTGCCGCCATTGGCCTTGAGCCGGGCGAGTCGCCGGACCACTACACCGACGCACTTCGGGCCGCCATCGGCCACGGGGCTCGCCGAGTGCTAGTACTGTGCGATCTGCTGGGCGGCACGCCCTTCAACGTGGCCTCGGCCATCGCTCGCCGGTCGCCACGCGTCGTCTGCGTCTCCGGCGTGAATCTGGCCATGGCCGTCGAGGCAGTCCTCGCCGAAGGAGGGCTGGATGAAGCTCTGGTGGAGCGGCTGCTGGAAGTGGGGCGCGACGGTATCACCGAGACCGAGCGACACCGCACCAGTCGCGCCTCCTAGCGCCAGCCCACACAGCCCGGCCCGACCGACCCCGCAATGAGCCTTCGACTTGTCCGCATCGACGACCGCCTGATCCACGGCCAGGTCGTGGCCGGGTGGCTCCGTGCGCTGGGCGCGAAGCGGATCGTGATCGTGGACGACGCCACCGCCCGGGACGAATTCATGCGCGAGGTGTTGACTCTGGCGGCGCCGCAGGGTGTGCCGGTTGAGGTCTGCGACGTGGCCGGGGGTGCCGCGCGCCTAACCCAGCTGGCCGCAACGACGGAGCCGGTAATCGTGCTGGCCCGCTCGCCACGGACGATCCTGGCCCTGCGTCAGGAGGGCGTCCCAATTAGAGTGGTGGACCTGGGCGGAATGGGTGGCGGTCCCGGCCGAAAGCGCCTCCACAGGACGATATCTGTCAGCCCGGACGAACTCCGGGAGCTGCGGGAACTCGAGCAACTCGGCACGCGGGTCGAGATCCAGATCGTCGCCGACGATCGGCCGATTCCGTTCCATTCACTGGATTCGGGAAGTTGAGCCGCCGGGGCGGTTTCGGGAGGAGACGGATGTACGGGAAGTCCCAAGCGGTCTTGACCGCCGCGGTCTGGACCGCCGCGGTCAAGACGGCCGCTGTCGGCGCCGGCTTGGTTGCGATGGCGTTGCTCGCCGCGTTCGCTCCGCTCGCCGTCCTCGGCGCCGCCTCCGGACCGGCCGCCGCGGTGGTCGCGCCGCACACGCTCACCGTAAGCATCTGGCAGGCTGCACTCATCGCCCTCGGCTACTACCTGGCCAACAGTCCGTGGCTCTTCGGTCTGGCCTTCTTCACGCTCTACAGGCCTCTCGTGGCCGGGTTCTTCGTCGGCCTCATCCTGGGCGATCCGGCCCAGGGAACGCTGATCGGCGCCGCGATCAACATCCCTTACCTCGGATTCATCTCCGCCGGCGGCAACCTCCCAGCCGATGCAAGCCTCGCCGGCTGGGTGGGCACGACTGTTGCCCTGGCCAGCGGCCTCGACCCAACCAAGGCCATTCCCATCGCCTTCGGCTTGGGTATGCTCGGCACGATCATCTTCTACGGCCGCATGGCCGTCGACTCGGTCTTCGCTCACTGGGCCGATGCCCGCGCCGAGAAGGCCGACATCGGTGGCGTTGCGTTCATGAACGTGGTCCCGGGCCAGCTCTTACTCTTCGTCGCTAGCTTCGTTCCGGTCTTTCTGCTGGCCCTCAACGGCCCATCGGCCGTCCAGGATGTCCTCAACCGGCTGCCCCTTTGGGCCGTCAACGGCCTGGTCATCGCCGGCGGCATCCTGCCCGCGATCGGCATCGCCCTGAACATGCGCTTCATCTTCCGCGGCGCGGCGATCCCCTACTTCTTCATCGGCTTCATCCTGATGACAGCGACGCACCAGTCGATGTCGCTGGTTGTGATTGCGGCCCTCGGCCTGGCACTGGCATATCTGCACCTCAACTTCGTTCGGCCGACGGCTGCGACGGCCGCGGCGGCCGAAACGGCCCTCGAGGAGACGCCCGCACCGGCGGCCGGCGAGCCCACGGCCACCTCGGCTGGACCCGCGCCCGAGACGGCGACCACCTCGGCTGGACCCGCGCCCGAACTGGCCATCCGTCTCACGCGCGGCGACCTCATCCGCTCGTGGGTTCTGTGGACCTTCTTCGCCCACGCCAACTACAACTACGAGCGGCTCCAGGGCACCGGCTTCGCCCATGCCATGACGCCGATCATCAAGCGCCTGTACACCACTCCGGACGAGATCCGGGCCGCCCTCAAGCGCCACCTCGTCTTCTTCAACACAGAGCCCAACTTTGGCAACGTGGTCCACGGCACCGTCATCGCCATGGAGGAGCAACGGGCCAACGGCGCACCTATCGACGACGACGCGATCAACTCGGTCAAGTCGGGCCTCATGGGGCCGATGGCAGGCATCGGCGACACGCTGAGCCAGAGCACGATCACGCCGATCCTGCTCGCCCTGGGCATCGGCATCGCCGGGGGCACAGCTAGCGGCTCCGTCGTGCCGACACTGACTAGCGCAACCGGCAACCCGCTCGGCGCGATCATCTACATCGTCCTAGTCTCGGTCGTGATCGTGGCCGTCGGCTACACAGCCTGGATGCAAGGCTACGCCCGCGGCAAGTCGTTCGTTACCGACATCCTGCGGTCCGGCGCCATTGACCGCGTCCTCGTCGGCGCCGGCGTCCTCGGCAACATGGTGCTCGGCGCGCTCGCCGCCAAATTCGTGGTCGTGAACCTCGCCCCCACCGTCACGATCGCCGGCGCTCAGCTGAACCTCCAGGCCGCGATCATCGACCCGCTCTTCCCCGGAGCGCTGGCTCTGGGCCTGGTCGTGGTCACGTGGTGGCTGCTCCGACGGATCAGCCCGTTGGCGCTGCTGACGATCTACCTGGTGTTCGCCATGCTTGCCGCCTACCCGTTCTTCGGCCCCGGCCAGAAGGACGCGAGCGACTACTCATACGGGGCCTGCACCTCGTCCCTGCTGCACCAGTACTCCCCGTGCGGCGCCCCGCCGGTACCCACGCCCGCGACCGCACCGGCGCCATCGGCTCAGCCGTAGAACTGCGTCCCAAGGCCCCTCAGCGGCTGTAGTGGCCGCGAGCCCGCGCCGCGCAGCGTCGGGCCTCCGGAGTCCGACGCTGCTCAAGTAGAGATACATGTAGGACAGGTGGCACTTCGGCCGAGCCGCGGATCGGTCGATTCTGCTCATCTGCAGGTACATCCGCGACCGATCCCGGGCCCGTTGGTGCCTGGCTCGGCCCCGTCCGGTCAGAACTGTGCAGGAGGGGGTACCTGAATGACGAGTCGACCGGTCGGCCGGAGTGTACTGGTCAGACGTGTATGCGAAGTCGCACAAGGGCCGACCTCATCGGGCCCCGATTGCAGGTCTTGTAGCCGAAGTTGCACACAATCGACTCCGGCGGGCGGCCGGCCTCGCCGGTCCTACTGCGCGTACGGGATGGTCGATGCGTCCTCCGGCGCGCGGCTCGACCATTGGGGCGTGCCGTCGGCGGACAGCCAGATCGTCATCGTGAGCGTGCCGGCCGACCTGTCCGAGGCCGCCGCCCACGACTCAGTCAGGGTCAACCGCCAGAGCCACATCGCGACCGGTTCGATCGCGGTGCTGCAGGTCACGGACAGCGGTTTGCTGAGCTGAGCCTGACCAGCCATGACCGTAACCGTGGCCGTGGCGCTCGCTCCCGCAATGCGCGGGAAGCAAGCCAGGCCCGGGTCCTTCTGGGCGGCCGCCTCGAGTCCAACCGCCAAGGCGCGCTGGGCATCGGACGGGTCGAGGAGGACGGGCGGCGGGTCGTAGCGGATGCTCGCGACGAGGGCCCCAACCTGTGCCCTGGCTTGGTCCAGGCCTGGCTCCTCCATCCTGGCCTCGACGTCGTACAAGGACATCGTGCTGTCCGGCACGGACAGCGTCCAGTGGAGCGTGGTCGTCGCGTCCGAGCCGGTCTGGCTATCTTCGCTGAAGATGGCCGGCAGACCACCCACCACCACGTAGGTGCCGGCGATGCCGATCCCGTAAGGAGCGCTCGGGTCGATGGGCCCATGTGGCGGCCCGTCCCCAAACGACAGCTGGACTTCCACCTGGCCCGGGCCGACGTTCATGTCCGTCCTGCAGTCAGTCCCGCTGATGAACAGATCGCTCGGCCCCGGCGTCACGGCCTGGCACGTCGCCAGGCCCGACCCGGTCCCCAGGAAGTCGAGGATCGTGATGTAGCGCATGTTCTGGCCGGACGTCGCCATCTTCCACGAGGCCGGATAGTCGAACGCCAGGCCATGCTCGTCGAAATGGGCCAGCGCCTCGGACGATGAGGGCGTCGGCGCAGCCACGGACGGCGAGGCGGGTTGGCCGAAGGATCCGCCGGCGGAACCCGGCGAACGGGGCGCGAGCTGCAGGGCGATCAGCGCCGCGACCACGACGAACCCCACAAGGCCGGCCGCGCCGATACCGATCCTGGTGCGCACGCGACCGGCCGACAGCCGCTCGACGACATGTTCTTCGCGGGCCCCGCCTGGCTGCATCTTGCCCTCCGCTCGACTCCCGTGCGCTATGGAGACTCGCCCACACCCGCTATGCGCGCCGCCGCGGCCGGCGGTTCAATCGCCTATCCGGTGAGCGGCGGCACGTACGAGGCCCCGAACCGATCCAACTCGGCGAGGGCCGAGACGATCATCGGGTGGGAGCGGCGCTCGGGGCGGATGACCGACGAGAGGCGTCGGGCGAGCGGCGGGGCGATCGGACGCACCCGGGCTCGAACGGGACGGTCGAGGAGAGCCAGGCCGGGCAGCACGCCGACGCCGAGACCGGCCTCGACGAGGGCGATGATCACGCTGAAGTCCTTGCAGCTGGACCGGACGTGCGGCTCGAAACCGAGTTGACGACAGGCCTGGACGGTGACCCTGGAGAGGTGGCTGTTGTCCGTGTCCATGATCCAGAAGGCGTCGCGGAACTCCTCCAGCCGGGCTTCTCCGGCTGGAGATCGTCTCGGGGTCGGAGTGCTGGCGTCGGCGGCGGACGCGCGAGCGTTCGTCCGTCCAGGCGTCGCCGCAGGCTCGCCGGTCGCCACCGCCAGGTAGATCGGGTCGCGCATGAACTCGCGGACCTGGAGGCCCGGGACGGTCACGCGCGAGCCGTCGCCGTAGTCGTCGACGATGGCGATGTCGATCTCGTCGTTCTGCAGCGCGGTCAGGCTTTCGTCCGCCTCGAGGTCGCGGAGCGTGACGCGCAGCTCCGGATGCAGGCGGCTGAGGGCCGTCATCACGGGAGGCATGACCGCCCGCGCCGCCGTCGGGAAGGCGGCGACGCGCAGCGTGCCGGTCACGGCCGATTGCATCGACGCGAGGTCGGCCTCGGCGGCGGCGATCGCGCCTGTGATCGTGTCGGCGTGGCGGACAAGCCGCAGGGCGGCGTCGGTCAGGCGTACGCGCCGGCCGCTCTTCTCGAGCAGCTGCACTCCGGCCTCGCGCTCGAGAACGGCAAGTTGCTGCGAGACCGCCGAGGGAGTTACGTCCATGGCCTCGGCCGCGGCTTTGATCGAGCCTCGGCGCGAGATCTCGCGCAGGAGCTGCAGCCGCCAGACACCCAGCATCCGACTACCTCCGATCGGTGGGCGGCTCGCAGACTCGCCGCGGCCCATGACCAACCCGGTTGACAGTTTAGCTCTACTTCATTGTTCGACCAGGAAGCTGAACTTGACCTATCCCTGAGACCCGGCCATGCTCGGCCGAAGACGGCCGCGGCCGACCAGACAGGCGCCCAAGGTCGAGGAGACGATCATGAAGCTAGCGGAACGCATGGGTCGGATCGGCACCGAGACTGCTTTCGAGGCGGCCGCGCGGGCGCGGGCCCTCGAGGCGACCGGTCGCTCCGTGATCCACCTCGAAATCGGCGAACCCGACTTCGACACGCCGGCGAACATCCGCGACGCCGCCAAGCGGGCGCTGGACCGCGGCGCGACGCACTACACGCCGACGCCCGGCATTCCGGAGTTGCGGGCCGCGATCGCCTCGGACGCCACCGCCCGCAAGGGCTTCGCCGTGACGCCGGATCGGGTGGTGGTCGTGCCCGGCGGCAAGCCGGTCATGTTCTTCGCGGTCCTTGCTCTCGTCGATGAGGGCGACGAGGTCATCTACCCGGATCCGGGCTTCCCGATCTACGAATCGATGGCCCGCTATGTCGGCGGGCGCGCGGTCCCCTGCCCGATCCGCCAGGAGAAAGGCTTCCGCCTCGACCCCGACGAGCTGGCCTCGCTCGTCACGCCACGGACCCGCCTAGTCATCCTCAATTCGCCGGCCAACCCGACCGGGGGCGTCTCAACGCGCGAAGACCTCGAGCGCATCGCCGCCATAGCCCGCGAACATGACTTCACGATCCTCGCCGACGAGATCTACGGCCGCATCTTGTATGAGGGCGAGCACGTTTCGATCGCGTCGCTGCCCGACATGGCCGAACGGACGATCGTGCTGGACGGCTTCTCCAAGACATACGCCATGACCGGCTGGCGCTTGGGCTACGCGATCCTTCCCGAGGCGCTGGTGACGCCGTTCAGCCGCCTCATCGTGAACAGCGTGAGCTGCACGAATGCGGCCACTCAGTGGGCCGGCGTGGAGGCCCTGACGGGGCCGCAGGACTCCGTGGACGCGATGGTCGCCGAGTTCAAGACCCGCCGAGATCTGATCGTGGACGGACTCAACTCCATTCCAGGAGTCAGCTGCGTGCGGCCGGCGGGCGCCTTCTACGCCTTCCCGGACATCTCCGCAACGGGGTTGACCGGGGCCGAGCTTGCTGATCGGCTGCTCAATGAAGGCGGGGTTTCGGCGCTCGCGGGGACGGCCTTCGGGCAGGTTGGCCGGTACCACCTGCGCTTCAGCTACGCCACGTCCCGCGAGAACATCGCGGAGGCGGTGCGGCGGACGCGGGCGGTGATCGAACCGCTCGTGGAGGCGCGTCGAGGTGGGACGGTCCGATGACGGCAATCGGACCACGAGGCCCACGCCGAGTCGACATTCCAGACACCTCTGACGTCTCTCGCGCTTCCGAGGCGGACCATCTCTACGCCCTTGCCGAGCGGGATTTCGCCCACTACGAGGTCCTCAAGGATCTCGTAGATGAGTGCCTGGACCTCTCCCTGGACTATCGGCAGAGCGGTCACCCGGGCGGATCGCGGTCCAAGGTCCACATGTTCCTCTCGCTGCTCCTCTCCGGCGCAATGCGTTGGGACATCCGCCGGCCGTGGCTGCGCTACGCCGACCGCTTCGTCCTTTCCGCCGGCCACACCGCGCCGCTCGTCTACGCCACTCTCGCCGTTCTCAACGAGGCGCTGCGGGCCAGATTCGAGCGAACCGGCGATCCGCGATTCGCCTTCCCGGAGGACGGGCGGTTCGCCCTGACCTGGGAGAACCTGCTGACCTTGAGGCATCGCGGCGGTCTGCCCGGCCACGCCGAGATGGCCGGCCGAACGCTCTTCTTCAAGGCCAACACGGGGCCGTCGGGCCACGGCATGCCGTTCGCGGCCGGCGAGGCGCTTGCGCTCGTGGCGGCGGGCGCCGGAGACGTCAAGGTCTTCACGGTCGAGGGCGAAGGCGGCCTCACGCCAGGCGCCGCTCACGAGACAAAGAACTCGGCCTGGGGCTTGGGCCTCTCCAACCTCGTGTTCCTCGTCGACTGGAACGACTTCGGCATCGATGAGCGGCCCTTGTCTGCTGTGGTTCACGGCACGCCAGTCGACTGGTTCGCACCGTACGGCTGGCGCGTGACCGGCACGGACGAGGGCATGGAGTGGGGGCCCGTGACTCGCGCGGTGCTGGACGCCGCCCGCGGACCCAACCCCGACGGCGCCCCCAGCGTGGCGTGGTTCAAGACCCGCAAAGGCCGCGGCTACGGCAAGTTCGATGCCGCAAGCCACGGCGCTCCGCACAAGCAGCACTCACCTCAGTTCTGGGCCGTGCGCCGCGAGTTCGCCGAGCGTTATGGGATCGAGTACGCGGGCGTGGATGGCGCCGGCCCCACTGAGCCGGCCGCCCTGCACGCCGAGACCGAGACTAACTTCCGAACGGCGATCAGCGTTCTGCGTCGGGACGGGGCGCTCGTCGACTGGCTCTCCGACCGGCTTCTCGAGATCGCCGCTACGGTTCCAGAGACGATCCATGGCACCCGAATCGGCGGGCCGGCCGGCAAGCCCACCGGCGGCAGGCGCGCAGCGATCACAACGCCAACGACCGACCGCCGTCTCTGGGACTTCGAGCATTACCCGCCGGAGATGTGGCGAACGCCCGGGGACAAACAACCCAATCGCGCCGGGCTGGCCGCTTGGGGCTCGTACGTCAACGCCATCGCCAAACGCGACTACGGCCGACCGCTCTTCATTGCCTGCTCCGCGGACCTCGCGGAGTCCACGAACATCGCCGGCTTCGCCAAGCCGTTCGGGGACATGCCCGGCTTTGGCTGGTACGAACGCGACTCCAACCCCACCGGCTCGCTTCTGCCTACCGAGATCACGGAGTTCACCAACGCGGGCATGATGGCCGGCCTGGCCACCGTTAATTTCGCGGCCGATCCATTCACCGACTTCGACGGCTTCTGGGGCGCCTGCTCAACGTACGGCTCGTTCAGCTACCTCAAGTACGGGCCGCTGCGGCTCTTCAGCCAGCTCGCTCAGGATTGCGACCTGCGCGTCGGCAAGGTCCTGTACGTGGCCGGCCATTCCGGGCCGGAGACGGCCGAGGATTCGCGGACTCACTTTGGAGTCTTCTCGCCGGGCGTGACGCAGCTCTTCCCCGAGGGCCACGTCCTGGACCTCCACCCCTGGGAGTACAACGAGGTGCCGGTGGTGCTGGCCGCGGCTTGCGCCACGGACGTGCCGATCATCGCCCTCCACCTGACGCGCCCGCCGGTAGAGATTCCGGACCGCGCGGCCTTGGGCATGCCGAGCCACTTTGCGGCGGCACGCGGCGCCTACGTGCTCCGGGCCTTCCGCGACGACGCGCCAAAGGCCGGCACGGTGTTTGTCCGCGGCTCGCTCAGCACGTCCAATCTTGTCCGGATTCTGCCGGAATTGGATCGGCACGGCCTCAACGTCAAGGTCGTCGCGGCCATCAGTCCGCAGCTCTTCGCCCTTCAGGACGCCTCATATCGTGCCGCCACTGTGGAGCCGGCCGACCGCCTCGATTCGATGATCGTCACCAACGGCGCCTATAAGCTGATGCGGGACTGGGCGGACGACCCCATAGTGCGCGAATACTCGCTCAGCTCGGACTGGGACGACCGCTGGCGGACGGGCGGTTCGGTCGATGAGGTCCTGGAAGAGGCGCACCTCGACAGCGGCCACATCCTCGAGGCGATCGAACGATTCGTCCGCGAACGGCCCGACCGGCTGGGCCTCCTGCGCGAGCGGTTGGACGCCGCCGAGCGCCGATAGCGGCGGTCTCGCGCGACAGGTCGTTGGGCCCGGCAGATGGCCTTCCGCCGTCCGTCCGGTAACATTCGGCCGTGGCTGAGTTCTACGACTTCGACCGAGCCAATGCCAGGCTCCCCGAGCTGCGCGAAACGCTGCTGACGCTCCGCAGCCTGCGCGAGGATCTGGTCGTCGCCCGCAACCGCATCGTCGAGCTGAACGCCCCCGCTCTGGCCGGCGCCACAGTGGCCGCGGCTCCCCCAACGCCCGACGCGGACCAGGAGACGCAGCGACTGAGGATGCGCATGCAGGGATTGTTCGATCAGATGCAGGCCGCCGTTCTGCAGATCGACGATTGGGGCATCCAGCTCAGGGATGTCGAGACCGGCCTCGTTGACTTCCCTGCCCTGGTGTCCGGACGGCCCGTGTGGCTGTGCTGGCGTCTGGGCGAGGACGTCGTGAGTTGGTGGCACGAACAGTCGGAAGGATTCGACGCCCGCCGTCGGATCGAGGATCTCGTCTGACGGGCAAGTCAATCGCACCCGTACCTGGGGGCGCACCCACTCCGGGGGGCGAGTCGAACACGCGCGAGCGCGCAACGGTCATGCAGGGCGACCGCGCCAAGGCCTACCGCCCCATCCCGCCGGACCTGCGCCGGGCCGCCCTGGAGGCTGGTCTCGGGGCCTACGCCCGGGGCGAATACTTCGAGGCGCACGAGCTGCTCGAGCCGGCCTGGATGGGCACGGCGGATCTGGCCGAGCGAGCCCTGTATCAGGGGCTGATCAAGCTTGCAGCCGGCTACGTTCACGCGGTGCGCGGCAATCCCATCGGCTTCGCGCGAAACCTGCGGGGAGCGCGCGGCCACCTCGAAACATCTCTGCGACTGAATCCCGAGGTCGCCGTCGGAGCCGGGATCGCCCTGCCGCCGCTGCTGCTGGAAATAGACGCCCGCCTGGTGGCCGCGGCAACCGTCGCCGAGGAGCTGGCTGCGGGTCGGGGACCGCTGATCGAGCTGCTGCCGGACGCCCCTAGAATCCGCTAGCTGGCGCGCTTCTACCATCCCGGCCACGCACCAAGCGCCCTCACGCCACTCGGCCCTACGCCCCCACGACCTCCACGCCTGCAACTCCCCCAAGGCGCCACCGCATCACCGCCAGGGCCTCCGGGTTGGAGTCCACGAGAAGGAAGCGCCGGCCCAACTCCAACGCCGCGGCGCCCGCGGTGCCGCTCCCAGCGAAGAAATCCGCCACGAGCCCGCCCGGCGGACACGATGCGGACACGACGCGCCTCAGCACCGCCACCGGCTTCTGGGTGGGATAGCCCGTCCGCTCGGAGCCGCCAGGCGGCACGATCGTCTGCCACCACGTGTCCGTGGGGAGCTTGCCGCGAGCCGCCTTCTCGGGCCCAACCAAACCCGGTGCCATGTACGGGATCCTCTCCACGGCCTCGGCGTCGAACCAGTAGCGGTCGGGATCCTTAACGTACACGAGGATGTTGTCGTGTTTGGCCGGCCAGCGCCGCTTGGTCCGGGCCCCATAGTCGTAGGCCCAGATCACTTCGTTGAGGAAGCAGTCGCGCCCGAAGACCGCGTCGCACAGAATCTTGGCGTAGTGCACTTCTCGCGAATCGAGATGCAGGTAGAGGCTCCCGGTCGGTCGGAGAACGCGCCGAATCTCGGCCAGTCGAGGTTCGAGGAAGTCGAGGTAGTCGTCGTGGACGTCCAGGTAGCTCTGCGCGCCCAGCTGGATCGTCCGATAGCGCCGCCCTCCAAACCCGGTTCGGTCACCCGCCTCGTCGTCTCGAACCGTCCGTAGCCGCCGCAGCGTCTGCCGCTTGCCCGTGTTGAATGGCGGGTCGATGTAGACGAGATCGATCGACTCGTCCGGCAGGGTGCCGAGCACGGCCAGGTTGTCGCCCAGCACGATCCGACCGATCGCTCCGCCCAGGATGTCGATGCCTTCAGCCACGCTGCGAGGTTAACAGAGGCGACCCAGCGGAGCGGCCCGTTCGGCTCGCTCCAGCGCGGCGACGGCTTGCCCGACCTACTTCGGGAAGCTGCCGGTCAGCTTCTTCCAGGCTCGATGCGGGGCGTGGAATGCGGGCGTGCCGGGCAGGAACATGTACGGGCACAGGCCCTCGACGACGCTGATCCCGTGCTCTTCGCAGAAGGCCACGGCCGACTTTGTGGCCGCGCCCGGCGTCACGCCGCCGTACATCCAGACGTGCTTTACGCCGGCTTCCGCACAGTCTTGGACGATCTGGTCGGTTGACTTCTTGCTAGTCATGATCAGAACGCCATCAACGCCCGGCTTGATGTCCTGGACGCGCGCGAAACAGGGCTGCCCGTCGATCTCATTGGCAACCGGATTGACCGGAATCGCCTCGTAACGGCGCTGTCGGAACTCCTGCCACAGCGCTGTTCCGAAGCCCTTGGGATCGCGCGATACGCCGACAACGGCGATGCGCTTGAGGGCCAGAAAATCGTCGACTTGCTGCTTGGTGGTCATTCCATCCTCTGGTATGGACCTTTCGGCCGACAGTCTGGCGATTCGGCCGCCCTGTCTCAAAGGGCCTGATGGACTGATCCTAGAACTCGTCTGAGACACGGACATCATTCGGACGATTGACGACCGATCGATCGAACGCCCGACAATGGACGCCAGCCCGGGCCGCCACCCTGGGCCGCCGACAACCGGAGCAGACCACATGAAGAAGGCCGTCGTTGTCTATCGCAGCCACTCCGGCGTGACCCGCCGCTATGGCGAGGCCATTGCCGCGTTTCTCACTGCCAAGGGCCTGGCCGCGCAGGTCGTCTCCGTCGGCGAATGCGACATGTCCACCCTCGCCGACGCCGACTACCTCTTCCTGGGCTGCTGGACGAGCGGCCTCTTTGTGGTCCGCCAGCGCCCCGACGAGCCGTGGCTGGCCTTCGTCCGCGACATGCCCGCCCTGCCCGCAGCGCCCGGCGCAGGACCAAAGGTCGCGCTCTTCACCACGTACAAGCTCCGGACCGGCAGCCAGTTCCCGAAAATGCGGGCCGCGCTGGCCGGCAAGACCGCCGAGCCGCAACTTCAGCTTCAGTCTCGTAACGGCGCGCTCTCGACGACCGATGAGCAAGCCCTGGAGCACTTCGTCTCCTGCGCGGCCAAGCGCCCGGACGGAACACTACGCGCACCTGCAACCCGGCTGGTCACGGTACGGCGGGCGGGCGACCGCAGGCGCCGTGGCGGCCCGCTCAACGATCAGCCCGCTCAACGATCAGCCCGCTCAACGATCAGTGGATGGCGTTGATCAGGCTCAGAACGACATCGCCGACGCGCACCCGGAGAGCCGAGTCCTCGTCGTGACGCACACCAGCGTGATCCGGTTGGCGTTGTGTCACCTCCTTGGGGCGCCACTAGGGGATTACCGGCGGCTGTATCCCACCATCCGGAACTGCGCCCTGACCGAGGTCCGGATGTCCGAGCGGCGACCCGCTCTCCTGCAGTTCAACGTGCCCACGGAGGAGGACTCTAGCAGGCAGAAAGCGGACGACCGGGGCGACCCACGCGCTCGAGAAGGCCGGAATGTCTAGTACGGGAAATCCAT
>CABDYO010000135.1_pt1 | contig 16019 bp, 10 predicted proteins | sample 3131971 | NCBI WGS metagenome assembly CABDYO01 (sample SAMEA5534338, study PRJEB31848) | metagenome | biome: tundra; feature: field; material: soil | place: USA | collected 2013-05 | depth 0.45 m | reverse complement strand
GACAACGTCGACATGAGCGTCGAACTAATCACCCCGATTGCCCTCGAAGTCGGACAGCGCTTTGCCATCCGCGAGGGTGGCCGCACTGTCGGCGCCGGGGCCGTCATCTCGATAACTGAGTAAGAAATGGCAAAGGTCGACGCACGCCCCATCGTCCAGCTCGCTTGCACCGAGTGCAAGTCGCGGACTTACACCACGCGCAAGAACAAGAAGAACGATCCCGGCCGACTCGAGCTCCGCAAGTACTGCCCTCGCGAACGCCGCCATACTGTCCATCGCGAGGCCAAGTAGGGTCGAGCGTCGGAATATCACAGGCGCCTAGCTCAATTTGGCAGAGCACTGGTCTCCAAAACCAGGGGTTGTGGGTTCGAGTCCCGCGGCGCCTGCCAGCTAAAGCAAGTCACACAGTTAGAGAGCAGCCGTGTCGCGCATTACGCGCTTCGTACAGGATTCTTGGCAGGAACTGAAGAAGGTCAATTGGCCTACCCCACAACAGGCGCGTACTCTCACGGTCGTGGTACTGGCCGTTAGTGCTGCCGTCGCCCTCTTTATCGCGGCCTTCGATAGCCTCTTTGGCGCGATCACTAAAGCCTTCAACGTCGGGTGACCACCAGCATGAAGACGGAGCAGGCGGAGACCGCCAAGACGCCCGAGAAGCGTTGGTACGTAATCCACACTTACTCGGGCTACGAGAACAAGGTCAAGGCCAACCTTGAGCATCGCATCGAGTCGATGGGCATGGACGACAAGATCTTCCAGGTCCTCGTTCCGATGGAAGACGAGATCGAGATACGCCAGGGACAGCGCCACACGGTGCAGAAGAAGGTGTACCCCGGCTACGTCCTCGTCGAGATGATTCTCGATCCAGACTCCTGGTACGTGGTGCGCAACACCCCCGGTGTTACGAGTTTCGTTGGCGGCGGCAACATTCCGGGTGTCCGGAGCGAGCCGATCCCGCTCGACGAGCAGGAAGTCAAACAGATTCTTCGGCAGATGGGCGTGGAAACGCCCCGCTACCGAGTCGCCTTCACCAAAGGTCAGAACGTCCGGGTCACCGACGGACCGTTCGCTGAGTTCATCGGCACGGTCGATGAGGTCAACCCGGAGCGCAACAAAGTCAAGGTGCTGGTCAGCATCTTCGGCCGCGAAACGCCGGTCGAGCTCGACTTCCTCCAGGTCGAGAAGCTGTAAGCGAAAGGAAGCTCGAGCCCCGTGGCCAAGAAGATCCGCATCGTCCTCACCCTGCAGCTCAACGCTGGCAAGGCCACACCTGCGCCGCCCGTCGGCACGGCGCTCGGCCCCCACGGCATCAACATCGTCGAATTCACCAAGTCGTACAACGAGAAGACGGCCGACAAGGTCGGCCAGGTGATTCCGGCTCAGATCACGATCTTCGAGGATCGATCGTTCACCTTCGTCCTCAAGACCCCGCCCGTCCCGGATCTTCTCCGGAAGGCTGCCGGGGTCTCGAAAGGCGCCGCCACTGCCGGTCTTGAGACCGTCGGCAAAGTGACCCACAGCCAGGTGCGCGAGATCGCAACCATCAAGATGCCGGATCTCAACGCCACCAGCCTCGAGGCCGCCATGTCCCAGATCGAAGGTACGGCCAGGAGCATGGGCATTGAGGTGGTTGGCTAGTCGGCCCTCAGGCCGATTGGCCTTAGCAGAAACTGGCTTCGCCGATTTCTGTAAGTGTTCAACTTGAGACACCTCGCAACTGAGCGAGCGAAAACCCCGCGATAAGGGGGAGGCCGAACCGGAGAGCGGGTAGGCCGCTAGAAGGAGATCGAGATGCCGGACCATGGCAAGAAGTACCAGGAAGCCGCCAAGCTCGTCGACCGTTCCAAGCTCTACTCGCCCAATGAGGGCGCGGAGCTGGCTCGCAAGACCAGCTACGTCGGCTTCGACGCCAGCGTCGAGGCCCACCTCCGCTTGGGCGTCGATCCTCGCCACGCTGACCAGATGGTCCGTGGCACCGTCGTCCTGCCCCACGGCACCGGCAAGGTCGTTCGCGTCGTTGTCTTCGCCCAGGGCGAGAAGGCCCTGGAGGCTCTCCGCGCGGGTGCCGACGAAGTCGGGGCCGAGGATCTCGTCAAGAAGATCGAGGCCGGCTGGACGGAGTTTGATGTGGCTCTGGCCGCGCCGGATGTCATGGGCATGGTCGGCCGCCTCGGCCGCATCCTCGGCCGTAAGGGCCTGATGCCGAACCCCAAATCAGGGACCATCACCTTCGACCTCGAGCGGGCCATCAAGGAAGTCAAGGCCGGCCGTGTCGAGTTCAAGGTGGATAAGGCTGGCATCATCCATGTGTCCTTCGGCAAGGCAAGCTTCGAGGCACAGCAACTTGTCGACAACCTGGCTACCCTGCTCGACGCTATCAACCGTGCTCGTCCAACCGGAGCCAAGGGCCAGTATCTTCAGACTCTGACCATCGTCCCCACGATGGGACCTGGCATTCGCATTGACATTCCGGCCGTTCTAGCGGTCGCCGCCGCGTCGTAACGCGGCCCACTATATGAGGCTCGGAGTGAAGGCCGGAGGCCTTCGTTCCAGGCCAGGCGATGAGCCCGTCACTGACGACTCGCCGCCACCCAATCGAATATGACGGACCGCCGTAGACAGCATCGGCCCTTCGGGGCTTAATCGTCGGCGACGGAAGCGTTGACCGAGTGGCCTAGCCGCTCAGGGGAAGGGGAGCAATCCTCGCAAGTAGGATTGCCGCACTCATCACCGGGTCAAACGCTTTCGAGCGTCTGACCCGGTGCCTAGGCAGGGACTGAGCCTCCACCCGCGTGGTGGGTGCGCCCCTGTTGGCAGAAGCCGTCAGGGGCGTGTGTTTAGGTCGGCCCTGCCGACCTAAACCTCGGAGAAACCCCAGGGTTTCTCCGTAAGAAGGAAGCACGACGCCCGACCCGGGCGCGCCGGCTGCGCGCGGCAGTCGCATCATCCGCGGGGCGGGTGATGAAGGAGGTCAAAGATGCCTACCGAGGCCAAGCGAGAGACCATCGCGCGGCTGACCGAAGAGACTCGGTCTAGCAAGGCGATGATTGTCTCTGAGTATCGCGGCCTCAGGGTCTCTCAGTTCGGCGAGATCCGTCGGAACCTGAGCAAGCAGAACGTCACGTACCACGTTGTCAAGAACCGCTTGATGAAGATTGCAGCCAGGGATGCAGGGTCGGAGGCCGTCAGCATTCTGCTCGATGGTCCCAATGCGGTCGCTTTCATCAAGGGTGACGAGGGGACTTCCGCCAAGGCCGTCCTCGACGCATTCCGGCCGTACCGGCTGATAAAGGTCACCGGTGGCGTGATCGGCGATCAGGTCCTCAACGCCGACGGCGTAGTTCGTCTGTCCCGGCTCCCCGGTCGCGACGTGCTCCTGGCCCAGGTGGCCGGTGCGGTCGCCGCGCCGATGGCCGTCATGGCCGGCCTTTTCGATGCCCCCCTCAGGGACATCGCGGGTCTGGTACAGGCCCTCGCCGACCAGGGCTCAAGCGCGGCGTGAAGCCGCCCAACGCAATGCTTGAGCTTCGGCTCAAGCGCGGCGTGAAGCCGCCCAACGCAATGCTTGAGCTTCGGCTCAAGCGCGGCGTGAAGCCGCCCAACGCAATGCTTGAGCTTCGGCTCAAGCGCGGCGCATCAACTGAGATGGCTCGTCCGGGCCCCACGGCTCGGCAAACAAGGAGTGAAAACAAATGGCAAAGTTGACTCAGACAGATTTGCTCGACGCCTTCGCCTCCATGACCGTCCTTGAGCTCGCCGACTTCAAGACCGCGTTTGAGGACAAGTTCGGCGTTACCGCCGCTGCCCCCGTGGCCGCCGTGGCTGCCGCGGCCGCCCCGGTTGCGGCCGCCGCTGAGGTCGAAGAGCAGACCGAGTTCACCGCGACTCTCACCGAGATCGGCCCGAACAAGATCCCGGTCATCAAGGTCGTTCGTGAGCTGACCGGCCTCGGCCTTAAGGAGGCCAAGGATCTCGTCGACGGCTTCCCCAAGCCGGTCAAGGAAGGCGTGACCAAGGGCGAGGCCGAGAAGATCAAGGCCGCCCTCGAAGGACAGGGCGCCAAGGTCGAGATCAAGTAGCTTCGGTGTCGCGAGTCCTGACCCGTCGGACCGTCACTGTGGACTTGGCTTAGCCGCGCCACGTGATGATACGGCGGGCCTGGACTCAAGGCGAACGGAGCACTCTTCCTCGCTGTCCGGCCGTCTGGAGCAACGGCCTGGCACTATTTTCGGGGCTTGTTGTGGCGCGCTCATTTGACATCGGCAAATTGTGCGGTATCCTACTCCTTCTGTGAGCGCGGCCTTCCCCTTCCTCCTCCGTCAAGGAGCGGTTCATGCTGTCTGTCGCTGAGTCCTCTCGTGCTTCTGCGATCGCGCCCCGCCAGCGTTACGCGCGGATCCCCGAGGTCCTGGAGATCCCCAACCTGATCGAGCTTCAGCTGAGCTCTTTCGACTGGTTTGTTGAGAAGGGGCTCCGGGAGCTGCTCGACGAGATCAGCCCAATCAAAGACTTCACCGGCAAGGTGATGGAGCTGCACTTCCTGGACTACGAGTTCGGGGCGCCCAAGTACACCCAGCTCGAGTGCCGGACCAAGGACCTCACTTACAGCCGGCCCTTGTACGTCAATGTCGAACTCCTGATCAAGGAGACCGGCGAGATCCAGCGCCAGCGGGTATACATGGGCGACTTCCCGTTCATGACGGACCAGGGGACGTTCATCATCAACGGCGCCGAACGCGTCGTCGTCAGCCAGCTTGTCCGCTCGCCCGGCGTCTACTACAGCGCGGTGGAGGATCCCACCAGCGGTCGAACGCTCTACTCGGCCAAGGTCATCCCGAACCGCGGCGCCTGGCTCGAGTTCGAGACCAGCAACAAGGATCTGCTCTCGGTTAAGGTGGATCGCAAGCGCAAGATCGCCGCGACGACTCTGTTGCGCGCCGTCGGTTACGAGATGAACGACGAGATCGGCGCCTTGTTTGCGACCGTCGATACGGATCCTGAGCACCAGTACATCGCCTCGACGCTGGACAAGGACCTGACCAAGACCCAGCAGGAAGCCCTAATTGAGGTCTACAAGAAGCTGCGTCCGGGCGACCCGCCAACTGGCGACAACGCCCGCCAGCTCGTTGAGAGCCTCTTCTTCAACTTCCGTCGCTACGACCTCGGTCGTGTTGGCCGCTACAAATTCAACAAGAAGCTGAGCCCGGTCGTCGAACGAATGGGTATCGAGCTGGACCGAGAGCAGCGGATCATCACCCGCGAGGACATCGCCGCCATCGTCGGCCACCTCATCGAGTTGAATCGCGGCCTCGGAACTCCGGACGACATCGACCACCTCGGCAACCGCCGCATCCGCGCCAACGGCGAGTTGATCCAGAACGCCTTCCGCGTCGGCCTGCTCCGCATGGAGCGCGTCGTCCGCGAGCGCATGACGATCCAGGAGATCGACAAGGCCACGCCGAACGCCCTCATCAACATCCGTCCAGTCGTGGCGGCGATGAAGGAGTTCTTCGGTGGCAGCCAGCTGAGCCAGTTCATGGACCAGACCAATCCTTTGGCCGAACTGACCAGCAAGCGTCGCCTGTCGGCCCTGGGGCCCGGCGGCCTCTCGCGAGAGCGCGCCGGCTTTGACGTCCGCGACGTCCACCACAGCCATTACGGCCGCATCTGCCCGATCGAGACGCCGGAAGGCCCGAACATCGGCCTCATCGGTTCGCTCGCCACGTACGGCCGGATAAACCCCTACGGCTTCATCGAGACGCCCTATCGCAAGGTGAAGCGGACGATCGCCTGGGACGACCCGGAAATCGCCCGCCACGAAACCGGCGCGGACGTGGTCGGCAAGGACGGCACAGTCATCCTTAAGGCCGGCGCCAAGTTCAACGAGGCCGGCATAGCCGAACTCAAGCGCCAGAAGGCCCAGGCCTTCCCGATCCGGCCGGTTGTTACCGCCGAGATCGAGTACCTCGCCGCGGATGAGGAGGAGGAGCATCACGTCGCTCAGGCCAACGCCGAGCTGGACGCGCAAGGCCACTTCGTCCGAGACCGCATCCCGTGCCGCTACCGCGACCAGTTCCCCGAGGCTCGTCCGGGCGCAATCGAATACATGGACGTCTCGCCCAAGCAGGTCGTGTCTGTGGCCACGTCGCTCATCCCGTTCCTTGAGCACGACGATGCCAACCGGGCCCTGATGGGCTCGAACATGCAGCGTCAGGCCGTGCCCCTGCTTGAGCCGGAGGCGCCGATCGTCGGCACCGGTATGGAGTGGCGTTCGGCTCTGGACTCGGGCCAGGTCCTGATTGCCCGCCGCGAGGGCGTTGTCACAAGCGTGACCGCCGACCGCATCCGGATCGAGCCCGACGCGGGCGACCTCGACGAATACCCGCTCCAGAAGTACGTTCGCTCGAACCAGGGCACGTGCATCAACCAGCGGCCAATCGTGGACGTCGGCCAGCGTGTCGCGAAGGGCGACCCGATCGCCGACAGCAGCTCAACCGACCACGGCGAGCTGGCCCTCGGCCGCAACGTGCTGGTCGCCTTCATGAGCTGGGAGGGCGGCAACTACGAGGACGCGATCGTCATCAGCGAGCGCCTCGTCAAGGAAGACTTCTTCACCAGCATCCACATCGAGAAGCACGAACTTGAGTCTCGTGACACCAAGCTCGGCCCCGAAGAGATCACCCGCGATATCCCCAACGTCGGCGAGGAATCCCTCAAAGACCTCGACGAAGAGGGCATCGTTTACGTCGGCGCCGAGGTCCAGCCGGGCGACATCCTGGTCGGCAAGATCACGCCCAAGGGCGAGACTGAACTGACCGCCGAGGAGCGTCTGCTCCGCGCGATCTTTGGCGAGAAGGCTCGCGAGGTCAAGGACTCGTCCCTGCGCCTGCCTCACGGTGAGCGCGGCAAGGTTGTTGATGTCCGCATCTTCAGCCGCGAGGAAGGTGACGAGCTAATGCCGGGCGTGAACCGCCTGGTCCGGGTCTCGGTGGCCCAGAAGCGCAAGGTCAGCGTCGGCGACAAGATGGCCGGCCGCCACGGCAACAAGGGCGTCATCGCCAAGGTCCTGCCCATCGAGGACATGCCCTTCCTGCCGGACGGCACCCCCGTCGACATCGTTCTAAACCCGTTGGGCGTGCCGAGCAGAATGAACATCGGCCAGATCCTCGAGACGCACCTCGGCTGGGCGCTCAGCAAGCGCGGCATCAAGGCGGCGACGGCGGTCTTCGATGGTGCGACGGAGGAACAGATCCGCGAGGAGCTGCGTTTATCGGACCTGCCGGAGGACGGCAAGATCGAGCTCCACGACGGCCGCACCGGAGAGGCCTTCGATCGACCGATCACGGTCGGCATCATCTACATGCTCAAACTCCACCATCTGGTGGAGGACAAGATCCACGCCCGATCCACCGGACCTTACAGCCTCATCACGCAGCAGCCTTTGGGCGGCAAGGCCCAGTTCGGCGGCCAGCGTTTCGGCGAAATGGAGGTCTGGGCTCTCGAGGCCTATGGCGCGGCGAACATCCTGCAGGAGCTGCTCACCGTCAAGTCGGACGACGTCATGGGTCGAGTCCAGACCTACGAGGCGATCGTCAAGGGCGAGGAGATCCAGGCACCAGGCGTTCCCGAGTCGTTCAAGGTTCTAATCAAGGAACTCCAGAGCCTTGGGCTCAACGTCGAGATACTCAACGAGAACGATGAGGAGATCCGTTTCGCTGAGGACTCGGGCACGTACCCGATGCCTGATCTGGGCGGCATCAACCTCGCCGGGTTCGAGGACTGATCCAACTGCTCCACCGACGCGGTGACTGAGCCCGGCCAGCCAGTCGTCGCTGATCCACGGTCCGAACTACGCCACCGAGCCAGGTGCTGGCGTGGAGGAGAGTAATGCTCGAGGTTAATCACTTCAAAGCCATCCGGATTTCGCTCGCCAGTCCAGAGCAGATCCGCGACTGGTCGTCCGGTGAAGTCACCAAGCCGGAGACGATCAACTACCGCACGCTCAAGCCGGAGAAGGACGGCCTCTTCGACGAGCGCATCTTCGGTCCTACCAAGGACTGGGAGTGCTACTGCGGCAAATACAAGCGGATTCGGTACAAGGGCATCATCTGCGACAAATGCGGCGTTGAAGTCACTCGTTCAAAGGTTCGCCGCGAGCGCATGGGCCACATTCAGCTGGCCAGCCCCGTTAGCCACATCTGGTACTTCAAGGGCACCCCGTCGCGGCTGGGTATCCTGCTCGACATCAGCCCCCGCAACCTTGAGCGAATCCTCTACTTCGCCCTCTACATCGTCACTCACGTGGACGAGGATGCCCGCCGACGGGCCCTCGCCGCGCTCGAAGAAGAGGCCGAGGGTAGGGGAGGCAAGGGCGGCCGAGCCCTGACCGACCTCGAGGACGAGCTGAAGGGCCGCCTCCACCGTCACCAGGACGAGCTCAACGTCACGCTGGCCACGACCAAGAGCGAACTCGAGCAGCAGCGGACGGCCCGGACCGAAGAGGTTGTGGAAGCCGCCCAGCAGGTCGAGAAGCTCCTGGCTGCTCTTGGAAAGAGAGCGGCCGCTGAGGCGATCGCCTTCCCGATCACGGGCGAGTTGGTCATTGCGGCCGGTGCGTCCGCCGGGAAGGAAGCCACTGCCGCTCTCCGCAAGATCGTGGCTGCCGAGACGGAGCGGGTCACTGCCGAGATCCAGCAGCGCGAGGCCGACGAGGAGCGCAGCGTCGACCAGAAGATCACAGACCTGCAGCTCTCTGTTGACGCCGAGCTTGAGTCCGAGCGCGAGCGTCTGCGCCGCGAGGCCGACGGCGCCAAGGACGAAATCCGCAAGCAGCGCGATGAGATTGAGTCCATCAAGTCGCTCATGACAATGCCCGAAAACGACTTCCGCTACCTGGACGAACGGTACGGGTCCGGCAGCCGCGGCGGCCGTATCTTCCACGCCGCCATGGGCGCGGAAGCGGTCCGCGACATCATCGGCCGGATGGACCTTGAGGAATTGGCCAAGTCCCTCCACGTTGAGGTCCGAACCTCGTCGGGGCAGCGCCGCAAGAAGGCCATCAAGCGGCTCCGTCTGATCGAGGCGTTCCGACGCTCAGGCACACGCCCGGAATGGATGATTCTGTCGGTCATCCCCGTGATTCCCCCGGATCTGCGACCGATGGTTCAGCTCGATGGCGGCCGATTTGCCACCTCGGACCTAAACGACCTCTACCGGCGCGTGATCAACCGCAATAACAGACTCAAGAGGCTTCTCGAACTCGGCGCCCCGGAGATCATCATCCGCAACGAGAAGCGGATGCTCCAGGAGGCTTGCGACGCGCTGATCGACAACGGTCGGCGCGGTCGGGCCATCGCCGGGACCGGCAACCACCGCCTCAAGAGCCTCTCGGACATGCTCAAGGGCAAGCAGGGCCGGTTCCGCCAGAACCTGCTCGGCAAGCGCGTGGACTACTCCGGCCGCTCGGTCATCGTCGTCGGCCCGGACCTGAAGCTCCACCAGTGCGGCCTGCCCAAGAAGATGGCGCTTGAACTGTTCAAGCCGTTCGTCATGCGCCTGCTCGTCGAGAAGGGCTTCGCTCACAACATCAAGAGTGCCAAGCGCATCGTCGAGCGCGTTCGTCCGGAGGTCTGGGATGTCCTCGAAGAGGTCATCAAGGATCACCCGGTCCTGCTGAACCGCGCCCCAACGCTGCACCGACTGGGCATCCAGGCCTTCATGCCGATCCTCGTCGAAGGTTCCGCGATCCAGATCCATCCGCTCGTCTGCACCGCCTTCAACGCAGACTTCGACGGCGACCAGATGGCAGTCCACGTCCCGCTTTCCACTGCCGCGCAGGAAGAAGCGCGGACGATGCTGCTTTCGACCGCCAACTTGCTCTCCCCGGCGGACGGCAGCCCAGTGGTGGCGCCGACGCAGGACATGGTTCTCGGCTGCTTCTATCTGACCATGGACAAGCCCCTGGCCGAGGGCCTCAAAGAGCGGCTGTTTTCCAGCGAGGGTGAGGCGATCCTGACGTACCAGCTCCGCGAGGTCACGCTGCACGAGCCGGTCATCGCCATGGTTCGGGCCTGGGATGAGGAGCTTGGCGCCTGTGCCGAGACTCGCATCCGCACGACCGTCGGCCGGATCATCTTCAACCAGATCGTGCCCGACCGGCTGCGGTTCAAGAACGTCAACATGAAGCGCACCGAGTTGCGCAAGCTGGTCGATGAGTGCTACCGCATCCTCGGTCCCGAGGAGACGGCCAACGTCGTCGACGGCGTCAAGGACGTCGGCTTCAAGTACGCGACCCGCGGTGGCATGACCATCGCCGTAACAGACATCGTCATCCCGCCCGACAAGGCCAAGCGCCTCGTCGAGGCCGACGCCTCTGTCGACCAGATCGACCGCCAGTTCCAGCGTGGCTTGATCACCGATGACGAGCGCTATGAGCAGGTCGTCGATGTCTGGCAGAAGACGACCAACGACCTATCGACCGCGATGATGGACGGCCTGGATACCTTCGGCTCCGTTCGGATGATGTCCGACTCCGGCGCCCGCGGTAACAAGGGCCAGATTAGCCAGCTTGGCGGCATGCGCGGTCTCATGGCCGACCCGTCAGGCCGGATCATCGATGTGCCCGTCCGGAGCAACTTCCGCGAGGGCATGACGGTCCTCGAGTACTTCATCTCCACCCACGGTGCCCGCAAGGGCCTCGCTGACACCGCCCTCCGCACCGCCGACTCGGGCTACCTGACCCGCCGTCTGGTGGACGTGGCCCAGGACGTGATCACGCGCGAGGAGGACTGCGGCACCCAGGAAGGTTCCTGGATCACCCGCTCCGAGTCGGCCGAGATCGCCAGCAATGAGAAGGGCGCCTACCAGAAGAGAATGATTGGTCGCCTATCGGCAGCTGACCTGTTCCATCCGGAGACCGCCGAGCCACTTATCTCCCGAAACCAGGAGATCACCGAGGCGGCCGCGTTCGCCATCGACGAGTCGGGGATCGACGAGGTTCTCGTCCGCTCGCCGCTCTCGTGCGAAGCCCGTCAGGGCGTCTGCCGCCTGTGCTACGGCCGCAACCTGGCCACCGGCTCGCTGGTGGGCATCGGCGAGGCCGTCGGCATCATCGCCGCCCAGTCGATCGGCGAGCCCGGTACGCAGCTGACGATGCGAACGTTCCACACCGGCGGCGTCGCCGGCTTGGACATCACCGCCGGTCTGCCGCGCGTCGAGGAGCTTTTCGAAGGCCGCGTCCCCAAGGGCAAGGCCGAGATGAGCCACATCGACGGTATCGTCGAGGTCATTCGGGGCGATACCGGAACCCGCGTCAAGGTCACGAGCCGCGAGCAGTACGACACCCATATCGCCCTACCGGCTGGCACCGAGCTGCTTGCCGCCGCTGGCGACATGGTCGAGGCCGGTCAGGTCATCGCCCGAGCTGAGGGCGGAGACAAGTCCGGCGACGTGGCCGCCCCGGCAAAGGGTTTCCTCGTCCGCGAGGGTGCCGACCTGGTCGTTCGCTCAGAGGATACCGTCGAGCGCGAGTACACCATCCCGCACAACGCGAAACTTCTGGTCGAGAACGGCCAGGAGACCCGCGCCGGCGATGCCATCACGGACGGCCCGATTAACCCCCAGGAATACCTGGAGACGCGGGGCAAGGACGCCGTCCAGCGCTACCTGGTCAAGGAAGTCCAGAAGGTCTACCGCAGCCAGGGCGTGACCATCAACGATAAGCACATCGAGATCATCGTCCGCCAGATGCTCCGGAAGGTCCGCATCGACCAGCCGGGCGACACGGAGCTCCTGCCGACCGAGCTAATCGATCGCCTCGATTTCGAGGAGGTCAACAACCGGGTCCTGGCCGAGGGCGGCGAGCCCGCCACGGCCCAGACGGTCCTGCTCGGCGTGACCAAAGCCTCCCTCAACACGTCGTCCTTCCTTGCGGCAGCCTCCTTCCAGGAGACCACGCGGGTGCTCACCGAGGCGGCTATTAACGGCGCCAAGGACCACCTGATCGGCCTCAAGGAGAACGTCATAATCGGCAAGCTGATCCCGGCAGGGACCGGCGCGCCGGCCAACATCGCTGCCGCTCGCGAGCGGGCGCGCCGGGCTGCCGAAGAGGCTTTGGCCGGCGAGTCGCTCGAGAGGCTACGTGGACCAGAACACGAGTACAACCCCTTCCTCGAGGAGGCCGGCGCGCGGCCCTCCGAGGAAACGGCGGACCTCGCGTCGCTCCTGTCCGCGAGCGCCGGCGGCGAAGCTGGGGAGGATGGCGACGATTTCGTCAATCCGTTCCTCGCAGCCCTCGGCGGTGAGTCGAAGGACGACGTTGGAGCGCTGGACCTGGCGGGTCTCGGGGACCTTCTGGGCGAAATATCAGCGGCCGAAGCGACCGCTGACGACGCTCCTGACGGCGAGGACAAGAAAGATAGTGAGTAGCTCTGGCGACCGCCGTCGGTCGCTCTTAAGAGCGAGCGTGGAAGGATGCCGCGGACCCGCTTGAGGTTTGACACTCCACGGCGGCCGCTGATACACTCCGCCCTCGTGGCTTCTGCGAGGCCGCGATTGGTGTGCGCCAATCGGGACTCGAGGTAGCCAATCCGGACGGCATGAACCGATCGTTCCACTGCTTGGATCGGGGATCGGCGGTCCGCCAGACCATCAAAGCGATTTGCGCTCGGCAGATCGCCTCCATGTCGTGATCGCTGCCGCAACGGCGGCCCATCGGACGCCGGAGGCTAACGCGGCAGCGCAGGTATCCGTCGACTGGACTCGCACCGGCTCCCAATCCGGCTGCGGGCTCGTTATGACTGATGCGATCGCTGACAAAAGCAACCATTCATCAGCAGTTAAGCGAAAGGAGCCGCGTCTCCGTGCCGACAATCAGCCAGCTCGTGCGGCATGGCCGCCAGCCTAAGATCAGGAAGATCAAGGCGCCGGCTATGCGCAAGAACTGGAACAGCCTTCGCCAGCGCCAGGTGCCCATTCCCGGTGCACCCCAGAAGCGTGGCGTCTGCCTGCAGGTGCGCACCATGACGCCGAAGAAGCCGAACTCGGCCCTCCGCAAGATCGCTCGCGTTCGCCTCACCAACCAGATGGAAGTCACGGCATACATCCCCGGCATCGGCCACAACCTGCAGGAGCACTCCGTGGTCTTGGTCCGTGGCGGTCGCGTGAAGGATCTTCCGTCGGTCAAGTACCACATCATCCGTGGCACGCTTGACGCCGCTGGCGTCAAGGACCGCAAGCAGGGCCGCTCCAAGTACGGCGCAAAGGCCGCTCCGCAGAAGGGCAAGAAGTAACGATGCCGCGTCGACACACCATTGCCCGTAAGACCAAGTACCAGGGCGCCCCGTCCACTCGTCTCAGTAGCCGCTTTGCGACCAAGCTGATGACCGATGGCAAGCGCCACCTGTCTGAGCGCATCCTACGGGAGGCTCTCGCCCGCGCTGAGGCTCAGGCTCGTCGGCCCGGCGTCGAGGTCCTCGAGACGGCGATGCGCAACGCAACCCCCATCATCGAAGTCAAGCCGCGCCGCGTCGGTGGCGCCACTTATCAAGTCCCGGTCGAGATCCGGGGCGATCGCCGCATATCGCTCGGAGTTCGCTGGCTCGTCCAGGCGGCCCGAAAACGTAACGGCAAGAGCATGTCGGAGAAGCTTGCCGCCGAGCTCGTCGATGCCATGAATGGCCTCGGCGCAGCGGTCAAGCGTCGTGAGGACACCCACAAGATGGCCGATGCCAACAAGGCTTTCAGCCATTTCAAGTGGTAGACCTCGGTCAGGGAGAGTAGAGAACTCGTGGCACGTTTGGTTCCGCTAGCCAAAACGCGGAACATTGGAATCATTGCCCATATCGACGCTGGGAAGACCACCGTCACCGAGCGGGTCCTCTTCTATACGAAGAAGATCTACAAGATCGGTGAGGTTCATGAGGGCGCGGCCACCATGGACTGGATGCCCCAGGAGCAGGAGCGCGGCATTACGATTACTGCCGCTGCTACGACGTGCTTCTGGAACGAACACAGAATCAATATCATCGATACGCCCGGGCACGTGGACTTCACGGTTGAGGTTGAGCGCAGCTTGCGCGTGCTAGACGGCGCGGTCGTCGTCTTTGATGGCGTCGCGGGCGTCGAGCCCCAGTCGGAGACGGTCTGGCGCCAGGCTGACCGCTATCAAGTCCCGCGTATCTGCTTCATCAACAAGCTAGACAGGACCGGAGCTGACTTCTGGCGCTGCGTGGAAATGATCCGCGAGCGCCTCGGGGCGCGGCCGGTGCCAATCCAGCTCCCGATGGGCATTGAGGACAAGTTCGTCGGCATCGTCGACCTGATTTCCATGAAGGCGATCGTCTATCGGGCCGAGGATCTAGGCGCCGAGAGCGAGACCATCGATATCCCAGCGGACCTCCTCGAGGCCGCTAAGGCCGAGCGCGAGAAGATGGTCGAGGTCGTCGCGGAGATGGACGACGAGCTCACGCACAAGTATCTCGAAGGCCACGACCTCAGCGCCGACGACATCAAGCGCGGCCTCCGGCTGGGGACCCTGGCCAACCGCATCGTGCCCTTGCTGGCCGGCTCAGCCCTCAAGAACAAGGGCGTCCAGCCAGTCCTCGACGCCGTGGTGGACTTCCTCCCGTCGCCGCTCGACGTGCCGCCGGTTCACGGCTTGCATCCTGTCACGCACGCCGACTTGATCCGCAACGCAGACGACAGCGAGCCCTTCAGCGCCCTGGCTTTCAAGATCGCTGCCGACCCCTACGTCGGCAAGCTGGCCTACTTCCGGGTCTATTCGGGCCATCTGAAGGCTGGCTCCTACGTTCTGAACGGGGCCAAGGGCAAGAAGGAGCGGATCGGCCGTATCCTTCAGATGCACGCCAACCACCGCGAAGAAATGGATGTCGTCTACGCGGGCGATATTGCCGCGGCCGTGGGCCTGAAGGAGACCTTCACCGGCGACACCCTGTGCGACCCGGACCACCCGATCGTGCTCGAGTCGATCGTCTTCCCGGAGCCGGTCATCGAAGTGGCTATTGAGCCCAAGACGAAAGCCGATCAGGACAAGCTGGGCATTGCCCTGCAGAGACTGGCCGAGGAAGACCCCACTTTCCGTGTCCACACCGACGAAGAGAGCGGCCAGACCCGGATCGCGGGCATGGGCGAGTTGCACCTGGACGTTCTCGTGGACCGGATGGTCCGCGAGTTCAAGGTCGCGGCCAACGTCGGTCGTCCTCGGGTCTCCTATCGCGAGACCATTCGCCGCGTTTCCGAAGGCAACTACCGGCACGTCAAGCAGACGGGTGGCAAGGGCCAATACGGCCACGTTGTCATCAAGATCGAGCCGAACGAGCCGGGCAAGGGCTATGAGTTCGTCGACAAGATCGTCGGCGGCACCATCCCACGCGAATACATCCGGCCCATCGATATGGGCATCCGCGAGGCGCTAGAGACGGGCCCGTACGCCGGATACCCGATGGTCGATGTCAAGGTTACGCTCTTCGACGGGTCATTCCACGAGGTCGACTCGAGCGAAATGGCGTTCCGCATTGCCGCCTCGATGGCGCTCAAGGAAGCGGCCCACAAGGCCTCCCCGGTGATCCTCGAACCGCTTATGCGGGTCGAGGTCACTTTGCCCGAGCAGTTCCTCGGTGACGTCATCGGCGACATCAACGCTCGTCGGGGCCACATCGAGGCAATGGAGTCGCGTTCCTCCACCCAGGTGATCAGGGCGCGGGTTCCACTGGCCGAGATGTTCGGCTACGCCACGGACCTGCGGTCGATGACCCAGGGCCGAGCCAGCTATTCCATGGAGTTGTCGCACTACGCCGAGGTCCCCGCCAGCCTGGCGGCAGAACTCGTTGCCAAGTCCCGAGTCTAGTCAACCGAGCCCGCAGTAGGAGCGAGGGAGCAGCCCGCGATGGCGAAGAAGAAGTTCGAGCGGACTAAGCCGCACGTCAACATCGGCACTATCGGCCACATCGACCACGGTAAGACGACACTTACCGCGGCCATCACCAAGTACCTCGCTCTAA
>CABDYO010000112.1_pt1 | contig 18950 bp, 16 predicted proteins | sample 3131971 | NCBI WGS metagenome assembly CABDYO01 (sample SAMEA5534338, study PRJEB31848) | metagenome | biome: tundra; feature: field; material: soil | place: USA | collected 2013-05 | depth 0.45 m | reverse complement strand
CCCACACCCGTCGCGCCCGGCGTGGGCGCGACGGGTGTGGGTGGCGACGGCGGGGCCGGCGTAGGTTGATCGGTACTCACCGGCGTGGGCGTTGGCGTCGCCCCGGAACCGGTGTCCACGACGAGCGTAGTTGTCGCGATCAGAAGGTTCGCGTTGTCCCTGGCCGAAATCCTGCCGGTGCCGATCCTGGTCGTGTCGGGGATGGCAAACGGGGCTGCAAAAGATCCATCAAAGGAAGCCGCGAACGTCGTCGTGGTACGACCGTTGATGGCCAGATAGCCAGACTGACCGGGCGCGAAGTTGCTGCCGGAGACGGTAATGGTCGAGCCTGGGGGTGCCTGTTCAGGCACCGACAGGGATGCCGGGATGGCGTCTGATGGGTTGATCAGCAGCAGCGTCGTCGCCAACAGATTGCTGGCGCTGTCCTTGGCCGATATTCGGCCGAAGCGACCCGTCACGGCAAAGTCCGGGATCGTGAAGGGGACGCTGAACATACCGGACGGCGACGCGGCGAAGTCGCTGACGAGGCCCCCGTTGTAGGTAAGGTGGCCGGTCTGGCCGGGAACGAGCCCGTACCCACTGACCGTGATCGTGGACCCGGAAGCGGCCTGAGCCGGGGCTGACAATCGTGCCGTGTCTGCGGTCACAGTCAGGGCCACTGTCATTGCCAGGATCGCTCCGACCACGACTGGGACAAGCCGCAGAGCAAGCGGCCAGCGCTTGGGCGTCACCCGACGAGGGGATGGCGACGGGACGCGGCTTGACATTTGTGCCTCCTTTTCCGGGTCGCCGGAACGGCGGACCGGTCGCGGTGCGGAGGACGGACGGAATCTGGCTTGGGCGCAATGGGCGCGTCGGGCAAGCACGCTGTGTGCCGTGCCCGCTTATGTGCCCGTTCCCCAACAGACTTGTTGTTTGTAGGCCCGCGAGGCTCGCTGGGCTCTTTCGATGGCGCCCGTCCAGAGTGCACAGAGCCATCGACGTTCCCAGATTGCCCCGAAGCAGCCGGTTAAGTAAAGGCGAGTCCCACCATGAGAGTCAGCCGATCGGGCGCACTTGCTCGATGCGGGGTCCCCTACTCCTCCAGAGTCGAGATATCGCCTTCAGGCAGGCCCTGAGCGCGGGCCTTCAGTAGACGGCGCATGATCTTGCCAGACCGCGTCTTCGCCAGCTGGTCGACGAACTTCACGTCTTCCGGTTTCGCGCAAGTCAGGATGCCCCAGATCCACTCCAGGCAGTCCCGGGACTCGATCGATTCACCAGGTGGGCCCCTCGTCCCGACAGGCTCCGCAAGCTCGGGGGACTCGGGCGACGCAGAGTCTTGACCGATGCGGAGATTGAGAATTGTGACGGCCACCCTCCCCCGTCAGCGCTATCCTGCTCAAGCGCTTGCGCTCGCAAAGGAGACCGTGGATGAAGGTCCTGTTCGTCGGTGGCACCGGCCTAATCAGCAGCGCCTGCACCCGTTTGGCCGTGGAGCGCGGCGTGGATCTGTTCCTCCTGAATCGAGGCAGCGATCCGGACCGGGCGCAAGGTGCGACGTCGCTCGTGGCCGACCTGCGGGATGAGAGTTCTGCGGGCCAAGCGGCGACCGAGCGAGCGCTAGCCGGCCACAGGTTCGATGTCGTGGTCGACTGGATTGCCTTAACCCCCCAAGACATCGAGCGCGACCTGCGGCTCTTCGGCGGCCGGACCGACCAATTCGTCTTCATCAGCTCTGCCAGCGCGTATGTCAAGCCGCTCGGTGACTGGCTCATTCGGGAGGACACGCCGCTCGCCAACCCGTTCTGGGACTACTCGCGGAACAAGATCGCGTGCGAGGATCGCCTGCTGCGGGCTTACCGCGAGGACGGCTTCCCGGTCACGATCGTTCGGCCGTCGCTCACCTACGGCGACACCCAGGTGCCGCTGCTGATGAACAGTTGGGAACGGCCCTTCACGGCGATCGCACGGATGCGGCGGGGCAAGCCGGTTATCGTGCCCGGCGATGGCACGTCCCTATGGACGATCACCCACAACAGCGATTTCGCAGTGGGCCTCGTGGGCCTGCTGGGTCGCCGTCAGGCCATCGGCCACGCCTTCCACATCACGTCCGATGAGGTCCTGACCTGGGACGAGATCTATCGGCAGACCGCCGCCGCAGCGGGCACCGAGGCGCGGATCGTCCACATCGCGTCCGACTTCATCGCGGCCTGCATGCCGGAATTGAGCGGCACGCTGATCGGCGACAAGTCCGGGAGCGCCGTCTTCGACACCACGAAGATCAAGCGCTTCGTGCCGGACTTCCGCGCCACGATGCCATTCTCGGAAGGCATCAGGCGGACCGTCGCTTGGTTTGACGCGGATCCGGCCCGACAGCAGGTTGACGCCGAGATGGACGCCCGCTGGGACCGCCTGATCGAGGCCTACGAGCAGGGCCTGGCTAACGCGGTCGCGGCGTTCGCGGAAGGAGCCTGACAATGCCGTTATCCAACAAGGTTCGTTGGGGCATCCTCGGCCCGGGCGGCATCGCGTCGCGATTGTTGCAAGAGGCTGGTCGAGCGACCAACTTCAGCGTGGTCGCGGTAGGCAGCAGAAGTCTCGATCGGGCGGCGGAGTTCGCGTCGAGGTTCGGCATCGCCCGAGTCCATGGCTCATACGAGGCGCTCCTGGCCGATCCGGAAGTGGACGCGGTCTACATCGCCGTCCCGAATTCGCTGCACCACCCCATGACGATGCTGGCCCTCGCGGCCGGCAAACACGTCCTGTCGGAGAAGCCCTACTCGCGCCACCCGGAGCAGGTCGTCGAGGCCTTCGATGCCGCCGAGGCGGCCGGTCTGGTGCTGATGGAGGCGTTCATGTGGCGCCACTCTCCGCAGACGCGCCGCTTCATGGAACTGCTGCCCGAGGTAGGCGAGCTTCAGTCGATCCGTTCCACATTCGGCTTCGTTATGACGTCCACCAGCGACGTCCGGCTCGAACCCGGCCTAGACGGCGGGGCCCTGAGGGACCTGGGCTGCTACACGATCAGCGGCTCACGCCTGGTCGCGCGAGAGGAGCCAGTGCGTGTCTTCGGCGAGCAGACCCTCGGGCCAACCGGTGTGGACGTGCGCTTCTCGGGCTTGCTGAGGTTCCCCTCGGGCGTGGTCGCCGAGATCGTTGCCGGCTTCACATCGATCCAGCGCTCCCTCGAGGCGGTCGGCAGCAAGGGCACCCTCCTCTCGCGTGACCCCTGGCAAGGCGAGCTGGGCGGAATCGAGCTGAACGGCCACGCCGAGCCAGTCGTCCCGGATGACGCCTACCGCCTGGAGATGGAGAACCTCAGCGGCGCGATCCTGGGCCACGGGCAGCCGCTGTTGGGCAGGGCCGACGCCCTCGCTCAGGCACGCACGATCGACGCGCTCTACCGATCGGCCGCATCGGGCAAGCCGGTTTCGTTGGAGGGGTGACGCGCTCGACCCTCATTCCTCCAGGGTACGAACTTCACGTCCTCCGGTTTCGCATCGGCGTGCCTTCATACCGCCGCCGGTTGTGGCAGGTGAGAATCGTGCGAGCCGGCGGAAACCGAGTGGCAAACGCAATGTAATCTTCCCATCGGGGTGAGAGAAGCGACATGCCGGCCGAAGAGATAGATCTGGTTGACGAGATCCTGGGTCCGGCTGCGGCCGCCCAATCGATGGCGCCACAGCCCTATGTGTCGAACTCGTCCGTAGTCGTCGACGCCCCCGTCTCCGTCGCTCCCAAACGCCGACTCCGTTTCAGCGGTCCTTTCGCGCGCGCCAGGTTCGGCAGGAGACAGGCCCGCTGGGCGATCGGGTTTGCGTTTGCCTTCGCCCTGGGAGCTATCGCGTGCCTGGCCGTGTTCGCGACCGTGGCCGTGGCCGCCTTCAACGCCGACTCGAACCGAGTCGTCGCAGGCGTCCGAGCAGGTTCGGTCGATCTATCCGGCTTGAGCCGCGACCAGATTGTTGCCCGGCTGCGCGCTACGTACGCCTACCTCGATCAGGGGGAGGTCACCGTCACTACGCCGACCGGCTCAGCCAAGATCGCATACCAGGCGCTGGGCCGCACGCCCGACGTCGAGTTCATGGCCGACGAGGCGATGCGTATGGGGCACTCGGGCAATCCGATCGGCGACGCGGTTGCCATCTTCCGAACGGCCGTGAACGGCCAGACATTCCCTGTCGTCGTCCGCGTCGACCCGACGGCAGTAGCGACCAACGTCCGTCACCTCACCAGCGCCAACATCATGCCGATAGACGCCCTGGCTTCGATCCAATACGGGACATTCGTGTACTCGTCGTCGGCTAGTGGATTCGGCATTGACGAGGGCGCCATCTCCGCGGCGATCATCGACCACCTGACAACGCCGGACGCGCCAGCCAACTTCCAAGCCGGTGGCGCGTTCGTGGAGTTGCAGCCGCGCGTCAGCGACAAAGATGCCCAGGCCGCGATCGCCGCAGCCCAGAAGATGATCGTGGACCTCAACGTGACATTCGGCGGCGATGCCCAGGCCGCGGCCGCGAGCCCGGCCGCGAGCCCGGTCGCGAGCCCGGGCTCCAGTCAGGCGACGAACCCGCCGAAGACCTACACCGTCGGCACTGACACGGTTCTCGGCTGGATCGTCTTCCGCACCAACAGTGATGGCACCTACGGTCCCGCTGCCGATCCCGCTCTTATGGACTCGTACCTATCGGAACTCTCCACGAAGGTTCGAATCGCACCGGTCGAACCGAAGATCGTCTTCGACAGCTCCGGAGCTCCATCCAGCCTCGCCGGGGGAAGGGACGGCACGGATATAAACGTGGCCGCGACTTCGCAGGTCATCGCGGCCTACCTGAACAGCCTGGCCTCCGGCGGGAAGCAAGTGCCCGCCGTTGCCGCCATCCCGGAGCCGGTCGCGCCGAACATCACTGTCGATAGCCTGAGCCATCTGGTTCAGATCGGCACCTGGACGACGACCTTCTATCCCGACATCAGCAACGGCAACGGCGCCAACATCCGCGTACCGGCGGCGCTCCTCAACGGCCAGGTCGTGGCCCCCGGCCAGCAGTTCAGCTTCTTTCAGGCCGTAAGCCCGATCGACCTGGCACACGGGTACGCCATGGGGGGCGTTATCGAGCACGGCAAGAGCAACCACACGGGAGCAATTGGCGGCGGCATCTGCTCATCGTCCACGACGATGTTCAATGCGGCCGCCCGGGCCGGGCTCCAGATCGACGAGCGGCACGCGCACTTCTACTACATCGACCGCTATCCGGTCGGGCTCGATGCCACGGTGTTTTCCGACGGCTACCAGGTCTGGGACGTGAAGTGGACCAATGACACGCCCAACCCGATCGTGATCGTGACCGGGTCCACCTACGGCTCGACGAGCACGACGACGGTCCAGCTCTGGAGCCTGCCGCTTGGCCGCACAGTGACCTTCAGCCCCGAGTTCAAAGAGAACATCATCCGGGCTACCGATCACACGGCGTACGTCACCACGCTCAAGCCGGGTCAGCAGACCCGCGCAGAATACCCGACCAACGGCTACGACACATCGAGGACCCGCACTGTGACCGACTCGACCGGCAAGGTGATCCACACCGACACATGGACCTCCCACTACAGCGTAGTGAACGGACTGCTGCTCATCGGCAGCGCGCCCCCGCCCCCGCCGCCGCCGCCGCCATCTGCCGCGCCGGCGGCCGTGCCGACCCCGGCGCCGGCGACGCGATAAGCGCTGCCCGGGCAGGCAATGCCCGGGTCGCTCGAGACTGTCCCGGTATTTGTCCGGCGACCCTGACTGACCCTTCCGCTACGGCACGAGGTACGGACTCCAGGGAGGGTCCTCAGGATGGGCGCAGGGAGTTTGGCCAGGAGGATGGCGAGCTGGCCTATCTGTCTCATTGCCCTGGCCGGATGTTCGAGCGGGTCGGGCGCCGGAACTCAGGCGCCGGGCTCGAGCGGCAGCGATGCAACGTTCTCCGTGGCGCCGCCCGGCGCGAGCCCAATCATCACGCCGACGTCCGCTCCGCCCACGGCCGCCACGCCCGCGCCGAGTGCTCTCGTGTGCATCCTGGAAATGCCGGCGCAGCATGAAGGTGACGACACCCCGATAACCTTCGTCAACGTTGGCATGGACGCTGAGCAATGCGCCTTGGAAACTGGCAAAGATGAACGATCCGGTTCATGGGTCGGCGACGCAGGGCGCGGCGAGGATCGTGTATGCCATCCCGGCCGGACCCCCGATGTGCAGTGGGACCAAGCCTGATGGGTGGCCGTATTCGATCTACGGAACGATCGCAGCGATGCAGGCCTACGGTGCTTGAAGCACGGCACTCGATCGGGCGCGCCAGGAGGGCGTCGGACGCGGCCGTTCCGGGAGTACGGCACAAACGAAATGCCCGAAGGAACCGCGATCACTAGCTGCCCCAACCAATGTAAACACCGGCTAGATCACTAGATGTTCGATGCCCCTTCGAGCGACTCCACAGTAGGCCGATCGGCGAGCGACTGTCAAGAGACGTTCCGCATTACAGAATCCGCTGCGCTTGGGGACGCCGCCGACGCCTTCTACGAGGCCAGGACGTCGCGGCAGGTCCCTTCGGGTTGGCCCTAGATCGAGCCGCTGAACGTGTCGCAGCTCGAGATCGAGCCCTTCTGATGGCCCGCGGTGAACCAACTGACGCGCTGCGCCGAGGAACCGTGCGTCCAGGACTCAGGGTTCACGCTGCCCTGCATCGTGGATTGGATCCGGTCGTCGCCGACCGCGGACGCTGCATCCAGCGCCTCCGAGATGTCCGTGCTGGACAGCGGCTGCAAGTAGTTGGTCTCGGTGGCGTGGCTGGCCCAAACGCCCGCGAAGCAGTCGGCCTGGAGTTCGGTCCGAACCGACTGGCCCTGGGCTCCCTGCTGGCTGCTGGACTGGTCCAGCTTCCCCTGGAGATCCTGGACGTGATGACCGTATTCGTGGGCCAGGACGTAGGCCTCCGCGAAGGGGCCGCCCTTGGCCCCGAACTGGCTCTGGAGCTGTTGGAAGAAACCGAGGTCGATGTACACGTACTTGTCCGCCGGGCAGTAGAAGGGGCCCGTCTGGCTCGTCGCGGCGCCGCAGCCCGTATCTGCCGAATCGGTGAAGAAGACCGTTTGGACCTTTGTATAGGCCGTGCCGCTTGCCGGGAGCGCCGTCGCCCAATAGGCCTGGATGCTATCGACGTAGCCGACGATGCGGCAATCCTCATACGTGTTCGCGTCGGCGCCGGTCTTGCAGTGAGACAGACCCGTCCCCCCCGCGGCCGGGCTCAACAGGTTGTTGAGGTCACCCAGGGGATTGGAGCCGCTGCCGCCCAGGCCGTTGACCAGCAGGGTCAGCACGAGCAGGAGCAAACCCGCGCCGCCTCCGCCGGCGATCATGCCGGTCCTGAGCATGCCTCCGCCTCCGCGTTGGTCGGACACCTGAGACGTGTCGAGGTTGGCGTCGTTCCTGAATGTCATCTGTACGCTCCGTGTGATTCTGCAGCCACTACATACCGCTCGACTGGCCGGCGGGCCGGTATCGTCGGCGACCAGCGGAGCGGGGGACCCAGGCGGCACGGTGGGGCCCAACATCAGGGCCTTCTGACGTGTAGGATAGGTGCAATCGGGGGCGGCGAACGAGAGAGTTTCCATCCTCGCCGCCGGCGCCAGGTTAAGCCCAGACTCAATTTCGGCAGTGGCCGGAGCCTCTCCCACCGCGGTGGATTTGGCTGCCCCGCTTCCCTGGCTGCTTGAGAGACACGGAGGAAGCCATGACAAGCGATCGAGTCGACAGCACCGGTAGTGGCCCCAGCGGGGCGGAATTCGTCAGGCGCATCGTCGTCCTCGTGTTCGGGCTGATCCAGCTCGTCATCGTGGCGCGCATCGTCCTACTCCTGCTCAACGCGCGAGAAGCCAACGGGATCGTGTCGGGCATCCTCAACATCAGCCAGCTGTTCGTCGCGCCGTTCGACGGGATCCTGCAGACGGACGCCCTCCATGCCTCGGGTTCGACGCTCGATGTCACTGCGATCGTGGCCTTGATCGGATGGACAGTCGTCGAGGCGATCATCGTCGCAGCCGTGGCGGTCTTCCGGCGCGAACCGGCCTGACCCGAGAGCGGGACCGCGTGGCGATCCCCAGGCGAATCACGGCGCTCGGGATCAATAGTTCCGGTGCAGATCGACCCGGACGATTTCGTCGAGCGAATTCTGGCACTTGGTGCCAGGTCGACCTCGGCGACCCGTATCCGACTTCAGCCCCGGCGGAGCCACGCCTGCCCTTCGCGATGGCGGGGTCTGACGGGCCATCCCAGCCCCCGTGCCTCCGATACACTCGTCCGACTCGCACCGCCGGAGCCGCCCAAGTGAAGACCCCTCGGTTCTGGAATCGAATTCCTTTCCTGACACCGCTCCCCGAGAAGGAGGCGTCGCCGCACGAGACACAGGCGAACGCCGTGCTTCGCCCGGTCGTCTTCGGAGCGAATGACGGGCTGGTCAGCAACCTGGCCCTGGTGATGGGCGTCGCCGGCGCAAACCCGGCGCCGGGCGTTATCGTCCTGGCCGGCGTTGCCGGCCTGCTCGCCGGGGCCTTCTCTATGGCCGTCGGCGAGTTCATCTCGGTCCGATCGCAGCGCGAACTCCTCGACCACCAGCTCGCCTTCGAACGGACACAGATCCGTGACACCCCCGATCAGGAGCGCGAGATCCTCGCCCGGGTGTACCAGCGGCGCGGGTTCACAGCGGAGGAGGCGTCCCATTTCGTAGACCGAGTCTTCGCCGACCCGGAGCATGCGGCCACGCTGCTCATATTCGAGGAGGTGGGGCTCGACGCCCGCTCCATCGGATCACCGACGGCGGCGGCCGCAAGCTCGTTCGTCGCATTCACGATCGGCGCGCTCGTTCCGCTCATCCCGTACCTGCTCCTCGCCGGTGGAACCGCGTTCGCGACGAGCCTTGGCGCGAGCCTCGCCGCGCTCGCGCTGCTCGGATACGGCATCAGCCGTCTGACCCATCGGCCGCCGCTCTACGCGAGCGCGCGCCAGGTTCTGCTCGGCGGCGCCGCCGCCGCCGTCACGTATGCGGTCGGGACTCTCATAGGCGTTCAGACCGGAGGCTGACCCACCGGACGAGGGAAGCGACGCGCCCGGAGGGTGTCGGGCGCGTGAGAACAACAAAACCGGCGCCTATCGATGAAGCCTTCACCCTCGGTCTGGCGCAGCCACCAAGATGGCCATGGACGCGGCCGGGCCACCCCAGGGCATGCGCAGAGGTACAGTGGATGCGCGTCCGCAAGCACGGAAAGGGGAACGAGGATGCGCAGCCTATTGCTGACACTGGTCGCGGCCATCCTCATGGGGTGCTCCACCGCAGGTGTGAGTACGGAAAAGCCCGCCGCAGGGCCGACCCCGCGAGCCAAATTGACGCCTGTTGGCAGCGTAGGCGGATGGTGGGGTGGGTCCATTCGACGCCCCGCGCGTTCCGCCCTGCACTACGCGGGGGCGCCGCGACGCCGCGCCGGGAGGTCGTTGGGTGCGCGCGAACGTCTGAACGCGGTGCCTGCCAGCCAAACACGCTGTCAGCGAATGCCGGTGTCGTACCGCAGATCGAGCTGGCTGGGCGCTCCATCCGAGACGGTCACCGGAGTCGCCGCCGGGGCCCTCATGAATCCCTGGACGACCTGGGGCACGATCTTGTAGGTGCCCGGAGGCAGCCGCAGGAAGTAGACGCCCGCGGCGTCGCTGACGGCTCGACCAACCTCGTGGCCGGCCGAGTCCAAAGCGAGAATCGTCGCGCCGGATACGGAGCGTACGCAGGGGCTCTGTCCGGCTCGTTCGACGGGGCAGGTGGGACCTGCCAGAACAAGACCGTGAACTCCGGTCGCGAACAGGGGCGTTGCCATCGGAGCAGTCGAAGGGCCGGCCCCCGGGTTGCATGCAGCCGCGAGAACGAGGACGAACGCCGCGAAAACGATGAGGAAACCTTCGCCTCGCCTGCTTGGCGACCGTGAGGTGCCCATGTTCGCGTTCACGTCATGCCTCAGCTGCTGAGCTCGCCGACATCCCCATGACGCCACGATCGGTCGTGTGGTTCCCCATTCCGGGCGCATCGCCGTGAAGCGGCAACAGCGGGAGGCGCAGCCGATCGCAATTGTGAGCATGCGAACGCCACCCGCTTGACGTGAGGCGGTGTCCGCATAACCATCCCGCCATGTCCTCCCCCCGTCGTCGCGACCGCTGATGTTCGACTCCCTGCTCGTCATCATCGTGGCCGGACTCGTCGGGCCGCTCCTGGCAGCCGGGCGGCAGCCCCTCATTCCGGCCGTGATTGGGGAGCTGATCGCCGGTATTGCCCTGGGCCGTTCGGGCCTGGGATTGATCGACGCCACAACCCCCACCAACGCCCTGCTCTACGGCCTCGGCTTCGCGATGCTAATGCTTGTCGCAGGCTCCCACGTGGACCTTCGCGCTCCGGGCCTCCGTTCGAGCGCTCGGGCGGGGGTTATCGCGGCCGGCCTGGTGGCCCTGATCTCGTTGCCGGTTGGGCTGGGTGTAGGCGTGGCCCTCGCGCCCAGCGCTCCTTCTCTTCTGTTCCCAGTCCTCCTCGCCGGAAGCTCGGCCGCCGTCGCTTTCCCGATCCTCCAAGAGCGTGGCCTGATTGGGCCGCGGGTTGGCCTGCTGCTTGTCTGGATACCTGTGGCCGACGTGGTCACCGTCCTTCTCATGCCCCTCACCCTCATCGGGGCCGCGAAGATCCCCGGGGCGCTCGGCGGCGACGCGCTTATCGTCGTCGCCACGGTCGCAGCCCTGTGGCTGGGCCAGCGGTTCGGACACTCCCGGCCTGCCCTGACGCTGCGAGACCGATCGCTGACACGAGGCTGGGCGCTGCAGCTGCGGGTGACGCTGCTGGTTCTCGTCGTCCTGTCGCTCATCGCGACTCGAACGGGTGGTTCGACCCTCCTCGCCGGCTTCGGGGCGGGCCTCGTCCTGGCTCGGCTGCGCGAGCCGACCCGCCTCGAAGTGCAGCTTTCGGGCATAGCCGAGGGATTCTTCGTGCCGGCCTTTTTCGTGCTCATTGGCTCCGAACTGGACATCCGGTCGCTGGCCGGCGATCCGTCGGCAATTGTGCTTGCCTTCGCGTTGGCCGCAGCCGGCCTGGCGATTCATCTGGTCGCAAGCCGGGTGGTTGCGCCCCAACCGAGGAGCGGATTCGGCCTAGCCGCGGCTACTCAGCTCGGTCTACCGGCGGCAGCCGCATCCATCGGCCTGGGAAACGGAGTGCTGTCACCGGCTGTCGCGGCCGCGATCGTGCTCGCCGGATGCCTCACGGTTCTGCCCGCGGCAATCGGCACCCGCCGGTTGGCCGACGTTCTCGCCGACCCATCTTCAGGACAGGAGGTCAAGGCTTGAGCAAGCCCGTCCGTATAGCCGCTATCGACATCGGCAGCGACACGGTCCACATCCTCATCGCTGACGTCTCAGCTTCGCCCGATGGCCCGCTCGTCAGCCGCGTCAAGCAACGGGGCGACCTTATCGAGCTCGGCCGGCAGGTTGCCATGAAAGGACAAATCGGCAAGCGCGCGGCCGCGCGACTCGAGGCGAGACTGACCAGCTATCTAAAGCTCGCCCGCCGAAGGAGCGATCGAGTCGTCATCGGGGCCACCGAGGCATTGCGCCGGGCAAGCGACGGGCCGGCCCTCCTTGAGCGGCTGTCAAGTGAGCTGGGCGAGCCAGTACGCATCCTTTCGGTCACACGGGAGGCCGCCCTCGGCCTCGCCGGTGCCGTTCGACGGCTCGATCCTGTTGGATCGCAGCTACTCATCGACTCGGGCGGCGCCTCTACCGAGCTGACGCTGACTGATGGCCACGTTGGCGTCGCGTCGGCGTCACTGCCGGTCGGGGCGGCCCTCCTGGGGGAACGCGGACCCTTACCACGACGGAAACACAACCAGAGCGCTCGTCAATCTGCCATGCGACACAGACTCACCTGGCAGATCGGGTAGGTCGTTGGGTGGGAGGACGGCGCCTCTGCGGGTCGTGGCGCCCAGGGGTCTCTCCAGCCGGATTGGGTCAGGTCGGGACGAGAGGATTTCAGGCCGAGATAACAAGCTAACCGGTTAGGTCGCGACGAAAGAGTGTTCCACGAGTCTCTAAATGCCCCGGGCACTGAGCTTCAGCGAAACTGGTTCGAGACCGCCGCTTGCTACCGCAGATGCGGTCCCGAACAGGGGACCACGGCGACCACCGTCAGACGCTAGTGGCCGGCGGCATCTTGACTAGATCCTATTGAGCTAGTATAAGTAGCTCATGCTGTTCGAGATCGATACTCTCAGCTCGGCCCCCATCTACGGGCAGATAGCGGCATGCGTGCGTCGCGCCATCGCCGGCGGGGCTCTCAAGCCGGGGTCGAAGCTTCCGCCGTCACGGGATCTGGCGCGGGAGCTCGACGTAAACATGCACACGGTTCAGCGCGCATATGGCCAGCTCCGGGACGAGGGCCTCCTCGAGCTGCGCCAGGGCCGAGGTGCGATCGTCGCCAGCGGCCGGGTAGCACCTTCCGCTCGCCTCAACTCCCTGATCCACGACCTTCTCAATGAGGCGGACGCGCAGGGCCTCACGACGACACAGCTCGCCGGACTGATGGAGACAATGCGATGAGCACTGGTACATACGCTCGGGTCCGTTCTGCGCTGGCCGTCAACTCGGTTCTCGTGGGCTTCATCGCGATCTACGTGTCGATCATCGCGGTCTCGTTTGCGTTGATCCAGAGTCTGGGGTCGCGGCTCCCAGTCGAAGCGCGCACGCTCGCCTCGATCTGCCTGGAGTCCGAAGTCATCGGCATCGCCATGTACCTCGCCTGGATCGCGCTGCCCCGGCCGCACCGCATGCGCTACGCGCTCGAGACGGTCCTGCCGATCGGGCTCTGCCTCTACGGAGTCGATACCGCCATTCTGGCGGTGACGCTGTGGTTCAACCTCGATGCGAAGACGTTCCAGATGCCCTACGGCTCGGTCAGCGGCATTGGTCTGATTCTCGGCGGCTCCTTCGCCGGTGTGTTTCTGGGGCGTTACCTCGGCGGTCTCGCCGCCACCAACCGGCTGCGCCGCGAGGCTGCCTCCAGCCGACGCTCGGCGTGGTTTGCAGAGACGGCCCCGGACGGATCGTGGCGCAGAGCCTCGGGCATCACGACCGGACTCATAATGTTCGCGCTGATACTCCTGGCGCAGGCGACGTCTCTAGCCTATGCCCCCGGCTCGCCCCTGCCGATCCAGCTGCTGGCCGCCGGGGCCTGGGCATTCACCATCGTCGTCGGCGACCACGCCACGATCTCGATCACCGACGCCGCGGTCCGGGTGCGGACCCGACTGCTGAGCAACAACATGGGCTGGAGCGTCGCGCTTTCGGAGATCGAGAGCGCCCAGGTCATCGCCGCGCGGCCTGAGCCTTTGAATTTCGACCGGAGCAGATGCGTCCTCCGCACGGGCCCGGCGCTCAAGATCTGGACGGTGACCGGCGGCCGCTACACGGTGAGCCTGGACGAGGCGGCCGAAGCGGTCGCGGTCATCGAGGCGCTTCGTTTGCCCGCTGGAGCGCCCGCTGGCGCGTGGGATCTGCAAACTCAGGTCGGGCCGGCGCCGGGCCTGGAGTTCGGTGGCTTCTGGCTCCGCGTGCTGGCCTACATCATCGATGTGAGCCTGCTTGGGATGGTCGACTTGGTCCTGATCCCAGCGCTCGGAGCGGCGGGGCCGTGGGTTGGTGCAACCATCTTCGTCGCCTATTTCATTGGCCTGTGGGGCCTGAGGGGTCAGACAATCGGAATGATGCTGCTCGGTCTGCATGTTGTCCGTGACGCCGACGGCGGCAAGATCAGCTGGGGCAACGCTCTTCTGCGCTTCGTCGGCTTGTTAGTGGCTTTCGCCTGCATTTGGATAGGCGTCATCCGGGTCGCGTTCGACTCGCGCAAACGGGGCTGGCACGACAGGATCGGCGGTACGGTCGTCGTCCGGAACGTCGGCTGAGGCAACTCAACCGCAACTCCCTGGCCTCGGCCGAGTGGTCACAACATCACGCGCGCAGCGGACCATCCGGCACTAACAAGCCATCGTAATGATCACCAAAGCCGATCCGGTCCCCAGCCCGGGCGGCAGTTGTTACGTCAGTCAGGCTGTGACACCCGTGGGTGGCGCCTCGGTCCAGGACGGCGCGCTCCCCGCGGGCCTCGCCCTCGCGTTGGCCAAGGAGCCCGCTAACACGATCCAGATCTCGGGAACACCCACCGTCGCCGGCACGTTCAATTTCACCATCTACGTGTGGTGCTACGGCACGAACGTCAGCGGGCAGACCGCCACCCAGCAATACGTGCTGGTGGTGAAGTGAGCTAGGGGAAGTCTGGTCGGGGCGAGAGGAGTCATGCCGACCGTGGCGACCTGAATGTCCCGTTGGCGCTCTCGTGCAAGCGCATCGGCGAAAGCCGCTGGTCTCATACGGCTGCCGGATGAGGCCTGGGTATGTACGGGGTTTTGAACGTGCTTAGAGCCGTTGTGTCCGCTATTCAGGATGGTTTCAGGCTGAGAACTATTGTGGGCGCGCTCTCCGTAGCCTCGCTGCGTCACTGGCGGAGTGGATAGTCCCGTCACGCTATTCTTGCGAACCGCCATCACGACACCGGACGGCATGGGAGTTGCGCCAATGACGGCTCGGATTGAAGAACTTCCGACCAAGACGGTACGGCCGGCACCGTCAAGGCGTCGGCCAAAAGCGTCCGTACGCGAGGCGGGTTGGGGCTTCTTCCTCATCAGCCCCTGGATCATCGGTCTGCTGGTGTTCACGGCGATCCCGATCCTCGCCTCGCTGCTGCTCTCGTTCACCAACTACGACATCCTGCATCCGGAGAATCTCCGATGGGTTGGACTGAGCAACTACGCCTGGGCCGCGTCTGACCCAACGACGTTGAGTTCGGCGTTTCTCACGATCAAGTTCGCTGTGGTGAGCGTGCCGTTGACGATCGCCACTGCGCTGGGGATCGCGTTACTCGTCAATCATCGGCTCCTCGTCGGGAAGAGAGTGTTCCGGACGCTGTTCTTCCTGCCCGTCCAAATCCCGGTCACGGCGAGCGTCTTCATCTGGCTGGGCTTCGTCACGGGCGCCCACCGCATGCCTATAGCCTGGCTGCAGTCCACCTCAACGAGCATCGCCCAGACGCTAAGCAGCCTTCCGGTGTTCAGCACTTTGGCCACTGTCTATCCGACAGGCTGGTTTACCGACAGGTCCTGGACGTTGCCCTGGCTAATCCTGATGAGCGTCTGGGGCATCGGCAACATGACGCTGATCTTCCTGGCCGGGCTGCAAGCGGTTCCAAGCGTGCTATTCGAGGCCGCCAGGGTCGACGGCGCAGGCGCCTGGCGGACCTTCCGCCACGTGATCCTGCCGATGATCTCGCCGATGGTCTTCTTCAACCTCATCCTGAGCATCATCGGGGTTGCGGGGTACTTCACCCAGGCCTACTTGTGGGGCTCAAACTCGCGGGCAGGCAGTCAAACCGACGTGTGGAACCTCAACCTATACACCACCGGTTGGGACTTCAATGCCATGGGTAAGGCTTGCGCCCTGGCCTGGATCCTGTTCGTGGTGGTGATCGCGATCTCGGTGCTTCTGTTTTGGACCGCGAGCCGCTGGGTCTACTACGCCGGAGCCGATGCAACGACCTCGAAGGCGACCGCGGGCGAGGACAAGCCTGCGCCTGGCGAGACCGAGACTGCGCCTTCCGAAACTGAGCCTGCGCCGGCGGCCGCAATCCAGCCGGCGACCGCGCTCGAGACCGAGACTGAGCCTTCCGAAACTGAGCCTTCCGAAACTGAGCCTGCGCCGGCGGCCGCAATCCAGCCGGCGACCGCGCTCGAGACCGAGACTGCGGCCGCGAGGGCACCCCGGCGGAGACCGGCCAGGCCCCGCTCCAAACTGAACCGGTTCATCGGCAAGCTGACATCGCGAACGGCGTTCACGGTAGTGACCGCAGTGCTGTGCGGGATGTTCCTGCTGCCCTTCCTATACGCGCTTTCCGGGGCGTTCGGCGCCCCGGGTGCCGGCTCGGCGCGTGGGGCGCCCGTATACCCGGCCAGCGCACGCACGTACCAATGTACCGATTCGCAGCTATGCACCTACCGGCCCATCGCGCGCGACCGAGTCACCGGGAAGTACACTCGGAGTGGGCCGCCGGTCGACGCCTCACAGCAGGACCCAACGCTTCTGGTGTATGTGGTGCCGGGGTACGGCAACCTCGCCCTGCTGGATGACCTTTCTGTCTACGACCAGCCCAGCGTCTTCATCGACCCGGCCGCGAACAAGCAGGTCGACGTCCTAGTCGACACGGGCAGGCTGAGCCGAGTCTGGGACCCCCACGTCACGCTCGACAACTTCGCGACCGCGATCGACTGGGCCGGATTAATCACCAAGACCGGGCCCGGAGGGATGGCCACCTGGCTGCTCAACTCCGCGACCATCGCCGTCTTCTCCACCATCGGAGCGGTTCTTTCGTGCGTGCTGATCGCGTACGGGTTCGCTCGGTTCAGGTTCCCGGGCCGCAGCGTACTGTTCCTGATCCTCATCGGTTCGGTCCTTGTCCCGTATCAGGTGACGCTAATTCCTCAGTTCATCCTGTACCGAACGCTCGGCTTGACCTCCGGCTTCCTGCCGCTCATCTTGCCGAACTTCTTCGGCAACGCGCTCTACATCTTCCTGCTACGGCAGTTCTTTATGGCCCTGCCACGGGACCTTGACGAGGCGGCCATGGTCGACGGGGCCGGCCCGCTGCGCATACTGAGATCGGTCATCGCTCCGCAGGCGCTTCCGGCGATCATCGCGGTCGCACTGTTCCAGTTCTTCTTCTCGTGGAGCGACTTCTTCGGTCCTTTGGTCTACCTGAGCGGCAATTCCGACCGATACCCCTTGTCGCTGGGCGTGAACTACTTCACGTTCGCTGTCCAGCAGGGCGGCTCAAACGGACCCGGGATCCTGGAGGCGGGTGCGTTCATCACCCTGATCGTGCCGGTGGCGATCTTCTTCGTGGCGCAGCGATTCTTCATGCGCGGCATCGTGGTCTCGGGTGTCGAGAAGTAACCGAGTCTCGGGGGACATCGACGTCAAGGCAGCTCGTCATAGACCGCCATCTCATCGTGCGGCAACCGCAGCTCAGGGCAACCGCCTTGTTCGTCAGCGCGTGGGGGTCAAATACCCAGATTCGCAATGACCCCACGGGCTCGGCCGCGTCGAACACTACTCAGTCGCGCTTCGCCGAGGCCGCCCAAAGGGGGGACTGTCTGAACATCCGCGTCGCTGTTACTGTCGGCGTCCACCCGGTGCCGGGGCAGTCTGTGACATTCAGGTCGGGCGGTTCAGAATCTGGTTCCGGCGAGAACTCGGCGGAGACCTGATCTTCGGTCAGTCGACGGCTCCTGGCCGAAACGATCGATCCCGGCCGATGGCAACGTAGCCGCCCATCGTCCTTTGTGGAAGCTAATACCCGATGAACTCCTCGGTCCGGATGTCGTCCTCGTCCACACCCGATGCGACGAGCATCGCACGCGTCTCCCCGACCATGCCCGGCGGCCCCGCCATGTAGTAGATGGGATTGACTACGCCGCCCAAGTGTCGCCCCAGCATGGCCGCGTCGACATGACCTCGCTCGCCGTCCCATTCCCGCCTGGAGTCGGCCATTGCGGTCAGCGTCGGCACGAAGGTGAGATTCGGGTCCGCTATTGCGAGCGCTCTCACCTCATCCCCAAACGCCGCGTCCTCGGGCCGCCGATTGGCGTGGAACAGCACGACGCGGTATGGCAGGGAGCCCCCGCCGATCGTCTCGACGAGGATGCTACGAAACGGCGTGATACCAATGCCACCGGCCAGCAGGACGGCCGGTCGAGCGGCGCGGTGGAGCCGGAGGTCCCCAAACGGGCCTTCGATCTTGACCTCGGTCCCGAGGGGAACCTGCTGCAGCACTCGTTTGAAGGCCGTGTCGCGCAGGCGAGTCGTGATCGTGATCACATTCTCACGCGGTGCGCTCGAGATGGTGAAGGCCCGAGTATTGCCTTCGGCGTCGGTCTCTGGCGGATCGAGCAGAGTCATGTCCACCGATTGCCCGGCGCGGTACGACCAATCGGCCGGCCGCTCGAACCGGAAGGACATCGTCCGCTCAGCCACAGTTTCGCGGCCCACCAGTTTGGTCGCGAAGAACGAGCCGGTCGTGCTCATGACGTTCGCTCCCGGATGACCTTGCGTCGTCGCCAGCGTTTCGGCGATCGGCACTCGCCATTGTGCTCCCCATGGCACACTTCGAGATCGAAGCACTCGGCGCCGCCGCAAGCCACGGGACAAATGCTTCGGCCCCGAATACGCGGTCCCCCGGGGCCTAGACTGGCCCTCTCGTCAAGCATTCTGGAGCCACGCCATGAAGATATTCCTTGACACCGCCGAGATCGAAGAGATCAAGACCGCCGCCCGCTGGGGCGTGCTGGACGGAGTCACGACCAACCCGTCCCTGTACGCCAAGGTCGGCGGATCGTATGACGCGATTCTCGCCGATATCTGCACGATCACCGCGGGACCGGTCTCCGCCGAGGTCATCGCCGAGGACGTCGAGGGCATGCTCACCGAGGGGCGCCATTTCGCGAAGATCGCCCCGAACATCGTGGTGAAAGTCCCGATGAGCGAGAACGGTCTGGAGGCCATTTCGCGCTTCGCCAAAGAGGGCATCAAGACCAACTGCACCCTCGTCTTCTCCACGAATCAGGGTTTTCTTGCCGCCAAGGCGGGAGCCAGTCTGATTTCGCCGTTCGTCGGTCGCCTCGACGACATCAACGAGAACGGCATGATCGTGATCCGGGAGCTGGTCGAGCTGTTCGCCATCCATGACATCAAGTCCGAAGTTCTGGCCGCCTCAATCCGAGGGCCGCTGCACGTGACGCAGGCTGCTCTGGCC
>CABDYO010000092.1_pt1 | contig 20618 bp, 17 predicted proteins | sample 3131971 | NCBI WGS metagenome assembly CABDYO01 (sample SAMEA5534338, study PRJEB31848) | metagenome | biome: tundra; feature: field; material: soil | place: USA | collected 2013-05 | depth 0.45 m | reverse complement strand
CGTCGGGGTGGTGCTGACGCGCTAGACGCCGCCACGCCGCCTTGATGACGTCGGCGGTTGCGTCGAGGGGCAGTTCCAAGACGGTGAACGGGTTTCGCGGCATCCCATCAGTCTACCGGCCCCGATCGTTGGACCCCCAAACTCCCCTTCCGCCGCGTCCGTCGCGAACCCGCCTGAGACGTGCCGCCCACGGCAGGTCCGAGTCCCTGTGCGTTATACGCGTTGGTGGCAAGGCCTTCTCGATCAAACGAGGGCGGGATGGTTCCGTCGGTCCCCGGCCACATAGACGGCCAGATCCCGAAAGGACCTCCGCCCAGCCCTCGGACGGGGAGGGGTTATCAACCGGGTATAACGGACAGGCAGGGATCTTGGACCGGCAGGTCCTGGCTGTATCCGGCTGAAACGAAGATCGTGTTCTGGCCGACGATGACGACGACTGCTCGGTGAGCAAGGTGGAGACGGAATCCCCGCAGAGGTCAGGGTAGGCGCACGCCGGAGATCAAGAGGACCCCTCCGACGATGCACCCGAGGGCGAGGATGGTCACCGGGACCACGACCCAACCACGGCTCCCCTTCAGGCCAGCCAGCGGGGTGCCGATAGCCACGCCCACGAGGAGGCCATACCATCCGATCTCTGGCGGAGCCGCCGGGGCCATCTCGGCCAGGATGGCGACTGTCGCGAACCAGACCGCGAGGCCGATCAGGGAGGCGGTGGCATACGGCCAGTGTCTCGCCCATCGCAGGACGATGAATCCATGCCCCGGATTGCCGGTGTCTCCCGCAGTAGATCGGGCGGGGTTCAGGCCAATCGTGCTCTGTCGGTGGTCCATCTCGTCGTCCTCCTTCCGGCTGCCGCGAGCGGCTTACCGGACCCATTCGAGTGTGGCCGCCGCGAGGCCGTGGGTCAAGATGCCTCGATGATCAGCGACGAGAGATTCGTGTCAAGGTCACCAACGCGTATAACGCACAGGTCCGAGTCCTGCTCTTGACAGGCGGGCGCGGGTGAAGTCCCCTATTCGTATGTCCAAGCAACGTAGTTCAAGAACGGCGCGCTGGCTTCGGCTCAGCGTGATCGGCGCAGGCCTGACCAGTTCCGCGATCGCCTACAAGTTCGCTCTGCGATACCGCGACAAGGTCGGGCTGCCTCACCGCAGCAGCGTGGAGACATCGCCCGCCGAGTTTGGGCTCGCCTTTGAGCAGGTCGAGATCCCGGCCGGCGACCGTCAACTGGTCGGCTGGTTCGTCCCTGCCGAACCAGAGGGAGAGCCGAAGAAGGCTCGAGCCGGCGCCCGAACGAAGGCTTCCGCCGCAGCGGTCGAGCCGACGCCTGCCGCAGCCGTCCTTACCGCGGCGCCAGCCGCCGGAACGTCGCCCGCCTTACCCGAACCACCGGATCGCCGGCCGGCGATCGTGGTCGTCCACGGCTGGGAATCCAATCGCGGCCGGACCTTCGCCCACGTACGGTACCTGCACGCCGCCGGCTTCCACTGCCTCGTCTTCGACGTCCGTGGCCACGGGGATAGTCCAGAGGAGACCCTGCCGATCAACGTCCCCGAGTTCGCGGAGGACACCGCCGCCGCCGCACGTTGGGCAGCGGCCCGACCCGAGGTCTCGACCGTGGGCGTCCTGGGCCACTCCATGGGCGGGGCCGGGGCAATCGTCGCCGCCTCGCACGAGCCCCTGATCAAGGCCGTCGTCAGCGCCTCCGCCCCGGCAGATCTGGTGCGGATGACTCGCAAGACGTTCCAGATGGCTGGGATGCAGATCCCCGAACTGATCGCCACTCCGCTGGCCTGGCTTACCGCGGCGGTCCTGCTTATCCCCAGACGCCACTCGGTGGACGACGCGAGCGCCACGGCCGCCGCCGCGCGCTATCGGGGTCCATTGCTTCTGATCCACGGCGCGCAGGACCAGGGCGTTCCGGTGGCCCATCTGGAACTCATCGCTCGCGCGGCAGTGGGCGGTCGTGGCCGCGAGGGCGACCCAGCGGTAGAGACGTTGGTTCTCCCCGATTTCGGCCACCGCTGGCTGTACGAGGATGCGGGCTGTCGCCGCAAGACGGCCACGTTCTTCGCCAGATCGCTCGGTGGACCGATCGCACCTGCGACAGCCGGCGAACGGGCCGCGTCCTGCGCCGTGGAACGTCCAGCGGATCCGATCTATGGTTTCGGCGCGGCTGCGAACAAGGTGCCTCCCCACGACCGAACGGCTACGCCCGACGGACCGACCGAGCCGGCGCCGGGCGACCTACGGCCGGCCACCCTCCGCCACACCCCGACACCACTACGGAGACTCGAACATGGACACCTGGCAGGCAATCGACACAACGCGGGCCATCCGCAAGTTCGGTGACCGACCGCTGGAGTCGGCACACCTGCAGCGAATCCTCGACGCGGGCCGACGTGCCGGCAGTTCCAAGAATTCGCAGCGCTGGGACTTCGTCGCGTGCACGGACCGGGCGCGCCTGACGCAGCTAGCCGAGGTCGGGCCGTACGCCCAGCACCTCGCCGGAGCGGCAGCGGCCATCGCCCTCGTCGTGCCCGACCCGGCCACCAACGACGCCCCCTACTCGATCATGTGGGACCTGGGCCGGGCCGCCCAGAACATGACGCTGGCGGCCTGGGAGTTGGGCATCGGTAGCGTGCCGGCCACCGTCTACAACCAGGATCTGGCGCGCGAGCTGCTCGGCTACCCGGCCGACCACTGGTGCGAGTTCATGCTCTCATTCGGCTACCCGCTCGATCCCGAAGCCCTGACCTGGGCCAAGCGCGCCGGCGGCCGCAAACCGCTAGAGGCCGTCGTTCACAACGAGCGTTGGTAGGGGTCAGTCCACGAATCGTCAAGTACCAAGCGGCGCATCAAGAAGACCCAAATAGCCGACGCTACCAAGAGGCCAGGCAGCGCAGGCAGCAGGATTACGATTGCGATCGGGACCAGGCTGTAGGCCTCAAGTGCGGCGTCGCCACCGAGTCCGCTCGGGCATCCGATGAGTTCCGAGACACAGTGGATCCCGGCGCCGTTCGAGACCGACACCGACTGGCCCCGATCCACGCGGCATTGGTCGTGCCCGACTACGCCACGGGCGCCGGCAAGGCTGGCGTCGTGCCGCGGATGGATCCGCGAGGGCGCTGCGCTGAGTGGGAATACGTCCTCGGCGACGTCGATCTCGTCGCATTCCGGACCCAGGTCCAATTCGGACCTGACAGTGGGCAGCCTAAGGGAGTCGAGGTCGCAGGCTGGACGGCCTACCTCGTCCGAGGGGCGGCCGACGCTGTGGAGATGATCATTCGGTCGGAGCCCCGCGGCTGAGAGGGGGCCCCCGACGCAGCCGCTCGTCTGGCCGGCCAGAGCCCGGGATCGTCGGCTGGCAGCGTAGCGGGGGCAAGCCCCACCCTAGCGCGGGCCGATCACCGGCCGCTTATCGCGGCGCTCACCGAAACGTGGCGCTTGTCGAGTACCAACGTCATCTACTCGGGCACCGCGACCTCGGAGCGTGAACGAGCGAGCGGCTGGCTCCTCGCGCTTCGCCTCGGTCACGGTTGTACCCCACCCCGTCAGCGTCCACCGACGTCGCCCTCCGAAGGCCGACCGTCTCAGAACAAGCTGCGAAGGGTCCCCAGCAAGCGGCCGATGAGCCTCGAGGGGAGACGCTTCTTGCCTTCAGCGTCTTCCCGTTCGAGATCAGCTGTGTGTTGGGCCTGGTACGAGATCTCGTCGTGGTACGGCTTGATGGGATCCCGGTTGCCGCCCGTCCCAGGGTTGAGGCTGCTGGGAGGGTAGCGGCCTCCGCCTCCGCCAAAGCTCATGGTTCCACTCCTCTGATAGCGCCCGCCTGGCCTGCCGGATGCCGTGCGCTCGCTTCATACTGCGGGGAAAGCTACATCTGTCAATCTGGGGCGAATGAGGCGGGCTGAAAGGTCGGGACCCTGAGCGCTCGTGGGTACATCAAGGCCTCGTATCGGACCTGGGGTGCCGCCAGCGTGCAGTTCATCGAGATCGACCGCGACAAGCGCAATGAGGCTGGACGCGGTGCTTCATGACGCCTTGGAACAGATGTAGGGCACTCCAACCCCCCGGCTTCATTCCGGCCGGCGGACGGACGACTGGTGCGAAGTTCCTGCTCTCCTTCGGCTATCCGCGCGAGCCCGCGGCCCTGACCTGGGCCAAGCGCGCCGGTGGACGCAAGACGCTAGACGCGGTCGTTCACACGGAGCGCTGGTAGGCGTCGACTTCTCCGCAGCGCATCAGGACCACCCAGGCCACCGAGGTCGGCCGCTCAGCTCGAACCCGCAGCGAGCCGTGAATCACTCATCGTCGCCCCGGACGGCACTACGACCCGGCTCGGTCAATTCCTCTCCTCATCGTCGCCGTGGACGGCACTAAATGGGCGCGACAAGCTCAGAGCGACCTCCCGGCCGATCTACGCCCGCCAGGGACCATCAGCGTGAGCGTGGAATCGAGGCTCGAGGAGCTGAGTTTCCGCGGCAGGACGCATCTCACGCCCCTAAGCAGCCCCTTTGTGCCGCTTGTAGCGTCATTGAGGAGGAACCAGTTTCCAGCCGTGCTCCCCGGTCTGATTGCCAACGCGGCCGAGCCACTCAGCGAATGAGCGCCCTACTCCCAGCGGAACGAACGTGCCGAGATCGACATGCACACCACAAGCCAACCGGTCAGGACCGCCACGTCCACGGCCAGAGGCGCGACCTGCGTTCCGTTCACCATCACCTGGCGGAAGGCGTCGCCAAGGTAGGTCAGCGGCATCGCCATACCGACCGTCTTGAGGAACCCGGGTAGGAAGTAGAACTGGAAGAAGATGCCGGACAAGAACATCATCGGCATCTGGACGACCTGAACGACGCCGGTGGCCTGCTCTTCGGTCTTTAGGAATGACGCCAGCATGAAGCCGAGAGCCAGGAAGGACGCCGCGCCCAGCAGGACCAGGCCCACGACCGCCAGCAGGTTGCCGACGATCTGGACGTTGAAGAAGATCAATCCGATGCCGAGGATCACGACTGCGTCGACCAAGGCCACGATCAGGCGCAGCAGGACGTTGCTGCCGACGAGCTTCCAGCGTGGCAGCGGAGTCGCCCCTATGCGCTTGAGGATGCCTTTCTCGCGCTGCTGGACAAGCGGTATCGCGGCGAACACGCCCAGCTGCATCAGAGCCATCGCCAGGATGCTGGGGACCAGATAGGCGACGTCGCTGATGTTCGTCGATTGCAGGGTGAGCGAACTCACGGTTACCAGCACCGTACCGCCGGCCAACTGAAGATTGAAGCCGTTGGCGATCTGCGCGACGACGCCCTGGACGACCTGCGCCGTCTGCGACTTGGCCGGATCCGTGTACAGCTGAATCGCCACCGGGGACTTGGCTGCCACGGCGGCCTGAAGACCCTTCGGGATGACTATCACGGCCGACACGTCGCCGTGCTGCATCGCGGCCTTCTCGTCGTCGAGCGATCCCACCTTCAGGTTGAGCAGCGTCACCTCGACGAACGCCTGCTTAACGCCCGCCGAAGCGGCCGTGCCGTCCTGGTCCACGAAACCGACGGAGATCTTGCTGCTGCCGCTGCCGCCGAAGATCCAGCCGAACAGGAAGACGAACATGACCGGGAAGAAGATCGTCCAGAACAGAGCGGCCCGGTCACGGACGAGGCTCTTGACGTTGGCGACCGTCAGGATGAGGAGTGTCTTCATCGTTGGGCTCCTAGTCGCGCAGCGCTCGACCGGTCAGGTCTAGGAAGACGTCTTCGAGCGTGGCCTGACGAATGCCCAGGTTGCGGGGCTCGATGCTGAGTTCGTCGGCCATGGCCAGCAAGGCACCAATCGTGCCAGGGATGTCTTTCGAGTAGAGCACCGTCTGGCCTTGTTCCTGCGCCGCGCGAGTCACGCCGACGAGCTTGCTCAGTGCCTCGGTCGCCAGGGCGGGACTAGAGTCGAAGAAGACCGCTCGCTCCTTGAAGCGTCGCCCGATCAACTCCGGAACGGTGCCCATCTCGAGGATGCGGCCGTGGTCCATGATGGCCACGCGGTCGCACAGCTCGGCGGCCTCTTCCATGTAGTGCGTCGTCAGCATCACTGTCTTGCCCTTCGCCTGGAGCCCCTTGACCAGGTCCCAGAGCGAGCGTCGGGCCTGGGGGTCCAGCCCGGTCGTCGGCTCATCGAGAAAGACGAGCTCCGGGTCGTTCACCAGCGCCAGGGCAATCGATAGTCGCTGCTGCTGGCCGCCCGACAGGTTCATCGAGCGAGCGTCGGCCCGCTCGCCGAGATCCACCGCGTCGATGAGTTGCTGCGTCGGGACGTGATGTCGGAAGAAGCTGCCGAACAGGTCCAGCAGCTCGGTCACGGTGAGGCGGGGATAGAGCGAGACGCTCTGGAGCTGGACGCCGATGCGCTCCTTGATCGCCTGCGGGTGGTTGCACACATCCAGGCCTAGGACTTCGACCGTGCCGGACTCGGGCGGACGCAAACCCTCGAGGACCTCGATGGTGGTCGTCTTGCCCGCGCCGTTTGGGCCGAGCATGCCGAAGACCTCGCCCCGCGCCACCTCGAAGCTGACTCCGTCAACGGCCTTGACGTCGCCGTAGTACTTCTTGAGGTCCGTGACGCGGATGACGGGCGCGCCGCTTTGCGTCATCTCACTCCTTGACTATGTGGGAACGTCGAGGTTTCCGCGGCTCCTCAATGGTTACCGCGGATGCTCCTGGAGCATGTCGGCCGAACGGGGTCCCAGGGTTGAGAAGCCGAGGCGATCGTACAACCGAATGGCCGGCACGTTGTCCGCGTATACGCCCAGATACACGAGGTTCGCGCCGGCTGCTATCGACTCGCGGGCCAGGGCCAGAGTGATCAGCCGGGCAAAGCCGCGGCCGCGCCAGGCCGGTCGCGTCGAGATCGACGAAAGGTAGCTGGCGCCGTCGAACGTGTATCGCTCGCCCGTCGCCACCGGCTCACCGTCTATGCGCAGCAGGTAGGCGTGGAAGTAGGGCCGCTGGAGCGTCAGCTCGATCTCGACGGCAAGGTTCGGCCGCCGACCTTCCGGTATGTGGAACGATTCGCCGATAACCACGGCGAGATCGTCGGCGAGAGCAGCCCGATCCGGACCGGCAGGATTGTTCCATCTTTCCAGGACGGCGCCCCGCGGCAACGGCACGTCGGCGACTTCGGCAGGGTCGCGGACAAGCAGCATGTCGTAACCGCCACCCTGGTCCACGAACCCGTTTGCGATCAGGCGCGCTCTGAGATCCGTCGGCGTGCTCAGGGTGGGAATCGCCCAGATATAGGGTTTTCGATCGAGAGCCTCGAAAAACGCAAAGGCCCGCCCGAGCCGGGCATCGAAAGCCTGCGCATCCTCCGGCCAGCGGACTGCGGTGAGCCGATTGAAGAACGGCTCCTTCTCCCCAGCCGAAAACAACATCACCGAATCGCCGAAGTCGCGCCAGCCGCGGCCGGCGATGGAGACGGCCCTGACCGGGTGCAGCTCCAGGAAACGGAGCTGCTCGGGGGTCAGGCCGAACCACGGAGAGGGGCCATCGGGCAGTGGCATGGCCGGAACGTTAAACGATCCGCAGGATCGTCGCGATCCGCGACCGCGGTTGGCGCACCGCGGTTGGCGCACCACAGTTCGCGCGCCGAGGTTCGAGGCCGCCCACCGCGGACCGCCACGCAGCTGCCTCCCGATATCTGGCACCGGTTCGCTAGAATATCGGCGCGCCACGGTTGTCGCCGCCTCCACGACGTCGGGCTGACCAGCGCCACGGAGCAGGAGAGAGATGCGAGCGCTGGCACGTCGGGTCGGTCTGGGCGTTGCCGCCCGGGGCGACATTTCGGACCTGATCGACTGGACAAGGCGGGCCCGCGACGCCGGCCTCGATTCTGTCTGGATCCACGATTCCTACTTTGAGCGTGACGCCGTCACTTACGGCTCCGCCATCGCCGGCGCGCTGGCCACGGATCCGGAGAGCTCGTTCCGTCTCGCCCTCGGCGCCGTGAACCCGTACACGCGCCATGCCGTAGTCCTGGCGATGACCGGTTCCGCCCTCGATGAGTTGCTGCCGGAGCGGATCGTGATGGGCCTGGGCACGGGTTTGCCGCTCCGCCTAGGGCAGATGGGGATCCCCTACGCCGCGACCGAGGCAGTGGCCAAAGTCAGCGCCGCAATCGATCAGATGCACCAGCTGTGGGCCGGGGAGAGGCTGCCGTCGGCCACGCCGGGCCTGCCGCCGATAGTGCCGATGTTCCCGCCGGTCCACCGCATTCCGCTCTTCATCGCCGCCTACCGCAAGGAGTTCGTGGAGCTGGCCGGCCAAAAGGCCGACGGCTATCTGGCCCGGCCGTGCGAATCGATCCCGTCGCTGCGAGGGATCCTGGAGCGGCTCCGCGCCGCGGCGACGGCCGCCGGCCGCGACCCCGACGACATCGAGACGGCCGGGTACCTGCTCTCACTCGTGGACAAGACACGCCGCGAGGCCCTGAACCGGGCCAAGCGGGAGCCGTTCGTGATTTACATGATGTCGATCCTGGGCGACGTATCGCTCCAGCGAGCTGGCTTCCCGCGCGAGATGCGCGACCGCATCGCGGCGGCCTGGCGCGCCGAGGACTACCACGAGGCCGGCAAGCTGATCCCCGACGATCTGCTCGACGCTTTCATGCTCTGCGGCACGCGCGAGGATGTCGCGGCCAAGGCGCTCGCCTACCACCTCGAAACCGGCCTCGATCTCCCACTCCTGCAGCCGGTCGTCCAGGACGAGTCGCAAACGTTTGAGCTGATCGAGGCCGCCAGGCTCTACGCCTCGTTGCCGGCGAGCGCCGTACAGCGCGAAAGAATCGCCGCGGCCGACGCCGGATCGGCCGTCGCTGTCGCCGGCTCGGTCGCCCCCTCGGTCGTCACCGGTTCGACCGGGCAGGGCGCCGCCGATCCGATCGACTCGGTCGGGCTCGCCGACGACCGCCGGCTCGGGCTGTTCGAGCGAGGTCGTCGCCGCCTCGCCGCTGCCTACGAGATCCTTCGGCCGTTCGCCTACACCGCCTCGGCCATTCCTGTGTTCGCCGGCGGAGCACTCGCGTTCCTGGACCAGCACTTTGCGCTGCTGCCGTTCCTGGCCGCCCTGGCCGGCGGAATGCTCCTCCACTCCGGCACCAACGTAATCAATGAGATCTACGACGTCCGGAAGGGCATCGACACGATCACTTCTCCTCGCGCCAGCCATGCCGTGCTCAAGGGCCGCGTAAGCGAGCGCGGCGCCTTCGCCTTCGCGCTGGGCCTGTTCGCCGCTGCCATCGCCATCGGAACGTACCTCGTGTGGCTGCGCGGCCCGGCAATCGCGGGCTTGGGACTGCTGGGTTTGATCGCGGGCTACACGTATACCGCACCGCCGTTCCAGTACAAGTACAGGGCCATGGGCGTGCCCGTGGTCTTTCTGCTGATGGGCCCGATCATGGTCGTGGGCTCGTACTTCGCCGTCACGGCGATCTGGGACGTGCGCGCTGTCGTCCTGTCAGTGCCGGTGGGGCTGCTGGTCGCGGCGATCCTGCACGGCAACGAGTGGCGCGACATCAGCGAGGACACTCGCGCCGGGATCGTCACTCTGTCCAGCCGACTGGGCCGTAACTGGGCCCACTACGGCTATCTCGGCCTTGTGATAGGCGCATACGTGACGCTGGCGTTGTCGGTCGCCGTCCGCTGGCTGCCGCCTATGGCGATCATTGCGGTCTTTTCGCTGCCGTTCCTGGCCCGGGTTGTCCGCTCGGCCGAGTTGGGCGCGTCCGGTCAGACCCGCGCCATCGCCATGATCGACCTCGAGACGGCCCGGCTGCACTTTGCCTTCGGCTCGCTGCTGGTGCTCGGCCTGTTGCTGGCGCGGCTGGTGCCGGCATGACCCGATCGGGCGCCCGCAGTCGAAGGCTCGAGGCAGCCGCCGTAGTCGGACTCGCAGCCGCCGGGCCAGCTTTCGCGGCGACCTTTCGCGGCCCTCGCGACCGGTTCTGGTCGCGCATGACCGTGACTGGCGCCGTGCTGGGCGGCCTGGCCCTGGTCGCCAATCCGAGGCTTCGGCGGACGCGCGTCGGGCCGCGAGAGGTGGCCCTGGGGCTCGCCTCTGCCGCCGCGCTCTACGGCACCTTCAAACTCGGCGACAGCTTCGCGCGGCGGTTCGTGCCGGGTGGCGACGCCCAGATTCGCGAAATCTACTCGCTGCGTGAACTAGCACCGTCCGGGGAGACGGCGGCGCGCCTGGTCACGATCATCGGACCGGCTGAGGAGTTGTTCTGGCGAGGCCTCGTCCAGGAGGCGTTGATGCGTGGCTACGGGCGCTGGACCGGGGCCGCAATGGCGGCCGTGGCCTACTCAGCCGTCCACGTCACGACGGGCAACTTCACCCTGATGGGAGCCGCCGGTGTGGCAGGCGCCCACTGGTGCGTGCTCTATGCCGCGGGCGTCCCGATCGGAGCGCTCATCGTCAGTCATTGCGCCTGGGATGTGTGGATCTTCCTGGTCCAACCGACAGGCGAGGTTGCCGTGGTGAGGCCGGGTCGCCGGGACATGGCGTAATCACTGCCCGCCGCACCGCGCCGCGCCTGCGCGTGGTCGCGTGGTCGCCTGCGCGTGGTCGCCTGCGCGTGGTCGCCTCCGCGTGGTCGCCTCCGCGTGGTCGCCTGAAGGTCGACGGGATGGCTGGGACGAAGCTCGTCGTCGCCGAGGAGCTGGCCGACACCAATCCCTATGACCTCGAATATCTGCGCGCCGTGAACATGCCAGCTTGACCTAGGACCCGCTCGGCCCGGGCAACCGTCACATGGACATCACACGCGTCTTCGAGCAGCTTCGCCGGCGACCTTAGTTTCAGAGGAGAACGAGGCCGCTGGTTTCGGGGGCGCGGCCCTCCTTGAGAGTTGCAAGGAGTGTCCGCTGGGACAGAGGGAATTGCTCTGTCAGGACTCGTCCCTGGGCCCGCACCGTGTCGCGGTTGGATCTCGTGTCGTTGAGCAGGAGGACGACACCGGTGATGCCCGGATCGTCCCTCAGCTTCAACGAGGTGCGTCGCTGAAGCGCCTGCACGTCGCGAACTCGCGTCTCCGCCTCGACCGCCACTCGAAAGCCAGCTACCTCCATCACGGCGTCCCATGCACGCTGATCACCGACAATGGGAAGTGGCACTTCGTACCTCCATCGGACTCCCGGTCCCGCACGGTCCCTTAACCTATCCAACAACGTCCGATGGGCGGCATCCCGGATGGGCGGTCCGGCCGGATACGCCCTCGCGCTCAACTCCATTCCGACCGCCGCTAACAGGTAACAGAGATCGCGAAGGGACACGGTCGAAAGCGAACCTCGCTCTATCTCGCTCACCTTGGACTGAGTGATGCACGCGACCGTCGCGACCTGGCGTTGGCTTAGCCCGCGCGACAAACGGCCCTCCCGTATCTCGTCCCCGAGAGATCTGATGATGGTGCCCGTCCGACGTGCTGCCAGATCGCGAGCACGTTGCGAGGTAGCCATGTCGGAAGCATGCCTCGGTGTGCTCTACTCCCGATTACCTGGAAGGCCGCGCCTACTGCCTCCGGCTCATCGCGCTGGGGTATGAACTTGCGGCGGAGAGGCCCCGCCGGGTGGCTCCGGGCGGGCTCGTTCGCCGGTTCATCGCGCTGGGGTATGAACTTGCGGCGGAGAGGCCACGCCGGGTGGCTCCGGGCGGGCTCGTTCGCCGGTTCATCGCGCTGGGGTATGAACTTGCGGCGGGCGGCCCTGCCGGGTGGCTCCGGGCGGGCTCGTTCGCCGGCTCATCGCGCTGGGGTATGAACTTGCGGCGGGCGGCCCTGCCGGGTGGCTCCGGGCGGCGGAGCGGCCCTGCCGAGTGGCTCCGGGCGGCGGGCGGGCCGTCGGGGAGCGTCCGAGAGCCGCTGACCGCGCGCGCATCTATACTCGGTAGCCCGCCGGTCATCACCGACCGGCGACCCGATTCTGAGGAGCTCGCGTCATGGATCCCACCGCACAGGAACAAGTCGTCCTCGCATCCGCCGCCGTTGCCCCGGTCGGCGCCAAGGCAGGCGGCCTCTCCCCGGCGGAGATCGACGCCTTTGCGGCCGCCGGCGACTACGCGGCCATCTCCAAGCCCAACCTCTCCCCGATCCTGGGCCGCTACTACGAACGCAGCTGGAGCCACGGCGAGGGCCACACTCTGTTCGACTCGGCCGGGCGCGGCTTCCTGGACTTCGCCTGCGGAATCGCCACGACATCGTTGGGCCACCACCACCCGGCGGTCACGGCGGCTATCAAGGACCAAGCCGACAAGCTGCTCCACATTTGCAACGCCCTGGGCTACCTCGAGCCCGTTGGAAGGCTCGCGGCGATGCTCGCCGACGCCTGCCCCGACCCGCTCGACACTGTCTTCTTCGGCAACTCGGGCTCTGAGGCGGTCGAAGCCGCGCTCAAGCTGGCTCGGCGAGTCACCGGACGGCCCGGCATCATCGCCTTCCGCGGCGCGTTCCACGGGCGCACATTCGGCGCCGCGTCGGTCACCAGCTCAAGCATCAACTACCGGCTCGGGTACGAACCTCTCCTGCCCTCCGTCTATCTGACCCCCTTCCCCAACGTCTACCGTAACTTCGACGATGACGAGGAGGCCGCGACAGCCGGGGCGATGGGAGCCCTCCAAACGCTCCTGGCGCACGAGATCCCGGCGTCGTCGGTGGCCGCCATCATCATCGAGCCGATCCAGGGCGAAGGCGGATTCAGCCCGGCTCCGGCTGGCTTCCTGCGCGAGCTTCGCGCCCTTTGCGACACGCACGGCATCCTGCTGATCGCCGACGAGATCCAGTCCGGCATCGGCCGCACCGGCAAGATGTGGGCCTTCGAGCATGCCGACATCGTTCCTGACGTCGTCTGCGTCGCCAAGGCTCTCTGCAACGGCATGCCGATCGGGGCCATCGTGACCCGACGCGAGCTTCAGGAACGCTGGGGAGTCGGCGCCCACGGAACCACGTTCGGCGGCAACCCCGTCAGCTGCGCGGCCGGTGTGGCCGTCATGAGCACTATCGAGGAGCAGGGCCTCGTTGCAAATGCGGCGGCCCGCGGCGAGCAGCTACAGAAAGGCCTGCGCGCGCTGATGGCCCAGGACGATCGCATCGGCGACGTTCGCGGCCGCGGCCTGATGGTCGGCGTGGAGCTGGTCAAGGACCGCGCCACTCGGGATCCTGACACGGCCACGAGCGAGGCACTCATCGGGGCCTGCGCCGACCAAGGGCTGCTCGTGCTCAACTGCGGCACGCATCACAACGTGATCCGGTTCCTGCCGCCGATCGACGCCACGGCCGAAGAAATCGCCACCGGCCTGGATCTCTTTGCGGCCGGGCTCCGCGCGGTGCCGCGCATCGCCGTCTAGCGAGGACAGGTTGGCCGCGCCCACGCCACTCGCCCACGCCACTCGCCGCGCCCACGCCACTCGCAGAAGAGTTGAGGCCCGCGGCAATCGCCACGGGCCTCAACTGCGCTAGACGGATTTGGGGCATCTGGCCCTGTGACGAGCTTTTGGCGAACCGGCAGTTCTGTAGCTAGCGGTTCTTTTCGAGGAACGTCATCACGTCCTCGAGGCGGAAGCGCCGGTCGCCCCGCTTGCAGACGCGATAGAACGGCAACTCTCCTCGATCGCCGAGACGCTTCACGGTGTTGACGTGCAGGTGAAGCATCGCCGCCACCTCGCTCGCGGTAAGCATCGGACCGAGTTCGTTTGCGGACATGGCAGCCATGGGCTTCCTTTGCGTCTGCAACGGTGCCCCCGAGGTCCTGGTATGGCCAGACCGCGTCCAAGTCGGAGGCGATGCGAACCGTACAAACTCCACCCAACCGTCACAAGCCGTACTTTGGACTATCGCCAACGGTACCGGGCCCCAGAAAGCAACTGGTACCGGTCCCGTCCGCCACCAGTCCTATTGAGCGCCCGCTTGAGACCGCCTCGCCGATCCTAGCTTGGCGTGACTGAGGCACTCGCAGGGGCGCCGGGCGCGGCCGACGAACCGGGGATCGCGGACGCAGCCGGTGACCCAGACGGGCTCAGACTTCCGGACGGTAGGGCTAGCGTTGGCCCGCCGGAGGCAGCGGCCGCGCCTCCGAAAATGGTGGGCGCATAGGCGTAGTCGGACCCGAACGCCTGGTCCGCGGCGTCGAGCTGGTCCTTCAGCGCCAGGACGCCGTCCATGGACTTCGCGGCCACGACCTGGTCCAGCACGCCCACCTCAGCGTTTCCGTCCGTAACCAGCTGCTGCACGAATTGGGTCGGCGTCCCGTTCTGACTAGCACCCGGGCTGGCATTCGGGTCGTCCCAACTCTTGATCGTGGCGAGCTCAGCCATCCAACCCTTGGTATCGTCGCGAACCGCCTTGTATCCGTTGATAGCTGCGTTGAAGTCGTTGGCGGCTACTGCGGCCGAGACCGCCTTGAGGTCAGCCGCTCGCTTGGGCTTCCAGTTGGATTCGATCGACGTCCAATTCTCTTTTGGCGTGTTGGTGTGCGGCCCAAAGCTGATCCAAGCCCAGACGCCGCCAAAGATTAGGGCGAAGGCGATAAAGAGCGGGACGTAAGCCCACAGGTAGCGGTAGACGTTCCGCCACGCTGAACTTCGGCCGACGCCACCCACACTGCGCCCTCGGCGATCCACCGAACCAACTTTACGTTCGGTGGGCCTAGCCCCTGCCTTCCCCTTGATCGGCTTGCCGCTCGGAGATGGCGACGCGCCGGTGGATGCCTTCGGCGTCACCGCCGCCGCGGCCTCGGCCGCAGATCCAACCTCAGCAGCCGCCGCGTCGGCTGCGGCGTTGGTGGCCGGCTTGCGCGCAACATCGGAAGGCACGCGGGTAGCGGGCTTGCGGTGGCTGGGCGGCACCGCGTGCCCTCGACGCGACTGGGGCGACAAAGCGATCCTCCTGACGATGCCTGGGGCGGCCTTTCGATGGCTCACCCCCGTGTTCGCAACCTCACCAAAAACGATCAATGACGGGGCGTCGGAAGTCTATCGCGATTCGACGGCCCGGTGCCGAACCAGGCTCAACCAGAACCGCCCAATAGTGACTTCACGCCCTTCTCGGGTACCCCTTTGTCACCGATTCGCAACCTCTTCAACCTTGACCTTGGGGCACTCTCTAGTCGACACTCGCCTTTCCGCGACAGTAGTGGGCTCCTGCGTCTGGAGCAGGCCCCGCTGTCGCCGCCACCGGGTGGTTGACGGTCTGGCATTGTCGAGCGAGGACGGCGCAGAGTTGACGAAGAGAGGCGTGCCGCGGCCCCAGGGTCTCTATGACCCCAAGCACGAACACGACGCCTGTGGCTTCGGCTTCGTCGTGGATATCGCCGGTCGCCCCTCTCACAAGACGGTCCGCGACGCGCTCACCGTCCTGGTAAACCTTGAGCACCGCGGGGCCACCGGCTCCGAGAAGAACACCGGCGACGGTGCCGGCCTCACCATCCAGATCCCACACCGTTTCCTATGCGACGTTGCGGCCAAGTCCGGCGTGAACTTGCGCGGCAGGGGTGGCTACGGCGTTGGCATGGTCTTCCTGCCCCAGGACAAGGCCAGCCGAGTCGAATGCTTCCGCCTGTTCGAGCAGGTCGTCGCTGACGAGGGTCTGCATTTCCTCGGCTGGCGCGACGTGCCCACCGACAGTTCGAGCCTGGGTGCGAGCGCCAAGGCTGCCCAACCTCTCATCCGCCAGGTCTTCATCGACCGACCAGAGCGCCTCGTCGAGGACCTCGCGTTCGAGCGCAAGCTCTATGTCGTTCGCCGCCTCGTCGAGAAGGCGATCTCACGCTCGGCCATCCCGAGCCGCACCGACTTCTACATCCCCTCCCTGAGTTGTCGGACCATCGTCTACAAGGGCATGCTCAACGCCTCTCAGCTGCAGGTCTTTTACCCCGACCTGGCAGACGAGCGCGTCGAGAGCGCCATCGCCATGGTGCACTCGCGCTTCTCCACCAACACATTCCCTTCCTGGCCGCGGGCGCACCCGTACCGCTACATCTCCCACAACGGCGAGATCAACACCCTGCGCGGCAACGTCAACTGGATGCATGCTCGTCAGGCCCTGTTCAGTTCCAAGCTCTTCGGTGACGAGCTGACCAAGGCCTTGCCGGCCATCGACATGGAAGGCTCTGACTCGGCGATTCTGGACAACGTCTTGGAGCTGCTCTATCTGTCGGGCCGGTCCCTGGCCCACGCCCTCATGATGATGGTTCCGGAGCCGTGGCAGCACCACGAATCAATGGCTCCTGAGAAGCGCGCCTTCTACGAGTTCCACGCCTGCCTGATGGAGCCGTGGGACGGCCCCGCCTCGATCGCCTTCACGGACGGCATCCGAGTGGGCGCGACCCTCGACCGCAACGGCCTCCGACCGGCCCGCTACTACGTCACCACCGACGGCCGGGTCATCATGGCCTCAGAGGCCGGCGTGCTCGACATCCCGGCCGACCAGATCGTGGCCAAGGGCCGCCTCCAGCCGGGCCGAATGTTCCTGGTCGACACGGCCGAACAGCGGATCGTCTCGGACGAGGATCTCAAGCGTCGTATCACGACGGAGCATCCCTACACGGATTGGGTCCGTGAGTGGCTTGTCAAGCTCACCGAGCTGCCGCCCCCACCGCGCATCATCGAACCGGACCACGAGACGGTCCTGCGCCGCCAGGAGGTCTTCGGCTACACCGCCGAAGACGTGCGCATGGTCATCAACTCGATGGCCGTCACCGGCACCGATCCTGTCAGCTCGATGGGCAACGACCAGGCCCTTGCTGTTCTCTCCGAGCGGCCGCAGCTCCTCTACTCGTACTTCAAGCAGCTCTTCGCCCAGGTTACGAACCCGCCCATCGACGCCATCCGCGAAGAGATCATTACCGCCACCGAAATGGCCATCGGCCCCGAGGGCAACCTCCTCGAGGCGGAGCCACGTTCCGCCCACCAGCTCGAGCTGCCCTCGCCGGTCCTTTCGAACGAGGAACTCGAAAAGATTCGCAGCCTTTCAACTGGCGATGCGTCGGGCAAGCCCGACGGGCGCGGCTTTCGACCCATCACCCTGCCGATCCTGTTCAAGGTGGCGGACGGTGGCACGGGCCTGCGCAAGGCCATTGAGCAGGTCCTCGCTCAGGCCAGCGAAGCCATCCAGGAAGGCCGGAATATCGTCATTCTCTCGGACCGCGGGCATAACGAGACCGAGGCGCCAATCCCGGCGCTGCTGGCGGTCTCGGCAGTTCACCACCACCTGGTGGAAGCGGGCACCCGCACCCAGGTCGGCCTCGTCCTCGAGTCCGGCGAGCCCCGCGAGGTCCATCACTTCGCTCTTCTCATCGGCTACGGTGCCAGCGCGGTCAACCCGTATCTCGCATTCGAAACCGTTCACGACCAGGCCCGCCTGGGCATAATCACGGGCTCGGCCGAGTTGGCCGAGAAGAAGTACCGCAAGGCTATCGCCAAGGGCATCCTCAAGGTCATCTCGAAGATGGGCATCAGCACTGTCCAGAGCTACCACGGAGCCCAGATCTTCGAGGCGCTCGGACTCAGCCAGGACTTCGTCGACGAGTACTTCACCTGGACGCCCACCCGCATCGGCGGCATCGGCATTGACGTCGTCGCCCGGGAAGCGCAGATGCGCCAGGACCGAGCCTATCCGCCCAAGCGGCCGGTCTATCACAAGCAACTCGGCGTCGGCGGCAACATCCAGTGGCGTCACGGGGGCGAGCGGCACCTCTTCAACCCGCTCTCCATCGCCCAGCTCCAGCATTCCACCCGGACAGGCGACTACGCCGCGTTCAAGGACTACTCGAAGCTCATCGACGACCAGTCCGAGGGCCTGTGCACCCTGCGCGGCCTGATGGACTTCAAACCGAACCACCGCCACCCGCTCTCGATCGACGAGGTCGAGCCGGTCGAGTCGATCGTCAAGCGCTTCAAGACCGGCGCCATGAGCTACGGCTCCATCTCGCAAGAGACGCATGAGGCGCTCGCCATCGCCATGAACCGGCTGGGTGCCAAGTCGAACACCGGCGAAGGCGGCGAGGACCCGGCTCGCTTCGAGACGCTGGCCAATGGCGACTCCCTCAAGAGCGCGATCAAGCAGGTGGCTTCCGGCCGGTTCGGGGTCACCAGTGAGTACCTCGTCAGCGCTCGTGAAATACAGATCAAGATGGCCCAGGGTGCCAAGCCCGGTGAGGGCGGCCAGCTGCCCGGGACCAAGGTCTATCCCTGGATCGCCAAGGTCCGCCATTCGACTCCGGGCGTGGGCCTCATCAGCCCGCCCCCGCACCACGACATCTACTCCATCGAGGACCTGGCCGAGCTTATCCACGACCTCAAGAACGCCAACCCGGACGCCCGCATCTCCGTGAAGCTGGTGTCGGAGGTGGGCGTCGGGACGATCGCAGCCGGCGTGGCCAAGGCTCACGCCGACGTCATCCTGATCAGCGGCCACGATGGTGGAACCGGTGCCTCACCGCTGTCGTCGATCAAGCACGCCGGCCTGCCGTGGGAACTCGGCGTTGCCGAGACCAACCAGACCTTGCTCCTGAACGATCTGCGCTCCCGCGTCGCGATCGAAGTAGACGGCCAGATGAAGACAGGCCGTGACGTCGTCGTCGGTGCCCTGCTGGGCGCAGAAGAATTCGGCTTCTCGACCGCGCCGCTCGTCGCTCTGGGCTGCGTAATGATGCGGGCCTGCGACAAGAACACCTGCCCGGTCGGCGTGGCCACGCAGGACCCGGAGCTTCGCAAGCGCTTCAACGGCGATCCCCAAAGCGTCGTCAACTTCATGAACTTCGTGGCCATGGAAGCTCGCGAATACATGACCCAGCTGGGGTTCCGAACCTTCGACGAAATGGTCGGCCACTCCGAGCGGATCGAGATGCGGCGCGGCATAGACCACTGGAAGGCCCACAGCCTCGACTTCAGCCGCATCCTCTTCCAGCCCAAGATCCCCAAGACAACGCTCCGAACATGCCAGATCAGCCAGGAGCACAAGCTCGGCGAATCGCTCGACTCCACGACCCTGATCCCACTCTGCCAGCCGGCCCTTGAGCGCGGGGAGCGGGTCGAGGCCGAGATGCCGATCCGCAACGTCAACCGCGTCACCGGGACTACGCTGGGCTCAGAGGTCACGCGCCGCTACGGCGGGGCAGGCCTTCCGGAAGACACCATCAAGCTGCACTTCCGCGGCTCGGCCGGGCAGAGCTTCGGGGCGTTCATCCCCAAGGGCATCACCCTGACCCTCGAGGGCGACGCCAACGACTACCTGGGCAAGGGCCTGTCGGGCGGCAAGATCATCCTCTTCCCCCCGCGCGAGTCCAAGTTCGTGGCCGAGGACAACATCATCACCGGCAACGTGGCTTTCTATGGGGCCACGTCCGGCGAGATCTACATCCGAGGCATCGCCGGCGAGCGCTTCGGTGTTCGCAACTCCGGCGCCAGCGCGGTGGTTGAGGGCGTAGGCGATCACGGCTGCGAGTACATGACCGGCGGCAAGGTCGTGATCATCGGCAAGACAGGGCGCAACTTCGCGGCGGGCATGTCCGGCGGCGTGGCCTACGTCCTGGACGAAAGCGGCGAAGGCGGGGCTGCCGGCGGGGGCTTCGAACGAGTCTGCAACAAGGAGATGGTCCAGCTGTTCCCGCTCTCGGATCCGGAGGAAACGGCTCAGATCCGTCGTCTCCTCGAGCGCCATGTGGAGTACACAGGCAGCACCCGGGCAAAGGCACTGCTGGACGACTGGCGGACAACTGTGAGCAGGTTTGTCCGCGTCGTTCCCAACGACTACCGCCGCGTCATCGAGGCTCAGGCCAGGATGCGCGAGCGGGGTCTCTCGCAGGATGAGGCCGAGATGGCCGCGTTCGAGGAGAACGTTCTGGACGCGCGTCGAGTGGCAGGGAACTAGGCGATGGGCAAGCCGACTGGTTTCATGGAGTTCGGGCGCGAGGCGCCTCACGTCCGGCCGCCCCTCGAGCGAGCCAAGGACTGGGCCGAGACCCACCCGGGCTACGAAGAGAAGACGCTGCGTGAGCAGGGCGCCCGCTGCATGGATTGCGGGACCCCCTACTGCCACGCCGGCGAGCTTGTCAACGGCATGGCGATGGGCTGCCCGATCCACAACCTCATTCCGGAATGGAACGACCTCGTCTATCGGGGTCAGTGGCAAGAGGCGATCATCCGCCTCCACAAGACGAACAACTTCCCGGAGTTCACCGGGCGCGTCTGCCCGGCGCCATGCGAAGGCTCCTGCACGCTCGGGATCAGCCAGCCGCCGGTCACGATCAAGACCATCGAGAACGAGATCATCGAACACGCTTTCCTCGAAGGCTGGGTCGTCGCCGAGCCGCCGCTGGCGCGCACAGGATTGAAGGTCGCGGTTGTCGGCAGCGGGCCGGCCGGCCTTTCCGCCGCCGCCCAACTCAACCGAGCCGGCCACGAAGTGACCGTCTTCGAGCGCGACGATCGGGTCGGTGGCCTGCTCATGTACGGCATCCCCAACATGAAGCTGGACAAGTCGATCGTGGAGCGCCGCATCAGACTCCTCGAGGCCGAGGGCATCAAGTTCGTCACGAGCACAGCAATCGGCAGGGACGTTCCGGCCGAGAAGCTGGTCAAGGACTACGA
>CABDYO010000083.1_pt1 | contig 22289 bp, 19 predicted proteins | sample 3131971 | NCBI WGS metagenome assembly CABDYO01 (sample SAMEA5534338, study PRJEB31848) | metagenome | biome: tundra; feature: field; material: soil | place: USA | collected 2013-05 | depth 0.45 m | reverse complement strand
GCGGTGCCGTCGCGTCGGACCGCGGCAACCGGCACGATCAAGTCGCCGGTCGCGATCTCGGCCCGCAGCGCCCCGCAGGTGCCGACTCTAATGATCGTCTCGCCGCCGATGGTGGCGAACTCGTGGGTCGCAATCTCGAGACTTGGTGCACCGACGCCACTCGATATCGCCCCGATCGGGACACCTTTGTAGGTGCCACGGGCCGAGCGGTATTCACGGTGGAATGCCAGTTCCTCGCCCTCATCCCAGCTGGCCTGCATCAGCTGGACGCGGCCCGGGTCACCCGGCATCAGGACCGTGGACGGGATCTGTCCAGGGCAGAGATGCAGGTGATACTGTGCCCCGGTCTCGTTGGTGGGAGCGTCGGCACGCCGCTGGTCTGGTCCGCTGGTGTTCATCGGTCGTGCAATCCTCTGCCGCAGTTGCAGGCCACCAAGCGGGTGGCTTGTGATTGATGCAGACGCTATCACTACTGCGAATGGCAGTCGCTTGGTGAGGTTCAGTTATGACTGGTAGCGGGGTCCAGCTGATCGACAGGGCGCAGGCCGCCGCCCTCGTGCCCGAGTTCGCCCGTCTGCTGGCAATCGCACTCACTGCTCAGGGCCGCGCGAGAGCGCCCTATTCGAATTTCCACGTCGGCGCGGCGGTTCTGGGTGGGAGTGGAGCGGCGTTCCCCGGATGCAACGTCGAGTCAGCGTCGTACGGGGCCACGATCTGCGCTGAACGTAGCGCGGTCGTCGGGGCTGTGGCTGCGGGCGAGACTGCGATCCGCGTCTGCGTCGTGGTCACCCCGACCGTTGATCCGTCCAGCCCGTGCGGGATCTGTCGCCAGCTCCTGGCCGAGTTCGGCCCGGATGTCCTCGTTTTCGCGGCCTCCAGCGTCAGCGACGCCGTTTACGTAGCGGTCTTGGGCGACCTTCTGCCACTGTCCTTTGGACCACAGAACCTGGATGGCGTGGGCCCTAAGGCGGTGTCCGAATGAGTGGCCGTTTCCTTCTGGGTCTCGAGATCCCGCCGGCCGACCAGCCGGCGCTGCTGGCGGCCCTGGAACGGGCCGTTCGGGAGCGCACGGATCTGTGGCCCCGCGTGGGCCTGGTTCTGGGCTCCGGGTTGGGAGGGCTGGCCGACGCTCTCGAACTTAAGACTTCGATCCCATTCGAGGAGTTGCCGGGCTGGCCCGACGCGACCGCGCCCGGTCACGCCGGGAAGCTGCTTTTCGGCCGCCTCTCCGGCGTGCCTGTGGTGGTCCAGCAGGGTCGCTTTCACCTTTACGAAGGCCACTCCGCCGGGTTCGTGGTCCAGCCGGTGCTTCTGATGGGCAAGCTCGGTGTGCGAGTGGTCGTCCTGACGAACGCCGCCGGCGGCGTCAACCCCGAATTCGGTGCGGGGACGCTCATGGCCATCACCGACCACCTCAACTTGACCGGCCGCTCGCCACTCGTCGGGCCGAACGCGCCCGACATCGGCGCCCGGTTCCCGGACATGACCACGGTCTGGGATGTGGACCTGCGGTTGCGGCTCCATGCCGCCGCCGACGCCGAGGGAGTGGCGCTGGCAGATGGCGTTTACGCATGCCTCATAGGGCCGAGCTACGAGACTCCGGCCGAAGTCCGAATGCTGGCCCGTCTGGGAGCCGATGCCGTGGGCATGTCCACGGCGCTCGAGGCGGTCGCCGCTCGCTGGGCCGGGTTGAAGGTATGTGGCGTCTCCCTGGTGACGAACCCGGGCGCCGGTCTCTCGGGTGGTGAGCTGAACCATGCCGAGGTGCTGGCCGCCGCCGAATCGGCCGGGCCACGGCTGGCCCGCGTCCTCGCGCGATGCATCGGGGACCTTGATCCGGATTGAGTTGTGGCCGGAGCGCCGCGCGTGGGGGATGCGCGGCGCTCCGGGGGACTGGGATCTAGGCCAGGACGAGCACCCGCTCGTCTTCCGTTGAGGTGTCTTCCGGTGCCTCATCTGGATCGTCGTCCGAGGGCTCCGACGTGGCATCGCCTGTGGTAGTGGCATCACCGGCGGCCTGCCCGGCCAGCGTTTCGGCTTCGTAGTCGCGCTTGCGGCGACCCGAAAGCATCTCTACGGACGTAGCCACGACCTCAGTTTTCCAATGGCGCTGGCCCCGGTCGTCTTCCCATTGGCGGGTCTGCAGCCGGCCCTCGATGGCCACTTGCTGGCCCTTGCCAAGGTATTGGCCGCAGACTTGCGCCAGGCGGTCCCAGACCACGATGTTGTGGTATTCGGCGCGCTCCTTGCCGTTGCCGCGGTACTCGTTGGTGGCCACTGCGAACGTCGTCACGTTCGAACCGCTAGCCAGCGCCCGGAGTTCCGGATCGCGGGTCAGTCGGCCAGTTAGAAGGACCTTGTTCACGGTCCCTGTCTCCTCTACTGCGCCGTTCAATGGCGGCGCTTGTCTTGCGGCGGGTACTCCGAACGGTATCCCTAGTCGCTTCACGTCGGCTTATCGCCGGCTTATCTACATGTGAGGCCGACCGTCTGGAATCGGTTGTGGGTGAGGGACGCGCTATGCTGACCCTGGCTTCGCCGTCAGGCGCGGGTCGGGCTGGTATCCGGGAGGGTTCCAAATGATTGCGAGGCGGGGAGCAGTCACACGAGCGTGATTGAGGTCGACGCGGGCGGAAGCCACGCCCCAGAGATCGCAGCCAAAGGTGTATAGCGCGGGAAGGAAGGTGAAGCGGGTGAAGCCACGACTGGCCAATCGGGGGCCGATCGATCTGGCCGCTCTCGACGAGCGGACGCTGATGGGCTGCATCGACCACTCGATCCTGCGCCCGGAGTTGACTCGGGCCGAAGTCGAGGCGGCAATCCAGGTCGCCATCGAATGGCAGACCGCGACGATCTGCTGCCGGCCGGCCGACCTCGAACTGGTGGTCAAGCGCCTCCGAGGGACCGAAGTCGGCCCGACGACGGTGATCGGCTTCCCGCACGGCGCCCACACGTCCCAGATCAAGGAGCGTGAGGCGTTGGTGGCGGTGGAGTCGGGCGCCGTCGAACTGGACGTGGTCGTCAATATCGGCGCGCTGAAAGCCGGCGACCTTGGCTACGTCCGTGACGAGCTGGCGAGCCTGTGCTACGCGGTCGCCCCGACGCCGGTGAAGGTGATCCTCGAGACGGCATACCTCACGCCCGAGCAGGTCGAGGCCGGTTGCCGTGTCGTCGTCGAAGCGCGCGGCGCATTCGTCAAGAACGCGACCGGCTATTCGCCGCGCGGCGCGGAGGCGGGTGAGATCGCCCTGATGCGGCGCGTGGTCGGCAACAACGTCGGCGTCAAAGCCGCGGGCGGCGTCCGGACCTTGGACGCGCTGCTATTGATGCTCGCCGCTGGGGCGTGCCGAGTGGGCGCGACGGCCACCGCCTCCATCGGAACGGAGTGGCGGGTGCGCGGTCCGGAGGCGGTTGCGGCGGCCGTCGTGGCGGGACCATCGGCCAGCGAGGGGAAGTAGGCGCGTTCGATGGCCCGGACCTCGGGCCGATCTTGGCGCCTGCTATACTCCGGACTGCCCGCGGCCCTGCGTCTCGGGTTCCAGTGACACCATCGCCAAGGAGGGCTCGTTGCCTCAGGAAGGCGTGGCATTCGCCCCGTGAGACGAACCACAACCTTCGCTCCCACAAGAGCCGCGGCTCCAACGGAGGGGCAGTCTACCCAGGTCCCCGGCCCATCGGCCGAGGGCTTTTTAGTTTCTCGGGCCTCATTTGATCGTGTCGGCCAGTCACAGCAACGAGGGGAGAACTAGATGCCCGCCACCGTGATCGTCGGTCTGCAATGGGGCGATGAAGGTAAGGGCAAGACGACCGACGCTCTAGCCGAGCACGTGACGGCCGTCGTCCGCTATCAGGGCGGCGACAACGCCGGCCACACGATCGTGCTGGGCGAGGAGGTCTTCAAGCTCCACCTTGTTCCGTCGGGCGTGCTCTATCCGCACATCGCGCCGATCATCGGCAATGGCGTCGTGATCAACCCGGCCACGCTCATTGCCGAACTGGACATGCTCGCGGGCCGGGGCATAGAAGTGGATCGCGTCCGCGTCAGCAAGCACGCCCACGTGATCATGCCGTACCACATCGCCCTCGACGGCGCGATGGAGGCCCGCCTGGCCAAGGCCGCCGTTGGGACCACGCGGCGCGGCATCGGGCCGGCCTATGCGGACCGGGCCTGGCGCATCGGCATCCGAATGGAGGACCTGCTCGACGGTCCGGCGCTGCGCGGCAAGCTCGCCCGTATCCTGCCCGAGAAGAACGCCACGCTGCAGCGCCAGCACCGCGTGGACGGCTTTGACCTCGACGAATTGGTGACGCTGGCGACCGAATGGGGGCGCCGGCTCAAGCCCCACCTCGCCGACACCACGCAGCTGGTCCAGGAGATGCTGGCCAGAGGCGAGCATCTGCTCTTCGAAGGCGCGCAGGGCACTCTGCTCGACCTTGACCACGGCAGCTACCCGTTCGTCACCTCCTCGAACCCGATCGCTGGGGGAGCGTGCACGGGCGGCGGAATCGGCCCGCTCCAGGTCGACGAAGTCCTGGGAGTCATGAAGGCCTACGCCACGCGCGTCGGGGCTGGGCCGTTCCCGACGGAGTTGCAGGAAGAGATTGGCGAGGGGATCATCGACCGCGGTCGGGAGTACGGGACGACCACCGGGCGACGCCGCCGAGTCGGCTGGTTCGACGCCGTGCCCCTCCGCTATGCCGTGGCCGTCAACAGCGTCAGCTCGATCATGCTCAACAAGATCGACATCCTCTCCGGCCTGGACGAAGTCCTGATCTGCATGGCCTACGAAGTTGACGGGCAGCGCGTCGACTGGTGGCCATCGGACGCGGACATCCTGGCCCGAGCGACGCCCGTCTACGAGCGGTTCCCCGGCTGGACCGAGCCGATTCACGACTGCCGCTCGATGAGCGATCTGCCCGAAAACGCCCGGCTCTACGTCGATGCGGTCGAGCGTCTTTCCGGCGCCCCGATCTGTTTCGTCTCGGTTGGGCCGGAGCGCCACCAGACGATCGAGCGCAAGCCGAGGCCGCAGCGGCCGAAGACGACGGTCTCGGCCGACCGATGAGCCGGCAGGCGGAGCGGAGCGACACCCAGGTGTCGCTTTACGAGAACGCGGCGACCCGCGGCCCGGGCCGCCTGCTCGTACTCGGTGGCGGCGGCCGCGAACATGCCCTGGTCTGGAGCCTCGCCCGTGAGGCCGCCGTTGAGGCGGTACTCGTGGCGCCGGGTAGCGATGCCATCGGCGACGAGCCCAAGGTCCGCTGTTTCCCGAGCGTCTCGGCGCTGGATCCCGTCGCAGTGGTGGAGTTGGCAACCCGCGAGAACGTGGATCTGGTCGTGGTTGGGCCCGAGGCTGTTCTCGCCGCGGGCGTGGTCGATGCGCTTGTGGACGCGGGCGTGCCCGCCTTCGGGCCGACTCGCGCCGCCGCTCGCATCGAATGGAGCAAGGCCTTCTGCCGCCACGTGGCCGAGGCTGCCGGTGTGCCGATGGCTCGGGGCCGAGGCTTCGCCGCCTTGGAGCCGGCCCTCGCATTCGCCGCGGAGCTTGCGGGGGCGTCGGGGTCGCGCGGCGTCGTGGTCAAGGCCGATGGCCTGATGGCCGGCAAGGGCGTGACCGTTTGCGACGACTTCGCCGCGGCAGAGGGCGCGCTTCGGGCGCTGTTCGCGGCGGTGGACGGTGAGGCAGCCGAGCCGCGACCAAAGGCGCAGCCTTTGGTCGTGATCGAAGAGCGCCTGATCGGCGCCGAAGCCAGCCTGATCGCCCTTTGCGACGACCACGGGGCGCTGGCACTCCCGCCCGCCCGCGACCACAAAAGGCTTCTCGATGACGACCGCGGCCCGAACACCGGCGGCATGGGCGCCTTCAGCCCCGTGCCCGACCTGCCTGACAGTCTGTGCGCCACGCTCTTGGACATCGTCCACCTGCCGATCCTGGCCGAACTCAAGCGCCGTGGGGCGCCGTTTCGGGGCGCGCTTTATGCCGGCCTGATGCTCACACCGGAAGGCCCCGTCCTCATTGAATGCAACGCCCGATTCGGCGACCCCGAGGTCCAGGCGCTCCTGCCACGCCTGGCGGTGCCGCTCGGGCCGCTGCTCTACGGCGCCGCCCAGGGCGATCTTGCCGCTGCCGCCGCTGAGCTGGGCCTACTTGGCCGGCTGCTGCCAACGACGGGCGACGCGGCGGTCGCCGTTGTCCTGGCGGCCGCCAACTACCCGGAGACTCCGCGCAAGGGCGACGCCATCTCGGGGCTCGCGGAGGCTGCCGCTGCCGGGGCCACGGTCTTGCATGCGGGCACGGTCCGAGAAGCGGACGGCACGTACAGAACGAACGGCGGACGCGTTCTGGCGGTCGTAGGTGTGGGAGCCACGATCCCGGACGCCCGGAAGGCCGCCGAGAGGGCCGCCGATTGCATCACGTGGCCGGGCATGCAGCGCCGCCACGACATCGCCGCCAGGCTTCCCGCGGTTGTCTCGCTGGGCACCAAGTCGCCCGACCCGGTATCGGAGTTCGCCTGGACGAACAGTGCCACCGGACAGACGGCGCCGCAGGCGCCACCAAAGGCGCCTAATGCGGCAGCGACTGGCTCTCCCCGAAAGGGCGCCTCGTGATCCCGCGCTACACCCTGCCCGAAATGGGCGCCATCTGGACCGACCAGGCTCGTTTCGAGCAGATGCTCAGGGTCGAGATCGCCGTGGCTCGGGCGGAAGTCTCCCGTGGCATGGTTCCGGCGGAGGCAGTTCGGGCTATTGAGGCGCGCGCCGTCGTCGATGTCGGGCGGATCGCCGAAATCGAGAAGGTGACCGACCATGACGTCATCGCCTTCGTCAGCCAGGTCGCCGAGAAGGTCGGCGACGAGGGCCGTTTCCTGCATCTCGGCCTGACCAGCAGCGATGTCGTCGACACGGGCTTGGCCCTGCAGCTCCAGGCCGCCGGCAACCGGCTCGTCGCCGACTGCGACGCGTTGGTCGAGGCCCTCGTCACTCGCGCCCGGGCCGAGGCCGGCACCGTGATGATGGGCCGGACCCATTCGGTCCACGCCGAGCCGACGACGATGGGCATGAAGATCGCCGGCTGGGCCTTCGAGATCGCCCGCGACCGGACTCGCCTGGCGGCTGCAGTCGATGAAGCGGCCACCGGCAAGATTTCCGGGTCAGTAGGCACCTACAGCCACCTCGAGCCTGATCTCGAGGAAGAAGTGCTGGCCGAACTAGGCCTGCACCGCGACCCAATCTCCACGCAGATCGTCCAGCGCGACCGCCACGCCGCGCTCATCACCGCGATCGCCATCACCGGCGGCAGCCTGGAGCGGATCGCCACGGAGGTGCGCAACCTCCAGCACACCGAGATCGGCGAGTTGATGGAGCCGTTCCGGGCCGGCCAGAAGGGCAGCTCGGCCATGCCCCACAAGCGCAACCCGATCCTGTCCGAGCGGATCGCCGGCCTGGCGCGTCTCCTGCGCGGCTACGCCGTGACCGCGCTCGAGAACCAGCCGCTCTGGCACGAACGCGACATAAGCCACTCTTCCGCGGAGCGAGTGCTGCTTCCCGATGCCACGATCCTGCTCGACTACATGCTGGTCAAGACGCGCGGGCTCGTGGAGAAGCTAGTCGTCCGGCCGGACCGGATGCGCGAGAACATAGAGCGGGGCCTGGGCCTCCACTGCAGCAGCCGCGTCCTGCTGGCCCTGGTCGAGAAGGCCGGCCTTTCTCGCGAGGAGGCATACGCGGTGGTCCAGCGGAATTCGCTGCGTGCCGCCGACGAACGCCGCCAGTTGCGCGAGTTGCTGGCCGCCGATCCTGATGTCGCCGCCCGCCTTTCCGACGAGGCGCTCGCCGCCTGCTTCGACGAAAGCTACTTCCTGCGGAACGTGGCCACCGCCATGGCCCGCCTGGACACACTCACTCCGGCCCGAAAGGAGACCGCCGATGGCCGCTGAGACCACCAATCCCGGCGACCCGCGCGCGGCCGGGACCACCTCACACGCCGCCGGCTTCGTCCGCAGCGGCAAGGTCCGCGACCTGTTCGAGGTGGGTGACCGCCTGCTCCTCGTGGCCAGCGACCGGCTCTCCGCATTCGACGTGGTCCTGCCGACGCCGATCCCGGACAAGGGCCGTGTTCTGACCGGCATCTCGCGCTTCTGGTTCGAGGCGACGACGGATATCATCCCGAACCACCTGCTCGCCACGAGCCCGACCGAACTCCCTGCTGACTTCACCGACGCAGCCGGCATGCGCGACCTGCGCGGTCGGATGATGCTCTGCCGCCGGGCGCGAGTTCTGCCGGTTGAGGTCATCGTGCGCGGCTACGTCGCCGGCTCCGGCTGGAAGGACTACAGGCGTAGCGGCGCGATCTGCGGCATAGCACTGCCCGAAGGTCTCCGCGACTCGGATCGGCTGCCCGAGCCTATCTTCACCCCGTCGACCAAGGCAGAGGTGGGGCACGACGAGAATATCGGCTTCGACGCTCTGGTCGATCTCGTCGGCGCGGACATGGCCGAGAAGGTCCGCGACATCGCCCTGCGGCTGTATCGACGCGGCGCGGAGATCGCCGAGAAGGCCGGCATCCTGCTGGCGGACACAAAGTTCGAGCTTGGGACGGCCCTCGACACCGGAGAATTGCTCCTAATAGACGAGGTCCTGACGCCCGACTCCAGCCGGTTCTGGGACGCCTCTGCCTACGAGCCCGGCCGCGCCCAGGCCAGCTATGACAAGCAACCCATCCGCGACTGGCTCGAAACCAAGCCGTGGGACAAGACTTACCCGGGGCCCGAGCTGCCGGCGGAGATCGTCAGCGACACACGGGCGCGCTACGTGACCGCGTTCGAGCGGATCACCGGGGCCAGCTTCGAACGCTACCTGCAGGAGGACGTGGTCGCCCCATGACTGATTTCCGGTATGCCGTCAACGTCCTGCCCAAGCCGGGCATCCTCGATCCGCAGGGTCGGGCGGTGGAGCTGAGCCTGCCTCACCTCCACGTAACTAACGTGTCCAAGGTCCGCATCGGCCGCCGGGCCGAATTGACCGTGACTGCCGAGTCGGAGGTCCAGGCCCGGGCCGTCGTGGAAGGTCTGGCCAAGGAACTGCTCAGCAATCCCTTGATTGAGGCGTACTCGCTTGAACTGCTGGTGCCGCAGCCGTGAGGATCGGAGTCGTCACATTCCCGGGCTCCAACTCGGACGTTGACTCGCTGAATGCGCTGTCCGTCGCCGGCGTTGAGGCTGTTTCGCTGTGGCACGAGTCACCGGACCTGAAGGGCGTCTCGGCTGTCATCCTGCCGGGCGGCTTCGCCTATGGCGACTACATTCGGGCGGGCGTGATCGCCCGTTTCTCGCCGGTCATGGGCGGCGTGCGGGAGTTTGCGGCAGCGGGTGGCCTGGTCCTCGGCATCTGCAACGGCTTCCAGGTCCTGGCTGAGGCCGGGCTGGTCCCGGGCGCGTTGCTGCGCAATCGTTCGCTGCGTTTCGCCGGCCGCCTGGTCAACATCAAGCCGGATCGGCTTGACTCGCCGTTCACCCGCTCGGCGACAGGTGCGCCGATGCGCGTTCCGGTCGCCCACGGTGAGGGCTGCTACTACGCCGATGGGGCGATGCTGGACGAAATCGAGGCCAACGGGCAGGTCCTCTTCCGATACGTTCGCGATGACGGCACTCCCGCGCTCGATCCCGACGAGCCGGCCAACCCGAACGGCTCCCTGCGCGCCATCGCCGGTGTCTGCAACTCGGCCGGCAACGTGGCCGGCCTGATGCCGCATCCCGAGCGGATGTCCGAAGGCATCCTCGGAACGGACGACGGCATGCAGGTGATCCGCTCGTTGGTTGAGAGCGCGAGAGACTGGGAGGCCGGGCGATGAGCGACGAGCTGCGAGCGGACGGCGCCGCCGAGAGTACTGCCACCACAGCCGCGACTTCCGCCGCGGCTGTTAAGGCCACGGCGGCGGAGCCGCCGATGGCCCCCCTTCATCGTCAGCTCGGCCTCACCGACCAGGAACTTGACATGATCCGCGGCAAGCTCGGCCGCGATCCAAACCACACCGAGCTGGCCATGTTCAGCGTGATGTGGAGCGAGCACTGCTCCTACAAGAGTTCCAAGCCGCTCCTCAAGACCCTCCCGACGCGCGGCAATGGCATCCTGGCCGGCGTCGGCGACAACGCCGGTGTCGTCCGCATAGGCGACGGGCTGGCGGTCGCGTTCAAGATCGAGAGCCACAACCACCCGTCCGCGGTCGAGCCGTACCAGGGCGCGGCCACGGGCGTCGGCGGCATCCTGCGCGACATCTTCACCATGGGCGCGCGACCGATCGCCGTCCTGGACGCTCTCCGTTTCGGCGACCCGACGGATCCCCGGACGCGCCACCTCGTCGACGGCATCGTCCGTGGCGTGGGTGGCTACGGCAACTGCGTGGGCGTCCCGACCGTCGGCGGCGAGCTCGTCTTCGACCCTTCCTACCAGGGCAATCCGCTCGTCAACGTCATGGCCATCGGCCTGCTCGAGGAGCGGATGTTGATCCTGGCCGAGGCACCCGGGCCCGGCAATTACGTAGTCCTCTTCGGCTCGACGACCGGCCGTGACGGCATCGGCGGAGCGAGCGTCCTCGCTTCGGCCACGTTCCAGGACCAGGATCCGTCCAAGAGGCCGGCGGTTCAGGTGGGCGATCCGTTCGCAGAGAAGCTGCTCATCGAGGCCAGCCTGGAGTTGATCGGACGCCGCCTGGTCGAAGGCATCCAGGATCTCGGTGCCGCCGGAATCGTGTGCGCCACATCCGAGTCGGCGGATAAGGCCGGCACGGGCATCCTCCTCGACCTCGACGCGATCCCGCGGCGCGAGCCCGGCATGGCGCCCTGGGAGGTGATGATCTCCGAGTCCCAAGAACGAATGCTGGCTACGTGTCGGCCGGAAAACTATCCGGCCGTGCGCGAGGTATGTGAGCGCTGGGGCATTCCGGTCGCGCTCGTGGGGCGAGTCACCACGGACGGCGACCTGGCGGTCATTGAGGGCGGCATCGGGCCCGACGGCCTGGCCAACCCCGGCGCGAAGGAAGTCGCGCGCGTGCCCGCGAAGGCGCTCACGAGCGAGGCAATCGTTCACAACCGGCTGGCCACGCCCCCGACGCGGCGCCGCCAGGCACCGGCCCCTGGGATTCCGCTCACGGCCCACGACGGGCTGCCCGAACGGGGCATGGATCCGGCCGCGGTCCTGGTCGCGCTGCTCGGCAGTGCCAACCTCTCGAGCCGTCGCTGGGTGTACGAGCAGTACGACTCCTCCGTCCAGAGCAACACCCTCGAGTGGCCGGGCCACGGCGCCGCCGTGCTCCGGGTCAAGGGCACCACGAAGGCCCTGGTGGCCACGACCGACGGCAACCAGTCGGTCAGCGCCGTTGACCCGTATTTGGGTGCCCAGATGTCCGTCGCCGAGGCCACCCGCAACGTCAGCATCACCGGCGCCCGACCGCTGGGCATCACAAACTGCCTCAACTACGGCAACCCGGAACGGCCGGAGGCCTTCTGGCAGCTTCAGGAGGCGGTCCGGGGTTTGGGCGATGCTTGCCGCAGCCTCAGCCTGCCCGTTACCGGCGGCAACGTTTCGCTTTACAACGAATACCCGGGCGGAGCCATCTCGCCGACGCCCGTGATCGGAGTCGTCGGTCTACTCGAGGACATCTCGCTCCTGGTCCGGCCACCTTTCATGACCGAGGGCGATGCCGTCGTCCTGATCGGGCAGACCACGCCGGGCATGGCCGGTTCCGCGTACGCGGCTCTGGCCGGACACTCCGAGGAGGATTTGCCGCCCGGCATGGACATGGACAGAGAGGCTGCCCTGCAGTCATTCATCCGCGAGGTCATCGGCCGGAACCTCGTGGCCTCGGCCCAGGATGTCTCGGGCGGCGGCCTGGCCGTTGCCATCGCCGAGTGCTGCATGTGGAGCGGTCTGGGCGCGAAGCTCCGTCTCGGCGTCTCGGGCTCGCCGGCCATCGAGCTCTTCGGCGAGAGCCCCAGCCGGCTCGTGCTGTCGTGCCGACCGCGCCACGCCGCCGCGATCGAGTTGCTCGCCCGCCAGTTCGGGCTTCATTCGGAGATTCTGGGCACGGTCGGCGGCGAGCGGCTCCGAATCGAGCTCACGGGGCAGGGCGCGACGGGAGCGGCCGAAGAGCGCGGCTCTCGCGTTGCCGACGCGCTCGACGTGTCTCTGACGGACCTGCGTCACGTGTGGGACCACGGCCTGGCCCGCGCCCTCGGCGTGGAGCCGGGGCCGGGACACGGATCGGAGGCGGTCCAGACTGCCTCTGCGGGCGAGGCTCCTGCGGGCGAGGGAGTCTAGCCGTGTGCGGCATCTTCGGCGCGGTGATGCCCGGCGCGGATGCCGCCGGAATTGCCGCACTCGGAGTCTTCTCGCTCCAGCACCGCGGCCAGGAATCGGCCGGTATCGCGGTCAGCGACGGCGAGCAGCTGATGCTGTACAAGGATCTTGGCCTCATCGCCCAGGTCCTCGACGAGCGCCGCCTGCCGAGCCTGCGCGGTTCGCTCGCCATCGCCCACTGCCGCTACTCCACGACCGGTTCGACGGTCTGGGAGAACGCCCAGCCGACGTTCCGGCTCGGTCGCGGCCGCTCGATCGCGGTCGGCCACAACGGCAACCTCGTCAATACCCGCGAGTTGCTCTCGCGTCTGGAGGGCGGCAAGTCGCGCTTAGCGGCCACGACAGACACCGAACTGCTGACGGCCCTTCTGGCCGACGACCCGTCCGGCGACACGGTCGAGGCTCTCAAGCGGGTTCTGCCATTGGTGAAGGGCGCCTACTCGCTGGCCATCCTCGACGAGAAGCACGTCATCGGTGTCCGCGATCCGTTCGGTTTCCGGCCTCTGGTCCTGGGTCGGCTGGAACCGGCCGAGGATGATCCGGACGGGACTCATTCGGGCGGCTGGCTCCTGAGCTCCGAATCGGCAGCCATCGAGGTGGCCGGGGGCACTGTCGTCCGAGATGTCGAGCCCGGCGAGATCGTCATCCTCGAGGAGGGCAAGGAGCCGGTCTCGGTCAGGTTCGCCGAGGGCCACGAGAAGCTGTGCGTCTTCGAGCTGATCTACTTCGGTCGGCCCGACTCATACATGATGGGCCGCAACCTCTACGAATCGCGGCGCCGGATGGGTGTGGCCTTGGCGGCCGAGGCACCCGTGGAGGCGGACCTGGTGATGCCCGTGCCGGACACGGGGGCACCCGCGGCCGCCGGCTATGCCGAGGGCTCCGGTTTGCCGTATCGGGAGGGCATGGTTCGCAACCGCTACTCCGGCCGGACCTTCATCCAGCCGTCTCAGCACATGCGCCAGCGCGGCGTGACGGTCAAGCTGAGCCCGTTGCGCGAGGTCGTAGCCGGCAAACGGCTGGTCGTCGTCGACGATTCGATCGTCCGTGGCACGACCACCCGCCAGATCGTGGCCCTCCTTCGGAAGGCCGGCGCAACTGAGATTCACCTCCGCATCAGTTCGCCGCCAATCCATCATCCCTGCTTCTACGGCATCGACACCCAGATCGAGACAGAACTGATCGCGTCGACCCACTCGGTCGAGGAGATCCGCGAGTTCCTCGGTGCCGACTCGCTCAGCTACCTCTCGATTGCCGGCGTACTGCAGGGCCTGGATCTGCCCTACGACCGCTTCTGCTTCGCCTGTTTTGACGGGCAATATCCGGTCCCGGTTCCGTACGACACGGCCCGCCACAAGTTCGTTCTGGAGGACGAGCCGCATGTCTGACGCCCGGGACAGCCAGGGCGGCCACGAGGGCCAGGACAGCCATGGCGGCCAGGGCGCGGCACCGGGAGCCAAGCAGGGCGGCGCCTGGGAGGCGTATCGAAGCGCCGGTGTCGACATAGATGCCGGTGAGCGTGCCGTCGAGCTGATGCGGGCCTCAGTGGCCGCGACGCGTCGGCCGGAGGTCATCGGTGGGCTGGGCGGATTCGCTTCCGCGATGGCCCTGCCGCCCGGCCTGCGCGAGCCGGTCCTCGTTAGTTCCACAGACGGCGTCGGCACGAAGACGGCCATCGCCATGGCCCTGGGCCGCTACGACACTATCGGCCACGACCTCGTGGCGATGTGCGCCGACGACCTCGTCTGCGCCGGCGCGGAGCCACTTTTCTTCCTGGACTACCTTGCCGTGGGCCGCGTCTATCCGGAGCGGGTTGCGGAGATCGTCGGCTCGATCGCCGAGGGCTGCGGCCTGGCGGGTTGCTCACTGATCGGCGGCGAAACGGCCGAACACCCGGGGCTCATGAAGCCCGACGATTTCGACCTGGCGGGCTTCTGCGTCGGTATCGTCGAGCGCGACCGATTACTCGACGGCACGGCCGCCCGCGCCGGGGATGCGCTAATCGGCATCGGCTCCAGCGGTCTGCACAGCAACGGCTTCTCGCTGGTGCGACGGATCGTGGCCGAGGCGGATCTGGACCTGGGCGAGGGTTACGCCGAGTTGCTGGGCCGCATCCTGGGCCCGGTTACTCCGCCCGAGCCGGAGACGCTGCCACTCAGCCTGGGTGAGGTGCTGCTGACGCCGACTCGCATCTACGCGAAGGCGATCCTGGCTCTGAGGCGCCGACTCGACGAGGCCGGTTCGGACCTGCGGGGCGTCTCCCACATCACCGGCGGCGGGCTGCCCGGCAACGTCCCGCGCGTGCTTCCGGAAGGATTGGCGGCCCGCGTCAACCCGGCGGCGTGGCCGATGCCGTCGATCATGCGGCTCATCGGGGCCCTCGGCAGCCTGTCCGAGGCGGAACTTCGGTCAACCTTCAACGGCGGGTTGGGTATGGTCGCCGTCGTGCCGTCCAACGCCGTCGAGACGGCACTTTCGAGCCTGGCGGAGGACGGCCTACCGGCCTGGCCCGTCGGCCTGGTGGTGGCAGTCGACGCGTCGGCGGCGAGGTATTCGGAGATCTAGCGAGGAGTGGCGTGGCACATAGAATCGCGGTTGGAGTTTCTGGTTCTGGCAGCAACCTGCGGGCACTGCAGGCCGCCGCCCAGCGGGGCGCTCTGGACGCCGAGATCGCCCTCGTCTTCGCCGATCGCGATTGCGCCGCCATCAAGTGGGCAGTGGAGCAGGGGATAGACACCCTGGTCGTGCCCGTTCCCAAGCTCAGCGAGGCGGAGGCGCGGGCGTCGGCAGATGAGGCCCTGGCCGAGTCTCTCGCGGCCGTCGGACCGGAGCTGATCGTCCTGGCCGGCTACATGCGACTTATCGGGCCGAAGGCGCTCGGCGGCGTGAAGTGCCCGATCATCAATCTTCACCCGGCTTTGCTGCCGGCGTTTCCGGGCGCGCACGCTGTCCGAGACGCGCTCCGGGCCGGCGTGAAGGTTACCGGTGTGACCGTCCATTTCGTCGACGACTCACTCGACGGCGGCCCGATTATTCTCCAGGACTCGGTACCGATCCTGCCTGGCGACACCGAGGAGGCGCTCTTCGAACGGATCCAGGCGGTCGAACACAGGCTTCTACCGCGCGCCGTAGGGCTCGCACTGGCGGGTGCATTGGCGATCGAGCCCCATGGCCGAACCGTCCGCATCGACGCCTCCAAGGCAGCCGAAAGAATGCCCGTTCCGAAGCGAGCGCTCCTATCGGTCTCCGACAAGACAGGACTGGCCGAGTTCGGGGCCGGACTGGTTCGGCTCGGTTTCGAGATTGTTTCGACCGGCGGAACCGCGCGGGCGCTTCGGACCGCCGGGCTACCGGTCACGGAAGTGGCCGCGGTCACGGGCTTCCCGGAGATGCTCGACGGGCGGGTCAAGACGCTCCACCCGAGAGTCCACGGCGGCATCCTTGCCGATCGGCGGCTCTCGTCTCATCGTGAGCAGCTGGTCGCGGCCGCGATCGATCCATTCCAGCTCGTCGTCGTCAACCTATATCCGTTCGCCGCGGCAGCCGAGAAGCCGGGCATCACCTTCGACGCCCTGGTCGAAGAAATCGATATCGGCGGGCCATCGATGGTACGAGCGGCGGCCAAGAACCACGCCTCGGTCGCCATTGTGACGTCGCCGAACCGATATGCCGCGGTCCTCGCGGATCTGGAGACAAACGGTCGGGTGGGGGAGGGGCTGCGTTCGGCCCTGGCCGTCGAGGCGTTCCGGCATACCGCTGCCTACGACGCCCGCATCGCCGCCGAGCTGCCCGGTCGAATGGCCGCGGCCGGTGTGGCGCTCCCGGATGAGCCGGGCCTGCCGGGCTCGGCGGACCCGTACCCGCCGACGCTGGTCGTGGCTCTGGAGAAGGTCGAGACGCTGCGCTACGGCGAGAACCCGCACCAGCAGGCGGCCCGATACCGCCGTCCCGGCACGACCAAATGGGCCGGGCCGTTCGCCCTCGGTGGCACGATCCTGCAGGGCAAGGCCCTGAGTTACAACAATGTTCTGGACGCGTCGGGTGCCGACGCCATTGCGCGCCAGCTGCGCGGCCCGGCCTGCGTCATCGTCAAACACACAAACCCGTGCGGCGCCGCGGAACGCGCGACTCTCGCCGAAGCGTGGCAGGCCGCCCTCGCCGGCGATCCCGTCTCCGCCTACGGCGGCGTAGTGGCGCTGACCCGCGAGGTGGACGCCGCGACAGCCCAGGGACTCGCCTCGATCTTCCTGGAAGTGATCGTGGCGCCGTCCTACTCAGCGGAGGCGCTGGCGGTCCTGGCCCGCAAGACGAATCTACGCCTGCTGGAGGATCCAACCCTCGGTTACATCGAGGCGGCGGCCGCGCCAGATCCGCTCGGCTCCATTCGTGTGGCCGGCGGCGGCGTGCTGATCACGGCCGCGGACGTCCTCCCAGATGACCCCGCCACCTGGAAGCTGGCCACTTCGCGGGCCGCGTCGGGGGGCGAGATGCGCGACCTGGACCTGGCCTGGCGGTTGTGTCGGGGCGTGGTTTCCAATGCCATCGTCCTGGTCAAGGATGGCATGGAGATCGGTCTGGGCTCCGGCCAGACGAGCCGTGTCGATGCCGCCCGCCAGGCCGTGGCCAAGGCGATCGTCTTCCACGGCGCGGATGCGGTGCGGGGCGCAGCGTGTGGCTCGGACGCGTTCTACCCGTTCCCGGACGCGGTCCAGGTCTGTCTGGACGCAGGCGTGACCGCGTTTGCCCAGCCGGGCGGCTCGATGCGTGACGCGGAGGTCGTCGCGGTAGCGGAGGCCGCTGGCGCCGCGATGCTGATCACTGGCGTGCGCCATTTCCGCCATTAGGCGACAGGAGGAGAATGGCGGATCCACGGCCGAATCGCGGCCAATCGGGCCCGCCGCTGGCGAAGTCACGGTGGTGAACAATCTGACCGACAAGTTGATTTCACCCGTGATCCTGGCCCTTCCTGCCGATCGTCAAGTCGGAGCCGCCCACCGCCCGTCGCCCAGCGCCCAGCGGCCGCCGGCCTCGGTTCCTGGCCAACGTCGCCCCGGACGACACTAAGGTCCTGTATACGAAAGATTGTGCTCGAACCGACCGACTAATGACAGAGAACGTGTCACTCGGATCGGCGATCCTGGACGCATGGCATACGCGATCAGCCTCAACGACGACCAATGGAACCTGGTGCGGGACCTCTTCGAGACCGACAGAGGTCGCCCGCCGGTAATCCCGCGCCGACAGATGGTCGATGCGATGCTGTTCCTCTGCCGGACCGGCTGTCAGTGGCGCTATCTTCCCGAGCGATTTGGGCCCTGGGGCGCGGTCTGGGCGCAATGGTTGCGCTGGCGGGAGAGTGGCGTTTGGGCGACCGCTATGGATCGGCTCGCTCGGAAGATCCGAGTCGCACATGGCCGCAAGCCCACGCCCTCGATGGTCATGATCGACGCCCAGACGGTCAAAGGTGGTCGAGCCGGCCCGACCTTCCACGAGGCCGGCGGTCGAGGTGGGCGGACCATCGGGGCCAAGAGGACCGTGCTCATCGAGATCATGGGTTTGCCGGTCGGCGCTCATGTCGAGTCGGCCAAGCCGCACGATGTCTCCGCCGGTCGCCGCCTGATCCACAGCGCCCTGCCCGCCCTGGCCACCGTCACCGATGTTCTCGCCGATCGTGGCTATCGAGGCTTGACCAAGGCCGCCGGCATGCATCACGCGCGAGTCCAGATCAAGGCTCCCGCACCGGGCCAGAGCGGATTCAAGCCGATCGCGCCGCTCTACAAGGTCGAGCACGCCTTTGCCCAGCTCGGTCGCTGGCGACGGCTCTCGCGCTGTTTCGAGCAAACGCAGATGAGTGCCGAGGCATGGCTCCGGGTCGCCGCGTTCGGCTATCTGCTCGGGCGCGCGTAGGTCAGCGGCCAGAAGCCTCGCGCCGAGCACGGCCAACCAGGATCAGGACTGCTGCTGCCAGAAAGACGCAGGCAACCAGTGCGCCAGCGATGTCTATCTGGCGAGGATCACTCTGGCCCGGTGCTGGCCTGAGACCACCAAGGGGATAGGTGGCGACGGACACCATGAAGCCGCCGTAGATGGTCGCGACCAGAAGACCGAAAACGCGAGCCCCACGCATAGCGCGAACGACCATATAGCCCGCCGCGAGGGGCGGTATTGCGAGTGGCAGGAAGATGACCCCGCCGCCCGCAAAGATTAGGCCGCCGATTGCGACTGCGGCTGAGATCCCTCCCATCGCCAGCAAGACCACGCCGCCCGTGCTCCAAGCCGCACGACGCACGAAATCCGCCGCCCCAAGGACCGTTCCGTAGGAACTCATGTGGAACCTCCCTCAGCGCCGATCTTCCTCACCGCGTGTCTGAAAGTCAAGCCGATCGGCGAAAGAAGGCACTACCGGCTATTCCCATCTCGGCCAAAGCCAGCCGTTCGTATACAGACCCTAAGTGGATGGCAGCGGGTGAAGACTGGTGTTCCCAATCCATTGTTTGACGCTAACGGCTAACACTGCGGCCCAGAATGGCGGATCCACGGCCGAATCGTGGCCAATCAGGCCCGTCGCCTCGGTTAGCGTCGCCCAGGGTGTCATTGAGTGGAAACTTCAGGCGCCAACGCCGGGCGCCAACGCCGGGCGCCAACGCCGGGCGCCAACGCCGGGCGCCAACGCCGGCGAGGCCGGGCGAGGCCGGGGGCGCTTCCCCCGTTCCGGATCGGCCCCTACTCGAACCGCCTGATACCATCGGTCGCCATGAGCCCTGCCGATCGCTACTACGTCACGACCGCAATCGCCTACGCGAACAACAAGCCCGGCCTTCACACCCTATATGAGGTGGTCGGCGCCGACGTGATCGCGCGCTGGCATCGGATGAAGGGCGATGAGACTCGCTTTCTGACCGGCACGGACGAGCATTCGCTCAACATTCCCCAGCGCGCCGCAGACCTCGGCAAGGACCCGTACGAGTTCGTGGACGAGGTCGTCGGTCTCTTCCGGGCGGCCGAGGACGCGCTTCTGGTCAGCCCGGACCGTTTCATCCGGACGAGCGACCCCGACCACGTCCGGGCGGCGCAGGAGATGGTTCGACGGGCATACGCGAACGGCGACGTGTACCTCGGCAAGTACGAAGGCTGGTATTGCCCGGCCGAGGGATTCAAGGCCCGCTCGGAAGTTGTCGAGACGCCGCAGGGCACGAATTGCCCGAACCATCCCACGGTTCCGCTGCAGTGGCTGTCCGAGCAGAACTGGTTCTTCCGGCTGTCGGCCTACCAGGAGCGCCTGGAACGCCACTTCGAGGACCATCCCGACTTCGCCCAGCCGGACTACCGGCGCAACGAGATGCTGGGCTTCATTCGCGGCGGGCTCGAAGACTTCTCGATCAGCCGGTCGGGCACGGAGTGGGGCATCCCGTTCCCGATCATGCCGGACGGGTCGTCCTCGCAGCGCCCTGACGGCACCTGGGACCCGACTGCCGGAGTCATCTACGTCTGGTTCGACGCGTTGATCAATTACATCACCGGCGCCGGCTTTCTGGACGATCCCGCGGCGTTCGCAAAATGGTGGCCTGCCGACCTCCACGTCATAGGCAAGGACATCAACCGGCTCCACACGATCTACTGGCCGGCGATGCTCTGGAGTGCCGGCCTCGAGGCGCCGCGCCACGTCTGGATACACGGCTTCCTGCTCGCCCAGGGCGAGCGGATGAGCAAGAGCCTCGGCAACTTCCTCGATCCGATCGACGTCGTGAAGACGCTCGGGGCGGATGGCGCACGTTACGTGACGCTGCGCGAGGTGGCCTTCGACAAGGACACGGACGTCTCCTGGGACTCGTTTGTGCGCCGCTACAACGCCGACCTCGCGAACGACTTCGGCAACCTGCTGAACCGGACGATCTCGATGGCGAACCGGTACTTCGATGGTGAACGGCCCGCGGTTGGACCCGAAGCCGGGCTGGCCGGCGTCTGGGCCGACACGCTCGCGGTCTACGGCGACCGACTCGAGGGCTGCCTGCTCCACGACGCTCTGCGCGCGCTGTGGGATGTCGTGGGGGCGGCCAATCGCCTCGTCGAGGCGGAGCAGCCGTGGACGCTGGCGAAGGCGATGAAGGCGGGCGACGAAGCGGCCGGCGTCAGGCTGCGGGCCGTCCTGGGAGACCTGGTCGAGGCGTGCCGGCTGATCGCACTGGCGGCGGCACCCTTCATGCCAACGGCGGCTCCGCGTGCCCTCGCCCAGCTCGGCTATGAGTATCCGTACGGCCCCGACGGCAACGGCGGACCGGCGCTGCTCGATGAGTTGCGCTGGGGCGCCCATGCCGGGGAAGTCGGCCGGCTGGCAACGGCGGAGCCGCTCTTCCCGCGCCTCGAGACCGAAGCCGCGACCCCGGCCGCCGGCTAGGCCGGCAGGTCCTCCACGCGGCCTCAATCCACGACCATGCACCTCATCGATAGTCACGCCCATCTTCAGGCGGACGCGTTTGCCTCGGACCGCGCGGCAGTAATTGGCGCCGCCCGCGCCGCCGGTGTGGAGAGAATTCTCGTGCCGGGCTGGGATGCCGGTTCCTCGACGGCGGCCGTTAACCTCGCCCGGGAATGGGGCATGGACGCCGCAGTGGGCGTGCATCCGCACGACGCCTCGCTCGTAACCGACGCGGATTGGGCCGCGATTGTCGAGTTGGCGGGTGCGCCGGAGGTGGTGGCAATCGGCGAGACCGGGCTGGACTACGACAGGATGCACTCCCCGCCGGAGGCGCAGCTCGCCAATCTCCGACGCCATCTGCACCTGGCCACCGATACGGGCAAGCCGGCGATCCTGCATTGCCGTTCCGCGGTCGGCGGGCGCGATGCCCAGGACGCGCTGATCGCCGAGCTCCGCGCCGCGGGCTTCGAGGGAGTGGCGGCCCGCGACGCGTTCGGAGATAGCCCGCCGGCCATCCTGCACTCGTTCTCGGGCCCGGTGGACTATGCCGTCGCTGCGCTGGAGATGGGTATCGCCATCGCCTTCGGCGGGCTGGTGTTCCGCAGAGGGGAAGAAGCATCTGCGGCAGTCGCGAGGCTCGTCCCAGCTGAGTTGCTGTTGATCGAGACCGACTCGCCTTACCTGGCCCCGCCCGGCGTGCCGCGTGGTTCCGTTCCAGGTTTCTCCGGCCGCCGCAATTCGCCGGAGTGGGTCTGTATCACCGCGGAGTGGCTCGCGAAGCAACGCGGACAGTCCCCGGATACGATTGGGGCGGGCCTTGTGGCGGCCTACGACGCCACTTTCCGGCGCCGCTCCCCGGTCTGACGGACACACCGGCCCGAGGTAGGGCTGGTCCGTGGCCTCCGCACTCGCCCTCGCGGGCTTCTGGGATCGCTGGCAGGCCGCCCGCTGGACGGAGATGCTGACCGGTCGCTGGACCGCAGACGAGGCATCGATGCTCGCCGCCGAGCATCTGGCCAATGAGGCCCTACATCCATATTGGGCCGGTATCGACGCGAACGATCCCGGCCCTGGCGCTCGATGCCGCGATCAAGCTGGACGCGCTGATTGCCAGCGCCCCCGATTCGCTCGTCGACGCGCTGGAGGGCACGCCGAGGGCCTACCTAATTCACCGACACCGCCATCGCGGCGACCACCTCGACCACATCGAGCGGAGCATCGCGGCCGCCGAGTCGCCGGCCCTCCCTCGCGCTTGACAGGCCGAATGGCCGTGGTTAGGCTGTTAGCACTCTCAATGGTAGAGTGCTAATCGGACGGTCAGGCGTCGCCGCTGCAATGGTAGATCGACTCCTGCCGGGTTCTTCCCACGCGTTGGGCAAGGGACTCGCGGGCCACGTGCTTTAGCCGTGACGGCACTCAGACAAGAGCGTTTGCGCCGGTCTACCGGTGTCGAACACCACATCCAGGAGTAGCGACGGCAGGCACCCGCCCGCCGCCCTCAGGAGGAACTGCGCGTTG
>CABDYO010000080.1_pt1 | contig 22453 bp, 19 predicted proteins | sample 3131971 | NCBI WGS metagenome assembly CABDYO01 (sample SAMEA5534338, study PRJEB31848) | metagenome | biome: tundra; feature: field; material: soil | place: USA | collected 2013-05 | depth 0.45 m | reverse complement strand
TTGTTGGCCGGATCGATCTGCTTCTTCCCGTTGAGGAGACGAATGTACTTATCGGTCGCCGGGTCGAACTGGTAGCCCACGGAGACGGTGTGATAGGGGACCGTGATCGATTGCGACGCGGGCCGATCAGTGGCCGGGGTATCGTCGACGAAGGGTCGGGTGGGCCCGCCCTGATACGTCGTCGGGTAACCCTTCTGGGGCAGGCAGCTGATGAGGGCCGCTGAGTTCGTGTATGCGTTGTGCGGGGCCGCTCTGGTGGTGGTGCGGTGGTACGGGCAGGAGCCGCCGAAGAGGTCGTCCATGTTGTAGATGCTCCCGGACATCGCTGGGATCACCTCGTTGAGAACCTTGGAGTCGCCCCCGAAATGGCCATATAGCGCCTTGTACTCGGCGACCCAGCGGACGAAATAGGGTCGCGCGCTCCGGACACCACCGATGTCTGTCGCAGTTCCCTCCTGGAAGATCATCAAGTAGCGGTCTTCGCTGTATTCCTCGTACGACTGATAGACGATCGAGGCCGAGGAGAACCCAGACTGCGGTCGGGCCACGGCGTTGTCTCCGATGCTGATCGCCATGGGCAGGCGGAGGGCGAGGTCAGCCCGAATCAGCACTCCGTCGAGGTCGGCATAGACCAATTCCCCCGGCGCCGGTGCGGCGGTGGGCGTGTCGGATGGCGAGGGAGAGGGCGAGTCGGATGGGGAGGGGGAGGGAGAGTCCGAGGGCATGACGGTCGGCGTCGCGCTGGCCGTTGCCTGGGCGGTGCCGCCGGACCTGACCGCGATCAGCAGGCCCGTCGCCACGATTGCCACTACGGCAACCGCGCTGACCACGACCACCACGACCCTGTTGCCGGCAGTCGCGCGTGCGATCAGTGGTCGGATACGTTCAAACACTGGTTCAAGTCCCCTTGGTACGAAACCGGCCCACAGGATAGCGGGGATCAAGCCGGTGGGTTGCCCGCCGGCCGACCGTCACCAAGACCTGACGGAGAGCGCCGATTATCGGGATAATGCCCGCCATGATCGGTGATAACACTTCTCCGAATCAGAGGGCCTTCGACGACCATGATGTTGTTGTGGATCAGCGCGCCGAGGAGGGGGTCTCGAGAGGATCCATCGGGCCCCGTTGAGGGACGGCCTCTTACTCGAAACCGGATAAGGTCGGCCGCCGAATCGCGGAAGAACCGCGCGTCGCTGTAGACAATACCGATGGAGGAATCCGTCTCCATCGCGTGAACCTGAGCCTGTAGCTTCGTGGGCGGCAGGAGATCGTCCGCGTCGAGGAATTGGATGTATTCCCCAGCGGACTCGGCTATGCCTCGGTTTCGAGCGGCGGAGGGTCCCCTGTTGGTTTGGGACACGTATCTCACACGACCGTCGTTCGCAGCTGCGGCCTGCAGAACCCCCGGCGTGTCGTCCGTAGAGCCATCGTCGACCACGATGCACTCCCAGTCCGCATACGTCTGTGTGCGGAGCGACTCCAACGCATCAGGCAAGAACCGGCCGCAGTTGTACGTGGGCACGACGACCGAGACCGTCATGAAGCGGATGGCTCTCCGGCCAGGGCGTCACTGCCGACGGAACAATCGCCCGGGCGGGACGCGCCAGTCATGCCGGTCAAATGCGCGTCGGGGTCTCCCAACCATCCTCCTTCATCCAAGAGCCTTCACGTTGGCGGCCGGGCTGCTGAGGTCGTCCGGGTCTCCTCGAACCATTTGATCGTCCTCCTGAGTCCGTCCTCGAACGGCGTCCCCGCCGTGAAGCCGAAGGCCTCGCGAGCCCGGCTGGTATCGAGTGCCCGCCGCGTCTGGCCGTCAGGCTTGGTCGGATCCCATCGGATCTTGCCCGTGTATCCGGTGAGGCGAACGATGAGCTCGGTCAGGTCGTGGGTGGTTATCTCGCTACCCACGCCCAGGTTAACCGGTTCGCGCCCGTCGTAGCGCTCTGCGGCCAGGACAATCGCTCTCGCAGCGTCATCGACGTAATGGATGATGAGGTCGGGTCGGCCATCGGACAGGGCGCGGTCTATGGCAGCGAGCCGGCGGAGGTCGTAGTCTTCGACCTTCAGGACGAATACCTCAGTCGCCCCGGCTTCCCCCAGGCGGCGGACCACCGCCGAGCCCAGAAAGCCCGCTCCGCCGGTGACCATGACCCGCCGGCCTTCCCAGAAGGCGCTCATGCACGGATCTCCGCGCCAGCGCTTTGTACCGTCTGAATCATGGGCGTGAGTATAGGGAGTCTCCGCGCCTCGGGCCGAGCAAGGGTGGGCCGGACAGCCGGTACAATCTCAAACCACGTCAGTCGTGCAGGGAGACCAATGCGCTTTTCGATCGTGACGCCCGTCTTCAACGGGATGCCCTGGCTGCCCGAGACTGTCGAGTCGGTGGCCGGGCAGCGGCGTGAGGTCGATGTCGAGCACCTGATTCGCGAGGGGGGATCGACGGATGGCTCGAGGGAGTGGCTGGTTGCCCACGAGGGGTTGGGGTACCAGGTCGCGATGGAGAATGACAGCGGCCAGACCGACGCTCTGGTTGTTGGCTTCGATCACGCGACCGGTGACGTGTTCGGCTGGCTCAACGCCGACGACGTACTCGAGCCCGGGGCGCTAAAACGAGTCGCCGAGGCATTCGAGGCCAACCCCAACGCCGTAATAGTCAGCGGCAGCTGCCTGCATATCGGCCCTGACGGAGCAATCCTGGGCGCGATTTCCACTCCACCCCATCCCGATTTTGATCGACTGCTGCGCCACCCTAGGAACCTGGCTCAGCCTGCGACGTTCGTCAGGGCCGAGGCATACCGGCAAATCGGCGGGCTGAACCGTCACTACAACCTTGCCATGGACGTGGATCTGTGGTTCCGTCTCGCACGTGTCGGGCAGGTCGTGCTGCTCCCCGATGTCGTGCTCGCTCGCTTTCGCTTGCATCCCAGCGCCAAGTCGGTGGTTGCCGCGGCCGCCGCCAGTCGTGAGGATCTTTCGATCCGGCTGGGGCACGGCATGCCGCTGAGGAGCCCCGCCGGTCGAGCGCTCGTGCGCCAGGGGATACTCGGCCCGGTACTTGGGTGGCCGAGGAGAACCGCCAAACGGGTACTGCGCGGCAATCGCCGCTCACCGACCGGCTGAGGTCGGTCAACGCCGGCCCGAGGATCTGATTCGTCGCAGCTTCCTGATCGCGGCTCGAGCGCCGTACGGCATTATCCGCATGGCCAGACGCGCCGCGCGCGCCAACTGCCGCCTCCGCGCCGCCGCCGCCAGCGCGTATCGTAGCTCCAGCCACATCTCGCGCCGGAAGTCCGCCGGCAGACCCGCGCCGCCGTTGCGGCGGATCATCCGCTCTATCTCGTCCAGGCGGGTAAGCCCGCCGGTTGCCGTCTTGGTCTCACCGTAGATGCGCACCTGGGCGAGCAGCCTGGTCAAGTACAGAACCTGGTAGCGCTGACCCAGGCGAATCCACAGGTCGTAGTCCATGCAGTAGTGGAGCGCGGGATCGAGCCCCCCGACGGCCAGGTAGGCGTCCCGTCGGAACACCGTCGCGGGCTGGACCACGAAGTCCGTCACGTCTACCAGCCGCTCGAGACTCCAGGCCTCGATCTGCCGGCACGGCCCAAGCCCCGCCCCCTGGCGGTCGATGAACTCCGCCCCGCCGTACAGGAGTGCCGCGGAAGGATCGATCGCCAGCTCGTCGATCGCAGCGCGGATGGCGCCCGGTACAAACCGGTCGTCCGAATTGAGCCAGGCGAGGTATTCGCCCGACCCGGCCAGGAATCCCCGATGAATGGCATCGACCTGACCTGCGTCGGGTCCCGACGTCCAACGGACACGATCGCCGTAGCTGCGCAGCACATCGACGGTGGCGTCCGTGCTACCGCCGTCGACTACCAGGTACTCGATCCGGGGGTAGTCCTGGGCAAGCACGGAGTCGATCGCATCCGCGACGAACTCTCCCTGGTTGAACGAGGGCGTGACGATCGTGACCAACGGCTGGAATTGTGCGCGGCTGAGACTGGACATCACGCGAATGGTAACGGAGCCCACGGCGGCGAGGTCGGGCACCCCTCCGCCGCCGGTTGTTGCTCTGGTCGCCAAGGGAACGCCGCTCGCGTTCTGGCGAAATGACCCGAGCGTCGAGGGGCGCCTCAATTCCTGAGACCCAGGTTGAGTCGGGGTCGGGATGTGCTGGCGTCTGCGGAGCGGTGGTGGCAGCCGCGGTCTCTTGGGCCCACCCGGCGTTTCTCGTGGCGGATCGACTAACCTATGGCCGGACGGTGATTCTGCGTTTCCTGACCGTCTTGCTTCTCGTCAGGAGAACCCGAGATAGACGCATTGTCGATCAGACCCGTCGGCCCTGAAGACGCCGAGCAGTTGGGGGAGCTGTTCGCTGGCTTGGCGGCCGGTCCCGAGGCGCGGCAGTTCCATCCACATCCGCTCACGAAACAAGAAGCTCGCAGGATTGCTGCGGGCGGCGCACGTCGTAAGGACCTGTACTACGCTGCGTTTCTTGGCGATCAGCTTATTGGATACGGGATGCTGCGCGGCTGGGACGAGGGATACAGCGTCCCCAGTTTCGGCGTTGCCGTTGGGGCAGCCTATCGTGGTCGCGGGATCGGCCGTGGCCTGCTCCTATATGCAATTGAGTATGCTCGCAAACGGGGAGCCAGCACCATGACGCTCAAGGTCAACCTGGACAATCCGGGGGCTCGGCACCTGTACGAGTCCGAGGGTTTCGTCTTCCAGGAGATCCCGCAGGATCCGGTGCAAGTCAAAGGACTCTTGGAACTCTAGGGACAAATGGCAGACCCTTGGCTCCATGGTCATTGCTGTCGTGCCGATCTATCGGAGGAACAATGATCCCGGTCTACAGGCCATCCATCGGGGATCGCGAGAAGAAATACGTGGCTGAGGCGATGGACTCGGGCTGGGTGTCGTCCAAAGGCCCATTCCTGGACCGGTTCGAGAGGGACTTCGCCGCTTATCTGGGCGTGTCTCACGGCGTCGCGGCGGCTAATGGCACGGTCGCCCTGCACCTCGCATTTGCTGCCCTCGGCCTCGGCCCAGGTGACGAGGTCATCGTGCCGACGCTGACCTACATCGCCTCCGTCAACGCCATCACCTACACGGGCGCGACGCCGGTCTTCGTAGACTCCGACCCGACCTGCTGGAACCTCGACCCAAGCCTGATCGAGCGGGCGATTACTCCTCGTACCAAGGCGATCGAGGCTGTCCATCTGTACGGCCACCCAACCGACATGGACCCAATCATGGAGATTGCCGCCCGTCACCACCTCCACGTCGTGGAAGATGCCGCCGAGTCGCATGGAGCCACCTACAAAGGGCGTCTGGTCGGTACGATCGGGACGGTGGGCGCGTTTAGCTTCTTCGGCAACAAGATCATCACCACCGGCGAAGGCGGAATGCTCGTCACTAACGACGACGAGGTGGCTGCTCATTCGCGCCACCTGCGCGGGCAGGGTGTTTCCCCGACGCGAACCTACTGGCACGACATCCTGGGCTTCAACTACCGAATGACGAACATCGCGGCCGCGATGGGCTGCGCCCAGCTCGAACGGATCGACGAAACCCTGGCCGCCAAGCGGACGGTGGCCGACTGGTACCGACGCTACCTCAAAGGCATTGAGGGTGTGACCCTACAGAGCGAAGCGTCCTGGGCGAGGAGCGTGTTCTGGATGAACTGCATCCTCGTTGCGCCTGAGCTGCGCGACCCGCTGATGGCCCACCTCGCCGGCGAGGCCATCGAGACGCGTCCGTTCTTCTTCCCGGCCCACACCCTGCCGATGTATCGGACCGGCGAGAGCTTTCCAGTCGCCGAACGCCTGGGCGCTTCCGGCATAAATCTGCCCTCGTATGCATCGCTCGAGGAGGCTCAGGTTGCCGCCGTCTGCGCATCGATACGTCGGTTCGTCCAGCCGCATCGAAGGTGAGATGCGGGGGTGTGGCTCGTCGCGCGGTGGCGCGGATGGGCCAGACTTAGGTTCTTGTTCGGACGTGCGGCAACCACGCAACCAAGCGAGCCCGCAGCCTCTCCGACCGCCGACGCAGCCTCGCTGCCAGCCGCCCCGGCCACCCGTACGCTAGCCGTCCATATGGCGAGGTGATGTCATAGAAGAGGAATGTAAGTCGCCGCTTCCGGGACTCGGGCAGGAGGGTCGGCGACTCGGTGGATTCGATGGCGCGGGTCACATCGGCGGCGAATCGATCCCAGTTGTAGTGCCCGTCTAGCAGTCGCCAGTTCGCGGCCTGCAAGGCGATCAGATCGGGCTGTTCGGCGGTGAGGAGGCCGCGCACGATGGCGGCTGCGGCAGTTGCTTCGCCATTCGGGACGTTTGTGATGCCGGGAATGCCTTCGTAGCCGCAGGTTGGCGTGCAGATGGGAATCAGACCCCACGCCATCGCCTCGAGAATGGTAGTTGGGTTGGCGTCGGCGTTGCCGCACATCATCAGGAAATCGAACTGGCTGACAAGTTCCTTGCCGGCCTGCGACCTGAAGTCCGTGTAGCCGAAGGCGGTCAACCCGGGAATGCGACCTCCGGTGCCTGCCCAACCGAACTCGGCCTCCGGGATCAGGGCCGCAATCTTGGCCAGATAATCAGTGCCCTTTCCGCGGCCTGAGTGACCTATGTACAGCACCCGGCGGCCTCCAGGCTCATTGAAGGAAGTCTTCACTGGAGGGAAGTCGCTACGATCGACGGCGTGTTCAAGGGGGATCAGCTTCGGCCGCCAATGGGAGCAGAGCGATTTATCGAGCGTGTTAACCCAGTGAGGACCGGTAATCGCTAGGAACATGTCGCAATCTGGGAGGATCGAGTCAACGAAGGCGTTCTGCCTCAGGTCTCCGTGATGGAACGGCCCTAGCATCAGCCGCCGCCACCACCCGGCTTGTTCGAGCGAACGACGAAAGACACTTTTCGGGTGCGGGTGGGGATGGCCCAGGAGCACGTCGCCGGGCTCCGGAACGATAACGCCGCGATCCGACCAGTTGTGGTAGATGACCTCGTACCGGGCCTCCAGGCGCCGCCCGAGTTCCCTACCAATTGCGTCGGGCGTGGAGGTGCTGCTGCCGTGTGGGTACACCAGGTGCACTCGTGTGGCTCGACTGACTTGGGGACCGATCGGAGCCGGCGTGACCGTCATGCTGCGCCACTAGCCTTAGGTTGGCTGGTCGACAGCCGCCGCAGCAGGCGTCGCACGTACCAAATATCCGGGATGAGGACGAAGAAGAGCTGCGCGATCACGCTGCCCCAAACGGCGCCCGAGACTCCGATCCGCTGCACGAGGAGGATAGAGATCGTTACGTTGGCTATGGCCATGAGAACGGCGGAGATAGCCTGGAACCCGATGATGTTGGCGCCGTTGAGAAGCATGGCAAACGGTCCGTTGAGGGTGTTCATGATGGTCCAGGTCCCCAGCCCAAGCATCAGAAGCAGGGTCGGCTGGAGGTGGAGCTGCGGGGCCCAGACCTGGATTATCGAGGGTCCGGCGATGACCAGCACCACCGTGCTGGGGATGTTGACGAGGGCCGCCAGGATGATCGAGCGGCGGAGGGTGCGCTTCACCCAGGCGCCATCCCCTCGTGCCATGGACTCACGATAGGCCGGCCACAGCGGGAGCAGAACGAATGACAGGAGCGTTGGCGCGAGGATGAACAACTTGGTCGGGACCGCGTACTCTTTCACCGCGCCGGCACCCATGATCTGTGCAATCACGACGTTGTCCAGCGAGTAAGCGACCAGGCCGGCGATCTGAAGCACGATGAAGAAGGAGCCGGTCTTGAGGAGCGGGCCGGCCGTCCGTAGATCTACGTCCCGAAGCCTGGGCATCAGCCACGGGCGGTGTCGCCTGAAGAGGAACCAGCCGTTGAGGAAGGCGACTGGCAGACCCACGCACGTCATGCCCAAAACGAGGAGTGGCAGGCTCCCGTGCAGCGCGATGATCACAACCAGCGCGACGAACGAGCCGAGGTTGCCGACGATCGCCCAGGCGCTGGAGATGTAGCCGGTCTGGTGGGCCAGCTGAACGGTTCCCACGATCCCGAGGGGAAGTCCGAGGGCGAACGCTCCGAGCAGAACCGCTGCCGCTGGGCCGGCCTCGGACATTGCAGGCTCGGTGTGCACGGCGAAGACACCCGCCCATGGGACCGTGAAATAGGCGATGCCGAAAACGACGATCACCAGGGCGCCGATCAGGCTGAGCATCGCGGCGGCGGTCGAGATAGCCCGACGGGCAGCCTCTCTGTCGTCACGGCCGTATGCGTCAGAGACGACGGTCAGCAACCCGAGCCCGATGCCGAGGTCCAGAGGTCCGAGGGCTGCGACGAACGAACTCATCTGCAGCCATATGCCGTAGCGATCGTTGCCGCCGTGATCAATGCCGAAGTACCCGCCGACAAGCGGAACGGAGATCAGCCCCGTAGCCAGACCGACGAGGCGCCCGACCGCGGACAGCAGGGTCGACCAGGCTATCCGACGGTAGCGTTCATCCGACCGACCTTGCGGCGTCGTCGTGTCAAACGGTCGGAGACGGAGAAAGCGGCGCCACCGAGCGAGGCGTCCCATCAGTGACGAGGGTGCCGGTTCCAATGGAGTGACAGAGAGTAGGTCCGTCACTCGCCGGCCCGCATCATCCCGATCGTGTCAACACCAGACCGGTGGCAGTATTCCCCACGCTGGCAACTCCGGTGACGACGGCTGTCAGGTACGCTCGTGGTTCGTCTCCAGGTCTTTCGTCAGGCCTGTCAAACCGCAGCCCTTCGCGGCGCCATTGTAGCGGACCGTCTGGCTCGCGGTCCCGCATTGGCCTTCGGTGATCCGTCTCTACAGGAGTGGAGGTTGGCTGAGAAGGTCGCGATCGGCGTCGGTCATCTGGTTCAGAAGTCTTCGATAGTGCGCTCGGAAATGTCGAGCGGTTTGATCCCAGGTGAACCTGGCCACATTGGCGCGCCCGCGATCGATCAACAACGATCGCAGTCCGTCGTCTGTCCAGAGCCTTCGGACGGCTTGGGCGATCTCGTCCGGTTGTTCCTGATCAAACAGCAAGGCCGCATCGCCCGCTTGGGCCGGTAAGGATGTGACCTTGGAGCAGGCGGCGGGCGTCCCTGATTGGAACGCATCCCAGAGCGGGCCGCTGGCGGCTTCGAAGCGAGTCGGGATGACCACTGCCCTGGCCAGGCGATACAGACCCATGAGGTCGTCCGGAGTAACGAATCCGAGCCAGGTGACCTGATCCTGTAGTCCGAGCTCCTCAACCCGCCGCTCGATGACCGGGAAGTATTCGCCAAGGCGCCCGGATGACACGAGCGGGACCACAAGGCCGTCCCGGTCACGAAGAAGAGCCAGCGCCTCAAGAAGCCCGATGTGGTTCTTGTGGGGCCACGTCTGGGCCGGGTAGAAGACGAAATCCTCGGGCAGCCGCAGCCGCTTTCCGAGCGACTCAAGATCGTCCGCCGTCGAAGATCTGTACTCCCCGACGATTGGCGCAAGCGGCACCACACGCACTTTGTCCTCACTGAGGCCGAAGTGCCGCATGACGTCCTGCTGAGTCCAGGTGCTGACAACGGCCACCATTTTGGCCTGCCGGCACAGCGAGCCGTACCACTTCTCCCGACGAGCACGCTCTCCCGGCTCGAAGAAGGCTGGAAGGTGTACGTGCTGAAGATCGTGTGGGTGGTAGATGCTGGGGAGTTGAGTGCGGAAACCCGTCTGGATCGTGAAGTGCATCAGTTCAGATCCCGACCCTTCGACGATCCCGTCAGATGGCGGGGGCCCGTGCGGAAACCATTGCGGCTGGGTCCTCGGCCGGTGTTTCCAAGCAGAAGCAAGGGGAGGTAGGGTCTTGCTCGCCGCCGCTTTCAGTCGACGTAGTCTCGGCTGGGGTGGCAGGGGAGGGTCGATCCACAATGGACGGCACGGGCCGTGCATATACGGCAGCAGCCAGTCGGCCTGACCGCGATATGTCAGAAAGCTGTATGTGTCGTTGCTGTCGTCCAGCCTGCTCAAGCCCGATGCCAGGCCCAGCACCACACTCTCGATTCCCCCCGGCTCGCCACTGACCAGACGAGCATCCAGACATATCTTCATCGGCGCTGCGGTTCAAGACCGAACCGATCACGGCCAGCATCGGCCAGCCAGGTGCCGATCGCGAGGGACGCAGTTGCGGCCGGCGAGGGTGCGTTCTGGACGTGCAGCACATGGGCCGACCCGCCGATCACGAAGTCGTCCACCATCTGGCCCCGGATGTCGATGGCCTGGGCCCGGACGCCCGACGGACCAGGCAACAGGTCGGCAGCGGTCAACTCCGGAATGAAACGCCGCAGCGCCGCCAGGAAGGCCGGCTTGTAGTAGTCGCGCCACATCTCGCCGAGGCCCGTGGACAGGTACTTGCCGGCGACCCTCAGAAACCCTCGGTACGTCAGGACGCTGATCATATCGGCGGGGCTTATGTCGCGTCGGCGGTAGCCTTCGCGGGCGAATGCGAGGACCGCGTTGGGCCCCGCCCAGACTTCGCCGTCGATGCGGCGCGTGAAATGGACGCCCAAGAACGGAAAACGCGAGTCGGGAACTGGGTAGATCAGCGCCTTCACCATCGCCGCCGCTTCGGGCCGCAGCAGGTAGTAATCGCCCCTGAACGGGACGATGCGTGGCCCCGGCGTGCCGGTCATCGCCGACAACTGGTCAGCCTGGAGGCCTGCGCAAACGATCACATCGCGCGTGGCAAGCGTTCCAGCCGTGGATTCGAGAATCATCTCTCCGGACATTTCTTTGATGGCCGTCACACGCAGGTCCAGCTGTATCAGGCCTCCGGCTTTCCGGATGTCCCCTGCCAAAGCCTCGGCGACCCGCCGGAAGTCTATGACGCCGGTCTCGGGCGACCACAGCGCCCCGACGCCCACTACGTGCGGCTCGATCTCCTTCATTCGTTCGGGGCCGACGAGTTCCGCCCCGACGACGCCGTTGCTCTGGGCTCGCACAAGCAGATCGGCTAGCTTGGGTCGCTCGCTCTCGTCAGCTGCGACGACGAGCTTGCCGCAGTGGTCGAAGGCAATACCGTGCTCGGTGGCGAATACTTCCAATTCGGCCTTGCCGGCTCGGCACATCGCGGCCTTTCGGGAACCCGGGGGGTAGTACACGCCGGCGTGGAGCACGCCGGAGTTGTGCCCGGTCTGGTGGGCCGCGATCGTGGGCTCCTTGTCGACGATCGTCACCTTCAGCCCAGGCTTGGAGCGGAGAAGCTGCCTCGCGGTCGCAAGCCCAACGATCCCCGCCCCCACGATGATGACGTCCGAGCGAGCGGTCAACCCGCGACGTCTCCAGCCCGTACGGGCGCGAATTGGAAGTTGGACGACTCGGGTCGCGTAGTCCACTCGGCGAGGGTCTGGGCAGACTCGTCCTTGGCCGAGAGGATCGGTTCCGTGACCGGCCACTCGACGCCGATTGCCGGGTCATTCCAGAGAATCCCGGACTCGGCAGCCTTGTTGTAGGTGCCCGTCGTCAGGTACTCGATCTCCGCGAAATCCGATAGCACGCAGAAGCCCCGAGCAAAACTGGCGGGAGCCCAGAGCTGGCGCGGTTGGTCTGCGGTCGCATCCAGACCGACCCAACGACCGAAGGTTGGCGACCCGACACGGATGTCCACCGCCACCAGGAATGCCCGGCCCTGGGTCACGCGCATCAGCTTGCCCATCGGCGGATCCCACTGGAAATGGAGTCCGCGCAGAACACCTCGGCTGGACCGGGAATGGTTCAGCTGGACGAACCGATCCGGCAGCCCGAGTTCGGCAAAGAGGTCCTGCCGGTAGACTTCCATGAAGAATCCGCGATCGTCTCGCAGTGGTGCGAGTATGACGATCTTGACTGCGTCGAGTGCGGTTGATTCGATCGTGAAGGGCATTGGCTGGGTGCTCCATCCTGCTGGGGTTCAGGTTACTTTGACACCTAAGCCGCGCTTATGTGCGATCGCGGCCGACGAAACCCTGTTGCGTCGATCCGCATGCGAAATGGGCAACTCGTGTTCGGCCGCTCCGATCGGAATATAGAAGAGGCGCATTGGAAGCGTCGCGACCCGGAATCTAAACCGGGCGGGGTCACGAAGGGCGGCCACTGCAGGCAGCGAACGGCGGCGGCAGGTGTCAAGATGGGATTATGAATAATACAGTTTGCTCCAGCTGTGCCACCGCGCGCACGGGGTCTTAGCGATGGCAAGAACGGCTTCGGGGACGAAGTTTCGAGCGGTCGTGACCGGTGGCGCCGGTTTCATCGGTTCACACATCGCCGACCGTTTCATCGAACTCGGTTACGACGTTCTGGTCATCGACAACCTTACGACGGGCTCCTTATCGAACGTGGCACCAGCGGCGAGATTCGAGGAGCGCGATGTCGCAGATCCGACGGTCGAGCGGCTGGTGGCTCAATGGCGTGGCGAAGTCGTCGTCCATTGCGCCGCCCAAGTCTCCGTTGCGTCCTCGGTTCTCGACCCGGCGAATGACGCGCGTTCGAATGTGCTTGGAACCGTGGGCGCAATTCGGGCGGCCGCCGCCGGTGGGTGCCGGAGCTTCGTTTATGTGACGACAGGGGGGGCGCTCTATGGCGAACCGCGCTACCTGCCCTGCGACGAGGATCACCCCATCGAGCCCACGAGTCCCTATGGTCTGAGCAAGTGGGCCGGCGAGCGCTACCTGGACCTGCTATCCCCGAGGACGATGAAGCACGTCGCGTTACGCTTGGCGAACGTATACGGGCCTCGTCAGCGGTCTGATGGTGAGGGTGGCGTGGTGGCGATCTTCGCAGAGCGAATGAGGCTGCGACTGCCGGTCGAGATATTCGGCGACGGCCGACAGACCCGCGACTTCGTCTATGTGGGCGATGTTGCCGACGCCACCGTCGCGGCCGCCAACGCCGCCAGGTCGACGACTGTGAACATCGCCACTGGTCGAGCGGTCACGGTCCTCGAACTCTTCGCGGCAATCGCATCGATCACCGGCTACTTGGAGCAACCCAGGTTCGGTGCGTCACGGCCGGGCGATGTCCGCATCAGCCAGCTGGCGATAGGCAAGGCTGCTCTCGAGCTTGGTTGGTCCCCCAAGGTCCAGCTTGACGAAGGCCTCGCGGCGACGTGCGAGGGCCATTCGTCGGGGCGCCAACGCCAATAGGATCGTCGCGGCTCGACCGCTCCGGCCGTAAGGCTCACGCGTGGCGGCCGCGACCAGGCTCACGGCTCACTTCACGGCCCCAACCCCGCCAGCGTCAGCTGGTCTCCAATGCACCGAGACTCCTCGACGGGCCCGCGTCGCGCCACGAAGACGGTCGGGGTATCAGTCGCCGCGTAGCACTGAGCCAGGACGGCAGAGTATGGGAAGACCGTCTTCTCGAACGATTGGACGTCCAAGCCCGCCATATCGGTCTCGTAGACGATGACGTCAGGCGGTCTGGTCAGGATGTCTCGCTTGAACTCTGCGCGGACGACATCGTCGGTGAGCAGATTTGCGAGGAAATGGCGCGAGCACGGGTTGGTCTCTGTGTAGATGTAGGCGGCGCCGGCATCCCATCCGTATGCGACTTGCAGGCATCCCGTTCCATTGAGGTGCGATGCCATGACGGCGTACCTCTGCAGCGAAGCTGTGCTCTCGAGCGTTACGAGAGGCGACACCTGGTCCGATGCTCGGATTTCCTGGTAGCGGTCGCCAAGACCCGCAAGAACGGCGGTCGACGGAATCAGCGACAGCGCAATCACCAGTGCGCCGGCGCCCCTCCATGCCAGAGGCCTCAAGGGCGGCCGCGAGTTCGAGAGGGCATAACGGACGTAGCCGAGTCCGGCGGTAGTGAAGAAGACGAAGGGGAAGAAAAGCATGACGAACGAGTGACCCGTGACCGGTTTGGCTTGCCACACATAGCCCAGCACCAGACACGCCCACGTCAAGAATGAGACCAGCACATCGGAATGCTTGAAGCCCGCAAGTTCCCGAAGTGCCGAGCCAGCCCCGAGGGCGCGATTGCGCAAGTACACGGACAGCCCCATTGCGATCGGGAAGATGGGCCACAGCAAGAAAAGCGCGATGCTTTCCGAACCGACGGTATTCACGACCCCTTTTGAGGCCGCCCATAAGCCAGGCAGCGGGAATGCTGTCGCTTTGTACCGCAGGACATCCGAATACGCTCCTAGCGCTCCTACGGCTAGCAGGCCGCCGACTAGCAGCCCCAGCATCGCCACCCATCCGGCAGCCAGGCAGGCGAGCGCGCTGCGGTTTGTCGGTCGGTTCAGAAGCGCAAGGACCGCGAACGGAACGATGGTAAGGAACCAGACTTCCTTGACCTGACCCGAAAGGGCACAGAGAGCGCCGACGAGCAGGAAGGCCTGTGGATGAGACCGAAAGCGCAGGGCCACAGCAAGGGCAAGCAGGAATAGGAAACTGCCAATCGTCTCCGACAGCAGGAACATGGCCCCGAAGAGTTGGAGACCGAAGGCGGCAGCGATGGCAAGGCCGTAGACGACATCTCGCAGAAGAGGCGATGCCACCCGCCGGAGCAAGTAGAAGAACAGGGCCAAGTCGCCCGCAAGGAGGAGCATGTCAAGGACGACTAGGCTCTTCATTGACCAGCCGAACAGGGCAATCCACGGCACAAAGAAGAAGACGAGTCCGGGTGGCTTTACGTCGAAGTAGTTGACGTAGGGAGCCCCGGTGCCACGCACAAGGGCCACTGCCGGAGCGAGGTATGAGGACAGATCATTGCTGACGACCCCGTTCCGCCCTACCAGGGTCATCGACACCATGAGGTAAATGAACAGTGCCGATCCCACGACGACCAACAAGAGTCGGAGAGTTGACCACCCGAACCTAGGCGACCTACTTGCCAGAATCAACTCCCCGTCACCCATGTGATCGCGATCGACCTTTCGGCCTGTGTTCTCGGCCGCAGTTCTATCCGCCGCGGCTTCAATTGTGCGGCACCCTGTTCCCGCTTGTCCGCGGTTCCGGCCTGTTTTCGAGATACCACCTGAGAGCCGCCTCCCAGGACCGATTGGCCGGCAGCCCGAGGCTGCCGGATTTCGTGTCGAGCAGCACCGAGAATACTGGCCTCTGGACTGCCGCATCCCCTGTGGGCCGAGGCGAGACCTCCGCTTCGATCCCTTCGATCGCGATCGCGCTCTTGGCGAGGACGTACCACGAGCACGACCCCGCATTTGCCGCGTGGTAGTTACCTGGCGGCACGCGTCGCTCGAGCAGAAGAAGAATCCGTTCCGCCATGTCGCGGGTCGCGGTCGGAGCGAAGACCTGGTCGTCCACGATCGACAGCGGCTGCCCGGATCGGGCGCGGGCGATCATGTTGTCGACGAAGTTGCCACCCTTGCCGGCGCTGCCCGCGTGGCCGAAGAGGCCTGATCCCCGAACGATCAGCGCCTCGGGGTCAGCCTGTCGAACCGCCGCCTCGCCGGCCGCCTTGGAGATCCCGTAGACGTTCAGCGGCCCCACAGCGTCATCCTCGGAGAAGCCGCCGAGCCGCTTTCCGTCGAATACGTAGTCCGTGCTGATGTAGACAGTTCTGGATCCCGCGTTGCGCGCTGCGCGCGCTACGTTGAGAGCGCCGATGGCATTAACGGCGAAAGCGCGGACGGGGTCTTCCTCGCACAACTCGACCTTGTGAAAGGCGGCCGCGTTCAGTACGGCGTCCGGACGCTCGGCCGCGACCAGCTTGCTTACCCCATCGGCGTCAGAGACATCGAGGGTGGCATGGCTTGGTCTGATCATCTCGTGGCGTCCGACTGCCGCGACCGTCAAGTCGGATCCGAGCTGGCCCCAGCCCCCGAAAACCAGAATCCTCATCGCTGGTCGGTCGGGCCGGTGGTTCCGGTCGCCTTGCCTCGCCCTCTGCCGTGGGCTGCCGAAGAGGTCGGGACCGGCTTGCTCAGGACGTAGCCGTGTTTGCCGATGATCTCGACCGTCTGCTCGAGGAGCTTCATCCACTCGATGTTGTAGTAGCGAGGGTGGCTGAAGTCGGTATAGCCGTGGGCCTTGATCTCACCGACCATCCGCCCCACTGACTCTTCGACCGACACGCGAGGCGCGAAACCCAGGACGCGTGAGGCCTTCTCGCCGGAAACGCGATAGCTGCGGACCAGACGATAGGTGAAGTCAGCATCGACCCTGGCGGCGATTCCGAGCTCGGCCAGAGCAGCTTGAGCCCTTAGGGCCAGCTCCGAGATGCGGAAGTTGCCGGCGACCAGGTTGAAGATCTGGCCGCTCACCTTGTCGGCGGGTGCCTGCAAGCCGATCACGTAGCCTCGGGCCACGTCCCGGACGTCGATCAGCGGCCGCCACATGGCGCCCCCGAAGTGGACGGTGATCGTGCCCTTGGAGAGGGCGTCCTTGACGAAGGAGTTGAGGACGAGGTCGTAGCGCATCCGCGGCGAGAACCCAAAAACGGTTCCCTTGCGGAAGACAATGGGCGTGAAGGTGTCCGACGCCATGGGTAGGATGACGCGTTCGGCGGCAAGCTTGGACGCCGCGTAGGCAGCCTTTGGCTCGACAACGGATTCCTCGTCGAGCAACACGTCGCGAGTGTCGTCACCCACGCCGCGATCATAGATGGAGCACGAGCTGGCGAGGATCAGACGAGGCACGCCGGCTCGCTTGGTCACCTCGGCCACGCGAATCGAGGCCTCGGTGTTGAGCTCGTGGTTGGCCTTGGGGTTGAACTCGGCGGTGGGGTCGTTCGACAGGCCGCCCAGATTGATGACCGCGCTCGCATCATCGACGTGCGACTCGTCGAAATCGCGCATGTCGGCCTCGACGAGCTCAACCCTATCGAGGAACTCGGCCGCTGCCTCGCGGCCGAAAAACATGCGATCCACGACGCGGACGCTGAATCCCATCGCCAGCAGCTCGTTGACGAGCACGCAGCCAACGTAACCGCCGCCACCGACGACGACAACCTTGCTCATTCCGACTCCAACTCCGGAAACCGGGGACGGCAGCCATGCCGCAGCCTCAAGGGCAGTGCCGATATCGTAACCGCTCGCCCCGACCTTCCGCCCGTCGGACGCAGATCCGGTAAAGAGCCGGCAGATCTGCTCAACTCGGAGTCGGCGGCCTGCGGAACCTTGGAAGCCTGGAGTACGAGCCCAGAGTCGGGCACCGCTGCTACCATCTGCCGACATGGCGCCCTTCTACCGTATTCGACACTCAGCTGCTGACTTGGTCCGAAAAGGCCGTAGGTTAGCAAGGCCCGCTGTGATCTCCCAGGCGAACCTGAAGCGGTTCCTCAAGGAGGTGGATAGTCGCCCTCGCATGTCCCTGCCGCTCGAGCCTCCCCGATCCATCGCTGTGGTCGTGCCTTGCTTCAGACATGCGGCATATCTGCCCAAGATGTTCGAGAGCATCGTTGCTCAGACGCGGCCGCCCGACGAAGTGATCTTCATCGACGATGGTTCACCGGACAACTCCAGTGAGGTCATGAGAACGCTGTTCGCCGCGCACCCGTCGCCGTCTGGCGGGCACTACTCGCTACTCGTCAATGACCGCAACCTGGGCCAGGCCGCCAGCCTCAACCGGGCAATCGCGACCGCGTCGAGCGACCTGATCATGATCCTGAATGCCGACGACTATTTGATGCACGACGCCGTGGAGTCGATGCTGAATCTTTTCGACAAACACAGAGGCGTGGCCCTGATCGGAGCCGCTTCGATCCACTTCGAGGGCGACGAAGCTTTGGACGCCTCACAGAAGGTCAGCACTGCCCATGCCGCGCCTGGGCTGCCCGTGACCGTCCATCGGCCCGAAGATGTAGCCGGCTATAGGAACTACACCGACCTGAACATGACGCACTCGGGCTCCACCTTCCTCAAGCTGGCCTGGGAAGCAGTCGGTGGATACCGCCAAAGGGCGCAACGGTGCGTGCCGTTCTCGGATCGGGACTTCCAACTGCGGGTCAACGCTCTCTGGCCCGTAGAGGTGGCCGACAAGACGCCATACTCGTTCTGGCGAACCGACTCCAGCGTCGATATGGGGAGAGAGTCGTGAGCACTCCAGAGTCCAGGCAGTCGGACCGATGGCTGGACGACTGAGCTAGGCTCGATCTTCGACCAGCGTGTCCGGCGTGGGGCCGATGGGGCGTGCCCAGGTGACGAACTGTCCGTACTGCATATCGCTGATCTTGCCGCGAACAAGCACGTTGGCCAAGCGGTAGCTCAACGGTAGTTTCAGTATCTGATTGCTGCCCTCGTGGCGCAGCACTTCATAGCCCAGCCGTTCGTACATGTTGCGGATGCTCTTCACGGTGAAGAAGCGGAGATGCGTCCGGTCCAGTATGCCGGACTCCTCGTACTCCCAGGTCTTGTGGAGGACCAGTTCGCGGAACGTGTAGTAGTAGCGGATGTTAGGAATGGAGCTGACCACCATGCCACGCTCGCTGATCCTGCTCTTGATTCTGGCCAGAACTGTAAACGGATCCACCAAGTGTTCCAGCACGTCGTTGAAGACGACGACGTCGAAGTAGTTGGCCGGCAACTGGTCGATCAGATCCGCAATGTCGCCGATCAGAACCTTGTCGAGGACTTTCTGCGCCTGTTGGGCAGCGGATTCGACCACCTCAACGCCCCAGACTTCTCGGACGCCTCTCTGCTTCAGTTGGCGGGCGAAACCGCCGGCCGCGCAACCGACCTCCAGAACAGTGTCGACGCCCTCTGGGATGAACCGCAGCATTTCATTGCGCGTGCCCTGATAGTAGGTGTCGGGTTTGGTCTCCAAGTTCGAACTCACCTCTGCTGGGTTGGCTTACAGCGCATCCGCGTCAGCTTCCGCTGGGCGCCCTATGGGCCTCGTACCAATCGATGGTGTTTCGAAGGCCGTCCTCGAAGGACGTCCCGGCCGAGAAACCGAAGCGCTCGCGGGCGCGACTCGTGTCCAGGGCTCGGCGAGGCTGGCCGTCGGGCTTGGTCGCGTCCCAGCGCAACTCGCCCTCAAAGCGGGTCAGCCGGGCGATAAGCCCGACCAGGTCCTTGATCGTGATCTCGGAACCCACGCCGAGATTTACGGGGTCTGCGTCGTTGTAGCGTTCGGCCGCCAGAACGATGCCCGCAGCAGCGTCGTCTACATACAGGAACTCGCGTGACGCCGAGCCCGTTCCCCACACCTCAATGAAGGCGTCGCCGCGGTCTCGCGCTTCGAGGCATTTGCGGATCAGCGCCGGGATGACATGAGAGCTGGCCGGATTGAAGTTGTCACCCGGGCCGTAGAGGTTCACCGGCAGCAGGTGAATGGCGTTGAAGCCGTACTGCTGGCGGTACGCCTGGGCTTGTACGAGGAGCATCTTCTTGGCCAGGCCGTACGGAGCGTTCGTCTCCTCCGGGTAGCCGTTCCAGAGGTCGTCCTCGTGGAAGGGGACCGGGGTGAACTTGGGATACGAGCACACGGTCCCAATGCCGACGAACTTATCGACGCCGGCGCGACGCGCCTGCTCCATCAGCTCGATACCCATGATCGCGTTCTCGTAGAAGAACCGACCGGGGTTTTCTCGATTGGCGCCAATGCCGCCGACGACTGCCGCCAGGTGGATGATTAGGCTCGGCTTGCCCTGGCTGAGAGCACGATCGATTCCGTCCCGAGTGCGCAGGTCGTACTCGGAGCTTCGAGGGACGAAGATCTCGGTTGCTCCGGTCTGGCGCAACCGATTGACGACCGAGTTGCCTAGGAATCCACTGCCGCCCGTAACCATCACTCGGCGGGAAGTCCAGAAGTCGGTCATGAGGCGGCCTCCGCTGCGGCAGGTACTGGTTGGCAGGCCATCAGGCCGACGGAACGGTAATGCATCGTCCCATTATCGCCTCTGGCCGATCCAAGCGGAGTCGGAGGTCGCGCTTCCCGTTATGGCGTGAAGTAGCCGGTGACATCGAAGATCACATGAGCGGTCGACCCGGAAGTCGGAGCGGCATAGGTGACCGATAGTGTGCCTGTGGCACTAAGAGCCATCGTGACCGCGTTGGCCCGGTCATCGTTGAGTGGGAAGTTGAGAGTGGAGGAGGTCGGGTTGTTCTGAGCAACCGGACCGATGGCGAGATAGCCAAGAGAGGTCTGCCCGGTCACCGTCAGGTTGCCGGTCACAGCAGTGGCGTTAGAGGGCACGCCGCCGTGGCCCCTGACGGTGAATGTTCGAGCGACATGCGAGCTGAAGGGACCCGAGAGGCCGCCGGTGCCATCGCGGGAGTCGAGGATGCGGGTGGGGGTGAGGGCGTGGTATGTGGCACCGGTCGCATCGGGCGTGAAGTAGCCCGTGACATCGAAGATGACCTGAGCAGTCGACCCGGAAGTCGGAGCGGCATAGGTGACCGATAGTGTGCCTGTGGCACTAAGAGCCATCGTGACCGCGTTGGCCCGATCATCGTTCAGGGGGAAGTTGAGAGTGGAGGAGGTCGGGTTGTTCATGGCGACGGGACCGATGAAGAGATAGCCGAGGCTGGTCTGCTGAGTCACGGTCAGGTTACCGGTCACAGCTATGGCGTTCGACGGAACGCCACCATGGCCCCTGACCATGAATGTTCGAGCGACATGCGAGCTGAAGGGACCCGAAAGTCCGCCTGTGCCATCGCGAGAGTCGAGGATGCGGGCTGGAGTGAGCGGTACGTACTTGGCGCCAGTCATATCGGGCGTGAAGTAGCCCGTGACATCGAAGATGACCTGAGCAGTCGACCCGGAGGTCGGAGCGGCATAGGTGACCGAGAGAGTACCGGTGCCACTCAGAGCAACCGTGACCGCGTTGGCTCGGTCATCGTTCAGCGGGAAGTTGAGAGTGGAGGAGGTCGGGTTGTTCATCGCTATGGGGCCGATGGCTAGATAGCCGAGGCTGGTCTGCTGAGTCACGGTCAGGTTGCCGGTCACAGCTATGGCGTTAGAGGGAACGCCGCCGTGGCCCCTGACCATGAATGTTCGAGCGACATGCGAGCTGAATGGACCGGACAACCCGCCGGTGCCATCGCGGGTGTCGAGGATGCGGGTCTGGGTGAGGGCGTGGTATGTGGCGGGGGACTTTGGCTCAGCGAAGGCGCCGATGCCGTTCGGCGTTCCCAGCCCCGTCGGACCGTCGTAGCCGACGACGCCATTGCAGAGGTAGTTGGCGGTGCAGCTGTAGAAGGTGACGTTGTTGCCGCCGATTACGTCGTTCAGAGCGCCGGGGTTGCCGTAGAGATAGCTCGCCGGATAGGATCCGGCCGCCGGACGACCGGCCAGGGCAAAGGTGGCGGCGATGATCGGCGACGCGGCGCTTGTGCCACCGTAGCCCGAGTACCAGCGGCCGTTGACGTAGATCCACACACCGGGCGCAGGATCAGCAACGGCCGAGACATCGGCCTGCGTTCGATTCGCGCAGCCGGTGTCGTGCTGCCACGAGGGCTTGGGCTCGTACAGAGAGCAGCCGCTGCCCGCTCCTCCGTAGCTGTCGCCCCAGGCCGACTCGGTCCAGCCGCGAGCGCTCCCGTCCCGCGTCAGGCTCGTGCCACCAACCGCGATCACATACGGTGAAGCGGCTGGGTACTCGACGTTGGGGGATGTGGTGCCCCTGAAGACTCCCGAGCAGTTGTAGCCACAGTCGCCGGCGGCGGCGGTGATCGCTACGCCGGGGTGGTTGTAGTAGAGCCTGTCGGAGGAACTCTCACCGCTCCACTCGGGACCGCCATAGCTGTTCGACACGGCGATCGCGCCCAGGGCTACGGCGGTGTTGACCGCAGGGCCCAGGTCGGAGAAGTTGGCGCTGTCGGCCTCGACGAGCAGGATGTTGCAGTTGGGGCAGGCGGCCGAGACCATGTCGATATCCAGAGCAATCTCGCTGTCCCAGCCCTTGCCAACTGCCGTGACCGGGTAGCTCGTCCCGCCTCTCTGGTTCACCTTGCGGAAGCAACCGTTGGCGGTCGTGCATGGGGGCAGGCCAAAGTTGCTTCGGTAGGCCGCCAGGTCTTTCTCCGCGGTCGGCAGGTCGTAGGCATCGACTATGGCGACCGTCATTCCGGAGCCCTGACTCCCCGTCGGAAGTGCGTAGGCGCTCTGAATGTCAGCCGGAGTCAAGAACCCCGTTGTGGCCAGTGGTGACACGGCTGATCCCGGACGCGCCCCGATATCCGTGCGACGAAGCGCGAGACATTGCGCCGTGCCGGGTGTTGGCGCAGGACAGACGGCCTCCACGTTGGCACTCGGCGTTCCGGGTGAGCTGGCAACCAAGGGCGCCGTTCCGACGAACGGAGCAGCCAGAGCGCACAGAACAACGGCTGCCGCGATCCGTCGCTTCATCCCTGAGATCGTAACCATCCCTGACCCGTCCACAGCTTCACGTCACGGCACGAAGTAGCCGGTGACATCGAAGATCACCTGGGCTGTGGGACCCAGGGTCGGAGCGGCATAGGTAGCGGACAGCGTGCCCCCGGCCCCCAGGGCCACCGTCACCGCGTTGGCCCGGTCGTCGCCAAC
>CABDYO010000076.1_pt1 | contig 22775 bp, 20 predicted proteins | sample 3131971 | NCBI WGS metagenome assembly CABDYO01 (sample SAMEA5534338, study PRJEB31848) | metagenome | biome: tundra; feature: field; material: soil | place: USA | collected 2013-05 | depth 0.45 m | reverse complement strand
GCGCCGGGGCCGCCGTCAAGCTTCTCGGCGATCCAGGTTGCGCGGTTGGGGTCGCCGGGCAGAAGAACGACCGGGGCGTAGTCCTCGGCCTCGGCCCGAAGATGGATCTGCGGCATTGTCTCTCCTGGTCCTGATTGAACCGTCGATTGCGCGCGGAGGGATGCGGGGCGGCGATGAGACGCCTCTGGGTGATTCTAGAAGATGGTGCCCCAAGGCATCGATACACGGCTCCGCGAGGAACCATGCCGGCTGATTGGCCTATTGACAATTCACACGTGTGGACTAGGCGCAACGTCATCTGAGACTTTGTCTTGGATGGTTCCAGACGGGTCGTGATGAGGTATGTGCAGTTCGGTGTGGACAAATGGTTGAAGATCTGGGATACATACGCACGTACGAGCCTTGCAATCATCCTAATCCGTCGTATGGTACGCGCGACCTAAGGGAAGCCGGTGCCCTTGGATGATAGGACCGGCGCAAGGTGCGCCCAACTGGAGACTTCCAAACTCTCGACTGGCCGGTCCCGTCTCCCGGCCAAGGTGCCCGCCGCGAGAGTTTGAAGCTGAGGAAACAGCGTGCGGTTTGGTCGTACTCGACTGGGGGCGGTCGAGCGTCTTCTGTGGTCCCGTGATAGTCGGCTTGTCTCGCGCATAGCCCAGAATCTGCCGAGGGCCCGAATTCTGGAGCTGGCAGACTCGGGCTGGTGCGTGCTTGCTCGCGCCGAAGACCTGTCCGAGGCCATTGTCCTTCGACTGGCTCAGGCGTCCGCCTACGGCATCGCCGACGTTGACCCGTCGCTGCCGGCTGCCGAGAGGTATGTGGTAGCGCTCGGCCACGCGGTCCAGGTCTCCGGCCTCGGCAATCGGATCGGCATGGACGAAACGCCCGAGATCGCTATGCGAAAGCTTCTCGACTACTTCTTTGCCCTAAAAGAGAACCACCACGTCGAGTTCCAGCCCATCGTCGATCTGCGGACGATGCAGGCCCACGAGTGGGAATGTCTCTTCCGGCCCCAGATGCCGATGTTTCCTCACTCGATCAGCGCCATCGTGGATGCCGCCCTGGTCGCCAAGCGCCCGGTCGACTTCGATGTGTTCGTGGTCGAGGCCACGCTGGCCAGGATCGCTGAGATTACCGAGATCGCCAAGCCTGGGTCGTTCGGCCGACACGCCCACTACAGCATCAACCTGCTGCCCGCCAGTCTGCTGGACCCGCACTTCGAAGCGGGCGTCTTCGCCGAACGCGTCCGCCGAGCCGGCCTCTCGCCTCGCCATCTCGTCGTCGAATGCACCGAGCAGCAGGCCATCGCCGACATCCCGCGCCTCAAGAAGCAGGTCCGAGCCCTCCGCCGCCTCGGCTTCGGCTTTGCCATCGATGACGCCGGAGCCGGCTACGCCAGCTTCAACGTCATCGCCGCCCTAGAGCCATCGATCATCAAGATCGATCGCGAGATCATCTGCCACATCGGCAACAAGGGCAGCGAGGCCAAGAAGGCGCTCGTCGAGGCGATCGTCTCCTTCAGCCGTCGGATCGGGGCAAAGGTCGTAGCCGAGGGGATCGAGAACCGCCGCGATCTACTCGCCCTGCAGGAGCGCGAAGTGGACTTCGGCCAGGGCTTCTTCCTCGGACGGTCCTGCACGATGCCCATGCAGCCCCGTCGCATTCGCAGCGCGCGCGGACTGCCGCTTACGATTTCCACGATTGTCGGCTGGGAAGGCGCGGTCACCACCCAGGCCGTTTCCACGCGGTAGGGCGGGGTGGTCCGGCAGTACCATCAATTCGAAATGACCGCCGCTCCCGCCGCTCCCGCCGCTCCCGCCCTCTCCGCAGCCGGCCGCAGGTTCCTGGAACCGCCACGGTTCGCGGTTGTGGCAACGCTGAACCCGGACGGCGGTCCGCTCCAGGCTGTCGTTTGGTATGCGCTCGAGGGCGACGCGATCGTGTTCAACAGCCGAGTCGGCCGGCGTTGGCCGACCAACATCGGCCGCGACCGCCACGTCTCGCTCACCGTTGCCGACGGCTACGAATACATCGAGATGCGTGGCGAGGTGGACATCGACGAGGACCCGGTCCACGGCCAGGAGGTCATCGCCTGTCTGACGCGGCGATACGAGATAGACAAGAAGCGCGCCGATGCGCAAATTGCCGGGTTCGCGAAGCAATCAAGAGTGACCTTCACTCTCCGTCCGACGCGCGTGTTCGAGCGGCTCTCCGGCAAATAGCAGCGAGGAGATACCGATGGCCAAGGCGAAGATCGGCTATGCGGCAATGCTCGAGCAGTTCGGGCCAGCCGAAGTGCTCGACCTGTGTGCCCGAGCCGACACGGCCGGGTTCTCCGGCGTCATGGCGGCAGACCATTTCCAGCCCTGGACGTCGAAGCAGGGTCAGGCCTCGTTCGTGTGGGAAGTGCTGGCGGTCGCGGGCATCCGCACCAAGGGCGACCTTGGGCCCGGCGTGACCTGCCCATCCTTCCGGATGCACCCAGCCATCTTTGCCCAGGCTGCGGCGACGCTGGAGGTCATGTACCCCGGCCGAACGTGGCTAGGTCTAGGCTCCGGCGAGGCCCTCAACGAGCACGTCGTGGCCGGCTACTGGCCGGAGGTGCCGGAGCGGATCAACCGCATGTTCGAGGCCATCGAGATCATCACCAAGCTCTTCAGCGGCCGCGAGGTCAAGCACGACGGCCGCTTCTTCAAGATGGAGACCTGCCGTCTCTGGACGCTGCCGGATAAAGCGCCGCCGATATACATCGCCACGGCCGGCCCGGTTACGGCGAAGCGGACCGGGCAGTTCGCCGATGGGCTAATCACCGTCGGTGCGCCGGAGGAGAAGATCGAGATGGTCTTTGGCAAGTTCGAGGAGGGCGCGCGCGAGGCCGGCAAGGACCCAAGCACGATGCCGAAGATCCTGCAGCTCCACCTCTCCTGGGCCGAAACGGACGAGCAAGCGGTCGCTAACGCGGTCTCCGACTGGCCGACCGGCGGCATGAAGTTCCCCAAGCAGGACATCCGCTCACCGCGCGACTTCGAGCAGATGGCGGCGCTGGTCCGGCCCGAAGACTTCAAGGGTCGAATGCTCATGTCGGCCGACCCGGAGGTCCACCGCCGCGAAATCCAGAAGTTCCTGGACCTTGGCTTCGACCAGATCTACTTGCACAACGTCGGACGCAATCAGGCGGAGTGGATCGATGTCTTCGGCCGCGAGGTTCTGCCAAATCTTCGCGCATAGCCCGAAGATCGCTCGTGGCGTAGCCGCCAGTCGACCAGCGCGAGTTCGCGCCGCGGGCATTACGCTTTGCTAGATCGCCCTGTTTGCCGTCGGAGGACTTGATGCGCGTCGTTTGTCTGGCCGGAGGCGTCGGGGGAGCGAAACTCGCCGACGGACTCCAGCACATAGTCGCGCCCGGCGAGTTGACCGTCATCGTCAATACCGGCGACGACCTGGAGCGCCACGGCCTGACCGTGTGCCCGGACCATGACACCGTGCTGTATACGCTGGCGGGCATCGCGGATCCCGGGCAGGGCTGGGGCATCGCCGGCGAGACGTTCGAGGTCGAGGCACAGCTGGCGCGGCTCGGCGAGGAAACGTGGTTCCGCCTGGGCGATCGAGACATCGCGACGCATCTGTTTCGAACCGAACGATTGCGCGCCGGCGCCCGGCCGACGGAAGTCGCCCTCGAGCTGGCCGGACGGCTGGGCGTTAGAACTCGAATCCTGCCGATGACCGACGCGACCGTTCGAACTCGCGTCCGAACCGACGCCGGCTGGCTCGACTTTCAGGACTACTTCGTTCGACTGCACCAGGAGCCCGAGGTCCGAGAGGTCAGATTCGCCGGCGTCGATGCGGCCGCCGTCACGCCCGAGGTCCGCGAAGCCTTCCGGGCGGCTGAAGTCATCGTGGTCGCACCGTCCAATCCGATCGTTTCGGTTGGGCCAATCCTGGCGGTGCCGGGTCTGCTCGCGGAGATCGCCGCGGCGCGCGCCCGGGGCGTCCCGGCTGTCGGCGTGTCGGGCATCGTCGGCGGCAAGGCATTGCGTGGCCCGGCCGATCGCATGCTCGCCGCCCTCGGCGACGAACCGAGCGCCCTGGGCGTGGCCCGACGCTACGCGGCAGTGGGCCTGCTGGACGTCTTCGTGATCGACCGTGCGGATGAGGCGCTCGCCGGCGCCATCCGAGCCCTCGGCTTGGAGGTGGTTGTGACCGACACGATCATGACCGACGGCGCTTCCCGCGCGGCCCTTGCTCATGAGATGGTGGCGGCAGCGGCCGCCCGGGCTGCCCGAGCTACGACCGGAGTCCGACCGTGAACCGACCCAGCCTCTCGCGCATCGTGGCCGTCGTGCCGGTGCGCTCTCTGAGTAGTGGCAAGTCTCGTCTGGGCGAGCCGCTCGATGCCGAGGAGCGCGCCGACCTGGTAGTCGCCCTCCTGCATCGAACCGTCGAACAGGCGCTCTCGGCCACACGGCTGGCGGGAGTTCTGGTCGTGTCGGAAGACGCCGACCTGTTGCGGCAGGCCACGGTGATGGGCGCGACCTCTCTGCTGCAGGAATGCCCCGGACTCAATGAGGGTCTGGCGGAAGCACGGGCCGCGGCAGATCCACAGGCCACGGCCATCATGGTCCTACCTGCCGATCTGCCCAGCATTGTTGCGTCGGCGATCGACGAGCTGGCGGAGGCAGCCGAGTTGGCCCAACGCAGCGCTCCCGACCGGCCGGTTGTCGCGCTCGTCCCTGACCGCCACGGAACTGGAACAAACGCGCTGCTGGTTGCCCCACCCGACGCTATCCCGTTCCTCTTCGGTGCGGATAGCCGGGCCGCCCACAGTGCAGCCGCGAGTGCCGTCGGGGCCTCTTACGTCGAGTTGGCCGGGCCACTCACGTTCGACCTGGACACGCCCGAGGATCTGCTCGAGGCCGACAGGCGCGGTCTGGACCACGAGGCGGGACGATGAATCCCGCCTGCGGAGGCGGGACGATGAGTCCCACCTTTAGCAGGACCACGGGTCCTGCGGAGGCTGGACGGTGACTTCGGTCGCCGGTGGGCGCAGCCCCGGCCGTGAACAGCTGCCGGATGGCCGGATTTCAGTCATCGCCCTCGATGGCATGCCCGAGATACGGAACGGCGACGACCTGGCGGCGCTCCTGATCCAGGCCCTGAGAGCCACACCGGATGCGCTGCCTCTGCGCGAGGACGACGTGCTGGTCGTCACGCAGAAGATCGTTTCGAAGGCCGAAGGCGCAACCGTAGACCTCACCACGATCGAGCCGCGGCCCGAAATAGTGGCTTTCGCCGAACGCTGGGACCGCGACGCCCGCCAGCTTGAAGTCGTCCTGCGCGAGGCGCGACGCGTCGTGCGGATGGCTCACGGAGTGCTGATCACGGAGACCCGCCACGGCTTCGTCTGCGCTAACGGCGGAGTGGACGCCTCCAATATGGGCCCCGGCAGCGGCAACGTCGTCACTCTCCTGCCCGTCGACCCGGACGCGTCCGCGAACCGGATTCGTGCCGCGGTACAGGCAGCCCTCGGCGTTGACGTGCCGGTGATCGTCTCGGACAGCTTCGGCCGGCCGTGGCGCTGGGGCATCACGGACGTGGCAATCGGGGTCAGCGGCATGCTGCCACTCGACGACATGCGGGGCACGCCGGACGCGGACGGCCGGATCATGCGCAGCACCGTGCGGGCCACGGCAGACGAGATCGCGACGGCCGCGGAGCTGGCCCTGGGCAAGTCGACTCGACGGCCGGCGGCGATTGTACGCGGAGCCCACCCAACGCGAGGCGAGGGCCGCATCGCGGACGCGCTAATGCCGCGGGAGTTCGACCTGTTCCAGTAGCCCGGAATGGGCGCCGCTCTGCGGCTAGCAGCCCGCCAGGTAGGCGCAGGGGTTGACCGCGTTAGAGACGCTGCCCAGCCCCCACGGGTAGCCGAGCCAGACCTCGAAGTGGAGGTGCGGACCGGTAGCCATACCGGTCGCCCCGACCAACCCGACGCGCTGGCCGGCAGAAACCTTCTGGCCGCTGTGGACCAGGATCCTCGAGAGGTGGTTGTAGGTCGAGTAGAGCTTGGTACCGTGCATGATCCAGACGACGTTGCCGCCGCCCGTGTACCCGCGGTTACCCGCGAGGACCACCGTTCCGGCAGCAGCCGCAACGACGGGCGTCCCACTCGGGGAGGCCAGGTCGAGCGCGTGATGACCTGACCAGAAATACTGGCTGATGTAGTTGTACCCGCCCACGGGCCAGGCCCATGAACCGCTACGAGTCGATCCGCCGCCCGACGATGTCGTCGATCCGCCGCCCGACGATGTCGTCGATCCGCCGCCCGACGATGTCGTCGATCCGCCGCCCGACGATGTCTTTGCCTTGGGCACGGGTCCACCGCTCGCGCCGGGAATGATCAGCGTCTGACCCAGGACGACCGTCGCCTCCGGCAAGTTATTGGCATCGACGATGTCCTGCACGGTGATCTTGTACTTGGCCGCCAGCGAATCGAGCGTGTCCTTGGCCCCAACCGTGACCAGCAGACCGTCCATCGGCAGGATCACGAGCTGCTGGCCAACGCGCAGCGCGGCCGGGTCCGCAACTTTCGACTTGTTGGCCCAGTAGAGAGTGGACGGGGCCAGCCCAAACTGTCCGGCAATCCCGTTGAAGTTGTCACCCGAGTGCACGGCATATGTCTGCAGCTGCGTCTTGGCGTCCAAGGCAACGCCCGGGTTCTGGAGCGAGTTGGGAATCGAGCCGTCGCCCAGGTACAGATCGTTCACGTCGGGGGCGAGTGGCCCGTCGCCGTTGCCGTATCGCGCGTCCGGAGCGGCCCCACCAGCCGAGGCGGTGACATTCACGGCGGCGACGTTGGTCAGGCGTGGTGCGGCCGACGCCGGCGGCACCACGGGCAGCGTGCTGACGAGGGCCGCCGCGACTAGCAACGCGCACAGCCCGACAGGAATCAAGCGTTCGAGACCGTCGTTACGAGACAACCGGGCCCACGCCCTCCGAGCGGGCGCGAACTGGTCCGCGGCCGGTTGGGCCTGCAAATGAGCGTCGGCTGCTTCCCCGATCGACTTGAGGCGAGCGCGGAGGCGGCTGGCGACGGTCTGGGGTTCAGTCAATACGTACTCCGGCTGGGACGGCTCCGCGGCGAACGGTGGGGAGTGGCCGTGCCGAACGGTAGACACCCTACCAGACGATGCGCCAAATGCGCAAACGCCGGTGGACCCCGGGAACTGAGCCTAGAATGTGCATCCTGAATCGCCATTGTCGTATCTGGAGCCTTCGCCAGGGAGAAGAAACGTGAAGATCGGTCTGCAGATCCCGTCATTCACCTGGCCGGGCGGCGACGCCGCGATCGGGCCCACTCTGGCCCGGATCAGCGAGACCGCGGACGCCGTCGGCTTCGACTCGCTCTGGGTGATGGACCATTTCTACCAGATCCGCGGTGTTGGCCAGCCCGAGGAGCCTATGCTCGAAGGCTGGTCGGCGTTGGCGTTCATGGCCGCGCATTCGAGGAAGGCCACGCTTGGCTTGATGGTCGGCGGGGTCCACTACCGCCAGGCCGGGATGTGGGCCAAGGCCGCGACAACCCTGGACGTGCTCAGCGGCGGGCGCGCGATCTTCGGCATCGGTGCGGCTTGGAATGAGGAAGAGAGCCACGGTCTGGGCTTCCCGATGCCGCCCCTGGGAGTCCGTTTCGAAATGCTCGAAGAGACACTCCAGATTTGCCTGGAAATGTGGCGAGGTGAGCGCGGCTCAGAGGCGGCCTTCGACGGGGCGCACTACCAGGCCACCCGGCTTCTCAACTCGCCGCAGGCGATCAGCAAGCCCCACCCGCGGATTCTCATCGGCGGCGGCGGCGAACAGAAGACACTGCGCCTGGTGGCCAAGTACGCCGACGGCTGCAACATCTTCGGCGGGCCGGATCAACTGACCCACAAGTTCGCAGTTCTGCGCGAGCGGTGCGCCGAGGTCGGCCGTCCGTTCGAGGAGATCGAGCGCACGAACCTGCAGACAGTCGACCTTTCGAAGGAGTCGGTCGCTCAGGTGGTCGAACGCTTCGGCACGCTGGCCGACGTCGGCGTCCAACACGTCATCTTCAATCTGGCCGGCGTCTCGGACGTTCGAACCATCGAGACGATCGGCCGCGAGTTGCTGCCCCAGGTCCGGACCATCGAACCGAAGGCGATCTCGGTCGCGGCTGTGCCCAGCGAACCTGGCGACAGGCCCGATATTGCTGCAGCGCCCTAGCGTTCTTCCTGCGCGCGTGGTCCGTCACTATACTCCCCGGGAGTATCGACGAGGTGCTAGGATATGGCCATGAGCGACGATGCCACTCCAAAGACGAAGAGCCCGCTGGCGGGCCTGAACCTGACCTTCCTTGAGCCCGCTGAGGGCGCTCAAACGGCGCCGGCCGCGCCACCCCGACAGACCAGTGGCACGTCGGTGGATGCCCACGTGGTCATCGTCGGCTCTGGTCCGGCAGGGCTGACGGCCGCCATCTACGCTGCCCGGGCCAACCTACAGCCGGTCGTCATCGGTGGGATCGTGGGTGGCGGGCAACTCATGATCACGAGCGACGTGGAGAACTATCCGGGCTTCCCCGACGGAGTCCAGGGGCCGGAACTAATGGGCTTCTTCCGGGCGCAGGCCGAGAGGTTCGGCGCCCGGATCGTGGACGCAGACGTGGATCGCGTGGAACTGGGCAGCCGGCCGTTCCGTCTCTGGGCGGAAGGCGTCGAGTACCGCGCCCAGGCTGTGATCGTGGCCACGGGGGCGGAGGCCATCTGGCTCGGCATCGAGAGCGAGACTCGGCTGCGCGGCCGCGGCGTCAGCGCCTGCGCCACGTGCGACGGCTTCTTCTTCCGCGACAAGGAAATCGCGGTCGTGGGCGGCGGAGACAGCGCCCTTGAAGAGGCGCTCTACCTGACCCGCTTCGCCAGCAAGGTCCACCTTATCCATCGCCGCGACGCCTTCCGGGGCAGCAAGATCATGCAAGACCGAGCGGCCACCCACCCCAAGGTCGAGCTTCACCTCAACCGCACCATCGAAGAGGTGTTGGGAGCCGACCACGTCGAGGCGTTGCGGCTTGGCAAAACGGATGAACCCGGCGAGGAGCGCCTGGCGATCCAGGGGCTGTTCGTCGCCATAGGCCATCGCCCCAACGTGGCAGTCTTCCGTGACTGGCTCGAAATGGACGAAAAGGGTTATCTGCGTAATGACGGTGCCACCACCGCTTCGAACATCGACGGAGTGTTCGTCGCAGGTGACGTTGACGACCATCGCTACCGCCAGGCCGTGACCGCCGCGGGCGAAGGCTGCCGCGCCGCCATCGACGCAGAGCGCTGGCTCGAGGCGCGGGAAGCTGAGGCCGAGAAGACGGAGGCGGGAGCCGTTACCGTACGGTGACAGGCTCAGGTGGAGTCCGGTCGCATCAGGCCTTGAGATGAACTACCTCCCGCGTCCGATGGATCGTACGCTCGCCACACGACCCCGGAGGTTCTGCCGTTGAGCATGCGCCAGGGCATGGGCGGCGGAGGCGGAGCCGGCTGGGGGCTGATGCGCTCGTTCCGCCGGGACGAGTCGGTAACCTCTCAGAAGCTCTCGCCGGGCATCCTGCGTCGGATCGTGCGCTTCGCGGTGCCCTACCGGCGGATGCTGCTTGTATTCCTGGTGCTGATCGTGCTGGACGCCTTGCTCAGCGCCGCGAACCCACTCATCTACCGGGCCATCATCGACGACGGCATCCTGCCCCACGACTCCGGCCTCGTGGTCAAGCTGGCCCTTCTGCTCGGCGTACTGGCGTTGTCGGACGTGGCTCTTTCCCTTTGGCAGCGGTGGATATCCGCACGGGTCGGCGAGAGCCTCATCTTCGACATGCGCACGCAGGTCTTCGCCCACTTCCAGCGCATGCCCATCGCATTCTTTACCAGGACCCAGACCGGAGCCCTGGTAAGCCGGCTCAACAACGACGTCCTGGACGCGCAGCGGGCGTTTACCGACACGTTTTCGTCGGTGGTCGGCAACGTCATCGGCGTGGCAATCACCCTCACCGCCATGCTGCTGCTGTCGTGGCAGATCACGCTGGTGGCGCTTGCCCTCCTGCCGATCATCCTGCTGCCGGCTCGCTGGGTTGGGCGGCGTATCCAGGCGCTCACCCGCGAGAGCTACAACCTCAATGCCAGGATGATCTCGATGATGACCGAGCGCTTCAACGTGGCTGGGGCACTCCTGGTGAAGCTGTTCGGCGAACCCCTGCGCGAGATCCGGAGCTTCGAGGAGAAGGCCGGCCGGGTGCGCGACATCGGGGTCACCCAGGCCATGTATACGCGGGTGTTCATGGCCGCGATCCTGCTGACCGCCTCGCTTGCCACCGCGCTGGTGTACGGCTGGGGTGGGGTGCTTGCCGCCGATGGCGTGCTGCAGGTCGGTACGGTGGTCGCGCTGACCGCATACCTGAACCGGCTCTACGCCCCCTTGACGGCCCTCTCGAACGTGCAGGTTGACATCATGACCGCGCTGGTCAGCTTCGACCGCGTTTTTGAGGTGCTCGATCTCGAACCTATGGTCGCGGAAAAGCCGGGCGCTGTTGCCATCCCGGATGGCCCGGCCACCATCGAGTTCGACCACGTCGACTTCAGCTACCCGAGGGCAGAAGAAGTCTCGCTCGCCTCGCTGGAATCCGTCGCGGTGCTCGACCAGGCTCCCTCCCAGCCGGTCCTATTCGACGTGTCGTTCACGGCCCTGCCGGGCCAGATGGTTGCGCTCGTCGGTCCATCGGGAGCAGGCAAGACTACGATCAGCCACCTCATCCCTAGGTTGTACGACGTGCGCTCGGGCGCCATCCGTATCAACGGCATGGACCTGCGCGATGCCACGCTGGAATCTCTCCGCAGCACGGTGGGTGTGGTCACCCAGGACGCCCATCTCTTCCACGACACGATCCGGGCCAACCTGCTGTACGCAAAGCCCGACGCCTCAGCCGAGCAACTCCTTGAGGCACTGCGGGCCGCTCAGATCATGCCGTTGGTCGAATCACTGCCGGCCGGCCTTGACACGGTGGTGGGCGACCGCGGCTACCGGCTGTCTGGGGGCGAGAAGCAACGCATAGCAATCGCCCGGCTGCTGCTCAAGGCGCCCGCCATCGTAGTGCTCGACGAGGCGACGGCGCACCTCGACTCGGAGTCGGAACTGGCGGTGCAGCTGGCGCTGCGGACGGCGCTGGCCGGCCGCACCTCGGTTGTTATCGCCCACCGGCTGTCGACGGTGCGTGAGGCCGATCAGATCCTGGTCGTCGCCGAGGGGCGCATCGTCGAGCGGGGCACGCACGGCGATCTGCTCACCTCCAAGGGGCTCTACGCCGAGTTGTGTCGAACCCAATTCGCAGGCCAGCAAGGACGCTAGATTGGGCGCCCAGGGGCGCGGTAGGCTGGGACCAGAAACGAACGTCGTCTCCGGCGGCGCAAACACTCAGGAGGAAAGCGTGGGCGAGAAGACGGTCAGCCTCAGACACGAGGGCGGTTTGCGGTTCGTGGCTCGGACCGGTTCCGGCCACGACGTCGTGGTCGACAACGCCTCGAGTGACACCGGTCCGCGACCCACCGAACTCATCCTCGCTGCCATCGCCGGCTGCACGGCCATGGACGTGGTCGAGACCATGGCGAAGAAGCGCCAGGTCATCGACAGCTACTCCGTCGAAGTCAACGGCATCCAGCGCGAGAAAGCGCCAAACATCTACACGGACATCACCGTCACGCATGTGATCGAGGGAGCCGTGGACACCGAGGCGGTGCGGCGCTCTATCGAGCTGTCGGCCACGAAATACTGCACCGTGAGCGCCCAGATCGCAGGCGGACCGGCCCGCATCAGCCACTGCTACACGATCAAGCGGCCGGGCGGTGCTGGGCTGCCGCCGAGTGAAGAGTCGGGCGAGGTCGTGGTGACCGGCCCCATGAAGGATGTCCTGGCGGAGTAGCGCTCGCGGGCCGAGGGTCGGCCGCAGGCACGGACGCCCGGCTCCTACTCCGGGTCGATACGCATCAGCCACACCCCCTGGGCGTCGTCCGCGTAAACCGGCGTGATCCGGACGCTCCGATCAGGGGCCACCTTGAGCACCACCTGGCTCGAATGCTCGAACGGCTCGTAACTCCCGCCGACGCCGTCTACTGAGGTGATGTGCAGCACGTATTGCCCGGGACTGAGCGTGGCGTAGCTGCGGTCACGGAATGCCAGGAACGAGTCGCCCAAGGTATCCAATGGGGCGCCGGTCTCCACAGCGATGAGCGATAGGAAGGCTCGCGGAACGAAGATCCGGCAGGCGCGGGGATCTGCGACGGGGTAGCTAACACCGGTGACTGCTACAGTCGCGCCCTTCGCGCCGGTCAGAATCGTCTTGAGCGCGGGGATCTGCTTGGTCAGGGCGGCATAGCCGGCGGAAGTGGCGACGAGCTGCGGTTGGACCACGTCATGCGGCACATCTACCGCCACAACCCCCACAGCCAGGGCGGCCGCGACGGCAGCCGTGGCCAGGGGAACCCATCGGTTGAGCCGCGGCCGTTTGCCGGCGAGGCGCAGCGCCAGCCAGCTCAGGACGGTCGCGGACCCGATCGCGGCCAGCAGGAGCGTCGGGGCGTCCGCCTCCTCGTAATAGCGCGTCGTAACGAAGACGGCTCGCCACGATAGGTAGGCGAGGGTAAGGATCACTCCACAGCCGAGCGAAAGGAGAGCAAGGGCGATCGCGCGACGCTTCGACGCGACCACGCGGACGAGCCCGACCGCGGCCAGGATCACTACAGGTGCAGCGGGCCGGTAGTGGCCCAGCGCGCCACGGATAGTTCTGAACGGTGCGATCTGGGCCAAATTAGGTGTGACCAGGGTTGTGTAACCGGAGGGAACGGAAAGCCAGTAAAGGGGTCGCCCCGTGATGAGCAGGTCGTGGAGGCAGGTCAGCGGCACGGCCAGCAACCCGATCAATAGTGGCGCTACGGCCACGAGCATGGTCCGGTCTCTGCCCCTCATGGTTTGCCAAGCAACGAAGGCCACGCAACAGGTAACGGCGACCATCAGCCACATCGTCTCAGTGCGAGCAATGCCGGCCAGAGCCAGCGCGATTCCAGCTTGCCAGGGGTGCGGCCGATCGGCGGTCATCAGAACGCCCGCAATCAGCCAAAACATCAGAGCCCACACGAATGAGTTGCCGTGAGCCACTTCGACCAGGAAATCCGGCCAGGCCAGCATGGCAACGACGACGACAACGGCGGCCGCAACTCCGCCCAGCCGAGTGGCCAGGCGCGATGCGAGCCCGATGGAGACTGCGCCGGCGGCTAGCGAGGCGACGGTCAAGGCCCGCCAGTCACCGGTGAGTGAATAGAGAACGCCGTAGACGACCGTCAGAAGCGGCTTGGGCGTGGTCGGCACGAAGGATTCGAGACGCTGACCATTGATCAAGCGCTGCCAGTACAAAACGGAAGCGACGGAATCCGGATCGCTGGCGAAATGATCCAGCGGCCTGATGACAATCCACAACACTGTGGCCGCGACCAGGGCCACGAATCCGGCGAGAGCCCACGGGTTCCGAGTGAACTCCAGGATCCGCGCGCCCAGACCGGATCTGCACGTCACCTGGGACTCGCCCGCCGTTGCGGGACCAGCGACGCCCGACGCCGTTGTCGAAGGTGTCGAATCCGACACGGGACCACCTGCCAAGATGCATGGGGGGACGCGTAATGGTACCCGCTTCAACTGAACCAGAATCGGAGCGTCGGGATCGGATCGTGCGGTGCATCCGAACCTGCGCACCCAAACTCGCTCAACCGGCCGGCCTCAGCGGGCGATCGTGACCGGGCAGCGCCGGCCGGTCCCTGCGATCATGTCGCTGTGGAAGCGAAACGGGCCCAAGACCGCTCAGTCGCTGTGACCGCGGATCGTCGGCCGTCCCGGGTTTGGCGGATCTGGGGCGTGGACTTCGACGCCCGGATCGTCCAGATCGTCACCCTGGCTACGGTCATCCTGATCCTGGCCTTCAACAACCGGTTCGTCGAAGCCGCCTACGACCGGTTCGTCCTCGAATTCATCATCCCCGTAGGTGTGATCGTTCTGGCCTGGCGCGAGAACCCGCGCCGCTACGGGCTCACCCTGGGCGACTGGCGCCGCGGCCTGCCAATCGCCATCGTCGGCATCGCCGTCATGGCCGTCGTGATCTGGTTCGTCAGTCGGCAGCCGGACTTCCGCGCCTACTACACCGAGTCGATCGCAGGCCGACCGGCCTGGAGACTCATCGTCGACACGGCGGTCGACCTCTTCGCGTGGGAGTTCTTCTTCCGCGGCTGGCTGCTTTGGGGCCTCGGACGCAAGTACGGGACCGACGCCATATGGCTCCAGATGATCCCATTCGCGCTGATGCATGTCTGGAAGCCCGAGGTCGAGCAGCTGTCGACAGTGCTGGGCGGAGTGTTCTTCGGCATCCTGGCGTGGCGGACGAAATCGTTCCTGTATGGCTGGCTGCTGCACTGGTTCATGGTGGCCTGGGTCCTCGTGGTTGTAGCGAGCTACGGGTAGCGGACGGGTCGCGCACCGGCACGTCCGTGGTTGCGGGCCGGTTGCATAGCTATTCATCGGACCGTATACTCTGTCAACTATGACCGCGACTCGACCCACGCCCAACAACCCCGAGGCCACCTCCGGAAATCTCGGCCCCAAGGCCCATCAAGCGCGCCCAGGCGGCCGAATCCTCACGGTCGGCATCGTCGGCGCGACGGGCTACGCGGGCGGCGAGTTGGTTCGGCTGCTGCTGAACCACCCCAACGTCAAGTTGGCAGGGCTGTATGGCCGCAACCGGGATCACCTACCGATCGCGGCATCGCACCCCCACTTGAGCGGATCCGGCCTCGTAATCGACCAGGCAATCCCCAAGGCCGACGCCGTCTTCACCGCTCTGCCACACGGCATCGCGGCCGAGATGGCCGTCGGCATCGTCGCCAATGGCTCCGCCCTGTTCGACGTTGGGCCTGACTTCCGGCTGCATGATCCGGCCGACTATCCGCGCTGGTATAAGTTCGATCACCCGGCGCCGCAGCTGTTGGCGGAGGCCGTCTACGGTCTGCCCGAGCTGCATCGCGATGAAATGCGCGCCGCGGTCGACGCCGCAAACACGATCATCGGCTTGCCGGGCTGCTATCCCACAGCCACGATCCTGGCCCTGGCGCCGCTGGCACGTGCCGGCCTCATCGGCGACCTCGCCGTTGACGCGAAGAGCGGCGTGTCGGGTGCCGGTCGCGAACCCAAGGCGGATCTGCTCTTCGCCGAGGTCAACGAGAGTGTCAAGGCCTATGGCATGTTCAACCATCGCCACACGGCCGAGATGGAGCAGGAGCTACAGCAGCAGGGCGAGCGCGGCCAGTTTGCCCGCCGTGAGGCTAACCCGGGCGTGGCTACGGTCGACTTCCTGCCCCATCTGATTCCCATGACGCGCGGCATCCTGACCAGCTGCCACGTCCGACCGACCCGGCCGGTCACGCAGGACGAGCTGGACGCGCTGTACGCCGAGGCTTATCGCGACGAGCCCTTTGTCCAGGTCGTTGCCGAGCCGCCGTCAACGAAGCACGTCTACGGCAGCAACCTTGCCCGTATCTGGTGTCGCGTGGATCCGCGCAGTGGCCGGGTCCTGGCAATCGGCGCAATCGACAACCTCATCAAGGGAGCAGCCGGTCAGGCCGTTCAGGCTCTCAACGTTGTCTTCGGTCTGCCCGAGACAACCGGCCTCGAGGGTTACCCGATCGCGCCCTAGCGGCGGCAGGGCCTCTACCGGGCCGCGTTCGGCTCGGCCCGCTGAACCGATCAAACCGAACTCCCAGTCGGAAGGGAACCGCATCTGATGCATTCACGCTCTCTGGAGGCCGCATCCGGCCAGCCTGATACCGGCGATCTCAGGCCGCTCCCGATGACGCTGCCTGACGTGCAGGAACGAGCTGCCATGCCGGGCGGGTTTCGAGCGGGCGCCCTGGCGGCCGGCATTAAGCCCTCGGGGCGTCTGGATCTGGGCGTCATCGCCACCACCGGTGAATCGGCAGCCGTGGCCGCCGTCTTCACCCGCAACCAGGTCGTTGCCGCGCCTATCCGGCTGTCCCGGGCACATCTCACCGCGACTGAGGCTGGGGGCGGCGGCAAGTTCGGCTGGGCCGATGCGATCGTCGTCACAGCCGGCTCTGCGAACGCGGCCACGGGCGCTGATGGAGACGCGGACCAGGGCGAGGTGGGCGAGGCTCTGGCGGCGTTGCTGCATACCCAGGCAGAGAGGACACTGGCCGTCTCCACCGGCGTGATCGGGGTGCGGCTGCCGGTCTCTAAGGTCAATGAGGGGCTCGGCCGCCTCGTTCCGACACTGGCCGCAACAGACGAAGGTCTGCGGGCCGTAGCCGGCGCGATGATGACCACGGATACGAAGATCAAACTGGCCACCACCTCGGTCGAGATGCCGGGGCCGGACGGCGATCCGGTCAAGGTCACCGTCTCGGGCATCGCCAAGGGCGTGGGCATGATCCACCCCCGCATGGCCACGATGCTGAGCGTCATCCTCACCGACGCCAGCGTTCCGCCCGCCACTCTTCACGCGCTCCTGGCGCCGATCGTGCAGCGGACATGGAATCAGATCAGCGTCGATGGCGACACGAGCACGAACGACACGGTCTTCCTGCTAGCCTCCAGTGCATCGAAGGCCTCCGTTGCCTCGGCCAGCCACGAGGCCGCCCTTTTGGGCAAAGCGATCGAGGCAGTGGCCCGATCATTGGCCCGCCAGCAGGCCGCAGATGGCGAAGGCGCCTCAACTCTGATCACCTGCCAGGTGAGCGGCGCGGCCGATGATTACGACGCCCGGGCCATCGCCCGGTCCATCGTCAGCAGCAGCCTCCTAAAGGCCGCAGTCCATGGTCGCGACCCCAACTGGGGCCGCGTGGCCAGCGCTGCCGGCAACGCCCGACTTCCCGAAGAGGAACTCCTGGAGGCGGCCGGCTTGGACCGCAGCGAGGCGGGGGGGCGAGCCGGCCGGGCGCCCAAAATGGACCTCGACAAGCTGCGAATCGCCATCGCCGGGACCCTCGTCTTCGGCGGCGCTCCCCTGCCCTTCGACCGCGACGCGGTCCGCCAGGCGATGGCTGCGCCCGAGGTGCTCATCCGACTCCATTTGGCCCTGGGAAGCGGTCTCGGCGAGGCGTTTGGGTGCGACCTGACTGAGCAATATGTAATCGAGAACGCGGAGTACACGACGTGAGCGAAGTCCTCGTCCTCAAACTCGGCGGCACGACGCTGGCCGATCAGGCGCACGTTCTCGACGAGGTCGCGACCGTCGCCCGCAAGAGGCCCGTCGTCCTCGTCCACGGCGGCGGCAAGCGCATTACAGAATGGCTGGAGCGGCTGGGCGTTCCGAGTAGGTTCGAGGGCGGTCTACGCGTGACCGACGCTGCGTCCCTGGAAGTCGCGGCGGCCGTCTTGCGGGGAGTTGTCAACTCAGAGCTGGTGTCGGACCTGCGTGACCGCGGCGTCGATGCAGTGGGTCTCAGTGGCGTCGATGGCGGCTTCATGATCGCCGAGCGCGTGCCCGGTCTCGGGCTTGTGGCCCACGTCGTGGGACTACGGCGCGATTTTCTAGATCAGCTGCTGGTAGCGGGCCAGGTGGCCGTGGTCGCGCCACTCGCCCGTGACGAGCAGGGCATCGTCTGCAACGTCAATGCCGATGACGCGGCCGCCGGCATTGCCGCCGGCATGGGCGCCCGCCAGCTGGTCCTCATGACCGACGTGGACGGCGTCCGCAACGCGGCCGGTGAGAAGCTCTCGACCATGACCGCCGATCAGGCGGAGAGAATGATCGCGGAGGGGGTGATCAAGGGCGGCATGGTGCCCAAGATCCGGGCCGCCCTGGGGGCCGTCAACTGGCCCGGCGCCGAGGCTGTCATCGCCGACTCGGCCGACCCGCACGCCCTGACCCGCGCCCTCACCGATCCGACCTTTGGGACCAGGATCACGGCGGCGCGCGCGGCCAGCGAAGTCTCAGCCGGGACCCTCTAGCGGATGGCAGCCATGGTTCTCAACGGCAGTGGGATTAACGTCAAACAGCGACGCCAGCGGACGCTACTCGAGCTCGTGAACCGCTCGCCAATCGGCAGCCAGGAAGAGCTTGTGGAGCTGCTCCGTGGCGCCGGTTTCGAGGTCACCCAGGCCACCGTCAGTCGTGACGCGGCCGAACTCGGGCTGGTCAAGGTGCCGCGAGACGACCGCCACGTCTACGCCACGCCGGAGTCGGCCGCAACGGGCAACCTGTACGACTCCAGGCTCCACCGGCTCCTGGAGGACATCCCGGTTCGGGTCAGGCGCAGCGGGCTGAGCCTCGTTCTGGTCGCCACGCCGGGTTCCGCGGGAGCGATCGCCCAGGCCATCGACCAGTCGAGCCTGCAGGAGCAGGTCGGCACACTGGCTGGCGACAACACTCTGCTTGTCCTCTTCGAGACCGAGGCCGCCCTCGAACGGTGGCTGGTCCGTTTCGGTAGTTATCAACCGGCCGGGGCTGCGTCGCTGCCTTACGGTCGACCTAGCCCGGCTGTTGGCCGGGTCGCGCATTCGGAGGCCCCTCGATGAAGAAGGTAGTGCTCGCTTATTCCGGTGGACTCGACACCTCGGTCGCCGTTGCCTGGTTGCGCGAGCAGTACGATGCAGAGGTCGTGACCCTGACCGTTGATCTCGGCGGTGGCGTTCTCAAGGAGGACGTGGACCGACGCGCCATCAGCGCAGGGGCCGCGCGCGCCTATGTCGTCGATAGCCGGGAGCGCTTCGTGCGCGACTTCTGCTGGCCGCACGTTCAGGCCGGGGCGATGTATCAGGGCGTCTACCCGCTGGCCACGGCGATGGCCCGGCCGCTGATCGCCCAGCTGCTCGTTGAGGTGGCTCACAAGGAAGGCGCCGACGCGGTCGCCCACGGCTGCACCGGCAAGGGCAACGACCAGGTCCGCTTCGACGTCGCAACTCACGCCCTCGACCCATCCCTGGCCGTGATCGCCCCAATGCGCGTCGGCATGGGCCTCAGCCGCGAGGAAGAAATCGAATACGCCAGGGCCCGCAACATCGAGATCACGATCTCCAAAGAGTCGATCTACTCGATCGACGTGAACCTGTGGGGCCGCTCAGTCGAGGCGGGCACCTTGGAAGATCCCTGGATGGCGCCGCGCGAGGACGTCTACCGCTGGACCGTCGACCCGGCTAAGGCGCCCAATCCAGTCGAGATCGTCATCGGCTTTGAGGGCGGCGTGCCAGTTTCACTCGACGGCGATCGACTCGATCCGGTCGCGCTCGTCGAGAATCTCCACGTTCTCGCGGGCGAGCACGGTGTCGGCCGCGTAGACCACGTGGAGGACCGACTTGTCGGCATCAAGAGCCGCGAGATTTACGAGGCCCCGGCGGCGACGGTCATACACCGGGCCCACCGCGCCCTCGAGGGCCTGACCCTGAGCAAGGACACGCTGCGCTTCAACCGCGTCGTGGCCGACGAGCTGGCCCAGCTCACCTACGACGGCCTGTGGTTTAGCGCCCTCCATCGCGACCTCCGCGCCTACGCCGCCAGCAGCCAGCGCGTCGTCAGCGGCGACGTCCGCATCCGGCTCGACCACGGCAATGCCGTCGTTGTCGGACGGCGCAGCCCGCTCTCGCTGTATGACAAGTCGCTGGCCACGTACGAAGCGGGCGACACATACGACCACGCCGCCGCGGTCGGATTCATCGAGATCTTCGGCTTGCCCCTGCGCACCGAGGCGGCCCGGCACGGAGCAGTTGGCCGGCATCACGGCGCGGCCTGGACCTGGACGGATCCACTGCTCGAGAGCCTGCCGACCAAGGTTTACGACGCCCCTTCGGCTGCAAAGTAGCGCAGATGGCCAGCCCGAGGCAGCCCGTGACGCCTGCTTCGGCGCGCCGCGGGCCAGCTGACCAACAGCCGGCTTCCGCCATCGAATCGGAGGGCCCTCCCGGCGAAACCGGGACCACCGGGCCCGAGGTGGACGCGCCGTTCGACGCGGAGCGCAAGCTGCGCGAACTCTCATTCCTGCACGAATTCGCCAAGCTGCTGACCACCGCCCGCAACTGGGACGAGCTGATGCGGACGATCGTCGACCGCACCACCGTAGCCCTCAAGGTCGAGGTCTGCTCCGTCTACCTGATGGAGCGCGATGGTGCCGGCCTGCGGCTGGCCGCCACCAATGGCCTTGACCTCGACCAGGTCGGCTCGGTCACGCTGGCCCCAGGCGAGGGGCTGACCGGTCGGGCGGCACTCACAGGTCAGCCGGTGGCGTCGCCAGACGTTCGAGTGGACCCGCGCTTCAAATGGGTTCCGGGCTTCGACCAGTCGCAGTTCGTGTCCATGCTCTCCGTTCCACTTCCTTGGAACGATTCGATAGCCGGCGTCATCAACGTCCAAGCGATCGAGTCGCGCACGTTCTCGCCAGAAGAGGTCGAGTTCCTGGTCACGATCGGTGCGCTCCTCGGTGGCGCCGTCGAGAAAGGACGCCTGCAGGCCGAGGCCCAAGAGCAGCTCGAGACGCTCACGGCGCTCGACGGTGCCCGGGCCGAACTGCTGGCCGTCGTCACGCACGAGCTGCGCACTCCGCTGGCGGTGGTGCGGGCATACCTGGACCTGCTGGCCGACGCGGCTATAGACGCGACGGGTGGCGCGTCTGAGGCCGGCGCCGACCGCACTGACGACACGCCACTGCCCGCAATCCACCCCGAACAGGTCGATGAGTGGCGGATTCAGGCGATCGCCCAGGTCACCCGCCTGGACCGCCTCGTCGACTCGATCCTGGCGAGCGTCCGCGGCGAGGGTCTGGCGGCCGGGCTGGCCCGAGTTCCGTTCGACCTTGCCCGGGCCGTCAACGACACGATCGGCGAGATGTCTCCCCTGCTCCGAGGCCACCCGCTCCGCCGCACCGGTACTTGGGAAGAGCTCATGGGGATCGGGGATGAGGGCCGGTTCCGGCAGGTAATGGAACACCTCCTCGAGAATGAGGTGAAGTACGCGCCGGAAGGCGGCTCGGTCAGCATCGGAGCGTGGCGGGCCGATGGCGAGATCCAGGTCTACGTCACGGATGACGGACCCGGTATCCCCGAGGCCGAATGGGAGTCCGTCTTTGATGCCTATGTTCGGACCGCGAACCGTCCGCGCGGCTCCGGAATCGGCCTTTACGCGGCGCGCAGACTCATGGCCGCAATGGGCGGACGTGTCTGGTTGGAATCAAATGGCTACGGAGGAAGCCGATTCATGGTGGCCGTGCCCGAGATGCGCCAAACTGGTAACGAACCCGGCGGTCCGGAGGCAGGCGTGATGTCAGAGACGGGTCCGGAAGGGTAGACAGAGCGGGAGGCGCCAGTTGAACGCGAGCGGTCAAAGCGAGACGAGCCTGCTCGTTCTTGTCGTGGATGACGAGCCGGCTATGGTGGGTGCTGTTTCGGCTCTGCTCGGGCGCGCCGGCCACCGAGTCGTAACCGCGTATGACGGCAACACAGCCTTGCGCCGCTTCAGCGAGGAGCGCCCAGACCTAGTCCTCCTCGACCTGGCCATGCCCGGTCTCGACGGCGTCGAGGTCTGCCGGGCGATCCGCCGGATATCGCAGACGCCCATCATTGTCTTGACCGGCGAGGCCGACGAGCGAGCGAAGGTCGAGGCTCTGGACACTGGAGCGGATGACTATGTCGTCAAGCCGTTCGGCAAGCAGGAACTCCTGGCCCGGATCCGGGCGGTCATGCGACGGCGCGGCAACGACGAGCCCCGTGGCGTTGGGGAGTTGCGCTGGGGCACTATCGTCTTGGACCGGGGCCGCCACACCGCGGCCGTAGCCGGTCAGGAGATCGTCCTGACCCGGACCGAATACAGCCTCCTGGCCTCTCTGGTCGCGTCAGCCGGACACGTGGTCTCGCACGCGTCGCTGCTCGCGGCGGGCTGGCCAAATGAACCCAACCCGGACCCGCAGTGGCTCAAGCCGCATCTGGCTCGCCTGCGCTCCAAGCTCGGTGAGGCCGGCGCGCCCGCGCCATCGTCAGTCCGCGGCGTCGGCTACCGCCTTGAGGCGGCCGAGTAGCGGGATCGCGCTCCTTCCCCAAGCCGCGCTCCGTCGCCACGGCCGCGCTCCGTCGCCACGGCCGCCGGACCACCGCCCAAGAGACAAGAACCCGCGCTGCCTGCCGAAAGGCGCGCGGGTCGATGTCGGGTATGGAATTGGTTCTATGCGATGCGGTCGAACCTCAACCGACCAGAATCCGGGAGATGAGCGCGAGTTGCCAGCTGGCCCCTACTTGGCGACCTTGGCTCTAGAAGGGGCAATCAACCAGGCCACGACCAGGGTTCCAAAGCTGACGAATGCGACTGCGATCATTTCTCGGCTCCTTCGGCTGCCGCTCGGGACTTGGGTCCCTCGATGTCTGAAGTCTATGTGGAGAGTCGGCTCCAATCAGTGGCACTGTGGTGGTACATCGGTGGCGCTGTGGTGGCGCGACGGTTGCGGTTGCGTACGATGCTGGATCACAAGCTCGCGTATTGGAGGACAACCCGGGCGCGGCTGGGCGCCCGGGTTGCGGGATGAACTCAGGCGGACCGCAGAGGTGCGGCCAGATCAAGTCCCCACGACTTCGCCGTGCTGCGAGAAGTCCAGACCGGCTTCCTCCTCCGATTCCTCGACCCGGAGGCCGACACAGAAGTCCACGACCTTGAGGATGATCAGCGTGGCTACGGCGCTGTAGATCCAGGTTGCGGCAAT
>CABDYO010000071.1_pt1 | contig 23280 bp, 23 predicted proteins | sample 3131971 | NCBI WGS metagenome assembly CABDYO01 (sample SAMEA5534338, study PRJEB31848) | metagenome | biome: tundra; feature: field; material: soil | place: USA | collected 2013-05 | depth 0.45 m | reverse complement strand
CCTGCCCCGCTCGCGGAACAGGTAGCCTACGAGATGATGCGCGTACTCGTATTGAACCCAGGGTCCAGCTCGCTCAAGTCGAGCGTGGTGGAGACGGCCACGATTCCCGCGGCGGGAACCGATGGCTGCGTCCCGGCCCCATCGGACGAGTTGCTTGCCCCACTTGCAAAGATGGACGTGGACTGGGGGGCCGACGCAACCGCGAGCGGCGATCCTGCCGACGATATCCGCGCCCTTGTCGCGAAGTACGAGGCTGCGGGCATTTCACTCCACTCTCTGGCGGCGGTGGGATACCGCGTCGTTCATGGCGGAGCCACCTTCCGCCGCCCCGTGCGAGTTACCCCGGAGGTGATTGCGCAGGTGACCGTTCTGCGGGATCTGGCGCCACTCCATAACGGTGTGGCTGCGGCGGCGATGATCGCGGGCCTGGAGGCCATCCCGCAACTCTCCCATGTTGCGGTCTTCGACACCGCCTTCCACGCGACGTTGCCGGAAGAGGCGTACCGCTACGCAGTCCCGGATCAGTGGTATCGGGAGTGGGGCGTTCGACGCTACGGGTTCCACGGCATGTCCGTCGAGTGGTCCGCTGAGCGTGCCGCGGCGCTACTCGGCCGGCCCGTCCACGAACTGGGGACGGTCGTGGCTCACCTGGGCAGCGGCTGCTCAGTGACCGCGATCGACGGCGGCCGTTCCGTGTCCACCTCGATGGGCCTGACGCCGCTCGAGGGCCTGATGATGGGCACGAGGGCGGGCTCGATCGACCCGGGGATCCTGTTCTACCTGCTCCGCAATGGGCGCCTGGACGCCGACGAATTGGCCGACCAGATCGATCACGAGTCGGGGCTGCTCGGCGTTTCCGGCCGAACATCCGACGTGCGTGAGCTACTTCGAGCGGAGGCCGACGGCGACGGTCCGGCCACGCTCGCACTGACCATGTTCGTGCGGCGCGCGGCTGAATGCATCGCCGCCGCCGCCACTGCCCTCAAGGCAGTCGACGCGATCGTCTTCACGGGCGGGATCGGCGAGAACGCCGCTGGGCTGCGGGCCCGGATCGTACGGCGGCTCTCGGCTCTCGGCGTGGCGCCAATTCCGGAGGAAGCTGTCGCAGAGGACGCCGTTCTGTCGGCCACCGGCGGCTTGCGGGGCGGCTCGCCCGGCAACTCGCCCGCGATCCTGAGGATCGAAGCCCGCGAGGACCTCATCGTCGCCCGCGAAGCGGCCGGCTTGACTGCCGCCCGCGCCTAAGAACCCGTGGATGGAAACGCGACAGTCGTAGGCGTAGGGGTGGCCCTTGCGTGGTTCGTCGGCCAGGCGCAGGATCGGCGTGCTTACGCGCGGCACTGGGGGAAGCAAGATGAGGCGGATGCGAGGCAGGCTGGTGCGGGGCCTCGTGCTCTGGACCCTACTCATGCTTGTGGTCGCCGTCCTGATGGCGGTGCAGGCCGTGGTGAGCCTCTACGGCGCGCAGCAGGCGTGCTTCTTCAACTACCCATCGGTGCCGTGCCCGAGCGGCGACGACCCTGCCCTCGCCCGGCTCACATTCGCGTTCTTCGGCGTCCCGCTGGTGTGGCTCGTCGGAATCGGCCTCGCCGTCCTGGGACGTGCCTTGTCGCGTCGCCGGAGCGCACGGCCCCGATAGGAAACGAGGTCTCTCGTATTCCGACTGAACCAGCCCCTGTTACCCGTCTCGCCGGCGTTTGAGACAGTCGATCGCGCGGCGCACGGTGGGTGTTGATGGATCTGTTCAGGTCGGCTCGACTCCCTACAGTTCCCCGGCGAGCTGGGCGAAGGCCCGCTGGAGCGCGACACGCGCGGCCGGGGCCGGGAAGGGTGAGAGCGGCAGCGCATCGTTGGCCGAGCCGCCGTCGAAGTGGACCCGACGCGCCAGCTGAGCGAGGGCCGAAAGGTCAGCCAGTTGCGCCTCTACGAAAGAACGGTCGACGATCTCGCCGTGACCGGGGACGATCGGTCCCTCGGCCAGATCCAACATCCGGCCCAGAGTCCCGGGCCAGTCCAGCGGATACGAGTCCTCGAAGGACGGTGGGCCGCCCTGCTCAACCAGATCCCCGGTCAGGATGACGCCGACGTCCGGCACCACGACCACCGCGTCGTTGTCTGTGTGGCCCCGGCCGAAGTGGGTGAGGTGGACCCGCCGGCGGCCGAGATCAAGAGAGACGCTATCTCGGAACGTCTTGTTCGGCGGCGTGATCCGAGTGTCTGTGTACTCCTGGGCTAGCTCCGGCATGGCCGCGACAAGCTCCAACTTGGTCGCCAGGCCGTCGGCGCGGAGCCTCGCGGCGCACTGCTCGTACCCCCATATCTCGGCCGGGAGAAAGGCGAAGTTGCCAAAGGCGTGGTCGTAGTGGTGGTGGGTGTTGGCCGCCACCAACGGCAAGTGAGTTATCCCGCGGATCTCGCCCAACATTTCGCGGCCCTGACGCTCCGAGCCGCGCGTATCGACGACGAGCGCGGACTCAGCGCCGACCACGAGGCCAACATTGACGTTGAAGTCGGCGTAGCGGCGCACGAAGACCCCGTCGGCAATCTCGCGCCACATCTGGGCGGCGCCGGCCAAGCCGGCTGCGCCGGGGGCACCTTGAACGCTCATCGGCTAGGTCGAGCTTGTCGCGTCCTGGCTTCCGACGGCTTCCTCGGCCAGAGCGTGAGCGACGGTGTCGAGAGAGAGCAGGGCGCACTTCAGCCGGGCCGGGCTGATCTCTACGCCTATGAGATCGAGCACGTCGTCCGGCGTTATCTTTTCGACCTCCTCGACCGTTTTGCCCTTGATCTCGTCGGTGAGGAGGGAGGCGCTGGCCTGGCTGATCGCGCAGCCGCGGCCGGTGAAGGCGACGTCGCGCACGACTCCGTCGGCGACGTCGAGCATCATCGTTATGCGGTCACCGCAGAGCGGGTTCGAACCTTCGTAGCTGGCCGTCGGTGCCTCGAGGATGCCGAAGTTGTGCGGCCGCCGGTAGTGTTCCAGGATGTAGTCGCGGTACAAGTCGTCCATCGCTGTCGAGGATAGCTCAGCGCTCGAAGATGCGAACGACTTCCCGCAGACCCGCCGCCAGGGCGTCGATTTCCTCGGGGATCGTGTAGACGTTGAAGCTCGCCCGGGCCGTGGCCGCCAGATCGAAGCGCTCGTGGAGTGGCATCGTGCAGTGGTGGCCGGCGCGGACGCAGATCCCCGAACGGTCCAGTATCTGAGCCACGTCGTGGGCATGGATGCCCGGCAGGTTGAAGGACACGACGCCGCCGCGCAACTCCGCGGCCGGGCCGTACATCTCGATACTGGGGATCTCGCGCCGCAGCGTTGCCATTGCGTAGGCCGTCAGATCCTGCTCGTGGACCTGGAGGTTGTCCATGCCAAGGGCCATCAGGTATTCGGCGGCCGCCCCCAGACCGATCTGGGCCGAGATGTCGGGCGTGCCGGCCTCGAACTTCCAGGGGATCTCGTTCCACTCGGAGCGGCGGAGGTGGACTTCGCGAATCATGTCGCCGCCGGCCATGAACGGCGGCATCGCCTCGAGCAACTCGCGGCGGGCCCACAGCGCGCCCGAACCGGTCGGGCCGAGCATCTTGTGGCCGGAGAAGACGTAGAAGTCGGCGCCGATAGCCTGGACGTCCACGGGCAGGTGCGGCACTGCCTGAGCACCGTCGATCAGCACCAGCGCGCCGGCCTGATGGGCCATTTCTGTCAGCTCGCGGACGGGGTTGATCGTGCCGAGCATGTTGGAGACGTGGGTGAACGCCACCAGCTTGGGCCCCAGATGGAGCAGGGCCTCGTAGACCTCGAGGCGAAGGATGCCGTCGTCCGTGATCGGCACGAACTCCAGGTCGCCGTCCTTCTCCTGCACGAGCAGCTGCCAGGGCACGAGGTTGGCGTGGTGCTCCATCTCAGTCAGGACGATGGAGTCTCCCCGGCCGATGTTGCGGCGGCCCCACGAGTTGGCGACGAGGTTGATCGCCTCCGTGGCGTTGCGGACGAAGACGATCTCGCTGGCCTCAGGGGCATTGATGAGCCGGGACACGGACGCGCGGGCACCCTCATAGGCGCCGGTGGCCCGCTCGGCGATCTCGTAGATGCCGCGGTGGATATTCGACGAGTACTCGCTGTTGTAAGCGTTGACGGCGTCGATGACGGCCTGCGGCTTGAGGCTGGTCGCGGCGCTGTCGAGATAGACGAGTGGCTTGCCGAACCGATTGGTCGTGGCGAGGATCGGGAAGTCGGCCCGCAGGCGCTGGGTGTCGAGGCGGGCTGGGGCGGCGGAGTCGGTCATCGTGGCCCGCCCTAGCGGGCAGCCCCCGTCGCCGCCTCGGCCAGTTCGGGCGCCTCGCCCGCAGGAGCCTCGCCCGCAGGAGCCTCGCCCGCAGGAGCCTCGCCCGCAGGAGCCTCGCCCGCAGGAGCCTCGCCCGCGGGGTCGGTCGCTTCGTCGCCGATCTCTCCTTCCAAACCGTTCTCGGCGAGGATCGGCGCGTAGCCCTCCTCCTCGAGACGCAGGGCCAGCTCCTTACCGCCGCTCGTGACGATGCGACCTGCGGCGAGGACGTGGACGGCGTCCGGGGTGATGTAGTTGAGCAGGCGCTGGTAGTGGGTGATCACCAGAACGCCCATATTCGGGCTGAGCATGGCGTTCACGCCTTCAGCCACGATGCGCAGGGCGTCGATGTCAAGGCCGGAGTCGGTCTCGTCGAGGATCGCCATCTCGGGCTCCAGAACGGCCATCTGGAGCATCTCGAGACGCTTCTTCTCACCGCCGGAGAAGCCCTCATTCACATATCGCGCGGCGATCGATTCGTCCATCTTGAGGAGGGCCATCTTGGCCTTGACCAGCTTGCGGAACTCGCCCATCGGGATCCCGCCCTTGAAGGCGTCCGTGGGGTCGATGCTCGGATCTGGGTTCAGCCCCGCGCGCCGGGCGTTGATCGCCGACCGGAGGAAGCTCGCCACGGACAAGCCTGGGATCGCCATCGGATACTGGAAGGCGAGGAACAGGCCGAGCCGGGCTCGCTTGTCGGCCGAAAGTGCCAGCAGATTGTGGCCCTGCCACAGGACCTGGCCCGACTTGACGATGTAGGACGGGTGGCCCATGAGGGCGTACGCCAGCGTCGTCTTGCCCGAGCCGTTGGGTCCCATGATGGCGTGGACTTCGCCCTTGCGGACGGTCAGGTCGATCCCCTTGAGGATCTCGTGATCGGGCTTCGCGGCGGGCGCCACATGCAGGTCGCGGATGACGAGGTCTTGGTCGCTCACGATGACTCGGATGCTCCTTGGCGGTGACGCCGCTCAGTCGGCGAGGGCGAGGGGGCTGGTGCCGGCGGGCGTGGCCGGGTTCAGGTGCAGTGCCGGTGACGGCGCCACGTTGCCGCTGAGGCGGGCGGCAGGCGGCACGAGGTCAGCCAGGGTAATCGAGTCCAGCGCCCCGGCGATCGCATCCCGGACGCGGACCCACATGAAGTTTATGGTGCAATGGCCGCTGCGCGAGCAAACGACGTGGCTGGCGTCGTCTGTGGCGCAGATCATAGGCGCGATTGGCCCTTCCAGGGCCCGCAGAACCTCAGCCATGACGATCTGCTCCGGCGGTCGAGTCAACTCATACCCGCCATGTGCGCCGCGTGTGCTCTGCACCAGCTCCGCATCGCGCAGGCTGATGACGAGCTGCTCGAGATAGGCTCTCGGCAGATCCTCCTCCTCCGCGATGTCGGTCAGACTGGCGGGGCCGGTCCCAAAGCGGCGGGCCAGCTGGGCCATGAAGCGCACGCCGTACTCGCCCTTCGTGGAGAAGGAGACTGCGCCGGTGCTGTGGTACGTCCTGGTCGCCAGCTTGGTGCTCCGTTTCAGCGGTATCGTCCGCCAGTCTGTGTTGGCCGGATGGGGGCGAGTTGACCCGCCCTTGACCGGCCCGGTGTGGCGCTCGGGGGATGCCTGGGCCTTCTTTCGAAGGTGGCTGGCGAGCGCCGCAACCTGCGACGGCCGATCAGATCGGGCTGGGGCCGGCATTCCGGCCACACCCAATTCCGACCAAAACAATCGGATTTGAGTATATGCCGACGACAGGACGTGTCAACGTGGAGCGCTCGGCAGCCCGGCTGGATCGTCGCGGCCGAGATCTCCTTCGCCATCTACGGCGAGCGTGGCATCGTCGATCTTCTAGCCTGGCACGAGTCCACGAGCTCGCTTGTGGTGATCGAGCTCAAGACCGCCATCGTCGACGTTGACGAACTCATCGGCACGCTCGACCGGAAGCGACGACTTGCGGCTCAAATCGCGGCGAGTCGCGGTTGGGCGGCCCGATCCGTGAGCGCGTGGTTGATCGTCGGCGACTCGAGCACCAACCGTCGCAGGGTCGCCGACCATCGCACCTTGCTGACGTCGGCCTTGCCGCGGGATGGGCGATCCCTGGCGCCGCTCTTCCTTCATCCGGAGCGGGGACCTGGGTCCGGCATCGCCTTCTGGTCGAACTTGCCCGGAGTGAAAGTTGGCCATCCCATCGCGGCCCTGGAACGGGTGGTGAAGCGGCGTCCGGCCGCCAGGGAGCCGGAGCCACGCTCAGGCTCTGGCTCGATGAGCGGTCAATGACCGGCCCGGGGCCGCTCGGAGCGGTCGCGCTTGACGACTTGCCATCCTGTCTGCTCTAACTCTCACCGTGGGCAAGTTGGACCAGATGCCCCGGGTCACGGCCCGCGATGGTCGAGGTTTTGGGCAAGTTGGACTAGATGCCCCGGGTCACGGCCCGCGATGGTCGAGGTTTTGGGCAAGTTGGACCAGATGCCCCCGGGTCACGGCCTTGGGTAGGGACTCGACGCAGCCGAAGGACGGGTGGTCCCACTCACCCGCCACTACGACTGAGCCCCCGGCCCTCGGACGCGGTCTAACGCATGGTGAGAGAAGCCGGCACGTAAGGAGTTCGTCGCGCACAGAGCGCGGCAGACTCTGCCCGTACGCTCGTGGCCCAGGCATTACCATGGATGGGCAAAACCAGGCCATGTGCGGAGAAGAACCGTGTCGTACGACGTCATCGGCAAGATAGGGCGCGTCACCGCGGACATCATCCCGGGACACCTCGGCGAGGTGCTGATCGAGGTCCGTCAGGGGACGGAGCGGTTCAACGCGTCCGCCGCAGATCCGGACGCGACGATCAAGAAGCACACCCAGGTTCTGGTGGTCGGCAGCCTGGGTGGTCGAACGGTTGAGGTGGCGCCGACCGATACAGTGAGGCTTCCGCGATGAGTTCCGGTGACACGTTTCTCGTAGCAGTGGGCGTGGGCGTCCTCGTCCTAATCATCTTGTTCGTCATCCTGTTCAAGTCCACCTGGCGAATCGCCGAGCCGGACGAAGCCCTGGTCATCTCCGGCATTTCGCGAGGGCATTCGGCCGGTGGAGTCGCGGGCGAGAGCATGCGCTTCAAGATCGTGACGGGTGGCGGGGCGATGGTCCTGCCGGGCCTGTCCAAGGTCCGCGCTCTGTCGCTCATGGCCCACGAGAGCGAGGTCACCGTTCCGTGCGTCAGCCAGCAGAAGATCCGCCTGGATCTGCGCGGCGTCATCGTCTACAAGGTCGGTGACGACTACCGTTCGATCGCCAACGCCGCCCGCCGCTTCCTCGATCGCCCGGCGGCCGAGCTCGAGTCGAAGGTCCAGAACGTCTTCGTCGGTCACCTGCGGGCCATCGCCGGCTCGATGACCGTCGAGGAGATGATCAGCGACCAGGACAAGTTCGCCCAGCAGGTTCGCGAACGCTGCACGGTCGAGATGGAGTCCTTCGGACTTGTCATCGATAGCTTCCAGATCCAGTCGATCACCAGCCCATCGAACTACATCGAGAACCTGGCCGTCCCGCACCAGGCTGCGGTCGAGCAGGATGCCCGCATCGCCCGCGCTGTTGCCGACCAGACCGCGGTCGCCAAGGAGCAGACCGCTCAGGGTCAGATCGCGGAGTCGATCCGGGGCACCGAGATCAAGAAGGCCGGTTTCCAGGCCGAAATCGACCGCGCCCAGAAGCAAGCCGGGCAGCAGGGTCCTCTCGCCGAGGCCCAGTCTCGCCAGGCCGTTGTTGAGCAGGAAACTCGCGTGGCCGAGCTGCAGGCCCAGCAGAAGGAACAGCAGCTCCAGGTAGACGTCCGCAAGCCGGCCGACGCCGAGGCCTACCGCCAGACCGTTCTCGCCGCAGCCGGCCGCGACGTCCGCATTCGCCAGGCTGAAGCCGCCGCGCAGGAAGTTCGCCTCGAGGCCGAGGCTCAGGCTGGTGCCGTCAAAGTCCGGGCCGAGGCCCAGGCCAACGCCACTCGCATCAACGGACTGGCCGACGCGGACGCCATCAGGGCCCGTGGTCTGGCCGAGGCCGACGCGATAAAGGCCAAGGCCACGGCGGAGGCCTCCGGTATCGAGAGCCGTGCCGCGGCCCTGAGCCAGAACCAGGAAGCGGTCATTGCCCAACAGATCGCGCAATCCATGCCGGAGATCGTTCGGGCGGCTGCGGAGCCGTTCGCGCACATTGGCCAGTTCACGGTCCTCAACGGCGCTCAGGGCGTAACGAGCGCTCTTGGCGACGTGATCCAGCAGGCCGGCGCCCTGGTGGGCATCGCCCGAAGAACCATTGCGCCGATGATCGCCCCGCTCAACGGTCACGACGGCGACGGCGACGACGCTGCGAGCAAGCCGCGAGCCAGGGCCACAGTCTCCGCGTCGGCCAAGCCAGCCCCAACGGCCCCAGCCGCCAAGGCTCCGGCATCCGCGGCCCCGACGCTCAAGTCGGGGTCGGTGGAGTAGCCGGATCTGTGGTTCTGTGAGCCAATCCAGCAAGTCTTCGAACCCGGCGGAGCCGCAGGAGGTCCCGCCGGGCTTCGTTTCTGAAGCGGTCGATCCGCTCGTAATCGAGGGGATCGAGCTACTCGCGGTCGAGCAAGTGGATGCCCTCGTTTTGGTGGAGCCTGGGAGTGCCGAGCTGACCCGGGCTGTGGCCGGCATAGACCGCCTGGGCGAGCGAGACTTCGTGGCCACTGCCGCCATGAGCGGACGCCTGCTTGATCGGCGTTTCCGTTCTATAGACGGCTTTCTGGGAGCCAAGGCGCCCATGGCCCGCCAACTCGCCGACCTCCGCAAGGTGGCGGCGGCCATCGACCCCACCAAGCTCAAGCTCGGAAGCAAGCGCTCGCCCGAAGACGAGATGCGAGAGTTCGATCGCTACTTCGAGCGCTTTGCGCGGGCCCAGCCTCGTCTGCAGGAGATCCTCGACCAGCTGAACGAGGGCCGGTTCGCACTGGAGCAGGACAACGCTGCGATCGTCCAGGAGGAGGGCTCGCTGGGCACGGAGATCGAGACGCTGCGTCAGTACGCTCACTTGGCCGAGCGCATCGACCAGCTTCTGACTGCTCGCATAGAGGCCATGGCGGAGCCCGAGCCGGCGCGCGCCCATGCCCTCAGGGTGGACGTTCTCGCGGTCGTCCGGCGGCGACGCCAGGAGATCCTGACGCATCTCGCGATAACGACTCAGGGGTTCGCGGCGCTGCGCATCGTGGAGGAGAACAACGCCGAGGTGATTCGGGCCGTCGCCTCGGCCATCAGCACAACCACGGCCGCCATGCGAACCGCGGTCATGACGGCCCAGGCCGCCGCCAGCCAGCGGATGACGCTGGGGCATCTGCAGGCTGCCCGACTGGCCGCCAGAACCATGGCCGACCAAGCCGCCGCGCTGGAGGCCGGCGTAACCGGCCCCGCCCGAGGAGCGGCTGTTCTAGAGGAGGCTTGGGGCGAGGTCTATGCCGCTCTCGATCGCGTAGATGCGCAGAAGGCCCAGGTCGTCCGAACGATCGCCCAGGCCGATCGCGAGCTGACTCGACCCAAGCCGGGCGCCCGCTAGCGTCGATCGGGCGCCGCACCATCCGCTGACCGGGTTGGCCAATCGAACGATGTTTTAGGAGTGCCTAGAGCAGGCCTTCCGGGGCAGCGAAGGGGGGATGAGATGGCCGTGGCTGTGGCCGTTTCCGATCGCGTGCTGAGCGCCCTACGGTCACGTCCTGACCCAAATAAGTACTGTCCCATTTCCTCCAGTTACTAGACAAAAACGCGCACATACGTGGTAACCTCCGCCGGACGGGCCAATAGGCCCCGGAAACAGCGGCTGCCACGATCGCTTCCTCTCAACGGTTCTCGGCGAGACAGACGTGTCGCTGAGGCCGCACGAGCAAGGAGCGTTCTTTTTGTACGCATCGGACAAGACTCTGGCCTGCCAGGACTGCAACCAGGAGTTTGTCTTCAGCTCTAGTGAGCAGCAGTTTTACGCAGACCGACAGTTCAGCGAGCCCCGCCGTTGTCCTTCCTGCCGAGCCGCCCGTAAGGCGCAGCGCGGCGACTTCGGTGGCGGTGCTTCGCACAGCGGTGGTGGCGCCGGCGCCGGCCGCGGCTACTCCTCCGGTCCCCGCGAGATGTTCTCTGCAACATGCTCGAGCTGTGGCCGCGAGGCCCAGGTTCCGTTCCGTCCCAGCGGCACGAAGCCCGTCTACTGCAGCGACTGCTTCACCACTCGGCGGGCATAACGTCCGGCCGAGAGGCCAAGGCTAGAAACATGAGAAGCCCGGCGATTTCGCCGGGTTTCTTGCTGTATTCGGGGGCTCAGGAGGCCCGGAGTTCGGAAGACTCGGGGCTCAGGAGGCCCGGAGGACTCACAGCCCAGACCGACCCGGGATCAGGCGATGATCACCTTGGCCAGGGTCGAGCACGCCGCGACCGGGTCGGCCCACTCCGCGTTGGCGATGACCACGATCGTGACGTGGCTGGCCGGCAGATACCACATGGCCGACCAGAAGCCATCGAGATGGCCGCGGTGGCCCCAGGCGGTTTGCCCGGCCAGTGAAGTCTCCTCCATGCCCAGGCCATAGAGCCAGTGCACCGGCGTGTACGGCGCCTTGAACCCTTGCGTCTGGGAGATATCCGCCATGGCGGCGAGCGTCGCCTGATCCAGGACGTTCCCGTTGTACAGGGCATCCCCCCAGCGGGCGAGGTCGGTGGCCGTGGAGACGTAGGCTCCCGCCGGGCCGGCGGCGGTCGCTTCCGCCGTGAACGGCAGCATCGTGCCGGCGCTTTGGTCTACAGGCGCGGAGGCAGGAGTCCAGTAGCCGTGAGCTTTGGCGCCGGGCGCCTCTTCCTCGGTCTGGAGGAATGTGTGGGTCAGGCCGAGCGGTTCGAGAAACTCTGACCGAATAAGCGCGGCGATCGGCTGCCCGGTCGCCTGCTCGATGGCGGCCCCCAGGAGCACGTAGTCCGTGTTCGAATAGCGATAGCCCTTGCCGGGCGCGAACGCGTACCTGGCGCTGCCGACCTTTGCCAGGACTTCCTCGGTGGTCCAGGCCCGGGTGCGGTTGGCAAGGATCGCGTCCGAGAAGGCCTTGATGTCGAAAATGTCCTGAACGCCGCTGGTGTGGTTCAGAAGCTGTCTCAGCGTGATGCTGGCCGCGTCGTGAAAGGTGGGCACGTACTTGGCCAGCGGATCGTCGAGCGAGATCGTGCCTCGGGCGGCCAGGCGACCGGCGAGGGCGGCGACGAACGTCTTGCTGATGCTGCCGACGGAGAAGAGCGTGTCTGCGGCTACGGGCGCCTGGGGCGCCAGGATGGCGGAACCCGCCTGCCCGGCCCAGAGCAAGCCGTCTGGGAAGACGACCGCGGCCGAGACGCCCGGGTAGCCGCCGCTTGTGCGGATCGTGGCGAGGGCTTTCTGCAGGGCTGCGGCCGTCGAGCCATCCAGCTGTGCGGCGGGCAAGGAAGGTGCCACGAACTGTGATGTGGGCACGGGCTCGATACTGGCGAGCGGCGCGGCCGAGCTCGGTGAGGCCGTGGCCGTGGCCGAGGCGATGGGCGAGGTCCCGGACGTGGCCGCCAGCGACCTGCCCGGCGATGCAGTGGGTGCCGTCGTGCCGCACGCGGCGACGATCACGGCAAGTACCAGTCCTGCTGCCGCCCTGGCCGGCGCCAACGTCTTCGTCCGGAGTGGTCGAATGCGAGTCACGCGGTCAATGGTATCGGAGAAAGTAGCGGCCCCGGCTCTTTCGAGGCGGGGTCGCTTGCCGTTGTGGTTTCGTCCGAGCCGTTCGGACCCGGCCATCCTCCTGATCTGCTAGCGGCGTCCGCCACCGCCGAAGATGCGGAGAAGCATCAGGAAGATGTTGATGAACTCGATGTAGAGCAACATCGCGCCGAAGACGGAGGCCTTCTCCCGCGAGCCGGTCATTGCCGCGAACTCGCCGTTGGTGATGCGCTGGGTCGTCCAGGCTGCCAGAGCGGTGAAAATCAGCACTCCCGCCGCCGAGAGGACAAGGTCCATCGTCGAACTCTTGAGCAGCAAGCCGTTGACGATGAAGGCGAAGAAAAGGCCCCACGCTGCCATGAAGAGAAGGCTGCCGATGCTGGCCAACGAGCGCTTGGTGACAACGCCGTAGATGGCGGCGCCGCCGAAGGCCGCCGCGGCAGCCACGAAGGCCTGAACCACAGCCGTCGGGTTCTGGCTGTATCCGGCGTAGTACCAAACCCAGACGCCGATGGTGACGCCCATCAGAGCCGCGTAGACGAAGAAGAGGCCAAGGGCGAGAGTGGCGGGGAGGCGCCGGATGCCTAGCTGGACCCCCAGACCCAGGCCGATCTGGGCGATGAAAAGCGGCATCCTCATGCCCATGGCACTGGCCACCAGGTTCTTGTCGCTCTGGACAAACCAGGCCACGCCGGCGCTCAGCATGAGAGCCAGGAACATCCACGTGAAGGCATCGGTCAGGAATCTCGTCGACAGCTGAGCCACGGGCCGGACGCCGAGTTGCTCGGGCGAGGCATAGCCGCCGGGTGGGTATTGGTAGTTGTTGCTCACGGTCTCCTCCGAGCGATGTTCGAGGTCGGGTGATTGTTCAGCCCCTCCGCGGCTCAGATCCTACGCTTCACGGCGCCGTCGTGGCGCGCCCGGTGCCTGGCTCGCGCCTGCCGGCACGTGAAGGAGTGGCGGCTCGAGACTCGCCCCGCTCGGCGGCTCGGGCCAGGACCCACAGCAGATCCGCGAGGCGGTTCAGGTATGGCAGCAGCTGGTCCCCCGGCCGCGGCTCGGCTCGTCGCAGGCCTACCGCACGTCGCTCGGCACGTCGCACGATGGTCCGGGCCAGCTCCAGGGCCGCGGAGAGCCGAGTCTCGCCCGGCACCACGAACTCCAATGGCATCTCAATGGCCGCCTCCGCCTCGGCCAGAAGTTCGTCCAAGGCGTCGACCATGGCAACCGAGACGCGCGTCTGGCCAGTCTTTTGCCGGCCCTCCGCTCCTGGGGCGGTCGCCAGTTCGGCTCCGGCGACGAATAGATCGCGCTGAAGGCGCAGGATCAGATCCGGCAGGTGGGCGATCGTTGGCGGGAGCGTCCCCGACTGGGCCATCCATCCCGCCTCGGCTCGGGCCAGTCCAAGAGCCGCGACCGCCTCATCGATGGCGCCAAAGGCCTCGGTCTGGGGATCGTCCTTGAAGACTCGCTCGCCGCCGAATAGCAGGCCGGTGGTGCCGTCGTCGCCGCGCTTTGTGGCCACGACCGACTTCCGCTCGGGCTCCTGGTCCATGGCTTCCCCTCGTTCAATACTAGCGCGTCACCACATCAAGCCGGCGTCGCGCGGATCCCAGCGCTCGGCCAGCAAGGTCACCTTGACGGAATGCTCCAGTACCGCCTCGGCCGCATCTTTGATCTGCTGAACCATCGAGCCGGCATACGGGCAGAACGGCGTCGTCAGGACCATTTTGATCTCCGACGTCTCTGTGCCGATGATTATCTGCCTGATGAGGGCAAGCTCCACTACGTCCATCCCCAGCTCGGGGTCAACGACGCTCCGGAGTGCATCGAGCACGGCCAGCTCGGTCGCCCGGCGCCCGGGGTCGAAGGTGGCGACGGCTGCGGACGTCTCGGTCGAAGCGGCGGAATCGGTGGGGTTGGTGGCGGTGGTGGCGGTGGCCTCAGCGGCCTGCAAGGTATCGCTCATAGCGGCGATATCCTACCATTCTCGTCGGAATAGTCGAATCCGCCCTGCCCGTCACGATAGCGAGCAAGACGACCTGCCGCGCGACGAGCCAGCTGGGTCAGCCCCTGGCGGCGGCCTTCGCCGCGACGGCGCCGGGGCCGCGGACGACGATCCCCGGTACGCGCATCTCTTCCGGCAGGACCGCGGCCTCCTCGTCGGTGAGGCCCGGGCCGACCAGCGCGCCGGCGCGGCCGAAGAACTCGCGGTAACTCTCCCGATGATCGGCGGCGTACCGGTAGGCCTGGGCGACCCCCACGACGCGCAGCTCAGGCTGCTCGGTCAACAGCTGGGCCAAACCGTGACCGTCGCGGCGCAACTCGAGCAGCTGGCGCACCGTCAGGCGCGTGCCGTACAAGAACGGCTCACCACGCATGACGAGCGGATCGACCTTCACCCATTTGATCGTCATGGCAGCCTCCAGTCCATTGGTCGTCGCGGCGAGTCGGGGAGCGGCGAGGTCAGACGCCGCGATACATCCACTTCCAGAGCGCGTTCCGCTTGTGGCGGTCGCCGGCGAGCCGGCTGTCGCGCCGGAAGACGGTTGTGGCCGCGTCCAGCGCGCGCCCCGCGCTGGCCAGCTCGTCGGCGTTGAGGTCCGGCTCGATGACTCCGTGGATCCCCGCGCACAAGGCGGCGAGGTCCAGCAGGGTGACGCCCCGGCGGCGGTAGATGGGCGCGCTCCACGCGGCGAATTCCCCGAGCCAGCGCGGGTCGTCGCTAGCCAGGCACATGGCCAGACGCACAGTGAGGACCTCGCTGTCGCGCAGCAAGCGCCGCAGCTCAACCTCGCTGTAGCGCTCTTTGATCGTGGGATCAGTTTCGGTCGCGGCGACGAGGGCACGGCCGGCAATCTTGAGGGAGTCGCGGCGGAGCTTCTCGGCGGCTTCGGTGAAACCCGCGGTCATGCTGACCGGCGCCAGCCCCAGATTGGGGTGTCTATGGGCGGGGCGGGGTTTGGGCTCGGCCAACCCCGTCTGGATGGCGGCCAAGGGGGGCGTCAAGCGGGAAACGCTGCTCTTTGTCACGGCTCAGAGTTTAGCCGGATGCCCTGCTGATAGTTGGAGCCTGCGATGGCGTGGCCCGCTCGGCGTCCTAAGTCCGGCCAACGCCGGCACCCGCCAGCGACACGGCGTCGATCCACCCCTCGCGAGCCTCACGCAGGGCGATGGTGCGCGAACCGGGCTTGCCGTTCCCGACCTCACGGCCGTTGACCGAGACGACGGGAATGATGCCGCCGACGCTGGAGCAGACGGCCAACTCGTCCGCCTCGAAGACGTCTTCCAGAGTGATGTCCCGCTGGGCCATTGCCAGCCCGACGCTGTCGCCGTGCGCCACCAGCCAGGCCCGAGTGGTTCCGGCGAGGATGCCCGTCCCCAGCCGGGGAGTGGCGCAGGTGTTGCCGCGGATGACGAGGATGTTGGAGGTGGTGGCCTCGGTGACCATGCCATCCGTCGTCAAAAAGATCGCGTCACTGGCGCCGGCCCTGTCCGCCTCGAGCCGGGCATACACCAGCTCCGCACGAGAGGTCGTCTTGATGCTCGCGATGGGCGAGTCGGGGTCACGGCGGATGACGCTCGTTATGACGCGCAGGCCGTTCTCGAGGCTGCCGACGGGTGGTGGCTTGAACGGCCAGGCCTGGATGACGACTGACGCGGTGCCGCCGGAGTGGGGCGGGATGCCACGCGTAGGGTCGAAGCCGCGGCTGACGGTGATGCGTATGACGGCGTCGCCGGGCGGTTCGACGCCGTCCCAGCTCTCTGCCGCCAGCAGCCCGGCAATGCCGGCCGCGACGTCGTCGTCGCCGAAGGGCAGCTCGATGGCCAGCGCCCCGAGGCTGCCGTGGAGTCGAGCCAGATGGCCGGCCAACTCGATGGCCACGCCGCGTCGTGCCCGCAGCGCCTCGAAGACGCCGTCACCGAGCTGGAAGCCGCGGTCGTAGACGGACAGGTGGGTCGAGTCGGAGGGCAGCAGATCGCCGTTGATCCAGACGTGGGTAGCGGCCGGTTTCGTCATGGTCTCCGCGGTCCCAGGGCGCGTGCGAGGTGGGACGCCCGGCCGAGGGGGAGGCCGAGCGTCCCATGGAACGGGTCGGTGCGAAGAGGATGTCTGTCGACGGGACCGCCTGCCCCGCTCCGTCCGGCGTCAATAATAGGGCCGACGGGCTGATTTGCGCACGGCAACCGGCAGTGCCCGAAATGGTCCCGAGCGCTGGGACGGTGATCGCCCGGCCGACGATGTGGGGATGCAGCGGCGCCGAGGAGGGCAGCGCCGCCGCGAGCTGATGCCGTTGTCGAGCGGTTCGGCTAAGCTCCCGCCGCCTCACGGGAGCCGCGGGGCCGCCGCCAGTCGTGAGTGGTATCGGTCCTGGTTACGCCGTGGCGGCGGTTGCCTGGACGTCCATCACAGGCGTGGTGGTGTGAAGTCCAGTGTCTCGGATTCGGCCGTCACGCATCTTGATGACGCGGTCGCACGCTTCCCCGACGTCGGAGTCATGGGTCACGAGCACGATAGTCTGCCCCTGCTCGCGGTTGAACTGGCGGAACAGAGCCAGGACTTCGGCACTGCGATCAGAGTCGAGGTTGCCGGTCGGCTCGTCGGCCAGGATGATCTCCGGCTTGTTGACGAGGGCTCGGGCAATCGAGACGCGCTGCTGCTCGCCGCCCGAGAGTTCGGCGGGCTTGTGGTCGGCCCAATCTGTCAGGCCCACGAGACCGAGGGCCTCGATGGCGGCCGCCTTGGCCTGCTTGCCCTTCATACCCGCGTATTCGCAGGCCAGCATCACGTTCTCAATGGCGGTCAGCGTCGGGACCAGGTTGAAGTCTTGGAACACGAAGCCCATACGGCGAGCGCGGATCTTGGTTCGGGCGTTGTCGGAAGCGGCCGCGACGTTCTCGCCACCAAGGTAGAGTTCCGGGGCCGGGCCGTGGTTTGAATCCGGGGTGTGAAGCAGGCCGAGGATGTGCATCAACGTGCTCTTGCCCGATCCGGACGGGCCCATGATCGCCACCATCTCGCCCTTTTCGATCGAGATCTCGACGCCCTTGAGGGCCTTGACGGTGTTGCGGCGGCCCAGCTTGTAGGTCTTGCGGAGGTTGCGGCCTTCGAGGATTGCCATCGTCGTGTCTCCTTGGCGGGCCGCTCGGGGCGAGCCGCGTTGAGTTCGGGGTGGTTGGCGGTTCGGCTGGCTCGCGACTACTCGTAGCGCAGGGCGGTGACCGGATCGAGCCGGGAAGCGTGCCAGGCCGGAACGAAGCCGGCGATGCCGCCCAGGACGGTGGCGAAGACGAGCGCGGTGGCGGCCGTGCCGAGGGTCAGGTCGAAGAGAACGTTGCCCGACTCGCGGCCCAGGTCGTTGAAGAGCATCGTCGTGGCGGCGCCAATCGCGAGACCGATCAGGCCGGAGATCAGGCCGATCGCGGATGCCTCGAAGACGATCTCGCGCCGGATGCGCCAGCGGGAGGCGCCGATCGCTCGCTTGATGCCGATCTCACGGGTGCGTTCCGCGACCGCCATGGCCATGGTGTTGACGGTCGAAAGGCCACCGACCAGCAGGCTCAGCATCGCGACGCCGGTGAGGACGAGGCTGAAGATGGTGCTGATGCTGCCCAGCTTGGCGTCGAAGTCTTTGCCGTCCATTACCGTGTAGTCGCTTCCGAGCGCGGTCTCGAGGCGGGACTTGAGGGTCTCAGCAGACACGCCGGGTTCGGGGTACACGGTGATGCTCGTGACGATGTCCGAGGCGTTCAGCTTGGACTGGATCAGCGGCGGCAGGGTCTTGACGAATAGCTGCTGCGCGGCGTCGAGCGGAACGATCGCCTCCTTGTCGGGAGCCGTGAGCGTGGGCGCCAGGATGCCCACGACGGTGAACTGCTCGCCGCGAAGGGTGACGGTGCCGCCGACCTGAGCGTTGAGCTTGCGGGCCAGGTCGCAGCCGAGGACCGTCAGCTTGCCGGAGTCGGACGCAGTCAACTCGCGCCCCGACGAGACGCTCATCTTGAAGGTCTCGAGCCCCTTGTCGCCGCCCGGCACATAGCCGCCGATCATCTCCGGCGTGCCCATGGTGGCGGTGGTGCTGGAGTCCAGCATCATCTCGATGCCGGGGGTCGTCGCGGCAACGCCATCGACCTTGGCGATCTTGTCGACATCGCTCAAGGAGAGAGGCTGGAAGTTGCCGCTGAACATAGAGCCGATGCTCACAATGTCCTTGTCGGCGTAGTACTTGCTGCCGCCGCCGATCAGAGCGTTCATCTTGTTGGCCATCGAGCCAAAGACGACGAGGGCCATGATGCCGATGGCGATGCCGGTGATGGTCAAGCCCGTGCGGAGCTTGCGGCGTCCGAGGTCGCGAACCAGTCGCATTTGTCGTCTCCCTTGATGGTGGCTTTGGCGTTAGCTCTCTTGTTCGTTCGAGGACGCCGCCGAGAACGCCGCCGAAGACGCCGCCGAGAACGCCGCGCCCGCGTCCGCCTCGTCTTACAGAAACCTACCGTCCGCGCCCCTCCGTGCCGTCGTCCGAGATGGGGAAACCGCGGTCGTTCAGGCGGCTGAACAAGGCGTCATCCCTGAGGATGACGCGGCGCTTCTACTCAGTGCCTGAGGAGTAGGGCCGGGTATCTCGCCAGGCCGGTGTCCGGCCGGCCGGCCGGAATTGCCGTCGAGTGGCCTTAGCGGCCGAGTGGCCCGGCCGGCCGAGTGGCGCCCGTTTCTTTCCTAATGGACACTCAATGGGCATTGAGCAAGGGTCTGGGTCGCTGGCCCTTCGTCACGCTGCCTGTGCGCACCCTCTTGCTTCTGCCCGCGCGCTCCCCAAGCGCCAGATTCGCGAGCGGCGACGCCGGCAGACCGCGCGGATCGCGGCGGGAACGCCAAACGTTTGCTCAATGTGCGTCTGATGGGCATTGGGAAGGATCGGGGTCCCGCCCGCGCCCGCGCCCGCGCCGTCACTCATGCTGGAGTGGGCAGCTCAATCTCAGACGCTCTCCGCGGCGGCTCTTGCGATGGCTCCGGCTATCTCATCCAGTGCGCGGCGGTCGGGCTGGGGACCTGCCCACGCCGTGGCGCCGATCGTGAAACCGTCGTCGGGAGTCCGCGGAAAGACGTGGAGATGGGCGTGGAAGACTTCCTGACCCGCCGCTTCGCCGTCGGCGAGAAACAGGTTGATCCCTTCACATGGCAGGCCGGACGCGCGGAGGGCCGCGGCCATCCGGGCTCCCAGTCTGGTGATGTCGGCGAGAATGCCGTCGTCGAGATCCGCCAGCGTCACGAGGTGGTCGTTGGGGATGACCAGCAGATGGCCCGGTGTGACCGGTCTGAGAACGAGGAAGGCCGTGACTCTATCGTCTCGATAGACGAAGCTGGCCGGGGCCCGCCCGGCCACAATGTCGCAGAAGACGCAGCCGGTCATTTGCTAGATCAACCCCGTCTCGTAGGCGAAGATCACGACCTGGACCCTGTCGCGTAGGTCCAGCTTGCCGAGGATGCGTGAAACGTGCGTCTTGACTGTGGTCTCCGAGATGACCAGCTTCTCGGCGATTTCCGCGTTGGAAAGGCCCCGAGCGACGAGCTTGAGGACCTCCATCTCGCGCTCGGTCAATTCTGATAGGGCCGGGATTACGTTGTCGTGGGCCGGCGGCAGCTTGCTGGCTATGCGGTCCAGGAGCCGCCGCGTGACTGACGGCGCCAGGAGCGCATCGCCGGCGGCAACGATCCGAATGGCCTCGACGAGGTCCTCGGCCGGGGCGTCTTTGAGCAGGAATCCGCTGGCGCCCGCCCGCAGGGACTCGACGACGTACTCGTCCAGGCCGAATGTGGTCAGTATCAGCACCTTGAGCGGCTCGGCCACGCCCGGGCCAGCCAGCGCCCGAGTGGCCTGGATGCCGTCCATGCCGGGCATGCGGATGTCCATCAGGACTACGTCCGGCCTAAGTCGGCGGGCCAACTCCACGGCTGAGGCTCCGTCTCCGGCCTCACCCACGACGACAAAGTCGGGCTCGGCCGATAGGATCATCCGGAACCCGGTCCTCAGCAGCGGCTGGTCGTCGACGAGGAGAATTCGGGTCGTCACAGGTCCCCTTCTCGTGTCCGGCGACTGCCGGATCCGGGCTTCTCGGTTGGCTGCGACGGTACCACTCGAACCATCATGGGCGGTACCGCGCGGGACTTCACAATACCCTCAGATGGCGGTGCCGGCCGCAGACCGAACGGCGAGCCGGACGGCGACGCCGGGCGTGAACCGAGCCGTGGTCCGGGGCGCAACGTGCGCCGCGGGCTGGGCCGCGACGGGTGACCGCGCTCCTCGCGCTCCTCGCGCTCTGCGGATTCCTGGATCGCTTCCAACGAGGCCTGGCGTTCAGACCGGGCCCGGGCGCTGTCATCGGGTTCGATCGGCATTCGGGCAAATACCCGGTAGCCGCCAGTGAGGACCGGGCCGGCCGACAACTGGCCGCCGAAGAGAGCCACCCGCTCCTTCATGCCGATGAGCCCGTGGCCGCCCGGAACGCCCATCGATAGCAGCGCTGCGGCAGCGCCTCGGCCATCGTCGATGACCTCGATCTCGAGCGTGTCGGTCGCGTACGTGACGGTCACGCGAGCGTTTGCCTTGCCGCCGTGTTTGACCGTGTTGGTCAGAGCCTCCTGGACGATTCGATAGGCGGCCAGGTCCATGCCGGCAGGCAAACCGCTGGACGAGCCCTCGATCCTCACCTCGACGGGCAGGCCGACGCCCCGAACATGCTCGATCAGCCGGTCGAGCTCGTCGAGGCCGGGCTGGGGGCCCATGCCCGGATCGTCGGCCCGCAGCACCTCGAGCATGCGCCGCATCTCGGCGAGCGCCGTTCTGCCGGCCGACTCGACCGCTTCCAGGGCGCCGCGGGCTGCAGCCGGATCCTTGTCCGCGATGCGTCTCGCGCCGGCGGCCTGAACCACCATGACGCTGACGTAGTGGGCGACGACGTCATGCAGCTCGCGGGCGATTCGAGCGCGTTCCTCGATCACGGCCATGGAGCCACGATCCTCGCGCTCCGCCATCAGATCGGTCGCCCGGTCTTCCAGCTCCTTGGTGTAGGCGCGCCGGACTCTCAAGTTGTCACCGATCAACCAGGCGACGCCAAAGAGGGCGTAGGTCGAGCCCAGGTTTGTTGCCCAGTCGGAGAGCGAGCCAATGGCGGCATAAGCCATGAGGCTGATGAGGATGCCGACGGACGTCACCGCGGCCGCCACCAACGCCCTCCGCCTCGGCTCGTTGGCGGCCACGGTGTAGAAGGCCACGAAGACGCCAAGCTGGCCGTTGCTGTTGGGGTAGCCAAGCAGGGAATAGAGCGTAATCGCCGTGCCCGTGAGAGCCAGGATCCGCAACGGGTTGCGCCTTCGGATCGCGATCGGTAGCGTCTGGAGCGCGAGTAGCGTCACGCTGGCGGCGTTCAGGTTGACCTGATTCCGGATTGCCGAGTCCAGCACCACCCCCGCCAGGACCACAGCCAGGATCACGTCGACCCTGTCCTGGTTCCACTTGAGACGCTCGACGTGTCGCAGCGGGATTTCCATGGCGCGTTGCATGGTCGCACGGTACGCTGAGGCCGCCATCCGTGCATCCGTCCCACGCACGATGCCGCCTGATCCGGGCGGATGAAGCGGCCGTTCACTATTTGCGGTTTGCAAGTACCAGTTGCGTAAGACGCAGACTTGGAGTCGAAGGCCGTATTTGCGAGCCTCGAATAGCTGGTTTGCTCGCCATCGGCACGCTCATGCCTGCTGCCCGATAGGGGTGGCGGAGCCGACGGGCCCGCCTGGCTTGTTCCGCTTTCCGTCCGAAACTTGACACTCGATGACAAGATCCCGGCGCAGAATGCCCGTGGTCGCAACAGTGACGCATAGTTTGAGGTTCAGATGCAGGTCATCTTCGTGGCCGGTTTCGGCCCCATCGTCCGGAACATGGATGAGTCGGTTCGGTTCTACGAGAAGGCTCTCGGGTTGCCGCTCGAGGGCGACGACGGCTACCGCCATTCCGAGTCGATCGAGGGCGACAAGCATTTCGCCCTATGGCGTCTCGAAGACGCAGCGGAGTCATGCTTCGGAACGAAGCTCTGGCCGGCCGACCTGCCGGTGCCGGCCGCCTGGATCGAATTCGACGTCGCCAACATGGCCGATGCTGTGGCCGAACTGGAAGCTGCCGGCCACCGTCTGCTGGTAACCGACCGGAAGGAGCCGTGGGGCCAGGTCGTCACCCGGCTACTCAGCCCGGAGGGTCTGCTCGTCGGTGTGACTATCACGCCTTGGATGCGCGAGCCGGCGAGCGCGGCTGCGAGCGCCGGTTAGCCCCAGGCGCCTGGGCCCGCAGCGGCCGAACTTGGTTCTAGAGCAGCTCCCCGTGGGACCAGCCGGTGGGCTCGCCCTCGGCTGGGCGGGGCTCCTCGCCGGGGGGATACTCGAACGTGGGCTCGCGCACAGCCTGCGGCTCCGGGGCGCCGCCCCCCGCTATCGTGGGCTCTGGCACGGCGACGCTATTCTCGCCCCCGGCCACCGCGGTCCCCGGCGTCTGCGCGTTCGAGCCCGGCTCCAAACCGTCCAACGGCTGCCTGGCCGTGCCTTCAATAGCTCCAACGCCGTAGGGGACCCACTTCGAGGGATTTTGGAGCCGGTGCGCGGACTCGTTGCCGCGGCGATGCGTCCGCTCGAAGCCGGCCGGCTCGATCCACATCTGTTTGCCGTCGAGCAGGCCTTCGACACCGGCCTGGCCGGATTCGGAGCGGGGATGCTGGCAGTACTTGCAGTTCGCCTTGTCATGCGACTGGTAGTGCTCCGGCTCTTCGTATGTGGTGATGTAGCCCTCGTAGTTCCGCAGCACGACCTTGCGATCGGAGTAGCTGATCAGGTAATTGGGCATGACCGGGATCTTGCCGCCGCCGCCCGGGGCGTCCACGACATACGTCGGAACGGCGTAGCCGGAGGTGTGGCCGCGCAGGCCCTCCATGATCTCGATGCCCTTGCCGACCGGCGTGCGGAAATGGCCGGAGCCTTGGACCAGATCGCACTGGTAGATGTAGTACGGCCGAATGCGGAACTCAACGAGTTTGTGGACGAGGGCCCGCATGATGTGGACGCAGTCATTGACGCCGGCCAGCAGGACCGACTGGTTGCCGAGCGGGATGCCGGCCCGGGTCAGCTTGTCGCAGGCGCGGGCGACTTCGGGCGTGAGCTCGTTCGGATGGTTGAAGTGGAGATTCATCCAGAGCGGGTGGTACTTCGCGAGCATGTC
>CABDYO010000065.1_pt1 | contig 24567 bp, 15 predicted proteins | sample 3131971 | NCBI WGS metagenome assembly CABDYO01 (sample SAMEA5534338, study PRJEB31848) | metagenome | biome: tundra; feature: field; material: soil | place: USA | collected 2013-05 | depth 0.45 m | reverse complement strand
GCACAGGCCCGGCTGCGTGGCACGACGCGGAGCCACTATCTGTGAACGACCCGACGGCCGGCGCGAAGCTCCAGTCGTAGCTGGCGGAATGCAGCGTCATCTTCAAGACGCCGAAGGTATTGGTATTCGTGACCTCGCTGTTGGCAGCGAGGACGCTAAGAGAGTTGTGGTTCGCGCCGCCCGTGCCCACGATGAACTCGCGTATCCCGTTCGCGTCCGCCAATCCTGCGGGCGACTGCTGAGCAAATCGCTCGTAGATGTGGTCATGGCCGTTGAGAACGACATCGGCGTGAGCCGCGTACAGGAGGGACCAAAACGGCACGGTGCTAGTGCTAGCACGGCCGCCGGAGCTGAACGCGGGGATGTGCCAGTAGGCGAGGGTGCACTGATTCGGGTGGGCCGCGAGATCCGCGGCAAGCCACTTACCCTGGGGGGACTTGACCGAGCACCCGCCGGCAGGGGTGCAGTCGGAATTGAGGGCGATTAGATGCCAGGTGCCGATGTTGTAGCTGTAGTAGCCCTGGCTCGGTAAGCCGGCGGCCGCCCCAAAGTAGTTGAAATAGCCGGCGGCCTGGGCGTTGGTGCTGTCGCAGCCCGTGCCGCCGCTGGTCAGATACTCGTGGTTGCCCACCGCGGGATGAGTGATGGCCTTTACCCGTCCCCAGGTCGGGTCGTAGACAGCGCTGTAAGCCGCCTGGCTGCCGCAGTAGTACTGGTTGTCGCCGAGAGGGAGCACGGCGGCCAAACCCTGACCCACGAGCAAATTCGAGACGTCCTTCTGCCTGCAGGCAGTAGGCGTGCCGTTGCCGCTATTGAAGAACTGGTCAGCAGGATCGCAGGCGATGTCGCCGGCCGCGGCAATGACAGGGTCAGCCGCGGCGGCGACAGGCCGTACAACAGCAGGGCCGACCGCGAACAAGGTCATGACGAACGCGGCAGTAATCAGTGCGTGCACCAATTGCCGTCGTCGCGATCGGGCGGCTGGCTCAACAAGATGCCTCCGAGGCTCGCTGGGCAGAAACGCGCGATCGGCTGTTTGCATCTTTCCCGCCTCTTCTGGGCTGCAAGTGACCGCCAAACATACCTATTGGGGTGGCCTGGCGGGGTGGGTCCGGTGACGAAAAGAATGTTGCGGTGCGCCGGTCGGCGAGATACGGGTGTCCTGCCTGGCGATCCATCAGATGCGCAGCGTGAGCCAGACCTCAGCCGAACCCGGCCTCCAGCCCGGTCAGTTGTTGTGGAGAACGTCCAGGTAGGCGCCGTAGCCCGAGGCACTGCTCCACTCGGAAGCGCTCTCCACGGCCGTCCCTTCGCCCCACTCATTGAAGGTCGTGACCAGCTGCCAGGGCTCGCGCGAGGCGACCATGTTTCGCACTGACTGCTGCCAGCGCGTGAGGTCGCGGGCAAGTCGTTCAGTGGAGTTGGCGAGCCAGAAGCCCGGGCTGATCGCGTAACTATGACCAGCCTGGCGGTCTTCGGCGATGGCGGGAGAGTACTGGTGCCAATCGTTGGGCTGAGCGGCGCACAACGCATGGCCGGGAAAGACCTTGAGCACGACGTAGTCGGCGCCGGAGGAATTGGCCTGCGCCCAACGGCTAACCATGCCGCAGCCGTCGGCGGGCTGGGCGTAGACGAAGATCACAGGTTTGCCGTTCACACGGTATAGGGACGGGCTGGAGCCGTAGTGGCTGTTGATGTAGGCCAGATCCGAAGCGATTTGGGCTACGCTCGGGTCGGACGAGCCTTCGGCCTCGTAGTACAAGGCCCAATGGAAGCCGGTCCGGGCCGCGGTGGCGAGCAGGAGCGGCATCTTCGCATTGGTCTGGCTTCCCTGGCCCCACCACGATGCGATACCGACGCTGATCTTGGCGTACTGCATGGCCTTGATCTGATTTGCGACCACGCTTGAATTAGCGCCGTCGTAGAACCCCTGGCTGGGGTGGTAGTGGGTGAAGGGATTGATGCCCGACTGATTCCACGCCTCAGGGAACCATGGGTAATAGAAGGCCGCCCGAACAGGCCCGCCGGACTTCGGCGGCGAGATTGGGGCCGGCGTCGGGGTGGCCGCGAGCGGAGTCGGGGTGGCCGCGAGCGGAGTCGCAGCCGGCGGCGTCGCAGCGATAGTCGCGGGAGGCCGAGTCGGCTGCGACGTAGCCGTGGACGCCGAGGAAACCACGGCGGTCGGCGTTATCGAGGGCGATGCGGTCGGCGATGCGGTCGGTGATGCGGTCGGCGGTGCGGTCGGCGGTGCGGTCGGCGGTGCGGTGGCAGTCCGAGCGCCAAATCCAATCGTCTGAACAAGAGTGGGCTGGACAGAACTGGAGGCCCAGGAGACCGCGACGACGATCAGCGCCACGGCCGCCACCGCCGCGAGAGGTCCGGCCGATCGCTTCGAGACACGAAGCGATCGGCCAGCAGATCGGAGACGCAGCATTGAGGGACTCCTGGGACACGGTGCGGTTGGGTGCCGCGACACCCTATCTGCCCAAGGCATGCGCTGGCAAGGCACACAGCAGGCACACAGCACGGCACCTCCTCGGTGATTAGGCGCCCATGCCAAGGGGTAGCTATCGCATCGGTAGCATCGGCAACTGCCCTGACATAACCGTGTCCTACCCGTCCCAGACCCGGTGGGGTTGCCATATTCCTACCTATACATACCGGCCCAACCCATACGCATACGGGTAGTACTACGGCAGGCCATTTGCGCCTGCCGAAACGGTCCCATTCCAGAACGCTAAATCCGGGAACAGGGGTCGTAAAGACTACGAAGCGTGCCGTAGAGTGCGGCACCTCGACCCCCCATGGTCCGACTGCAGAGGAGGCCGCCGATGTCCCCGGCAATACCGCGCATTTGGTTTGTATTACCGACATACAACGAAAAGGACAATCTTCGGCCTATCACGGAGGCCATCCTGGGAGCCGTGCCCGAGGCTCACATACTCATCGTCGACGATAACTCGCCCGACGGAACCGGTCAGATCGCTGACGCGCTCGCGGTGGAACGAGCCAACATCGCGGTCCTCCACAGAGAGGCTAAGCAGGGCCTGGGCCGCGCCTACGTGGACGGCTTCTGCAGCGTTTCCGCCCGCGGGGCCGACGTTGTGGTCCAGATGGATTCGGACTTCAGCCACCCGGTGCGCTACCTGCAGTCCATGCTGGAGCCTATTCGCGCCGGTCACGCCGACCTGGTGCTCGGCAGTCGCTACGTGAAGGGTGGCGCCGTTCCGCGCTGGAGTCCCGTGAGGCGGGTCATCAGCTTGGGCGGCGGGGTGTTTGCCCGGATCGTGCTGCGGTTGCCCTACCGCGATCTGACCGGCGGCTTCAAAGCGTGGCGGGCAGACCTTCTCCAGTCCGTCGACCTGGACGCCGTCCATGCCGGCGGCTATGCCTTCCAGATTGAGACGACCTTCCGCGCTCACCGCCTCGGCGCCCGCATCGTCGAGGTGCCGATCACATTCGAGGAGCGCCGTGAGGGCACCTCAAAAATGAGTAAGGCCATCTTCTTCGAGGCCTTCAAGGTCGTCCTCGCCCTGCGCTGGGCTGCTACTCGAGGCCGGGTGCCCGTTGTGAAGCCCAGCCGCCTGTGACGGTCGCCCGTCGCCCAAGCGGCGGCGACTCCCAAGTTCGCCTGTCCTCTGCGGAGGTGCGGCCTGGACGAACCCCGAGGGTTCCAGCGGCAGCCACCGTTCCAGCCGCAGCCAGCGTGGTCATCAATCAGACATCCGTCCGAGTCGTCACTCGGACGCGTAGGTTCAGGGGTTACAAGATATGAAAGTTCAGATGCTCAGCAAGACCGATGCTCTTATACCGCCCCGCCTCATCACCCTCGCCAGGTTTCTGCTTGTCGGCCTCAGCGGCATCGCCGTAAACGAGGTGGTCTACATAAGCCTGGTCGAGAAGCTGGCCGTGTGGTTCGTGCTGGCCGCCATCATCTCGACCCAGGTCTCAACGACCTGGAACTTCCTTGGCAACGAGGTGTGGACCTTCTCCGGCCGGCGGTTCGCCGGCCCGGTCCTGGTCCGCTACCTGGCGTACTCGGGCGTGAACAACTCGCTGCTCCTGCTGCGCGTGCCGATGCTCTTCCTCTTCACGAACCTTGCCCACCTCACCCCGGGATGGTCCAACCTGATCGCCCTCGGCGTGCTCTTTGTCCTGCGCTTCGCGGTCTCCGACGGGTTGGTCTGGCGTAAGAAGGCCGCCGGCGCCTACGACGCCCTGGACGCATCCGGGGCACCTGCGCCTGCCTACCGCTACGACATCGGTGGCCTCCTGCGGCTCGACTCGGACACCGATCTGCCCGAGTTGCTCTATTTCCGAACCGCCGCGGTGACCCCGCCGGACATTCGAATCAGGACTCGCCGCGTTGGCGCCCTGCCCATCCCGAGAGTCCGGCTTCGCCGGGACGGTGATCGCATCACCTACCGCGAGCACCTGGGCATTTTCGGTGCCGACTTCAATGTGACGCTCGGCGATCCCATTGAGGTCGAGGCCTCGCAGCTTCTGTCGTTGTCGCGGCACGTCCTATACACCAACGTGATCGAGGCGCTGCTGCGGTTCGTCCTTGTCTCCAAGGGCTACGTGCTGCTCCACTCCGCCGGTCTCGAAGTTGACGGCAAGGCGACTCTTCTGTCGGCTCAGACGGACACCGGCAAGACCAGCACCGTCATCAACATGGTTCGCGAGCGCCAGTGGCGCTTCATCTCGGATGACATGGCAATCATCGATCCGAAGGGCATCGTCCGGACCTTCCCCAAGCCTATGACGCTCTCCTTCCACACGATGACCCGGGCGGTTGACGTCAAGACTCTGAGTCCCCGCAAGCGAATGCAGCTGCAGGTCCAGAGCCGCGTCCACTCCAAGAGCGGACGGACGGTCGGCAAGGGACTGGGCAATCTCAACGTTCCGATCATGTCCATCAATAGCGTTCTTCAGATCATGGTCCCGCCACCCAAGTACCACATCACCTCATTGCTTCCTGCCCAAATTGCAACCGAATCGCCGATCGCCAACGTCTTCCTGATGGAGCGAGGCGAGCCGGTCCAGGAGCGGGTAGAGCTTAACGCCGCAGTGGATCAACTCATCGAGAATACCGACGACGCCTACGGCTTCCCGCCGTTCTCGACGCTGGCACCACATTTTGTGATCGGTGGGGAGAACTACGAGCAGCTCCGCGCTCGAGAGCGGGAGTTGCTGAAGCAGGCTATCCAGAACGTCACGATCTGGCGGCTCCGGGTACGTGGCCACGAATGGGGTGAGCTTCTGCCGCGGCTCATCCAGGGCGACGGGAGCGAGCCCGTTGGTATCCCGATAGAAACACAGGATCGCGAGCCCGTTGGTATCCCGATAGAAACACAGGATCGCGAGCCCGTCGGTATCCCGATAGAAACACAGGATCGCGAGCCCGTCGGTATCCCGATAGGGGCCGCGGTCCGCGAGCTGATCGGCATTCCGATCGAGGTTCGACCGCCGGTCGCCTTGCCGGCAGACGTGGGTTACTCGAGCGGGGCACTGGTTTCGCAACCCGCCCAAGGCTATCGGGAGCAGACAGCAGAAAGCGGGTCGCCTACCCTCCCTTTCGTGGGCGGCGGCCTTAGCGGCCGCCGCAAGCGCTCGTCGGGTACCACCAACTTCTCCGCTGATCTGCCGATAGCCGAGAGCCGGGCTCGCTGGCCTCGGCGGTCTGCAATCAAAGGCGGCCCTTCGGCTAGGGCAGCAGCCACATTGGCTGCGTCTGAGGCGATCGCCGTCGAGCCTTACGGCGGATTTCAGCTGCCGCGTGGCCTGCCAATCGGAGCCAGCCTGGCCGACCTCCGGGCCCGAGTCGAAACTCGAGTCCGGGAGAACGCCAGAACCTGGGTCGCCCTCACAGCCATCATCCTGGCCGCCGCAGTCCTACGCCTTTGGGCGATAGGTTCCGTCGGCTTCAACAACGATGAGGCGGTCTACGCCGGCCAAGGTGCCTCGCTCGCTGCCGACCAGACCTACAGCGGACTCTTTGCTATCTTCCGCGCCCACCCGCTCCTGATGCAGTTCCTGTACTCCATATCGTTCCGCTTCATGGGGGTCAACGACGTCGCTCCCAGAGTCATCTCCGTGGCCTTTGGCCTGGGCGGCGTTGCCTTGGCCTATGCCACAGGCTCGATGCTCTACGGACGCCGAGTCGGACTCATCGCCGCGACCATCCTGGCCCTCATGCCATACCACGTGATTGTCACTCGTCAGGCCTTGCTCGACGGCCCGGAGACAACCCTCTTCTTGCTGAGCATGTACCTGCTGTCCCGCTTCGCTCGCGGCGGCGACTCCCGCTGGTTCTACGCCGCGGCTTTCGCCACAGGCTTGACGGTTCTGGCCAAGGAGACTGCAGTCCTGATCGTCCCCGTGGCCATCGCCTTCATGCTCCTGGCCCCGGAAATACGGATCGGCTTCCGTCGGCTGGCCCTGGCGTTCGGGCTGTTCGTCATGGCCTTCGCGCCATACCCAATGGCAATCATGATCGGCAAAGGAACCGGCGCCGCGCAATCCTTCTTGCTCTGGCAGGTCCTGCGCCAGCCGAACCACACCTGGACCTTCTACGGAGACGTCGTCCCGGGCGCCGTGGGCCCGATCGTCTTGCTAATCGCCCTGGCCGGGCTGGCTTACGCCGTTCGCCGAGGACGTTGGGAAGATCGGCTGCTCATCTCCTGGATCGCCGTGCCAGTCGCCTTCTTCGAGCTCTGGCCGGTGAAGGGCTTCCAGTACCTGCTGCCGATCGCCCCGGCCATTGCAATCCTTGTGGGCCTGGCCTTCGACCGGGGGCTGTCTCGCGCCACATCGGCCACCAACAAGTTCGAGTCGCCGACCGAACTGCCGGCTGACGAACCCAAGGCCTCAGGCGAGCGGAGCTACCACATGTTCAATCCGGGGCTGCCGCCGTTCCTGAAAGACCTTCGACCTCCTCGACTCTTTACCAAGTACGCAGGCGCCGCACTCCTGGTGATCACCATCGCCAGCATCGGCGCTGCCTCCGTGGAGGCAGTCAGCACCACCTCCATGAGCGGCTCACTGGCGGGCACCGGCGGCATGCCGGGTGGACGCGAAGCGGGCCTCTGGATCCGAGAGAACGTGCCGGAGGGCGGAGTCTTCCTGACCACGGGCCCCACGATGGCCAACATCGTCGAGTACTACGGTCAGCGGCGCGCCTATGGCCTGTCCGTGAGCCCTAATCCGCTGCGCCGAAACCCGGCCTACGACCCGATCGGCAACCCGGACCGTGCCCTGCAGCTGAACCAGATCCAGTACATCGCAACCGACGTCTGGTCCGCCCAGCGGTCGCCGTACTTCGACGGGAAGGTGCGGAGATACGTCTCGCGCTACCACGGAACGCTTGTCTATCAACAATCCGCCGACGTGCGCGACGCAGCCGGCCACGTTTCAACCCAAGTCGTCATCCAGATCTACGAGGTCCGGCCATGAACCTCTTAGCGGGCCCATTCGCCCTCCTCAGCAGCCGTCCGCGCCTCGCTCGCGTGGCCGGCCTGGCCGCTGCAGTCGGCCTGTCACTAGCACCGCTGGCCATGGCCGGGCCGGCGGCTGCCGCCGACAAGCAGATCCAGCATGTAGTCTTCCTGATGCAGGAGAACCACACCTTCGACAACTACTTCTCGTCCTTCCCGGGCGTGGACCAGCCGGCTGACAACGTGTGCATCCCCAACTGGGTGCCCATGCCCAGTCCGAACCCGACTCCTATCCGAAGCGTGGAGCCAAGCCCGAGCAAGGCCGCGTCGCCCAGTCCAGTCTCGAAGTCAAAGGCCACTCCGACCCCAATACCGAGCCCCACTGCTCCTCCGTCGGCGAGCACCTGCTATCCGAGGTTCCACCTCTCGAGCCATCGAACGGTTGACCTCAACCACAGTGCCGTTGCGGCCTTGCGGGCCTTCGACGGGGGCCAGATGGACGGCTTCTCGGCCGCCCAGGCCACCTACAACCTGCCGACGGATCTGGCGATGGGCTACTACGACAGCACAGATTTGCCGCTCTACTACAACCTGGCCCACGACTACGTCCTGGCCCAGCGTTTCTTCAGTTCTGCCTGGGGCTCCAGCGAGATCAACCACATGTACTCGCTCGCCGCCCGATCTGGCGGCACGGTGCCAGCGACCGGCTACGACTTCCCAACGATCTTCGACCGTCTGGAGGGTGCCGGCGTCTCGTGGAAGTTCTACGTCCAGAACTACGACCCCACGATCACCTTCCGCAACCACAACTTAAATTCGAGCAAGGAGTCTCAGCTGATCTGGGCCCCGCTGCTGAATTTCGCCCGCTTCATCGACGATCCGAAGCTTTCTTCGCACATCGTCGATCTGAATCAGTACTACGTGGACCTGCAGTCCGGCCAGCTCCCCGCTGTCGCATACCTGGTCCCGAGCGGCCTCTCCGAGCACCCGCCCGGAGACATCACCGTCGGCCAGTCGTTCGGCGTGACCACGGTCACCTCCCTGATGCGCAGTTCGGCCTGGGACAGCAGCCTTGCCGTGATCACCTGGGACGACTGGGGTGGCTGGTACGACCATGTAGCTCCGCCGGCGGTGGATGCCGATGGTTACGGCTTCCGGGTGCCGGGCATCATCGTTTCGCCATATGCCAGGAACGGAACGATCGACAACACCACCTATGACTTCACATCGGTTCTCAAGTTTATCGAGGACAACTGGTCACTCCAACCGCTGACGGCCCGCGACGCGACGGCCAACAGCATCGCCAACGCTCTGGACCTTAGCCGCCCGGCCGCGGCCCCGGTCTTCCCCGCTCAGGTCTTCCAGGCACCGCTGCCCCTGGATACGCACAACCGGTCCCTTCTCATCGCCATATACGCCGCCATCGTCGCCTTCGCAGTCATTGGCGGCGCTTTCCTTCTCCGGCCCTGGCTGCGCCAGGCATCCAGGCAAACGTGAGGTGCCGCATGTATTCGCTTTCTAAACGCCTGCCCTCGCGGCGCAGGCTTGCCACTCTTGCGGCCGCGTTCTCCCTGGCTGGGGCCGTGGTCCTTGCCCTTGCCCCGGCAGCCTTGGCCGCCTTCAGCCCGCCGCCTGCCCCTCCGGTTCAGCCTGTCCTGCAGGTCCGAGCCGCGACAATTCCAACGCTCGCAACCGCGGTGACTGTCGAAGTCCCAACCGGGAGCGTCATCGGCCAGGACGTTACCGTTTTGGCCCAACTCAAGACGCAGGCTGGGCAAGTGCTTGCGGGCGAGCACATCACGTTGCAAGTCGATGGCGCCCCGCTGCGCACGGACAAGACGGACGCCCAAGGAAAGATTCAGTTCGTTGTTCAGGGCAAGAAGCTGAACGAGGCGCGGGCCTTCCCTATCGTCGTGGTCTTCGGTGGTTCGCACGGACTCGCCGCGTCCTATGCCAACTCAACCCTCACGATCCTATCCGCGGCGATTCAGATCCAGACGGTCCCGCCCTTGCCGAATATGCGCTTCACGCTTGGTACGGAGACCGCCCTGACCGGCCCAGACGGTGTCGCGGCCCTGCCGGTCCCAAAGTCCGGCACTTACGAGTTGACGGCCGATCTCAACGCTGACACCTCACCGTCGGCCACGGTCAAGGCCAGCTTCGTGCGCTGGTTGGACAACATCTACTCGGCCAACCGGACGATCGACGTGACAGGGCCGGCTACATACGTCGTCGGCCTGAAGGTCGCGTATCGAGCCACGGTCAAGTATGTGGACCTGGACGGCAACCCGGTGGATCCGAAACTCGTCGAGCAAGCCCAGTTCAGCACGGGCACAGGGACCAACGATGTCGTTCTCAACTCCCAGACGGGCGCCGCGGACGTGTGGTGGACGGCAGCCACGGCCGTACGGGTCAGTACTTACCTCAAGGCATCTCCCACCACGTATAGAGCATTGTCGGCCAGGATCCACGGGGCAGAGGTGGTCAATCGCGGCCAGCAGGCCTGGATTCCAAGCGAGGCCGGAGTCTGGACGATCCAGCTCCTGCTTTACGGCATGACAGTCCAGACCCGTGATGCCGTCTTTGGGACGCCCGTCGCAGGCCAGCTGACACTCGTCTATCCAGACGGAGCCAAGATCCAGCAGCCTGTGGCTGACGACGGCAAGGTTTCGTTCGCAAACCTGCCGCGGGGTCAGTACCAGCTGCAGTTGAGCCCATCCGCATTTTCGCCGCCATCGCCGGTCGCCCTGTCGAAAGTCCAGGACGCAACGCTGAGAATCGTGACCTACCAGGACATCGGCCTGGCCGTGGGGCTGGCGATCACGGTATTCGTGGTGCTGGCCGTGATCGGGCGCTGGGCGATCATCACGGCCCGCATCCGTCGGCGCCGTGGTGCTCCAATAGCGGCGTCTTCGTAGCGCGCAGGTACCACCAATGAATGGACCAAGAAGAGTTGGTCGTGGCCTGGCCAAGGCAGCCATTCTCACCCTGGCCGCTGCGGCAGCCCTCAGCTCATTGGGGCTTTCCGGATCGCCCAGCGATTCGTCGAGCCCACCAGCGAGCGCATCACCGAGCGCCCAGCCCAGCCAAGGGGCAAACCCCAGCCCCGGCACCTCGAAGCCCCCGGCGCTCGCTTACTACTATATGTGGTTCACGCCTTCGAGCTGGAGCCATACCAAGACGGATATGCCCGCCCTTGGCCCCTACGACAGCACCAATCCGGCAGTCATCAAGCAGCACGTCACTTGGGCTAAAGCCGCCGGAATCGATGCCTTCATCGTGTCCTGGAAGGGCACACCATCGCTCAATCTGGCTCTGTCTGAGTTGGTCTCCGAATGTCGCGCCCAGGGGCTGAAGCTGGTCCTGATCTACGAGGGTCTGGACGTCAATCGCAATCCAATCCCGACAGCCACCGTGGAAGCCGACCTGCTCTGGTTCGAGAACCAGTACGGAAGTGATCCCGTCTTCAACCTTTACGGCAAGACCGCGGTCATCTGGTCTGGGACGTGGCGGTTCAGCGACGCAGACGTGGCCATGGTTCGCAACCAAGTCGGGGCGCCGGACAAGATGCTCCTGCTCGGCTCAGAAAAAGGGGCCTCGGCCTACCAATCCCGGGCCACTCTCTTCGACGGCGACGCCTATTACTGGTCCTCGGCCGATCCGCTCACAACTCCGGGCTACGCGGCCCGCCTGACCCAGCTCTCTACCGCGGTTCATGCCAGCCACGGCCTGTGGCTGGCGCCGGCTGCCGTTGGTTTCGACGCCCGGCTGAATGGTGGAACGTCAGCGGTCGACAGACGCAACGGGGCCACGCTCACCGCAGCTTGGACGGATGCGGCGGCCAGCAACCCGGATGGCATCGCCCTGATCAGCTGGAACGAGTTCACCGAGAACTCGTTCGTGGAGCCTAGTCGCGACACCGGTACTCGGTACCTGCAGGTTCTCTCGCTCCTGACAGGCGCCCCGGGGCTGGACGGCAACGCGTCGACCACCTCACCGCAGCCGTCGCCAGAGGCGCCGACTCAGAGTCCAACTTCCCAGCCTTCGGCCACGTCGCCGGCAGCCGCAGGCTCAACGGGACCGGCCAGGCCGTCGACGCCCTACAACCCAATTCCGCCGCTGATCGTGGCGGGCCTCGTACTGCTATTCCTGGGGCTGCTTCGCCTCAGCCTCAAATTCCGCAAGGGACAGTCGGATCGAGACGAGGACATGCGGGCCGGGCCAACGGCGGTCAGGCCACGGTGATGGAGCCGCTTCTGCCACCGGCGACCGCGTCATCGTCGTCGCACAGCCGGGCAGTCCGCGGATCTCGACCCCGTCAACTGCTTGTGGCGGGGCTAATCGGCGCCGTTGTCGTCGCCTTTGTCGCAGGTTGGGCGCTACCGAACATCGCCGGTCCCGCCTTCGTGCAGGTCCGTGCGGTCGCGACGACGCGGACCGGATCCGGCGCAGGACCGTTGGTCGCAATCGCCGGCGAGCCGCCAGTTCGGGCGGCCGCCCTCGCCGTGACCGTGGAATTGGATAACCGCTATCCGCTGTCTGTGGTCCTTGGGGCAAGCCCCACGGCATTCCAAGCGGCCATCTACCGCCACGACAGCGTGGGTAAATGGGCGCTCGTCTGGCGTCAGGGTGCGGGCGATCCGACCGTAGAAGAAGGATCCGACTCACCTGTGGGAGGCGGCTCCGCGGGTGGGGCAGCTGCAGTGCCCTCCGGAATAACTCGCCACGCCGTCGCGAGCGGCTCCGCGGCTTTCCCCCTGGTAGACGCCCGTGGCTTGAGCATCAGCCCGGGCGTCTACTACCTTCGGGTCTGGGGCTACGGGATCGGCAGCCCGCTCGTGCCCCTGGCGATAGGCGGGGCCACTGACGCGTCTGGGATACCTACGGACCTGCCGTCCGAGCCGAACTAGTTTCCCGGCCCGCGCCCGGCCGCTAGCCGCCCGGCCGCTAGCCGCCCGGTTGGAAACGATCGATCCAGTAGGCGGTCCGAACCAGATAGGCCTTTGGCGAGTCCGTGCTGGCCGCACCGTAGGCACCCTCGTAGCCCGAGTACGTTCTGAGCCCACCAGCCAAGGCGGTCGCCGGTTCTATCTGCGTGCCTTCGTGCCACTCGTTGTACGAGGTCACGCTGATCCATTCCGCCCCTGCGGAAATAGCCGCTTGCCACATGGCGTCATAGCGGGCTCCGCCGGCGCGATCCACAAATAGCAGGCCGGTCGCCACCGCGTTGCTGTTGTCGAAGCCCGGTGCGACGCTCGGGCTACAAATGAGATTGTCCGTCCGGCAATCGCTGACCAGCGCCGCGAAGGCCTCGGGGGATGCCATCGCGTCGTAGGTGTAGACACCGTCGGCACCCAACCGCTTGGCCGAAATGGCCTTGGGTGAATGGACCATGACGATCGAGTCGTAAGACGTTGGGCGTAGGCCTGCGATCGTGGCCTGGAGGTCCGCGACCGGCAAGCGACTGCTGGCGAAGAGGTAGAAGACCGGACGGGCTGCCGTCGATGGGTCGCCCGATGTCGGTCGCGAAATCCGCAGCAGCGCCGCAGAGGAACCGTATCGGCCCAACAAATAGCGAACATCGGACGCGATCGAAGCCGCGGTCTGGCCCTGATACGGCTCCATGTGGAAGGCGATCTTGATGCCTGCGCTTCCCGCCGCCACGAAGACGGCATCGAGCGAGCTATCGTCCCAGCTCCCCTGGCCCCACCAGCTGACGGCGATAACGCCGATCCGCGCCGACTGCAGATCAGCCATCTGAGCGGCAATGACGGCCGGATCGCGGGAGCTGTAAGCACCGCGCTGCGGATAGAACGACGAGGAGATATCGTCGGGTGGCGTGTGACTGAGTTGGTTCCAATGTCGCCAGGCGCCATCGTGAGCCAGAGAGCCGTACCACGGATAGTAGAAGGCGGTCACGCGCGTAGAGATCTGCCCGAGAGTGGGGCCCTGAGTCGGCGTAGCGGAAACGGCCGTGCCAGAGGTGCCGGCAGCGTCTGGCGTCAGGCCCGGGCCGGCGGCACTACCCGAAGGAGCCATCGACGCGCCCAGGCTGGGGCTCGTGCCGGGCGCACCGCACGCGGCCGCGCCAAGCATCACCGCGAGGACCATGACCAGGGCGCGCACGACCGGCATCCGGGTCAAGCGCGCAGACGGGGCGCGAGTTTTGTCGGCGCTGCTAACACAGTGTTAAGACGGCGTTCATGAGGCTCACCTATCGTGGGCATCGTGATAAGTAGCGAAGAGAAGCAGACAATGGGCAACGTGATGCTGGCTACTTGCCGATCCTACTCGACTCAGTCGTTCGACGGCTGTCCGGCCTGTGTTGACTCGGCCCTTGAAGCGGTAGCCCAGGCGAGCATGTACCTGCTCGGACGGTCTGGACCAGGCCTCGCCCCACACAGCGAGGACGCGGTCGAGGTGACGTACATCATGGGGGTGAGTCTCTGCGATGACGATGGCCGAGAGATAGGGTCAGACGAGATCGAGGTCGACCAAACCATCTCTGCCGTCATGACGGACGACGAGGACGATAAGGCGGACGTGGTCGACGACGTCGACCACGAACCGAGTTCGATGCGCCTGGAGGACTTCCAGACGGTCATCGACAAACTCGAGCTTGCTCCGGCCGGAACTGGCAGCCTGAGCGGCCTGATCGTTGGGCGGGTGTACGCGTTCGAGCGCTCGATAGGGCTGTTCGAAGTCAAGATCTCGCCGAGCCGATAGACAGCAACAGTCGGTCGGATGCCCGCACATACAAAGGCGGCCGAGCGTTTGGCCGACCGCGAGAGCAAGGCGGCCGACCGTTTGGCCGACCGCCTCGTGAACGTCGTTGAGCCGTTCTCAGTAGGGGAAGCTCATCGCCGAGGCCGATGAGGCGTTGCCGAGGCACGGCAGACCCCAGGCCTGCTCGAGCGTTCGAAGCATCGAGTAGTGGGTGTAGGCAGCCGTGGCTTTGTAGCCGGCCGTCATGTTCGGCGTGATCGCGATCGTCATGATGTGACCGCCGCCGCTGACGTTGGTCGTGCCCTCGTCGAAGGTGACGAGAACGAGCGAGTTGTTGAAGTCCGAGCTGCCGGTAATCCTGGGCAGGAAGGCCTTGAGGAAGTTGTCGCCATCGGCAACCGTGCCGTCGTGCATGTCGTTGATCATGTTCGGCGTGATGAACTCGAAGTTCGCCGCCGCCGGGTCGAAGTTGGCGAAACTCGTGATGTTCGCGCACTTCGCGGCGTTGCCGCTGATGCTGGTGTAGCTGATCGCTGGGTTGTGCTTGCGGACGTAGGCGCCGGACTTGCCGTCACCATCGACGACTGCCTTGGATGAAGAGCCGGTGAAGCAGGGGCTGGGATAGCCCTGCTGGTACGCATGCCAGGTCCTGCCCGAGGCAATGATCTGATCCAAGAGGTTGTTCACGCCCAGGTTGTAGACGCCGTCGTCGGTGATGCCCTGTGTGCTGCCGGAGGTCAGGGCGATGTAGTTGGGCTCGGACGGATGGCGTTCGGCCGTGAAGTTAGTGGCCGAGCCGTACTTCGCGATCAGAGAGTTGATGTACGGCGCCGAACTAGAGCCGACTACGCTCGAGTACTCCTTGTTCTCGAAGATGATCACGTAGACGTGATCGAAGTTGGGCACGTTGCCGACCGGTGGCGGGCTCGGGCTCGGGCTCGGCGTAGCGGTGGGCGCGGGGGTTGGCGTGCCGGCCGATGTGGGTACGGGCGTCGGCGTCGGCGTAGGACCGCCGGAGCCAATGGTCAGGGTCGTCGTGGCGAGCACGGCACCGGCGCTTGTCTTGGCCGAGATCCGGCCAGTGCCGAGAGTAGTCGTCGCCGGAATCGGGAACAGGACGCTGAATGACCCAGCCGAGGAAGCCGCGAAGGTGGCCTCAAGGCGGCCATTGATGGTGAGGTTGCCGGCCTGACCCGCTGCGAAGCCGCCGCCGGCCACTGTGATCAGGTCACCGGGTGCGGCTTGAGACGGGACGGATACCCACGTTCCCGCCGCGCCAGTGGGGCCCGGCGTTGGCGCTACGCCCGGCATTGGCGATACGCCCGCCACGGTGATCGTCACGCTGGCGAGGACTGTGCCCGCGCCGTCCTTGGCGGAAATACGTCCGGTGCCAACGGTGGCCCAGCTCGGGATGCTGAAGGGGGCGCTGAACGCGCCGGCGGAGGACGCCGTGAAGGTCGTCACCACGCCGCCGTTATAGGTTAGGTTGCCGGCCTGGCCTAAGCCGAACCCGGTGCCGCTAACGGTGACCTGGGCGCCTAGCGTGGTCTGCGACGGAACGGTCAACGTGGCCGAGGCCGCTTCCGCGACCAACACGCCGGAGAGCGTAAGGATTGCCGCGGCCGCAACCGCTATGAGACGCAACTTGCGGGGCGAGTAGCCGCGCCGCACGGCCGAGTGCGGAATTCGAGCATCGATTGAGGACATGGATCCTCCTTTCCCGCCCATGGCTCCGCAGAGCACGTGGAGCGGTTGGGGACGGACGGGATGCCCGAGCCGCCCGCGGCTGACGAACCGCGTAAGGCACGCTGTCAGATGGGCGTTCCGGTCTGCCTTCGGTGGGGCCGGCTCTGATGCCGACTGAACGACCCTACCATGGCCGCGCAACCCGCCCGAGTCGATGGCGAGCATGTACCCTGGCGGACGGGCATCTGCCCAGGGTCAGCTAGTCAAGCACGACCAGCCCAGACAGGTAGGCCGACCGCGACGGCGATGTTGGCTCTAGGCTCCGCGGTTTGCTGGTCCGCAGGCTCACGCTTAGACGGGCGGGGCGGCCCACGATCCGGCAAACGCCATGCTCATCCCGGGCAAATTGTCAGTGGATTGGGACCTCAGTGTTGCAGTCGGCGGGCGTCAACTGACCGGCTTGGTCGGACAACTGCCTGCAGCTGGCAGTCGTCCACGCCACCACCTTGTCCGTATGCGACAGCACGCGAGTGACGACTTGGACCGTTCCATCGCCCGGCAGGCGGTAGATGGTGAAGATCTCGTCGGCCTCGTCGCTGATCTCGGCAGTCGTTAGCTGAGCCGTCTGGCCGTTCTCCCAGGCGTCGATCAAGCAGGCGATAGCAACCTGGTTGGCTGCGGAGGTGGTGACCACCCAGGGCGACGTCGGGACGGGCGAGATATCGACGTCCTCCGCGAACAGGATCTGGGCGCCGCAGGAGCGGAGTGGCGCCATGGAGCGCACGGCCAAAGGGGCGTCCGTCGGCAACGCCGCGGTGACCGAATTCCCGGGCAGCAGCCTATACGAGAAGCCGGCCCCAGCCACTGCTGACGCCGCAGAAGAAACCGATGGGCCGGCGGGGCTCGCGGCTCCCGCGCACGCGGCCGCCGATCCGACGACGACGATCAGCGCGAGAATCGCCATTCCTAAGCGCATTTGTCGGGCCATTACACTCCCCGGTCTGACGAGCGTCAATTCGCGCCGGGCGGTGTTGCGCAGGGTATTGCGGTAGCCGATATACTTCATGCTATGCAGAAGATTGGTGTTACCGAGAATACAGACACCACCCAAGGTATCGATGCCGGTAGCCGTGAGGATCTCGAGCGGGAATTGCTCGAGGAGATGACCAGTTGGTCGCCGCGTGATCGCGAGGGCGCCTTCAAGACCTGGCATCGGCACAGTCTGAGCCTCGTCCATCTCAACGTTCTGACCACTCTCGAGGCGGAGGGTCCGCTGGCCATGAAGAGACTGGCCGAGGCGATGGATGTCTCCGATGCAAGCGCCACAGGAATCGTCGACCGAATGGAGAAGCGGGGTCTGGTCGAACGCCGGCACGGCACCGAAGACCGACGCGTAGTCCTCGTCCATCGCACTCCGGCAGGCGAGCAGGTCTTCAGCGACATGGCCGCCCAGCGCCGAGGAATGCTGTCCAAGGTGCTGGCCGAGCTGAACGATGAAGAGATGGCGGCGCTCCTGATCGGAATGAGGGCGATCCACGCCGCCCGGCGACGAGTCATGGGCTCGATGTGTAGTCCCCCATCGGTGCCACCGACTGAACCGGCGACCGACTGAGTTGCGACCACTGCCGCGCAACCAGACGTTGCCAAATCCACCCAGCAGGAGCTACTAACGCATGACCAGGCTCTTACCGCGCTATTTGCGGCCATATCGATCCCAGCTGTTGATCGTGCTGGTGCTCGTGGCAATCCAGGCGATCGCCAACCTCTACCTGCCGAGCCTCAACGCGGACATCATCAACAACGGCGTCATCAAGGGCGACACCGACTACATAATCCGCACCGGCGCCTTCATGTTGTTCGTCACGTCGATGCTCGGGATCGCCTCGATCGTCGCCGTCTACTTCGGTTCCAGGGTGGCCATGTCGTTCGGTCGCGACGTGCGCAGCGCCATCTTCCGCAAGGTCATGGACTTCTCGCAGAAGGACACCAACACCTTTGGAACGCCGTCGCTGATCACCCGCAACACGAACGACGTGCAGCAGGTTCAGATGGTCCTGGTCATGGCCTTCAACATCATGATCATGGCCCCCATCATGGCCGTCGGCGGCATCATCATGGCTCTTCGAGAGGATGTGCCGCTCTCAGGTTTGCTGGTCATCATCATTCCGCTTGTCATTGTCATGATCGCGACGGTGGCCCTTCGCGCATTGCCGATGTTTCGATCCGTGCAGAAGAAGACAGACCGCATCAATCAGGTGATGCGCGAGACCCTGAGCGGTGCGCGGGTCATTCGAGCCTTCGTCCGAACCGAGCACGAAGAGGTTCGTTTCGATGAGGCGAACACGGATCTCACCGACACTCAAATCCGGGTAAATCGGCTGTTCGCGTTGATGATCCCGTTCCTGTTCGGAACGATGAACCTTTCGACCGTGGCCATCGTTTGGTTTGGTGGACTCCGCGTCGACTCGGGAGGAATGCAGATCGGCAACCTATCTGCCTTCCTGCAGTATGTGATGCTGGTCTTGTTCTCCGTCATGATGGCGGCGCTGATATTCGTCATGGTGCCGCGTGCCGCGGCCGCCGCCGAGCGCATCCAGGCTGTCCTGGAAACGGACGTGGAACTGTGCGACCCGGAGGACGCGGTGGAGATTGCCGATCCTCACGGCGTCGTCGAGTTCGACAATGTTGAGTTCCGCTATCCGGGCGCCGAGGACGCCGTCCTGTGCGGCATCACCTTCACGGCCCGCCCCGGCCAGACGACGGCCATCGTGGGCAGCACCGGCTCGGGCAAGTCGACCCTGGCGAACCTGATCCCGCGCTTCTACGACGTCACGTCGGGTAGCGTCAAGATCGACGGGGTGGACGTCCGGAAGCTGAAGCTGGAAAGCCTGTGGCATCTGCTCGGGGTGGTCCCCCAGAAGGCGTTCCTTTTCAGCGGGACGGTGGCCACCAACCTCCGCTACGGCGACGAAACCGCAGACGACGAAGCCCTGTGGCATGCCCTGGCAATCGCGCAGGGGAAGGATTTCGTGACCGAGATGGCAGGCGGCCTCGAGGCCGAGATCGACCAGGGCGGCATGAACGTCTCAGGCGGCCAGCGACAGCGCCTGGCTATCGCCCGTGCGATCGTGCGGAAGCCGAAGGTCTACATCTTCGACGACAGCTTCTCGGCCCTGGACTTCAAGACGGACCAGCAGCTCCGGTCGGCTCTGCGCCACGAGACCGAGGACGCAACGGTGATCATCGTCGCCCAGCGCGTTGGAACGATCATGCACGCCGACCAGATCGTGGTTCTCGATAGCGGTGAGGTGGTCGGCATCGGCACTCACGAGCAGCTAATGAAATCGTGCGAGACATATCAGGAAATCGTGTATTCGCAGCTGACCCGGGAGGAAGTCGCATGAGCGGCCCCGCAGGCAGCACGAACCGCAACGCGGCCGCGGGGGCTCCCGGCGGCCTCGGTGGTCCAGGCGCCCAGCGCCGCGGTCCGATGGGCGGCGGCAGGGGCCCCATGGGCGGCATGATGATGCCGGTCGAGAAGGCCAAGAACTTCCGCGCCACATTCCGCCGGCTCGTGGGCGAACTCCGGCCGGAGAGGAAGTGGATCGGACTCGTGGCCGTCGTCGCGCTATTCAGCACGGCCGGTCAGGTCTTCGGACCGAAGATCCTGGGCAACGGCATCAACAAGCTCATGGACGGCCTCGTCGGCAAGCTGATGCCGGCAGGCCCGACGCACGACCAGATGGTCGCCGGTCTGCGCGCGGCACACGACCCCCGCGCAGACCTTTTCGCCGCCACCAACGCCATCCCCGGCGTCGGCGTCGACTTCGGGGCGCTGGCGATGATCCTGCTCGGCCTGGTGGCGCTCTACCTCCTGGCCACGTTCTTCACCTGGGTCTCCTGGTACACCATGGCCGGCGTTTCACAGAGGACCGTGTACCGCCTGCGACGTGAGGTCGACCAGAAACTGGGCCGGCTTCCGCTCAAGTACTTCGACACGCATCCGCGCGGCGACACGCTGAGCCGTGTCACAAATGACATCGACAATATCGCCAACACATTGCAGCAATCGCTGACTCAGATCATTACTTCGCTGGCGACGATCGTCGGTGTGCTGACGATGATGTTCTGGATCAGTCCGATGCTGGCAGCGATATCGCTCCTGGTCATCCCGATCGCCGCCGGTTCGACCATGCTTATCGCCCGCCGCTCACAGAAGCAGTTCGCGGCTCAGTGGAAGCGGACGGGAACGCTGAACGGCCAGGTCGAGGAGTCGCACACCGGCCACAGCATCGTCAAGGTCTACGGCCACCAGGAAGACGCCATACGTCACTTCGACGAGGAGAACCAGAGCGTTTACGAGGCCAGTTTCAAGGCCCAGTTCATATCCGGCATCGTCATGCCGGTGATGAGCTTTGTCGGTAACCTCAACTACGTGGCCATCGCCGTGATCGGTGGCACGCAGGTTGCCACCGGCCGGATGTCACTCGGCGACGTTCAGGCCTTCATCCAGTACTCACGCTCATTCACACAGCCGATCACTCAGACGGCCAGCATCGCGAACCTTCTGCAGTCGACAATGGCTTCGGCCGAACGGGTCTTCGAGCTTCTCGACGAGTCGGAGGAGATTCCCGATCCCGCCGAACCGGTCCTGCTCGAGAACGTGACCGGCCACGTGACTCTCGACGGCGTATCGTTCCGGTACGAGCCGGACAGGCCGCTGATCGAGAACCTGAACGCGGACGTTCGATCGGGCGAGGTCCTGGCCATCGTCGGCCCGACCGGTGCCGGCAAGACCACGGTCGTCAACCTGCTGATGCGCTTCTACGAGATAGACGCAGGCACGATCAGCATCGACGGCATCGACATCCGAAAGCTCACCCGAGACAACCTGCGCGGCACCTTCGGCATGGTTCTCCAGGACACGTGGCTATTCGGCGGCACGATTCGCGAGAACATCGCCTACGGCCGTGAGGACGCCACCGAAGAGGAGATCGTGGCCGCGGCAAAGGCCGCTCACGTGGACCATTTCGTGCGGACGATGCCACACGGCTACGACACGGTGATCGACGACGACGCTTCCAACCTCTCGCAGGGCGAGAAGCAGCTGCTCACGATCGCTCGGGCCTTCCTGGCCGATCCAGAGATCCTGATCCTCGACGAGGCCACGAGTTCGGTCGACACCCGAACAGAGGTCCTCGTCCAGAAGGCCATGGCCCAGCTGATGAAGGGCCGCACGGCCTTCGTCATCGCTCACCGCCTCTCCACAATCCGCAACGCCGACGAGATCCTGGTCATGGACCAGGGCAAGATCGTCGAGCAGGGCAGCCACGACGAGTTGATCGCTCGGAAGGGTTTCTACTACGACCTCTACAACTCGCAGTTCGAAGAGGCGATCGAGGAAGCGAGCTAGCCGAATCGAGTCTTGAGCAAGAAGGGCCGGGCGCCGAGGCCGGCCCTTTCTTGATTCGCGGCGGGCCGCGGGGCCGGGCTTCGCGCGGACGCGGCCCTCGGGAGTTACCCTCCACCGGTGACCGACAGCAACCGCGCCATCCCCGCCGATCGATTTGCGGCCCGCCTGGCCGCCTGCCGCGAGGCCGTCTCGGAGCACGGCTTCGGAGCGCTGCTGATCGGCGTCGGGCCGGACCTGCGGTACCTAACCGGTTTCGTCGGCGAACCGATGGAGCGGCTGACCCTGCTGGTGGTTCCACGTGAAGGCCCCGTTTCGTTCGTGGTGCCGCATCTGGAGGCATCCAAGGCCGGGGCCACACCACTTTCCGCGGCGGGGGCCGCGACGGTCATTCCCTTCGAAGAGACGGACGATGCCTTCGCGCTCGTGGCCGGACTTCTCGCACAAGCCGGCACCGCGGCCGGTTCGACCGGCGGGCCTATCGGGCTTTCGGACCGGCTCTGGGCAATGCATGTCCTGGGCCTTCAGCACGCCGCTTCGGGCAGCCGTTTCGAATCGGCCGGCCCAGTCATGCGCGACCTGCGTGAGGTCAAGGATGCGGACGAGACGCGTCTGCTCCGACTTGCCGCCCAGGCAGCCGATAGAACTCTTGACGCCATCGCCGCGGGCCGCCTGGTCGGCCGCTCCGAGGCCGAAATCGGCCGCGAGATTCGCGGTCGGCTCATCGACGAAGGCAACGACCTGGCCGATTTCGCGATCGTCGGCTCGGGGCCCAATGGCGCCTCACCCCATCACGACGCCGGCGGCCGAAGAATCGCGGCCGGCGAGCCTGTAGTCCTCGACCTGGGTGGCACGCTGGCCGGCTACCTGAGCGACACCACCCGAACCATCTGGATCGCCGGTGAGGCGGGCATCGAGCCTGAGCCCGAGTTCCGGCGCGTCTACGAGCTGGTCCGGGAGGCGCAGGCCCAAGCGACGGCGGCCGTCCGCCCCGGCGTTCCGGCCCAACGTATCGACGCCACGGCGCGTGCCGTTATCGAATCCGCGGGCTACGGCGAGTACTTCACGCATCGGCTGGGCCACGGCATCGGTCTGGAGGTCCACGAGGATCCGTACATAGTCGCCGGCAACGCCACTCCGCTCAGCGCAGGCATGGCCTTCAGCGTGGAGCCGGGCATCTACCTGCCGGGCCGCTGGGGCGTGCGCCTGGAGAACATCGTCATGTGCGGCCCGAACGGCGCTGAAGTCCTGAACCAGTCGAGCCTCGACCTGCGCGTAGTACGCGGCTAACGTCGCCCGGCACGTCCATTACGGCTGGGTCGATGTCGCCCAGGCCCGCACGGATGGCATCATTCCGATCCCCTGGCGGTAGACCCACTGTTCCTGTGGGGAACTCCGGCTCGGCCGATATCGCCGCTGCCGACGGCGTTCAGCCGTAGGGTTGACTGAGCCACCTGGCGCGGCGAACGTCGGCGATGGCCCGCTCGGCCTGACTGCGATGCACGCGGCCGTGACCGGCCTGGAGACGGAAGAGCAGCTCGAAGGATTCGGGTCCGCGCTCGGCGTGAATGCCGGTCCGGATGCGGTCGGCGGGCGTGGCGTGATTCCACAGGGCCAGATTGACGTTCCGCAAGGCGCAGAGGAGATCCAACAACAGAGCCAGGTCGTCATGGGCGTGGTCGAAACGGGCCGTCCAGGCCACTTGGTCGTAGCCCTGGAGTGGCGGTTCGTCCTCGGCCAGGATCCAGCGGTAGCGGGCCGAGGTGACAAGTTCCGAGTCAACCATGTGGCCGAGACACTCGATGACCGACCATTCGCCCTCGGCAGGGCGGATTCGAAGGCTGGCGCCGGCAGCCTCCAACAGGCGGCGCCAAAGGTCCACCGCCCCAGCCTGGACCTCGAACGGATCGTCGGGGCCCAGCGCATCGAGCACCGGCCGGCGGTAAGCCTCAGCCTCCTCGGCCGACATGTGCGTCATCGCAGTTCTCCTTCCGATTGAGTCTGGGCCGATTGAGTCTGGGCCGATTGAGTCTGGGCCGCAAGGTCGGCTCGACGGCGCGTCGACCCAACAGAAGCAGTTCGAGCCTGGTGGCGGCATAGTCGGCGTCGCCCCCAATGGGTGGCCGCGACGAACACCCGTTCAGCGGCTAGTCTAGGTTGCCCAACATGGATCGGACGCCCGAAGCGTTCGCAGCAGGAGAATGGGACTCTGAAGACGGGCCGGGGCAAGAACCTTCGATCGCCTGGGATGAGCCCGAAAGTTCGGGCGTTTGGCGGTGATTCGATTCCGCCCGTGCCGGTGCCCGTGCCGGCGGCCGAATCGACGCCCGTGCCGGTGCCCGTGCCGGCGGCCGAATCGACGCCCGTGCCGGTGCCCGTGCCCGTGCCGGCGAAGCCCCACGTCCTGATCATCGGCGGCGGCGGCACGGGCGGCGCGCTGGCCCACGACCTCACCTTGCGCGGCCTGCGCGTGACCCTCGTCGAGCGGGGCGAGGTCACATCAGGCACCACCGGTCGGCACCACGGGCTGCTCCACAGCGGCGCCCGATACGCCACGACGGACCGTGCGGCGGCCATTGAGTGCATCGCCGAGAACAAGATCCTGCGGCGCATCGCGCCCGGCTCGTTCGAGGAGAACGACGGCCTCTTCGTTGCCCTGACCGACGAGGACGCCGATTTCGCGACGGCTTTCCTCGAAGCGTGCTGGCAGTGCGCAGTGCCCACCAAGCGGCTCGACCGCGACGCGACCCTGCGCATGGAGCCCGGTCTCAACCCGGAGTTGAGGTTTGCGGTCCAGGTTCCAGACGCGACCATGGACGCGATGCGCGTCCCACTCCGCTTCTTCGCCACGGCCCGGCACAACGGGGCGGACATCCGGCCCTTTACGGAGGTGGTGGCCGTGACCACCGCCGGAAGGTACGTCACGGGCGTCAAGGTCCGTGACCACGCCGCGGGCCGCGATTATGAGATCGGCGCCGACCTGGTGATCAACGCAGCCGGGCCGTGGGCGGGCCGGGTTGCGGCGTTGGCGGGGGTCGATGTGGCGGTTACGCCGTCGCCGGGCGCGATGGTCGCCGTGCGCGGCCGCCACTGCAACATGGTCGTGAATCGGCTCCACGCCCCGGGCGACGGTGACATCGTCCTGCCCCAGAGGAATCTGACCGTGGTCGGCACGAGCTCCTGGATCGCGGACGATCCGGACAATCTGACGATCCCGCCCGGGCACATTGAGACGATCATGCGAGAGGGCGCGGCGCTGCTGCCAGCCCTGGCGGGTGCCGAGATCCGCGCCCGGTGGTCGGCGGCGCG
>CABDYO010000063.1_pt1 | contig 24667 bp, 25 predicted proteins | sample 3131971 | NCBI WGS metagenome assembly CABDYO01 (sample SAMEA5534338, study PRJEB31848) | metagenome | biome: tundra; feature: field; material: soil | place: USA | collected 2013-05 | depth 0.45 m | reverse complement strand
GATCCGCCGCTCATGCTGATGGACGAGCCGTTCGCCGCCGTCGATCCGATCGTGCGTGAGCGACTCCAGGACGAGTTCCTGCGCCTGCAGCGGGACCTCGCCAAGACGATCCTCTTCGTTACCCACGACATCGACGAGGCGATCAAAATGGGCGACTTCGTCGCGGTCATGGAGGAGGGCGGCCGCCTCGCCCAGTTCGGGCCGCCGGACGAGATCCTGGCCCATCCGGCCTCCGATTTCGTGGCCCGCTTCGTCGGGGCGGACCGCGGCCTCAAACGACTGTCGCTGGTCACGATCGCTGACCTCGAGCTGGCGCCGCTGCCGGCGTCGGCTCGGGCCGGGCTTCCGACCTTCACCCCGAGCACCAAGCTCCGGGATGCGCTGTCGGTGCTGCTGGCGGCCGACTCCCGCGGCGGCGTGGCTCTCAACGACGAGGGCCAGCCGTGCGGATTCGTCACCGTGGACGCCATTGCGAGCGCGCTGAGGGACGATCGCCAGCCCACCGCGACCCGGCCGGGCGGGGCGAACGGGGAGGGCGCCAGCGCCGCCGCAGGCGACGCCAAAGTCACCGCCGCAGGCGGTGACTCGTGAACGGCGAGCCGCTAATTCGTTGGGACTGGCTATTCGCCCACCTCGGGCCCATCGCCGACCGCGTGGGTCAACACCTGTATCTGGCCGCGACCGCCGTGAGTGTCGGCTTCGCCATCTCGTTCGTGCTGGCGGCCATCTCGATCCGCCGCAGGAAGCTATATCCGTTCGTGACCGTGCTGGCCACGGCCGCCTACACCATCCCGAGCTTCGCCATGTTCGCTGCGCTGGTCGCCATAACCGGCCTGTCCGTTTTCACCGCGGAAATCCCCCTCGTCCTGTATACGATTGTCCTGTTCGTGCCGAACATCGTGGCCGGCTTCGACAGCGTTCCGTGGGACGTGCTCGACGCCGCCGACGGGATGGGCTACACGCCGGGCCAGCGCTGGTGGCGCGTGGAGCTGCCGCTTGCGGTGCCGCTCGTCGTGGCGGGTCTACGTCTGGCCAGCGTCTCGACGATCGGTCTCGTCACCGTGTCCGCGATCCTAGGTGATAGTTTTGGCGGCCTGGGCTACTACATCCTCGACGGCTATCACCGCCACTTCACCACGGAGATTCTCGTTGGCGGCCTGCTGTCGATCGGCCTCGCGGTCATCGCCGATCTGGGCTTCGTGCTGCTCCAGCGGCTGCTGACGCCGTGGGCCGCCAGAAGGACCGTGGGCGGATGATGGGCCTGACGCGATGGACCTGATCGGCGCCACTGCGGCCTGGCTGTCGGACCCGGCCCATTGGCAGGGCGCCAATGGCATCCCTGCGAGGCTTCTGGAGCACCTGGCGTTGAGCGGCGTATCTCTCCTGCTGGCGGCCCTGGTGGCTCTGCCCCTTGGTTTGTGGATCGGCCATTCAGGTCGGTTCTCGTGGCTGGTCGTAACCTCGGCCAACGCCTGGCGGGCCTTGCCGTCCTTCGCCGTAATCGGGCTGCTGGTGCCGTTCACGACGGTTCTCGACGCGAACCTGGGCTTCACGCTGTACCCAACGCTCGTCGCAATGATCGTTCTCGCCGGACCGCCCATCCTCGTGAACGCGTATCAGGGGATCGCCGACGTGGACGCTGACCTCGTGGAGGCGGCGCGAGCAATGGGTATGAAAGAGCGCCAGATCCTGGTTGGCGTGGAGATCCCCATTGCCCTGCCGGTCCTCGCGACGGGCATACGATCGGCCGCGGTCCAGGTCATCGCGACGGCTACGCTCGGATCCGCGTTTGGGTTTGGGGGCCTGGGCCGCTTCATCGTTCTGGGCGACGCCAACCAGGACAACGGCGAGCTGTTCGGCGGAGTGGTGCTGGTGGCGGCGCTGGCCCTGACGACGCTCGGCTTGTTCCTCGCGCTGGAGAGACGACTCGTCTCTGCGGGTTTGGCGCGCCGCGCAGCGGTCTGAGCCTGTCTCACGGTAGGGCCCTCAGGCGGCATCGGACGGGCCAGGTCTTGGCCGGTGGACGATGACGGTCTATATTCACCGGGCGTCGTGGCGGCTCGGCCCTGGGCTTGCGCGGCCGGCAATAGGAGGAAACCCAATGCGGCGATTCCGCATGCTCGCCCTCGGGGCGTCGATGCTGGTGCTTCTGAGCGCCTGCTCGACGGGTGGGGGCAGCAAGCCAACCATCAAACTTGGCTCGGACGGGTTCTACGAATCCAAGCTCATGGCCGAGATCTACGGCCAGGCGCTCGAAGCCAAGGGCTACACGGTCGATCGAACCGCCATCGGTCTGGGTGACCGGAAGGTGAGCGCACCAGCGCTGGAGAGCGGCAAGTTCGACCTCAAGCCCGAGTACATCGGCAGCGGTCTGGCCTACTACGACGCGACCAAGACTACGGGCGATCCGGCCGCCAACGCGTCTGCTCTCCAGACGATCCTCACCGGCAAGGGGGGCGGAATCACCGTCCTCAACTATTCGCCTGCGGCCGACCAGAACGCCTTCGTCGTGACCAAGGCGACGGCAGACAGCAAGCACCTCGCCACGCTGAGCGACACGACGGCCGTAGCCAGCCAGCTCAGGTTCGGCGTCGCCACGGACTGCGCCACGAACCCGGTCTGTGCGAAGGCGATCAAGACTGCGTATGGGCTCGATCTTTCGAACGCCCTGCCGCTCGCAGCGTGCAGCCAGCCGATGGCCGATGCCCTGGCGGCGGGCACGATCGACGTGGGTGAGTTGTGCTCCACGCAACCCGACATCGCCAAGAACGGCTGGGTCGTCCTGACCGACGACAAGCACACTCAGCCGGCCGACAACATCGCCCCGCTGGTCCGCAACGACCTTCTGGCGAAGGTTGACATGGCGAGCTTCGAGAAGATCCTCAACGACATCTCGGCCAAGATGACGACGCCCGATCTGACCAAGCTCAACGCCGAGTTTGTCGTCGACAAGAAGGACATCTCTGCGATCGCAAAGGAATGGCTTAAGACCAACGGCTTCGTCTGATCCATCGGCCAGCTCGGCCCCTCAAGCGAACTGCCCTCGTCACACGACGGGGGCAGTTTCCGTATATGGCGGGCCGCCGTCGGGCCGGCGCTGCCCGCAGTTCACGTGGCGGGCGCGGTAGTTAAGATCTCGTTCATTACCTCGGGGTTCTTGGCATTCAGCCCCTCGATGAGTCGCTCGACTGCGCGGCGGTTTTCGGCTTCACCCATTTCTTCTCACTCCTGTGCTGCTGGGGCAACCTGGGGATCCGCCACGGTGAGGCGCTCCGGGTCGCGGATGCCGACGGCGTTAACCGCGGCTCCGGCGAGCAGCAGGCCGGCCGCCAGGCCCATGGCGAGATGGAACGCGTCGGTCGATGACTCGCGCGCCGCCGCCACGAGGACCGGGCCGACGGAAGCGTCCGGCCGGTTGAGCGGCGGCAGGGTCTGCCGGACCTGGTCCGACGACGTGTCGAGTCCAGGCACGCGATTCGACAGGTTGGCGTAGAACGCGCCCGTGATAGCGACGAAGATGAGCGCCCCGGCCAGCTGCGGGCCGACTCGCGATATGGCGTTGTTCACGGCCGAACCAAGGCCCGCCCGGCTCTCGGGCACGGACGCCATCAGGGCCGTCGTCAGCGGTGCCACCGTGATCGCCAGGCCCAGCCCGAATATCAGCGTGCACGGCAGGAAGTCGATCAAGTAGCCGCTCGACGGCAGCCATGTTGCGGGATCGCCGGGTTGGAGGTTCCAGACCGGGCTGCCGGCCGGGATCCGGGTCAGCCACAGGATGCCGGCGCCCATCAGGGCCGGTCCGATCGCCATAAACCGGCGCGGCCCGAACCGGCCCGCCAACCCACCGACACGCGACGACAAGAGGACCAGGAAGAGCGCGCCGGGCACGCCGATTAGGCCGGCCGCGGGCGCCGAGTAGCCGAGCGTGCCCTGACTGAAGATGGCCTGCTGGTAGCCAACCACATACAGAGCACCGTAGATCAGGAAGGTCGAGAGGTTCGTGACCGCGAAGTTGCGCGAGCGGAACAGGCCGAGCGGGACGAGCGGATGTCTGCCGCGGGCCATCAGGACCACGAACAGGACTGAGGCGACCGCGCCCACCAGGAGCGCTATCTGGCCGACGCCGTCGCGCCACTGGTGTTGCTGACCGTAGATCGCCCCGAACGACAGGCCGCCTACGGCCAGGGCCACGACGCCGGCACCGAGCCAGTCGAACGCCCGACCGGAGGTCGGGTCGCGGCTCTCCAGCACGTACCGCCAGCTGGCCCACAGCGCGATCGCGATCAGGGGCACGTTCAGGAAGAAGACGGCACGCCAGGAGATCGTTTCGACGAGGATGCCGCCCACGACCGGGCCAAGGATGACCGTGGCCGCGGACGCGGCCGCCCACAGACCGAAGGCACGGCCCCGTTCCGCACCTTCGAACGTGGCGGTGAGCAAGGCCAGCGAGCCCGGCACGAGCAACGCCCCGGCCGCGCCCTGGACGATACGAAAGACGATCAGCGTCTCCATGGTTGGCGCGAAACCGCATAGGATCGACGACGCCCCGAAGCCAACGAGACCGATGACGAAGAGACGGCGTCGGCCATACGCGTCGGCCAGGGCGCCGGCCAGTATCAGCAGCGCGCTCAGGCTCAGCAGATAGGCGTTGTAGACGTACGACTCGCCCTCGAGGGCGCCCAGGTTGCTGCTGGGCAGGTCCTGGCCGATCCGCTGCAGGGCCACGTTGACCACGGTCGAATCGAGAAAGACGATCCCCGAGCCGAGGATGGCCGCGACGAGTGTGCCTGTGCGGCGGTTCACCTGGACTTCGGCCGGATCCATTGCCGCGACTGCCGGATACGTCTCTTCATGTCGTGTCGTCTCCCGGGTGCGGAGCATGCTGCGCTGGCATCCGGGGCGTGTCAACGCGCATTGCGTCAGGAGCGCAATGGGTCGCTACGCACGGGCGCGACGAGGCGGCGAGGCGGTCGTCCGAGGGCCGGTGCAGCCGCGGGCGAACTCGGGCTCTCGCACCGCGGGTCAGGCGGGTCGGCGCATCCGACCCCCGCGTCGCCGGCTGTAGACTCGGTTGCGGGCGCAACCAACTATAGGCCCGACGAAACCGAGGCAACCAGTGAACGACTCCATCCGCAGCGCCTTGGCGCAGGGCGGCATCATCGACATCACCACGACGGGGAGGCGCAGCGGCCAGCCGCGCCGTATCGAGATCGTCTGCCACGTGATCGACGGGCGCATATACATCAGCGGCGTGCCGAACCCCGACCGCACGCGGCGCTGGCTCTCCAATCTCAAGGCAAACCCGAGGTTTACTGTCCACCTGAAAGGTGAGCTGACGGCCGACCTCCCCGCTACCGCCCGTGTAATCACAGACGTTGCGGAGCGTCGAGCCATTTTGGGGCACGTGGCTCGTGCCTGGAACCGGACCGACGTCGATGTGATGGCCGCGCATAGCCCCCTGATTGAGGTCACGATCGACGGGCTGGGCGACCCTCCCTCCGCGTCGTAGACCGCATCGGAGCGCTATCGTGGCCCCCTTGCAGGAGGCCCCAGCGATGTGCCGATCCATTCAGCCGCTTCACAACTACGAACCGCCCACCACAACCGACGAGGTGAGCGCGGCCGCGCTCCCGTACGTGCGCAAGGTCAGCGGCATGATCCGGCCTGCCGGCGCCAATCAGGCGGCCTTCAACCGCGCAGTAGAAGCCGTGGCGGCAGCCACTCAGCAACTCCTCGACACGCTCGTCGCCACGACTCCGCCGCACAACCGAAGCGTCGACCGTCGACGCGCTCGTGAACGCTGGGAGCGGCGAAACCCTACTCCGTCAACGAGGTGAACATCCCAGCGCGGTCGAACTCGATCGCCTCGAGTGGCCGTACCACCTCGCAGCGCCCGGTCGCCAGCACGTCCTCGAGCGCCGGCTCGCTGACGTAGAGCAGTCCGAGGTGCTTGGTGTCGCTGATCCTGACGATCCTGGCATCGGGCGGCTCTACCTTGAGGCAGCAGGCGATGGCGACGGAGAGTGCCTGGCGGTCCGTATCCAGCGTCAGCGAGACGCGCCCGCCCTCGGGCGTCTTGGCCGTGATGCAGTTCATGTACGTTTTGTGCGCGTCCATCTTCTCGACGGCTCGCCGCAGCACGACATCGGCCATGCCGATGCCGACGGCGTTGCCCTCGGTCTCGGCCGTCAGGTCGCGGACGACGATCCGTTGGACGCTCGGGCCGGCACCGGTCGGTCCTGTGTAGTAGCGGCCGACGACGTTGGAATCCATCCCCAAGCCGCTGATGTCCTTGCCGATGTAGTCGAGCACCAGCACGTCGATGGCGCCGAGGGGCAGCCGGGCCATCCGCTCCCGGGCCGTCGCCAGCAACTCCCGCTCTCGGTCCCAGATCCGGTCGCGCGGCACCGCCTCGATCCGCCACAGCCTGGCGTAGCCGTTCTCGACGAGGGCCAGGCCGAACGGGATGTTGACCTTCGAGAGGGTGAACTCGGCGACCGCGGGGATGAGCTCATGGAAAGTGGCGAAGCCCTGGCGATGGAACGTGTCGGCGCCCCGCTGCTTGCCGAGGCCGATGGCGATCATCTTCATGAGGCCGCTCTCGATCTCGCCCGTGAAGTCGGTGTGCGGCTTGACGCGGTTGATGGGAACGATCACGTCGGCGCCTTCGAAGGCGTTGCGGTCAACGAAGACCGGGACGCCGGGCCGGACCTCGCCCAGCTCAACCGTCTCCATGCTCGATCGGATCTCGCAGCCGATCGATTCGGGGGTCATGCCGTAGGAGGCGAGCACCTCGAGCTGGCCCTTGGCCGTGGCGCCGCCGTGGCTGCCCATCGATGGCACGACGAAAACCTCGGCGCCGGCGGCCCGGACCCACGCGACTGTGGCCCGCACGACCTCGTCGATCCTGTCGATGCCCCGGCTGCCCACCGCCAGGCAGACCCGCGATCCGACCTCGATCGCCGGCCGGACGGGTTCAAGCGCCGCGCCCACGGCCTCGGCTACGTCGGTCACCTCGGCTGCATCCATTCGGTGCCGGACGAGTGCCCAACGGGGCAGAGCCCCGCCCATGAACTCGGCGAACGGCTCGCGACCGGATGCGTTCGGCGGCCGGCGTGCGGCGGCCGAGACGGGCGGGTCGGCCAGTGCTTCGGGCCTGAGCGCGGCGTCTTTGGTCTTCTCGTGCTGCATCGGCAGGACTCTCCTCCCCAGGGGCGTTCGAGGCCTGCAGGTGAGCTTGGTCTCGGCCGCGACCACGATGGGCGACGGCGCATCAACTCTACACCGAGCGGACTCGACTTCCCCCCGGCCCGGGGCGCGGTGGGCGGATAGGTTGTATCGTCAGGAGACCGATGCTGTACAGCAAACTCCCGACCGACCGCCACGCGCCGCCCGCCGCGACGGCCGCCCATCCGGAACCGACGACCGTTCGCTCGCCGCGCCAAAGTCTCCTGGAGCGAGCCAGTACCGGGCCAGGCGCCGGCGACCCTGTTGCGATCGAGCGGTTCGAGCGCCTGCTCGAGATCGTCGATAGTCTCGGCTCGTGCGTCCTCGCTCTCTCAGGCGGAATCGACTCGAGCTTCCTGCTTGCCGTCGCATCGCCGCTCCTCGGCGAGCGCTGTCTGGCCCTCACCGCCGACTCGGCCGCCGTGCCGGCGTGGGATCGCGCCGATGCGGTAGTCGCTGCCGGGGAGGCGAGCCGCCACGGGGCGCGCTGGCGGACGGTCCCCACGAAGGAGCTCGAGGATCCTCGCTACGCCCGTAACCCGCGGTTCCGCTGCTACTTCTGCAAGCTCGAGGTGTACGGTGCCGCCTCGGCGATCGCGAAGTCCGAGGGCTACGCTTGGGTCGTCGATGGCACGAATGCCTCGGACACCCAGCGGGACGACCGCCCCGGCATGACGGCCGCCTCCGAGCTGCATGTCCGCTCGCCTCTGGCGGAAGCGGGAATCACCAAGGAACAGTTGCGCAGTCTCGCGCGAGCGATCGGCGTCGCCGGTTGGGATCGGCCTGCCTCGGCCTGCCTGGCAAGTCGCATCCCGTTCGGGGAGCTCATCACCGCCGAGCGCCTGCGGCGGGTCGAGGCGGCCGAGCTCGCTCTCCGCGCCCTCGGGTTCCGTCAGGTTCGTGTTCGGGACTTCGGCAGCCACGCCAGGGTGGAGGTCGAGGCGGACGAGCTCATGGACCTGCGGAGCCGCTCGTCCGCCGTCCGGGCTCGTCTCGTCGAACTCGGGTTCGAGAGCTGGTCGCCGGCGGCGTACGCCGGAACGGGTGCGGGAGACAGCCCGAATGCATACGGATGAGGTAGCGGTGCCTGCGGAACCGGCGCGGCGCGGGACCTACACCGCCGCGCTGGAGGAGCTGCTGCGGGGCGTGGCCGAGGGGAGCGTCCCGGTGGCGGCCGCGCTTGAGTCGCTGCGCCGGCTCCCGTTCAGCGACCTCGGCTTCGCCCGCGTGGATCACCACCGGAGCCTCCGTCAAGGCGTGGTGGAATTCGTCTATGCGCCCGGCAAGACGCGCGGGCAGCTGCTCGCGATCGTCGAGGCCCAGCTCGAGCACGACGAGTCGAGCGTCGTCGTGACCCGGGTCACGGCCCAGGACGCCGCCGCGATCCGAACCCTCGCCGAGTTGCGCGGGCTGGAAGTCGTCTGGCGCGAGCCTGCCGGGCTGCTGGCCATCCCTCGCGCGGTGCCCGAGGCTCGCGGCCGGCTGCTCATACTCACCGCCGGGACCTCGGATCTGCCCGTCGCCGAGGAGGCCGAAACGGTCGCCTCGCTCCTCGGGGCGGGCGTCCGCGTGATCGCCGACGTCGGCGTGGCAGGGCTCCACCGGCTGCTGGCGGAGTTGCCGGAGATCGAGCAGGCCGACGCAATCGTCGTGGTTGCGGGCATGGACGCCGCGCTCGCGAGCGTCGTCGGCGGCCTGGCGCGCGTTCCGGTCATCGCCTGTCCCACGAGCGTCGGCTACGGGGCATCGTTCGGCGGGCTGAGCGCGCTGCTGGCGATGCTCTCGTCGTGCGCACCCGGAGTGGCGGTCGTCGGCGTGGACGATGGCGTTGGAGCCGGCACGGTCGGCGCGCTCATAGCCCGGGGCCGGGACGCCTGACGGTCGGGAGGGCGGGTCTCAGATCGTCATTGCGCTGAAGCCACCGTCCACGCGGATGAGGGCCCCCGTCACGAAGCCCGAGGCGCGCTCCGAGGCGAGCCAGACCATCGTCCCGACCAGCTCGTCGGCCTCGCCCAGTCGGCCCATCGGCGTATGCCGGAGGATCGCCTCGATGCGGCTTTCGTCGAGCAGCTTGCGGTTCTGTTCGGCCGGGAAGAACCCGGGCACGATGGCGTTCACGCGAATCCGATGTGGCGCCAGCTCGCGGGCCAGGTACCGGGTCAAGATGTTCACGCCGGCCTTCGAGACGGAGTACGTGAGAACGCGAGACAGGGGGATCTCCGAGGAGGTCGACGAGAAGTTGATGATCGTCCCTCCCTGGCCGCGGTCGGCCATAGCCCGCCCGAAGACCTGGCAGCCGAGAAGGCACGACGTGAGGTTCGTGTCGAGGATGCGGTGCCACTCCTCGAGGTCTAGCTCGAAGAACGGAGTCGAACTGTTGATGCCGACCGCGTTGACCAGGATGTCGACGGGACCGAGGCGTTCTTCTACTTCTGTTCGTGCCCGTTCCACGGACGCTCGATCCGACGCGTCCAGCACCATGGCGGCGGCCCGGATGCCCTTCGCCGCGAGCGCGGCCACGAGCTCGTCGGCGCGCTCGCGGGAGCGGTCCATCACCGCGATTGCGGCGCCGGCGTCGCCGAAGCCGTGGCAGACGGCGCCGCCCAGGACTCCGGCTCCGCCGATGACCGCGGCCACCTTACCAGTCAGGTCGAAGAGGGCCGAGCCTGGCCCCGCGCTGGCTCCTGGGCCGGTGATCATCGAGATACTCCTTTCGTTGTCGGCCGCCGTGCAGCCGTGGAGAACGGGCGCAGATGACGGCCGATGTGTGCCGCGAGGTTCGACCAGTACGTCTCGCGGTGCGTCCAGATGGCCGTTCGCAGGTCATCGCCGAGATCTCTGCCGCCGCCGGCCGGTTCGCCATGGAGCACCGCGCCGTACGTGACGTGGAGGATCTCGCGGGTGTTCGGGTCGGTCAGTAGTCGAGCCAGTGCCGCGTTGGACGCGCCATCCGGCGGCGGCGCACCCGTCGCGGTCGCCGAGACGTGATAGCTCGCCCTGGCCGTGGTGTACGCCTCGAGGGCCACCCGCCAGACACGGCGCATAAGCTCCGCGTCAACCGCGGCGATCGTCTGCAGGGCAACGAGGTAACTCGTGCCCGAGGTCTTGAGATGGACCCGGTCGTGCGTTGCGTGGGCAACGGCATCGTAGATTGAGAACTTGTCCGAGCCCGAATGGACGCTCAGCTTGTAGTCGCCCAGGCGCCGGGCGATGGCTGCATGGATCTCGACATCCGACGCGAATTCGGCTCGATCGCCAAGGTAGTCAATCCCCTTTTCGAACTCGCCGACGAAGCGCGGGGCGAAGCTCGCCCAACTGACTCCGAGCCGGTGGAGCTCGGTCGCAAGGTAGACGTGGTCGATAGGCGTGGTCGTGTATTCGATCTCGTCGACGGCCACCTCGAACTCGAACGAGCCCGGGTCGAGGGCTGAGGACAGATGGCGATGCATCGCCGCAACCTGGACGACCGCGGCTCCGAACCGCGCGGCCGCAGCGCGGAGGGCAGCCGCCGGCAGCTCGAGCGGGCCGGAGTCGAGATCAAGGTGCTCGGGATAGCGGTCCTCGAACACGGCCGGGTCGTCTTCGAGACCCGTCCAGGGGACGGCCTTGAAGGCAGCGGCGATCGCTTCGTCCGGCGCGTCGGCCGCAAGGTCGGGTACCAACTCGATCGGGTCGGCCGTGAACATCGTGCAGCCGGCGTCGATCCCAGCGTCGATATCCGCTATCGACTTGAGGTGGTCGGCGTCCGCCCCGAACCCGTCCCGCCAGCCGGCGGCGAGCGCACCGAACGTGGCCGCATCGAGCACGTCGCGGAACGATCGGCCGGTCCGCGCGAGCTCCCGTGCGGACTGCTGGGCCAACACTGGAACAATGCCCGGGTTGTCCCGGAACGCGATGACGTGGCCCGGCGTGGCAATCCCCAGCCGGTCGCCGACGCCGGCCGAGGTCGCCTCGCCGACGAGCCGCGGCCGGAGCCATGGGACGAGCTTGCGCAACGCGGTCGCGTTCCCATGGTTGGAGTCCCCGGTGATCAGCGTCCCACCGCAGAGTTCCGTCGAGTCGCCGGCCATCCCGTTCGGTGGCGGCCCTCCTGCCGGCGCCCAGGCGAGAACCTGCCAGCCGAGCTCTCCCGCCCGGATCCCGACCGCTCCGCCATCGATCGAGGTTAGGGACTCCTCGAGCGCGCCCGTCTGCCGGAGCGCCCGGACCGCCTCGCTTGAGGGCGTCTCTGCCGCCATGCCTACGACTCCTGGACCCAGGCGTGGGCCGGGTCGAAGTGGGGGATCATCTGACGGCCTTCGCCGGCCATGACCCACAGGTAGTAGAGCGAGTAGCCGGGCGCCGCCACGACCGGGTGGTAGCCGCTCCGGATGACGGCCACGTCGCCGTCGCGAACAGTGAACGCCTCCGTGGCGGCATCGTCATACCGGACCTGGACACCGAAGCCTTCGGGCGGATCGACCTTGAAGAGGTAGACTTCCTCGAGCCTGACCTCCTCGGGCGGCGCCTCGCGGTCGTGCTTGTGCGGCGGATACGAAGACCAGTTGCCGGGCGGATTGATCGTCTCGCCCAGCAGGAGCCGGCCCGCGGCGTGCTCGGGGCCGAGGATCGTCCGTACGCTTCGACTCCAGTTCCCCTTGCCGGCCTCGGCGAGGCGCTGATCCGCGGGCCCGATGAGGCGCGCCTTCGACGGTGCGCCTTCGCCGGCCGGCGCCGTCGCGATGGCGAGTTGCGCCGGCCCCCTGGCCTTCAGCCGGAGAGCCGTGCCGGGTGGCGCATAGATGGCGTGACCCGGGCCTTCGAAGACGGACGATCGGCCGCCCGCCATCCCGAGCGACTCGCCGCCCGCCTCCACATCGACAACGCCGCCGAGCACGACGACCACGGTCTCGAGCTCGCCCGGCGACTCGAACGACTGGCCGGCATCGAGATCGGCCAGGGCGAGTCCGATGAGGTCGCCTTCACGCTCGGGGGTAACGACGGTTCGGATCATGACAGTCCTTTCAGTTTCTCCGGCCGAAATGGGCCGGGATCGGCGGCCACAAACCGCCTACGGGCCCCGGCGACCATGCAGAGACGACTCAGCGGCCGCCGACGCGGGTTACCAGCTGGGTGGGATTGACGAAGCGGAGGGCGATCACCAGCAGCACGAGCATGGATGCGGTGTAGAGCACGGCCATGGCGTCGACCTCCTGTGGAGCCCGGATCCCGGCCCCGAAGACGGCGCTGTATAGGACGACGACGATCGTCGAACTCGATGGGCCCGACGTCAGGAAGGTCAGCTCGAACATGCCGACCGTCCGTACGAGCACCAGGACCCCAGCGGCGAGGATGCCGGGAACCAACAGAGGTCCGACGATTCGGACGAAGATCGTGGAGGTGCCCGCGCCACACATCCGCGCCGCCGCTTCGATCTTGGGGTCGATCTGCTCGATGAACGGGATCATGACGAGCACGACGAACGGAACCGTCGGGACCAGATTCGCGAGGATCACGCCGGACAGGCTGCCAGCCAGCTGGAGCCTGTAGAGCACGGTCGCGAGCGGGATGCCGTACGTGATCGGCGGAATCAGGATCGGCAGCAGGAACAGGACCGTCACGAGGCGCTTGCCGGGGAAGTCGCGACGGGCCAGGGCGTACGCCGCCGGGACGCCGATGAGGGCCGAGATGGCGACGACGGCAATCGCCACCTGGGCGGTCACGAGCAGGACACTAGACAGATCGAACTCGGCCCAGGCGTCTCCATACCAATGGATGGTGAAGTCATCGGGCAACCACGACCCGAACCACGTCGTCGCGAACGAGTCGAGGACGACTGTGGAGATGAGCGCGAACAGGGTGATGAAGAAGAGGGCAACCAGACCCCAGACTAGCCAGCCACCGATCCCTGAGGGCCGGAAACTACGCGTCCGTGCTGGCGGGAGGAGTGAGGCAGGAACGTTCACGGCATCAGCCATCAGCCCTTACCTCCCGTGGCCCCACGGAACATGGTGCTCCGCCAGCCCAGGACGAGGGCGATGATCCCGAGCATGATCGCGCCCATGATCATCGAGATTGCAGAGCCCATCGAGTAGTCGAACTGCTCGAACGCGGCGTGGTAGGCGGCGATCGAGATCACCCGCGTCGAGCCGGACGGGTCGCCCACCAGGTTGGCCGAAGGGAAGACCGAGAAGGCGAGCACGAACGACAGGCAGAACGTGATGGCGAGGCCTGGGACGAGCAGCGGAAAGGTTATGCGGCGGAAGCGCTCCCACCACCCCGCGCCCATGACCGATGCCGCCCGCTCCAGGTTCGGATCGATTCCCGAGAGATACGACAACACGAGCAGGAAGGCGAACGGGAAGCCGGTGATGATGAGCGAGAAGAAGACGCCCCAATAGTTGTGGACCAACATCACCGGCTGGTCCACGAGATTGAAGTCGCGCAGGAGCTTGTTGAGCCAACCAGACGGGCCAAGGAGTTCGATGAGGCCGTCGGCCGTCAGGACGGTGCCGAGGGCGATCGGCACTACGAGCAGAGTCGTGATGGTCCGTTTGCCGCGAAACCGTCCGCGCATCCGATAGGCGATTGGTACCGAGGCCAGCACGTTAAACAACGCGGCCGGCACCCCGAGAATGAGCGTGGTCCAGATCGTGTCCCGTAGATACGAGTCCGAGAAGAAGTTCTGGTAGTTGGCGAGCAGTCCGCCGCCATCCTTGGGCGCGAGCGACAGCTGCAGCCCGTACAGAAACGGGTAGACGAAGAGGAGGGCGAGGAAGAGGACGCCCGGCACCAGCAAGAGCAGAACGCGGTCGATACCGCGGTCCGCGAGGCGGTGCCTGAGCGACTGCCTCCCAACGCCGGGCGCACCCGGGGCTATGCCAGTGGCAGTCGTCATACCGCCGCCTCCTGGGGCGCTGCGGGCGCGTCGGACGGGTACACCAGAACACGCTCGGCGGCCACGGCGACCGTGGTCTTGTCGCCCGGAGCAAGCCGCTTCTCGGTTCGGAAGTAGAGCGCCTCGCCGCCGGGCATCCGCGCCTGCACGAGCATCTCACGGCCGTGGTACTCGACGACCTCGACGGTCACCTCGATGCGATTGGGCGGTGGCCCATCCACCACGATGTCCTCGGGCCGGATCGCTGCCACGGCGCGCTTTGTCTCGAGGGGACCGAAGGTTTGGCCAGTCAGCCGGACGTCCTCCGCCGCGAGAACCGCAGTTCCGGACGACACGCTCGCCACATCGAACGTGAGCATGTTCCGGTAGCCCATGAAGCCCGCAACGTAGCGATTGGCCGGGTGGGCATACACCTCGTCTGGCGTGCCGATCTGCTGCACGACGCCGTCGCGGAGCACGACCAACCGGTCGGCCATCGAGAGGGCTTCTTCCTGGTCGTGCGTCACGTAGATTGTGGTCAGGTGGAGCGACTGGTGGAGGCGCCGAATCTCGATTCTCATGGCCAGCCGCAGCTGGGCATCCAGGTTGGAGAGCGGCTCGTCCATCAGCACCAGCGGTGGCTCGTAGACGATTGCTCGGGCGATGGCAACGCGCTGCTGCTGGCCACCCGATAGCTGGGACGGCAGCTTGTTGGCCTGGTCCTCGAGCCGGACCAGACGCATGACCTCGTCCACCCGCGGACGCAGCTGCGCCTTGGGGGTCTTTCGCATCTTGAGCCCGAACGCGACGTTGTCACGCACCGTCATGTGCGGGAAGAGAGCGTAGTTCTGGAAGACCATTCCAAAGCCCCGCTGCTCGGGCGGGAGCCCGTCGATGCGCCGATCGTCGAGCCAGATGCTGCCGCTCGAAAGCGGCAGCAGCCCCGCCAGGCAGTTGAGGGCAGTCGATTTGCCGCAACCCGACGGCCCGAGGAGGGCGATGAACTCGCCTCCTCGGATCGTCAGACTGAGCTCGCTTAGCGCCGCTTGCTCGCCGAAGTTGCGGCCGATGCGTTCGAGACGCAGTTCGGAGAAGCGTTGGTCGCGCACGGCTCAGGTTCCTTTGCTAACCAAGTCCAATGATCGCCGATTGAATGTTCGGTTACTTCTTCCCGATGGTCTTGTCCCACAGGTCGAACGCGATTACCTGCTGATCGGCCGGCAACGACGTCACCTTGGGGAACTGAGCAATCCAGGTGTCGAACTGGGCCGGGACAACACCCTTGAGGGCCGCCTGACTATCCGCTGGGGCCATGGCGAGCGTCACGCCTTTCACGGCCGGGCCCGGATAGAAGTAGCCCTTGTCATAGGAGATGGCCTGCTGATCGGGCTTGAGCATCCAGGCGATGAGATCCAGGTCCGCGGTGAGGGTGGCGGCGGAGACGCCGCTCGGGATCACAGCATACTGGGCGTCCGTCACCCAGGTCATGTTCTGGAAGTTGCCGACAGCCGTCGTCTTCGGCACGGTGCCGAGGATGATCGGGTTGATGTACCAACCAGTTGTCGAGGAAAGCATGTCAACGGTACCGGCGGCAAGATCCTTCATTGTGGCGGTCGTGCCCGTCTGGTACACGTTGATGTATTGGCCCAGGTCTTTCAAGTAGGCCCAGGTATTGGCCCAGCCATTGGTCGGGTCCTTGGGGTCCTTGTCGCCGAGCAGATACGGCAACGCCATGAGGAACGTTCGACCGGGGCCCGAGTTGGCCGGACGGGCGTACTCGAACTTGCCGGGGTGAGCCTTGGCCCACGCTAGCAGTTCCGTGGGGGTGGTCGGGGGAGTAGTGACGTTGGTCGGGTTGTACTCAAGGAGCGGGCCCGACGGGTAGTAGACGACCTCGATGCCGTAGCCCTGCGCCAGACCCTGCATGTCCGCGGCCGGGGCGAGATAGTTGTCCATGAGGCCCGGGAACATGTCCTGATGGTCTGGTATGACCTTAGTCAGGAGGTTGTTCTTGATGCCCGCGGACAAACCGTCCGTGCCGGTCATCACGAGGCTGATCTGGGCGTTGCCGCCGGCCTGCTGGGCTTGCAGCTTGCCGGCCAGCTCGGGCGCGGTCGCGGTCGCATAGGTGATGTTGGCCACGATCTCGGGATGGGCGGTCTTGAAGTTCTCCATCATCTGCTTGGTGAGCTGAAGGTTGCCCGCCACGTCGAGGACGTTTATCGTCACCGGCGCGGAGCTGGGCGAGGCGGACGACGTGCTACACGCCGATGCAATCATTCCCACGGCGAGGAGTATCCCCAACCGCTTGGTCCACGAACGTTCTCTCATCTGAAAGTTCTCCTCCTGTCTATCTCTCCGCGATTGCCGTTGTCTACTCGGGCGTTCCTACCCGCGCTGCGTGCGAGCCAGATCGGGCGCCGCTCCTAGGAGGCGCCGTGGAGGCTCGAACGATCAGCTGGGCAGCGAGGCCCTGCTCGTGGGTCCCCGATTCTGGGTGGGCAAGCCGCTCCAGTAGCAGCTCGATCGCGACGCGTCCCGCCTGCTCCGTTGGCAGCGCGACGGTCGTCATATGGGGGTTGGCCATGCTGGCCATGGGGATGTCGTCGAAGCCGACGACACTCATCTCGTCCGGCACGCTGATGCCGCGGTCGGCCAGCCGGCTGAGAACACCGAGAGCCATCCGGTCATTGAAGGCGATGACCGCAGTCACTTCGGCAGCGACGGCGAGATCGGCGGCTTGCTGACCGGCCTCAAAATGCGGTGCGAAGGGGCCGAACTCGATGATCTCAAGCCCCTTGCCACGCGCGCTGGCTCGCAGCCCGCGTCGGCGCTCGCGGTTCGACCATGACTCGGCGGGCCCGCCGAGGAAGGCGATGCGCTGGTGACCCAGCGCGACCAGGTGCTCGATCGCCTGGCGCATCCCGCCTGCGCCGTCGAGCAGGACGGCCGAGGCGCCGCGCACGCGGCGGTTGAGGAGCACCAGCGTCGTGTCCCGGAGAAGCTGCTGAAGCTGCGTCTCCGACAACCTCGACGAGCAGATGACTACTCCGTCGACCTGTCTGGCCATGGCGCGAACCAGCTCCATCTCGAGCCGTGGATTCTCCTCAGAGTCCGCCAGGAAGACGGCGAGATCCGCCTCGCGGGCTCGGGCCTGGGCGCCCTTTAGGATCGCCGGGAAGAACGGGTTGCCGAGGTCCGGTACGACGACGCCGATGTTGCCGGTCTTCCCGGTCTTCAGGCTTCGCGCGGCGCGGCTCGGCCGGTAGTGCAGCTCCTCGGCCACGGCGAGGACACGCTGCAGCGTCTCGTGGCGGACGAGCCCCGGCTCCGCGAAGGCTCGCGAGACGGTGGCCGGCGAGACGTTCGCGCGGCGGGCGACATCGCGTATCGAGGTGACGGTATCGTCTCTGGGCTGATCCACATAGCACAGAATGAAACCGGTTGCAGAAACTGTCAATACGGTACATCATGGTCGTTTGTTGGAGCGGCCGACTGGCCCGGCCAACCTGTGCCAGACTCGGCTCGTTGCCCGCATATGTTGCTGCATTCGCGAGGAGACGCCCGTGGCCAAGACCGGCCGTTGCCTGTGGATCGACGCCTCTGCCGGCGCGTCGGGCGACATGCTGCTGGGTGCTCTGCTGGACGCCGGAGCGCCCATCGACGCGGTCGCGGCGGCCATCGGGGCTTTGGGCGTCGAGCCGATCGAGGTCTTCCCCCGCCATGTCCGTCGCCATGGGTTACGGGCCACAAAGGCCGACGTTCAGGTCCACGACACAGCCGTGTCGCGGACGGTGGGCGACGTGCTTGACCTCGTAGCCGATGCGGCCCTGGCGCCGGCGGTTGCTGCCCTCGCCCAGGCTGTCCTCCGTCTCCTGGGCACGACCGAGGCGGCGGTCCACGGCGAGGATCTGGGCAAAGTCCACCTGCACGAGGTCGGCGCTCTCGACTCACTTGCCGACGTCGTCGGCTGCGCCGCCGCGCTCGACGCGCTCGGTTTGCTCGATCCGCGCGCCCGGGTCGTCGTCAGCTCCGTCGCGCTGGGCTCGGGGAGCGTCGAGACGGCGCACGGTGCGCTGCCGGTTCCGGTGCCGGCGGTCCTGGCAATCCTGGCCGGGCGCGGTGCGCCGGTCACTTCAGGCGGCGACGGCGAGCGGTGCACGCCCACCGGCGCCGCGTTGCTTGCGACCCTCGCCAATGAATGGGGCCCCGTTCCGCCGATGACGATCGACGCCGTCGGCGTGGGGGCCGGCTCAGCCGATCCGCCGGAGCGACCCAACGTCCTGCGGGTCGTGCTCGGCGCCGCCCTTGCGCCGGTCGCCGTTCCGTGGCGCCATGACGATCTGTTCGAGCTCGAGTCGGCCGTGGACGACCTCGATCCGCGGCTCTGGCCCGCAGTCCTCGAGGCGCTGGTTCAGGCGGGCGCCGTCGATGCCTGGCTCACACCGGTGGTGATGCGCAAGGGCCGGCCCGGGAACGTGGTGACTGCCCTCGTCGCCGAAGAGGCGATTGACACCGCCACTCGGGCTCTCTTCACCCACTCGACCACCCTCGGCGTCCGCCTCCGTCCGGTCACACGCCGGGCGCTGCCTCGCGATGAGGTCGTCGTTTCCGTCGACGGCTGCGAGGTCCGGGTCAAGCGGGGTCTGCTCGACGGCCAGCCGGTGACCGTGCAGGCGGAATACGGGGATGCCGCATCTGCCGCGGAGCGCCTCGGTCTCCCTGTGCGGGTCGTTCTCGATCGCGCCGCTGAGCTGGCGCGAGTAGCGCAGCGATGAAGGCCGCCACCGGGCCGGGGGCGCATCTGACCCGACAGCCGCCCCGCGGATCGCGGATCGCTAACGTACGAGCAACCACCGTCACCGTTCCGCTGGAGGCTCCGCTGCGCCATGCCGCGGGCGCCCATTGGGGCCGCTTCGTCCGGACGATCGTCGAGATCGAGACGGAGAGCGGCGTTGTCGGGCTCGGCGAGATGGGCGGCGGCGGCCAGAGCGCCCAGCTGATCGTCGAGTCGCTGCGGCCCAAGCTGCTCGGCCACGACGTCTTCGACGCGACCGCGCTCTGGTTCAAGGTCCTCAATCCCACCGCCGCGCTCTACGACAATCGGACCCAAATCCATGCCGCGCTCGAATTCGCCTGCCTCGATGCCGCCGGCAAGATCCTCGAGGTCCCGGTCTACGACCTCCTGGGCGGCAAGATGCGCGACACCGTCAATTTCGCGAGCTACCTCTTCTTCCGCTATCCGGATGCCACCACCGGATCGGGCGAGGTCAGGACGATAGAGCAACTCGTCGAGCAGGCTCGCGATCTCAAGTCGCGGTACGGTTTTCGGACGCACAAGCTCAAGGCGGGTGTGTTCCCGCCTGAATACGAGCTCCGCTGCTTCCTCGCCCTGGCCGAGGCGTTCCCTGACGACGACCTTCGGATCGACCCGAATGCGGCATACAGCGTCCGGGACGCGATTCGAGTCGGCCACGCCATCAAGGGCCTCCGCAACGACTACTACGAGGACCCCACGTGGGGGATGAACGGCCTGCGTCAGGTCCGCCAAGCCGTCGGGTTACCGATCGCCACGAACACGGTCGTCACCAACCTCGAGCAGCTCGCGGCCAACGTCCGCGATCCGGCAGTGGACGTCGTCCTGCTCGACACGACCTTCTGGGGCGGCATTCGCCCTGCGCTCAAGGCTGCGGCGGCGTGCGAGACGTTCCAGCTCGGGGTCGGAGTCCATTCATCGGGCGAGCTCGGGATCCAGCTCGCCACGATGCTCCACTTCGGGGCTGCGCTGCCGGCGATGCCTTTCGCCGCCGACGCCCACTACCACCACCTGACCGACGACGTCATCGAGGGCGGCAAGCTTGCGTATCGCGACGGCGCCATTGCCGTGCCGGATGGGCCGGGCCTCGGCGTCCGGCTGGACCCGGAACGAGTGGCGCGTTACGCGGCGCTCTACGAGGAGCTGGGGGGCTATCCGTACGACCGCGACCCGGGCCGGCCCGGCTGGTACGCGCGCGTCCCCAACGAGGAGTGGGCCGATCCGGACGACGCGTCGATCCCGTCGCTCGTCTTCCGGGGAGAGGAGGATCGGTGACACCCTCCGCCCAGGATCCGGGCCGGACGCCGGCGACCGTCACCGATCGACTCCGCTCCGCCGGCGTCATCCCGGTCGTCGAGATTGACGACCCCGGACGTGCCGTCGCCCTGGCGCAGGCGCTCGAACAGGGTGGCTTGCCGATCGTCGAGGTGACTTTTCGGACTGAGGCGGCAGCCGATTCCCTCCGCCGGATTGCTCGCGACGCGCCGCGCATATTTCTCATCGCCGGCACGGTCACATCGACCCATCAGGCCGATGTCGCCCTGGACGCGGGAGTGGACATGCTCGTCGCGCCCGGCCTGAACCGAGACGTCGTCGAGCATGCCTTGCGGATTGGCTTGCCGATGATGCCGGGTGTATGCACCCCGACGGAGGTCGAGGCAGCAATATCGCTCGGCCTGGCCGCGGTGAAACTCTTCCCCATCGAGCCGCTCGGCGGCCTTCGCTATCTCAGGGCGCTCGCGGCGCCATACCCCGGGATGACCTGGAATCCCACCGGCGGAATCACGGCCGAGACGCTGTCCGGCTATCTGGCCGTCGAGTCGGTCCTGGCCTGCGGCGGAAGCTGGGTCGCTCCCCGCGCCGATATCGCGGCCGGCCGATTCGAGGAGATCGCGGCGAGGGCGGCGGCTGCCGTCGAGATCGTGCGACGCATCAGGGCGAGCCGGGGAGACGCGCAATGAGCCTCCTCGAAATCGCGTCCACTGCCGAGACGCGCTGGGACTGCGTCGCGCTCGGCGAGGTGATGCTTCGGCTTGACCCCGGCGAGGACCGCATCAGCCGCGCTCGCACGTTCCGGGTATGCGAGGGCGGCGGCGAGTACAACGTCGCCCGAGGCCTGAGTCGTTGCTTCGGCCTGCGAACGGCGATCGTTACCGCGCTCGTGGACAACCCCATCGGACACCTCATCGAGGATCTCCTGATGGCGGGCGGGGTCGACCGCTCGCATCTAATCTGGCGGGCATTCGACGGCGTCGGACAGGAGTCACGCAACGGGCTCAATTTCACGGAGCGAGGATTTGGCATCCGTTCGGCACTCGGCTGCTCCGATCGTGGGCACTCGGCCGCCTCGCAGATCCGGACGGGCGAGATCGACTGGGAGACGATCTTCGGCACCGAGCGGGCCCGCTGGTTTCACACCGGCGGTATCTTCGCCGCGCTGTCGGAGACGACTCCGGCCGTGGCCCTCGAAGCCATGCAGGCGGCGCGACGCAACGGCGCGATCGTCTCGTACGACCTCAACTACCGGCCCTCGCTCTGGCAGGCGATCGGCGGGAAGGCTCAAGCGCAGAAGGTCAACCGCGAGCTCGTCGGAGAGGTCGACGTCCTGCTTGGCAACGAGGAAGACTTCACGGCGGCGCTGGGCTTCGGGGTGGAGGGCGTCGACGGATCGCTGTCGTCGCTCGATGCCGCCGGCTACGCCCGAATGGTCGAGCGCGTGGTCGCCGCGTATCCCAACCTTCGCGCTGTCGGGACGACGCTCAGGACGGTCCGCAGCGCGTCGCGGAACGACTGGGGAGCCATCCTGTGGGCGGGCGGCCAAACGTATCAGGCCCACACGTGGCTGGATCTCGAGATCCTCGATCGGATCGGCGGCGGCGATTCATTTGCCTCCGGCCTGGCATACGCATTCCTTTCGGGCCTCTCCCCGGCGGAGGCGATCGAGTGGGGCGCTGTGCACGGTGCGCTCGCGATGACGACGCCGGGCGACGCCAGCATGGCCAGCCGGGACGAAGTGGAGAAGCTGGTCCGCGGCGGTTCAGCTCGAGTGATTCGGTGATTGGACGCGTGAAGGATGAAGGTTGGGCTCGGTCATGGCGATCCCTCGGGGCCGTTCGAGCCTGGGCTCCTACCGCTGCCGGCAGCCAGTATTCGATTGGTCCCATACAGGAGTAGTTCATGACTCAACTCATCATCCCCACAGAAGGTGGCCTGGACCTCCTTTCACTGGGCGCGCTCGTGCACCGGCTGGATCCCGGAATCATCCCCTTCCGCAAGGCGACCGAGTGCAGCATCCACGTCAGTGGCGGCGAGTTCAACGTGGCGGCGAACCTTTCGGACTGCTTCCGGATGAACACCGCCATCGCCTCAGCCATGGTCGACTATCCCATCGGCGATCTCATCGCCGAACGCGTCCGCGCCATGGGCGTTCGCCCCATCTACAAGCACTTCGTCCACGACGGCGTCACGGGGCCAAATATGGCCACGGTCTACAGCGATCGCGGCCTCGGCGTGCGGGCGCCAGTGGTCTTCTACAACCGCTGCAACGAAGCCGCCGCGCGCCTCGCTCCGGGGGACTTCGACTGGGATGCGCTCTTCACGAGCGGCGTGCGATGGTTCCATTCCGGCGGCATCTTTGCGTCACTTTCCCAGACCACGGGCCCACTCATCCTCGAAGCCATGCAGGCCGCTAAGAAGGCCGGAGCCGTAACCAGCTTCGACCTCAACTATCGGGAGAAGCTCTGGAGCATCTGGGGCGGCTCGGACAAGGCTCGAGAGGTCATCGGTCAGATCGTTTCGTACGCGGACGTGCTAGTCGGCAACGAGGAAGACCTTCAGAAGGCCCTGGGTATTCGAGGCCCCGAGGTCAAGGCCGCTTCGGCGCTGGATCCGGCGGTGTTCCTTGCGATGATCGACGAGGTGATGGCCAAGTTCCCTAACGTCAAGGTCGTGGCCACGACGCTGCGGGAAGTCCATTCCACGCATCGCCACACCTGGAGCGCGGTGGCCTGGATCGATGGCGGGCCGGTGCATGCCCCCACCTGCGAGTTGGACGTGCTAGATCGCGTAGGCGGCGGGGACGGCTTCGCGTCGGGTTTCATCTACGGACTGCTCAGCGGCGCGACGGCCGAGGTGGCCGTACGGCTCGGATGGGCCCACGGCGCCCTGCTCACCACGACGCCGGGCGATACGAGCATGGTCACGCTTGAGCAAGTCCGGGCGTTTGCTCAGGGAGGATCTGCCCGGATTCAGCGTTGACGGCGGCAAGCCTGGCACGCTATCTATCACCCTGACGATGTGCGGATCCTCGAGGGTCCGCATGATTCTCAGACCAGTCAAGGATCGCCAAGGAGGATTCTTCGGTGCAAGTCGGACTAGTAGGACTCGGGCGCATGGGCGCCAACATGTCACGGCGCTGGCTGAGCAGCGGCCATACCGTGTTCGGATACGCTCGGACCAAGGCGACCGTTGATGGTCTCGTCTCCGATGGGGGGCTTTCGGGCGGCGCTATTTCGCTCTCAGACCTCGTGGCGAAGCTGGACCAGCCACGCGTCCTGTGGCTGATGGTTCCGGCAGCCTCGGTTGATGCCACCCTGGAGCAGCTCATGCCACTTCTGGCAGCCGGCGACGTGGTGGTCGACGGCGGCAACTCCTACTATCGTGACGACATACGCCGTTCCAAGGAGCTGGAGCCGGCCGGGGTCCGGTATGTGGACTGCGGTACCAGCGGCGGCGTTTGGGGTCTCGAGCGAGGCTACTGTCTGATGATCGGCGGGCCCGACGATGCCGTGGCCCGCCTCGATCCACTGTTCCAGTCACTCGCCCCCGGAGTGGCGTCCGCCGCGCGCACACCAGGTCGGAAGGGCAAACCGGACACGGCCGAACAGGGATATTTCCACTGCGGCCCGGCCGGCGCAGGCCACTTCGTCAAGATGGTCCACAACGGCATCGAGTACGGCGTAATGGCCGCGTATGCCGAAGGCCTCAACATCCTGCATCACGCCGATGTGGGCCTAAAGAGCCGCGAGATCGACGCCGAGACGTCGCCTCTGCGCGAGCCGGAGCTGTACCAATACACGCTCGACCTGCCCGCGGTGACGGAGCTCTGGCGCCGTGGCAGCGTCATCGCCTCGTGGCTGCTCGACCTCACGGCCCAGGCCCTGCTGGAGAGTCCGGATCTGGCCGGCTTCTCGGGCCGAGTGTCCGATTCGGGCGAGGGCCGCTGGACGAGCATCGCGGCCATCGACGTAAGCGCGTCGGCCCCAGTTCTGACCACCGCGCTGTACTCGAGGTTCGCATCCCAAGGAGAGGCCGACTTCGGCGGCAAGGTCCTCTCCGCGATGCGCTTTGGCTTCGGAGGTCATCTGGAGAAGAAGGGTTAGACCGAGCCCTTGAACTTCGGCTGCGGAGTGAGCGCGGACAGGGGTGGGCCGGACGGCTCACCCCTGGCGGCCAATCGAGGGCAAGGCCCTGCGCGGCCCCGCGGTCTTGCCCTTGGAGCGCAGCGTCTCGCGGAGGTGCCGGAGTCACTCGACGCCCTTGATGACGGCGAGTATCTCCGCGCCATACCGCTCCAGCTTTACGGGGCCCATGCCACGGATGCGGCGAAGGGCCGGCAGGGTGCGTGGGCGCGAGTCGGCGATCTCCACGAGAACGGCATGATCGTGATCCGGGAGCTGGTCGAGCTGTTCGCCATCCATGACATCAAGTCCGAAGTTCTGGCCGCCTCAATCCGAGGGCCGCTGCACGTGACGCAGGCTGCTCTGGCC
>CABDYO010000060.1_pt1 | contig 25203 bp, 16 predicted proteins | sample 3131971 | NCBI WGS metagenome assembly CABDYO01 (sample SAMEA5534338, study PRJEB31848) | metagenome | biome: tundra; feature: field; material: soil | place: USA | collected 2013-05 | depth 0.45 m | reverse complement strand
ACGTTCAACCAGGGTGCCGGGGTGGATTGTCCCGGGCCGAGGATGGTGACGTACTCCCGCCCGCCCTGGTCAAAACCACCGAGGCCATTGAAGAACTCCAGCTCAGGGCGCGGCACGGGCGGCTCGCTCCTGGTTTCCCTCGAAACAGGCGCCGCTGACGGCGGAGCGATCCTCTCGGCGGGACGCTCCAGGCGGATGACCTGGTCCGAAAGACTGCCTCGGCGGCTCAGCAGGACCGCTCGAGCGGCCGCCTGCAGCAGTGTGCGGTCCTCGGTGGAGAGTTGGTCGCCGCGCAGGATGTACACCCCGCCGTGGCCCGGATGGCCGGGGGCCAGGCTCCGCGCAGCGGCGAGGCTGGACTGACTCGTTCGGACGACGGCTTCGAGCGACTCCTGGAGGCTCTGGGCATAGGTCGGGCCATGCTCGTTGAGGATCACAAGGTCAACGTCGAGGAGCTTCAGGCGCCAATACTCATGGGCGCGGAGCAGCTGCCGAACGATGTCGAGCTCCTCCACTTCGTCGATCCGAACCATGACGATGGGCAGATCGCCGGAGATGCCGTGGGCCCACAAGCCGGATGCCCCCCGCTGGTTGCTGGCCAACAGGCTCGCCGCGGGCCGAAGGGACGGGTCCGAGTAGATGATCCGGTTGGCCAGGCGCTGAAAGAGGTGGGCCTCGTCGGCCTCGATCCCCAGGTGATGGAGCTGGACCTGGGCCTGTGTCCAGGCCAGGGTCGCCGCCCGTTCGAAGGTGGCCGATTCACGATACTTATCGGCCAGGTCCAGGACATCCTCGCGTGACTCGGCAACGACCGTGGAGAAGATCGCGTTGGCGGTGGCGCCAGGGGCCAGCCTGACCCGGCAGCGCAGGCTGAAGATCGGATCCAGTACCGAGCCAACCGTATTCGAGAGTGGCCGCCCATCAATGACCGAGACCGGCGAGCGGACGGACCGGCCCCGGCCGAGGAAACGAGCGCGATCCGTTTCGTACTGAATAACCCCCTCGGCCTCATCCTCGACGGCGGCCACGTGGGCAGCCCAGATCGGCTTCTCGTCCTTGGATCTTGGGCGGCGGGTCGCCAGGAGGGCACCGATATCAGGCACGAACTCGGTCTGAACGAAGAGGTTCTGGAAGGCCGGATGAGCGGCATCGGCGGCCTGCGGCGCGAGAGCGATCTCGGCGTATGAGGTCAGTTCGATCTCGCGAGCGTGCGAGCCGAGATTGGTCAGCGACACGCGGCGAATCTCGGCGTCGTGCTCCGCCGACACGACCACGATCAATCGCGTCGTGATCGAGCCGTCGCGACGGGAGAACTCGGCGTGATCCTCCGAGTAGGCGGCCTCGTAGCTGTCCGCTTCGACGCCGCTGGGCTGGTGGCCCGCCGACCAGACCACGCCGGTATTCATGTCGCGCAGGAAGAGATAGCTGCCCCACGAGTCACGAGTCACGTCCTCACGCCAGCGAGTCACCGCCACGTCACGCCAGCGGCTGTAGCCGGATCCAGCGGCCGTCACCATGACCGCGTACCGCCCATTCGACAGAAGGTGCGTGCGTGGGATCGAGCCGTGCGGCGAGGTGAAACGACGCAGGACCGGCGGCACGAGGTCGCGCACATCGGCGGCGCCCTTCACCTCTTCTGCCCGTGGCCTGGCCACGAGCACGTCGCGCGGCACCCGCTCCTGCAGCAGCAGTTCCGTCGCCTCGACGATCGGGTCGGCATGGAAGCGCTCTACCATCGCGCCGTCGTTGATGACATTGCCGAGGGCCACCAACGCCATCCCCTGGTGATGAGCCATGTAGCTCTTCACGATTGCGACCGAGGCACCTTCGGGGAGCCGGCGCGCCGTGTAGTCGAGCGCCTCCCGAAAGCCGTACGGCCCGCTCGCTCCAGCGTTGCACAACCGGGCGAAGTTCCGAACCGCGGCCTGTGGCTGGATCATCGCCGCGAGGGCGGTCGCGTACGGGGCTATTACGACGTCCTCACTCAGGCCCCGCTTGAGGCCGAGACCGGGCACGCCGAAGCTCGAGTACTGATAGGTCAGGGTGACGTCACGAGCGTTGAATGCGGATTCGGAGATGCCCCAGGGCACGCCCAGCTGGGCGGCGTAGCTCCTCTGGCGGGCCACGACGAGCCGGTGCGTCTGGTCGAGCAGGCTGAGGGCAGGAGCGCGCATCACGAGGGCGGGCATCAGGTACTCGAACATGGACCCGGACCACGAGACCAGGGCGGAGCCACGGCCGACGGGCGTCAGCGCACGGCCGAGCCGGAACCAGTGATCCGGGGCGACATCCCCCTTGGCGATCGCCAGAAAGCTGGTGAGGCGTGCCTCGGAGGCGAGGAGGTCGTAGTAGCTCGCATCCAACGCGCCCTCCTGGACCCGAAAACCGATCGAGAAGAGCTTGCGGGTCGGGTCGAACAGGAAGCTGAAGTCCATCTCCCGGAAAAGCCGCTGGGCCCGCTCGGCGATCGCCCGCAGCCGCCGCACGAGCGTCGCCGCAGCCGCAGATCCGCCGCCCGTTTCGCCGACCGGCGGATCGGCCATCTCGGCGATCGTCGGGAAGGCGGTCACCCCAAAATGAGGTTGAAGAAGCTCGAGGTCTCGAACATGACTGCTCACGGCCAACCGAGCCGCCTCGGCCCAGGTCACCAGCTCGCCCCCCGGGCCCTCTCCGCGCTCTGCGGTGAGGGTCGCGACAACGTCCGACAGCGTCCGGACATGCGCGGAGAACTCGTCCAGACGAGCCGCCCAATGTTCGGGCGTCGCGGGGACGGAGGCGTCGGCCCCCGCGGGCGGCTGGAGGGCTTCATGGAGGTGCCGCCGGGTGAGCGTCTGACTTCTCCGGTCGTCGACGATCGCGCCGGCCGCCTCGCGGGTAAGCGCGATGCCGTCACCGATCCCGGCCAGTGCCGCCGCGACGGGAAGCGGCTGGTCGATCATCTGGCGGCAGGCATTGGATAGGGCGAGCAGGTGGCCGGCGAGATTGCCACTGTCGACCGACGACACGTACGCCGGGTCGAGATGGCGCAGGTCGCGGGTGTCGTACCAGTTGTACAGGTGCCCGCGAAACCGCTCGAGACTGCCTATGGTCGCGAGCGTCGCCTCCAGCCGCTCCACCATCTCCAGCGTGCCGATCCAACCGAAGTCGCGGGCCGTCACGGTCGCCAGCAGGTACATCCCGATGTTCGTCGGCGAGGTTCGATGCGCGACAACCGGCGTGGGATCGTCCTGGAAGTTGTCGGGCGGCAGCCCATGGTCATCCGGACCGACGAAGGCCTCGAAGAACCGCCAGGTCCGGCGGGCGGTCAGGCGGAGCGCCCCGACATCGGCCGGAGAAAGCTGCTGTGCGGCCGATTCGGGGGGTGGGAGGCTGATCAATCGGGCGAAGACGGGCGAAAGCAACCACAGGACGATGAACGGCGAGGCGATCAAGCCCGCGCTCGGCTTCAGCGCGAAAACGAGGACCGCGGTTGCGGCCGCGATGGCGACGCCGCCCGCCATCTGCCGGTAGAACCCAGCGAAGTCGAGGTCGGGCCGGGCCTTGGCCTGCGCGGCTGTCGTCCACTCGAGGAGGTTCCGCCGGGTGGCATACAGCCGCGTCAGCGTTCGCAGGATCGCGTCGACCATGAGCCACGCCTGGTCCGTCAGGAACGTAAAGCCGAGGCCCACGTGGGCCGCGGCCAGGGAGAAGTCCGCGCCCACGGCTCGAAAGTGGCTGCGTTTGGAGATGCCCTGTCGCTGGGGGCGCAGTCCCGCCACGACGGGCAGCGCCTCCGGAAGCACTACCGACGCCACGATGAACGCGGTCCAAACGCCGGCCGAAACCGAAGGCAGCGTCCAGGCCGCAACGAGCGTGGCCAGCATCAGCGGAGCGGACATCGTCCGGCGCAGGTTGTCGACCATCTTCCAGCGGGCGATGCCGGGCATGGAGCGCCAGCTCGCACGGCCCGTAGCGTCGCGGGCCCGACCAAGGATCCAGGGCAATAGCTGCCAGTCGCCCCGCGCCCAGCGGTGCTGGCGAGCCGTCGAGACCAGGTAGTTCGAGGGGTATTCATCGAAGAACTCGACATCGGTTACGAGGCCTGCCCGGGCGAAGACGCCCTCGAACAAGTCGTGGCTCAGTAGGGTGTTCTCGGGCACCCGGTCCGTCATCGCGGCGCTGAAGGCGTCGAGGTCGTAGATCCCCTTGCCGGTGTAACTTCCCTCCCGGAACAGGTCCTGGTAGACGTCGGAGACCGCGAATGAATACGGGTCGATCCCGGCGGATCCGGAGAAGATCCGCTGGAAGATCGAGCCCTCATGCTCGGCCGGCAGCGTCGCGGTGATCCGAGGCTGGAGCACGCCGTAGCCGTGGGTCACCCGGCCGGCTCGCATATCGAAAGTCGCCTGGTTGAGCGGATGAGCGATCGTGCCCACGAGGCGCCCCACGGCACCCCGAGGCAGCCGGGTATCGGCGTCGAGCGTCACCACGTAGCGCACGTCCGTCGGCGGCGTCGACGCGGGCCTCCCGGTGGTCAGGATGCCGGTCGTCGTCGAGCCGCGCAGGAGGGCATTCAGCTCGTGGAGCTTGCCGCGCTTGCGTTCCCAGCCCATCCAGCAGCCCTCGGCCTCGTTCCAGCGTCGCTTGCGGTGGAAAAGCAGGAATCGGGCGCCTCCCCCGGGAGCCTCGCCGTGGCCCTCGTTGAGCCGGTCGATGGCCGCGGTCGCAGCCGATAGAAGCTCGTCGTCGCCGGGGACATTCTCGGTCGGAGCGTCGAGCCAGTCCGACAACAGGGCGAACCGCAGATCGCCCTCGCGGTTCGCGAGGTAGTGGACCTCCAGGCCACTGACCCGGGCTTCGGCATCCGCCTGGCTGGTGAGGAGCATGGGCACGACGACGAGCGTCCGCATCTGGGATGGGACGCCGTCGTCAAGATCGAGCCTGGGTAGGGCTCTCGGGCCCAAGGCGTTGGTAACCGCCCGGTTGACGAGGGCGATCGCGAGGTCGGCGGCGGGCGCGAGCGCGAGGATGGCCATGACGAAAATGCCGGCACCCGCGGCGCCTCCAGCAGCGGATAGCAGGAGTGGCACGGCAAGCATGAGCGCGGTGGCCAGCGTGATCGTCCCGAGGTAGCCCCGGACCCCGGCCCGGACATATGCGCGCCGCAGCCGACCCGCCAACGGAACCCGAACGTGGAGGGCCAGCTCGAACGCGATGCGGCCGTCGGAGACCAGGTAGTAGCCGGGATCTCTGTGGCGAGCTGCCAGCGACGGTTCGGTGTCGTCTGCCGACGGCGCAGCGGCCGCCATTTCAGCGGCCCTTCGGGCAACCTCGACCTCGGTCAGGCCCGAACCGCGGGCCAGATCTTCGACGGCGTGCCGGTAGCGATCTCGAGTCGCGAAGTCCATCTCCCCGAACGAACTTCGTTCACGAAGGACCTCGTCGACCAGGCTGATGCTTTCGACGAACTCGGCCCAGTCGAACCATGAGATGAGGCGCATGCTCGTGATCACGTTGCGGACGGTCACGTTCATGGTCGCCTGGCGCTGATGTTCGAGGCGGACCATCTCCTCGGTGGCGGTCCCCTGGGCCGCGAGGAGCTGGTCCAGCCAGCGCAGAGCGGGAGTGACCGCAGGGTCCTGGTCGCGCAGCCGCTGGAAGAGCTGGACACGGGCCGCCGTCGGGAACGCCGAGGGAGAAAGCCGACGCAGGGACGCCGCCGCGTCCTCCGGGCTGTCCGCGCCTTGCCCGAGCAGGCTGTCGGCGAACTCGTCCGCCATTTGCCGCGCCGCCCTGCTGCGCACGATCTGCTCCGCGACACGGCGGAGGTTGTCAACAAGGAGGATCCGGAGGCTGATCGCGATCGCCCAAAGCTCGCCTATTGTCAGCGGCTGCACGCCCTGGTAGGCGAGCACCATGCGCCGCAGACTCTCGGGTTCGAAGCGGCTGTCGGTGTGCGCTATATAGGCCCAGACAAGACCCAGGACTCGCGGGTAGCCCGCGAGATGACCCTCGGCCAGTTTGGGCAGCTCGCGGTAGTAGTCCGGGGGCAGGTCGTCGCGGATCTCGCGGAGCTGCTCGTCGACGATGTGAAAGTTGTCGAGGAGCCAGTCGGCAGCTGGCGTGATCGACCGCTCGTCCTTGATGGCATGGGCCAGGACGCGGTACGACTCCAGCAGGACACGCCCATTCTCCGCGATGCGGGGCGCGACTGCGTGTCCCCGACGGGGCGCGTTGGTGACCGTCTGGGCCACCGCAAGGGTCTGCGCGTGCTGCTCCAGCCGCTCCACGCTGAAGAGTTCCGCAAGAATCAGCTCTTCGAACTCGGCTTGCGGGCGAACCCGCCGCCGACCACGATGGGGCGGATTTGGGAGTGGCTGGTTCGATCTCAACTTTCGCCCTCGGCGTACAGCCTGACCCGGCCTGGACTCACCTCACGCTGGGTACGAGTCAATGATAACGGCCCTCTTCTTCCGAATGGACCCCTGGGTCCGCACCACAGGATCGAGTCCGGATTGGCAGAGTGGGCTGGGGGCAGTGCTGCAGTCTGAGTTTGGTGTACCCATGGGTGGGCGGGGCGAGAGGACTGACCCCGAGACTGGGCGCGTGGTGACCCGGAGCGTGTCGATGCCGGCAGCCGGAGGGCTCGATCTTCAGCCGCCGCCAACAACGCTAGCGGAGTCGCGCACGTCCGTGCCGTAGGCGCAGCCCGGTCACCGTCGTCACAAGCAGACCCGTGGCCGCCGCCCACAGATCCGAGGGGATGGCAAATGTCGGCGCCCGAGGCTCGGCGCGCCGGACGCAGACGGGCGGCCGCGAGAAGGCCGCGTAGATGCAAGCCGGCGCTACTGCCGAGCCGGCAGCTACAACCGGCTCGCATCCGATCTGTAGCTAAAGTCCCTTGAGCAGGTTCCCCAGGGCAAGGATCGCGTACGCGGCGAGTGCGATCCAGACCACCGCCACGGTGTTGAGCGGGTTAGTTATGACGCCATTGGCGATGAGGAAAGCGATGATCGCAACGATCAGGGAGACGATGAACGTGATCACTTTCGGCGCACTGAGTCGCATAGGTCTCCTCCCAGAGATTGCCTCGGATGCTGCTTTGGCTCCGTCGCCTCCTGGCGCGTCGCATCGAGCCATTCAAGGCCCGTTCAGAAACTATAACTCCCCGGCGAGCCGGAAGAGCGCTCTGGCCGGTTGGACGCGCGCGGCATCGTCAGCCGGTCAGCGGTTGTTCTCGGAGCGTCGAAGGGCGTCCTGGATGACGCCCTTGGCCTTGCTGATGGCGCCCCTGAGGTACCGAGGGCAGGTCCGCTAGCCGCCGCCGTTGCTCGGTCTTGGGGTCTCAGTGGGAGGGGCGGACGGGCTACGCCACGAAGCCGAGACCTCGGTCCGAAACGTCGCGATCGTTCGAGTGATCGCCGACCCGGCGTACAGGGCCGTGTACGCGGCCCAGGCGACCGGTGGCGCCAGGGCGAGCGCCGTCGCGCAGATGACGGCCCCCGCGCCCGCGGCCGCCGCCGTCGAGCCGACGAACCGGCTCTGGCAGTGGACACGAGCGTGGGCTGGAGCGAGACGGTAGAGACGCTCGTTGGTCGCGAGAGCCCCGGCATTCCCCGCGCCATTGAACAGCACCGCCCCAACCAGTAGGAATGCGGGCGCAAACGGATTCGCCGGGATTGCGGCGGCACAGCACGCGGCCGCAACTGCCCGAAACAGGAAGCTGGCTCGCAGCACGCGACTCGACGAGCCGCCGAAGAGGAACGAGCCTGCCGCCAGCGAGCCGGCCAGCGCACCAGCGGCCGCGACGCCGGAAAGGGCAACGGCGAAGCCGGCCGACATCCCGAGAACGCTGAGGGCGTAGAGCGACAGGGAGGGGACGAGGCCCGCCCCAAAGTAGGCAATCACGCTCACGTCGGTGAAGCGTCGGAACTCGGGCGGCAGTTCGGTGCCTGCGGCCGTCTCGCGGGCGACGAGCACTCGCCCGGGGCGGGGAAGCCGGGCCACCGCCAACGGCGTCAGCGCCGACGCAACCCCGCCGACCATGTAGAAGCCGAAGTAGGCCCACAAACCGATCGCCTGCGTCCCTGCGTCGAGTACGAAGCCCGCGGGCAGGAGAAGGGCGGTTGAGAGGGCCATGGTGAGAGCGCCCATCCTGGGTCCGACCAGACGGCGCTCAGCGTCGGGCAGCACGACGGCCGTCCACAGGGTGATGTTCGAGCCCGAGAGGAGTCCGGCGGTCTGACCGATCGCCACGGTCACCGAGATGAGCGCAATGCCCAGGAGTCTGTCCACGGCCCCGGCCGCCACCCCGGCCACGATCGCGGCGAGGAGAAAGCCGCGGATCTCGGCGACGGCCAATCCCAGCGTCAGGCCGCGCAGGTTGCCCTTCAGCCGGCGCAGGATCTGCGGCGCGAATGCTTGCAGTGCTGCGCCCCCGACCGGGGCGGAGCCAACCACGATCACCAGCGCCGGTGGCGCGCCCAGCCACAGCAGGAGTGGCACAAATAGCGCGTCCGAGGCATAAGACGCGGTAAAGGCTTGTCCGATGGCGATGGCCTGGAATGGCCGGTAGTGGGCCGAGGCGAACGCTCGCCAACGTGTGGGCCGGGGCAGATGCATCGCCTAAAGGGTACGCCGACTCCAATATCCGCCCAGAAGTCGATCCTGCGTGCGCATCGGAAGTGGCACGGGGTTGGCACGGAACCTGGCGCTCTGCTTGCCCCGCGCCTCTTACCGACGCACCGCTATCCTTCCACTCGTGAGTGACCAGACTTCCCCCGCCGGACCCCCGGCCGAAATATCCCACCTAGTTCGTGAGCGAGTGGAGGCCCGCACCCGTCACGACTGGACCCGCGCCGATGCCATCAAGGCCCAAATCGAGGCAGCCGGCTGGCGCGTCGTCGATCGCCGCGGCCGCAGTAGCGTCAGCCAGGCTGCGCCCGCGAGTGTCGAGGCAGACGGCGAGATCCGGTACGGCACGGCCGCCGGAGTTCCGTCGCTTCTTCACGAACCGGCGACCACCGCCTGGACCGTGGCCATCGTGGCCTCGGAGACACCCGACCGCGTCTCGCGGCTGCTGACCGCGTTGCGCACCCATGCCCCGGCCGGTACTCAGGTCGTGATTGTGGCCAACGACCCGAGCGACGCCCAGGTTGCGGCTCTGCCGCCGGACGCCGAGGACCGGGCACCGATCGGCGGCCTCGCTCCCGAGCTGCTGCGAACGTCCGCCCGCTTGGGTTACGCGGCGGCGCTCAACATCGCCCTGCACCGGGCCTCAGGCGAGCTGGTGCTGACCACCGACGGCACGGCCTGGCCGGCCGGCGACGCCATCTCGCCGTTGGCGGCCGCACTGAGCGATCCTGCGGTCGCGGTCGCCGGCGGGTTCGGGCTGTATGCCGCCGATGCCCGTGAGGAGCCGTTCCGCCCACAAGCACTCAACCGCGAACCCGAAACGGCCGAAGACGGAGCGCTGCCCGCACCCACGGCGGTCGAGGGCGCCTGGCTGGCCTTCCGACGATCCGATTACATCGAGCTTGGCCCCCTCGACGAGCATTTCGTGACGAACTCCTGGCTGGACGTGTGGTGGAGTCTCCGCCTTCGAGCTGGAACCGAGCCGGAGGGCTGGGAAGTCACCGAGCCGTCCGAGGCAGACCTGGCCGGCGACGCTACCGACGCCGACGAACCGGCCGCGCCCTCGCCAGTCGACGAAGCCGCCGCCCAGCCCGACTTTGAGTTCCCGGAGCCCCGAACCGCGGTTCGCTTGGACCTGCCGCTCGAGCGCGAAGTCGTCGGCTGGCCGCCGGATCGGTCGCGACTTAACCGCCGGAACATGTACCGCGTCCTCGACCGTTTTGGCCGGCGTATGGATCTCGGCTGAACTCGCTGGGCGAGGTTAGCTCACGGTCAGCGGCGCGGGCACTGCCGCCGCGATCACTTGCACGACCGGAATTGCGACCGAGCCATACACACGGTGGTAGTAGGGGTCCTGCTGCCACTTGGCCGTGCCGAATGCGACAACGGCACCGACCACAGCGATTAGCGCGACCACCCCGACGACCCTGATAGCTGCCGTCTGAGCCCGCGAGCGAGCGCCTTTGGGCGCCTGCCATGCGGATCCGAGCGTTTGCACCTGACCCGGCGGCAGGACCAGGGCAAGCCACAGCCCGGCCAGCAAGCCGCCGACGTGGGCGAAGTTGTCGACATTCAGGAGCCCAGTGAGGCCGATTACCAGGTTCAAGATGATCAGTACGCCGACCTGCGAAGCGATTGCCTTCGACCGGGCGTCGAGGATCGCGTGGTGGAAGCGCGTCGAGACCAGAACGATGCCGAAAAGACCGAAGATCGCCCCCGATGCCCCCACACCCCAGCCACTCGCCGGCAGCCCGAATGCGAAGCTGGCGGCACCGCCGGCGATCCCGCAGATCGCATAGAAAACCAACAGCAGCCACGATCCGTACATCCGCTCGACCAGCTGCCCGGCGTACCAGAGGGCGTACATGTTGAAGAGGAGGTGAAGGATGCTGGAAGGATCGTGGACCAGGGTCACCGACAGGAGCCGCCAGTATTCACCGTGGGCCACGGCCAGGGGTAGGAGCGAGAGCTGCGCTTCCAACGATCCGGCCCGGAGGTAGCCAGTTGGGGTGGCCGCGCCCGACATGGCCGCGAGCGACGTCACCACCGTTACGGCAATGATCAGGTACGTCATGAAGGGCGCCATTGCGTCGCCGCGGCTGCGCGCGAAGTACTTCTGGGCAGCGCCGGTGTTGCCCGTCTCCTTGTTCAACCAGCCCAGGCGAGACGCGATCTCGGCCCGGTCCCCCTTGGGAGCGATCCTCTCGCACTGGCGATAGGCATCCAGCGCGCCACCGAGGTTCCCCTCCCGGACGAGTGCGGCGGCAACCTGGCGCCAGGCCCGATACGCCACGGGCGTGTTGTCGCCCAGGCTTGTGGCCCGCTGCCAGGCCTCGCGCGCCTCGGTCTCACGGTCCAGCCGATACAGGACGTTGCCCAGCCCGTAAAAACCCGCGGCGGCGACATCGCGCTCGGATGAGGCGGTCGCCCGCGAATAGAGCGGCAGCGCCTGGTCGGGCTCGCTCCGCTCCAGGAGGTCGTCCGCCTGCGTCAGGGCCGCGATGGCCGTGGCGCGGTCCAGCGGACTCTGGTCAGTCGGGTCGAACCCGGGCGGCAGGTTGATTGGCCCCTCGGAACGGAGGCCGTTAGTCGCACGTTCCATGCCTGAACTCTACTGGAAGCGGTAAGTCGTTCGTCGGGCCAAACCGGCGGCTAGCGCCCGCCCACCCGCGGCGAACACGATCAGTCTGCGGCCGACTCCCAACCGGAGGCCGCCACGGCTTCACGGAATGCAGCGGCCGGCTCCTTGCCGGCGTCCAGCCCGGCCGCAAAGGTGCCGACTAGCCGTCCGAAGGACCCGTCGTCGTCTACCGGGGCCTCGAGAACGGTGGCCTCGGCCGAAACTTCGGGCGGCGGCGCACCTGCTGCTACCACCACGACAAGTCTGGCCGTGGCGAATGCCGCGGCATCGACAGCTACGGCAAGAGCGCCTTCCGCGAGCGGATCCGTCAAGACGATGACCGACGATTGCGGCAGATACCGCAGTGCCAGTTCGATATCTGCGGCATCGAGGGCCGGGCGCTCCGCGAGGTTCGCCGGGAACACCGTCGGGACAGGAGTGTCGGCGTCCACCTCGGCCGAGTCGTCTGCGGCAGAGGAGCCGGCCGTCAGCACGGGCGTCGGACGCACGGGATCGCGCAGCAGCGCGGCGTGCCCAATGCCCAGGCGGCCGAGAGCCAGCACCACCGCGTCCCCTGCCCCATCCTCGCCGACCTTGCCGACCAGCTCGACCTGGGCGCCGCGCCGTTTCGCCGCCGCAGCGACTTCAACGACCATTCCGCCCGCGCACTTCTCGTCGTCAGGCGAGGATCCTGCGGGCGAATCAGCGTAGGCCGGCAATCCGACCACCACGATCATTCGGCCTCCTCCTCGCCGCCGTCCAGGCCCGCAGGAGCCTCGCCCGCAGGAGCCTCGCCCGCAGGAGCCTCGCCCGCAGGAGCCTCGCCGGCTGACATCTCTTCGGTGATCACCTCGAAATCGCCGAAGCCGGCTGCCTGGAGTTCGGTCCCGACAACATCGGCATCGCCAACCGCGACAATCGCCAGCCTGCCAGGTGCAATGTGATCCTGCGCCGCCTTCTGGACATCTGCGATCGTGACCGCTTCGATCTCATGTCGGTAGCGGGCTAGCTCGTCATCTGGGAGCGAGTGGATGAAGAGCCCGCCGAGTGCCGCCACGACCGCTCCCGGCGTCTCGAAGCGGAGCGGAAAGACTCCCACGAGGTAGTCCCGGGCGGCCGCGAGTTCGGTCGGCGTTACCTCCGACTCGCGGATTCGGTCCAACTCCGAGAGGATCTCCGAAATGGCGGGCACGGTGGCAGCGGTCTGAACCGCCGTCCGGACCGAGAACGGACCGGCCCCGCGGCGCATGTCGAAGCCGGCGCCGATGCCGTAGGTGTAGCCCTTCTCCTCGCGCAGGTTCATCTGTAGGCGCGAGTTGAAGAGGCCGCCCAGGATCGCGGCCATGATCTGAACGGCGTGGAAATCCGGCGCACGACGAGAGAGCCCAACATGACCGATCCGCAGCTCCGTCTGAACAGAGCCGGGACGGTGGTAGAAGCGAACGATCGGGCGATCGACCGCCGAATCTACTCGCGGCGGCAGTGCCCCGGCCCCGCTGGCCGCCGACGAATCCTGCGCCAACGCCCCGAAGGCTGCCGCCACGATCTGAGGAACTCCCAAGCCGCTAAGATCGCCACCAACGATGAACGCCGCCTGACCCGGATCGAGCACCGCCCGGTGGACGGCCCGCAGGACCTCGGGCGTTAGTCGCGGAACCGTTTCCTCGTCACCGCCGAGGGGTCTGGCGTAGGGCGAGTCGCCGCTGTAAATGGTCGAAACGAAAACCTGATCCACGCGCCGACGCGGATCGGCTTTCACCTGGAGCAGATCGTTCAGCCGCTCGTCACGGAGGCGCGCCACGTCCGCTTCCGGAAATGTCGGCCGCTGAACCAGTTCCGAGAGCAGCTCAAGGGCTGCGGGCAGGCGCGTCGCGGCGACGTCCACGGACGCGAAGAACGCGTCCCAGCTGGCCTCGACGTGCAGAGTGGCGCCGAGACGCTCCGAGGCCTCGAGCAGCTCCACGCCCGGATAGCGCTCAGTTCCCTCGGTCATTGCCCGCGCCGCTTGGACCGTGGCTCCGGCGAAATCGGCCGGCTCGTCGCCGCCGCCGCGGCGGATCACGAGGTTGGCCGAGATGAGTGGCCGGCCCGGCACGTCGACGGCCAGGACCTGCAGCCCAGACGGCAGCACGGTCCGCTCGAAAGGCGGGAAGTCGTAGGAACGCGGCTGTCCGGGCGATGGCCGTGCCGACAGGATCTGCTCGAGTGTCATGCGGCCGTTGCCTCCGCGGTTCTGACGGCCGCGTCCGCAGCGGGCACATATGTGATGACGGCCCGGTTCTCCGGCCGCAAAACCTCCGCGGCCACGGCCTGGATATCGGCCGCGCCAACGGCCAGATAGCGGTCCAATTGGTGGTTGATCATGCCGGGGTCATCAAGCAAGGTGGCGTACATCGAAAGCCGGTCGGCGCGCTCGTCGACCCGCTGGAGCGCGTCCAGCTCGAATGTCTCGATCAGGGCCCTGGCTCGGGCCAGCTCGTCGTCGGTGACGGGCTCACGGCCTAAACGCTCCAATTCTTCCTCGAAGGCACGCTCCACGACATCGGGATCCACGCCCGGCCGAACCGTCGCCTGACCGGCCGCGATCGAGGCGCCACCGATCAACCCCAGCGAGAAGAAGGCCACGTCCTGCGCGATCCGCTCCTCACGGACCAGGCGCCGGTAGAGACGGCTGCCCTTGCCGCCGGCGAGTATCTGGCCGGCAATCTCGAGCGCGTCAAAACGAGGGTCGCCCAGTCGCGGCGCTCGGAAGCCGAAGAAGAGGCGGGGCAGGGGCACTCGATCCTCGACGACCTCGCGGGACTCCGCACCGAGCACCGACGGCAGGCTCAAGTCGCCGAGTGGCGGGATCGCCGGATTGGCCGGTACCTCGCCGAAGTAGCGCCCTACCCACGCCCGAGCCTGGGCCGGATCCACGTCCCCAACTATCGAGAGGACCGCGTTGTTTGGCGCGTAGTAGGTTCGGAAGAACGCTGCCACGTCCTCGAGCGACGCCGCGTCCAGGTCTTCCATCGACCCGATGGTGGGGTGATGGTAGGGATGCTCCGGCGGGAAGAGATGCTCCTGAAGCTTGTGAAACCAGTCGCCGTAGGGCCGATTGTCGTAGGAGGACCGCTTCTCGTTCTTCACGACATCGCGCTGGTTGTCCAGGTTCTCCTGGTTCAGCGCATCGAGCAGCGTGGCCATCCGGTCGGCCTCGAGCCAGAGGGCCAGCTCCAGCTGGTGGCTCGGCATCGTCTCGAAGTAGTTGGTCCGGTCCAGCCAGGTAGTGCCGTTCATTGTTCCACCCGCCGCCTGGACCAGCGCCATGTGCTCGGCCTTAGCCACGTGCCGCGACCCTTGGAACATGACGTGCTCAAAGAGGTGAGCGAAGCCAGTCTTGCCCGGCACCTCGTGCTTGGAGCCAACGTTGTACCAGATGTTGACCGCAACCACGGGAGCGAGGTGGTCTTCAGAGATGATCAGACGCAGGCCGTTGGCCAGGCGTTCGTCGGTGAACCTGACGCTTGGAACGGTCATTCGGGCCAGCTCCTCAGTAGGGCGCACCGCTCTTGTTCAAGGCGGTCACGCCTGTGCTGGCATTGTACGGGCCGCGGCCGGGCCGGTCGTCTGCGCGGCAGATGGGGTGCAATTCGGCGAGGTCTATCGGCTGGAATCTTGATTGTTGGCCCATGCGTGTTAGCCTATCGTCTAACAGCAGTTAGAGGCATTGAGCCATATGGCACACACCCGAAACCCCAGCAGTACCCCCACTCGGCCCGGCGGCCTCGTCCGTCCCGGGCTCACTACTGCGCAGCTGCCGAGTGTGGCGTTTGACCCGCGGACCGCATACGACTTCCTGACGAGCGCCTGCAACGATTGCGGCGAGCCAGAGGAACTCCTCCCGGAGGACCGCCACTGGCTTGAGGAGTCTCGGGCGGCGCTATTCGCGGAAATGGGCTCGGGTGATTTCGCTCGGACATGCTCTGGCTTCATGGTGGAATTGTGTCGGGTGCTTATCACCCATCCTGATGTCCGCACCGCCCGCGAGGCCGTCGAGCTTATCGATGTCCTGACGGATCACGAGCTTCTCGAATCGATGTTGGGCGAGCTGCTCGATGATCCCGAGCTTGGCGCGATCACCCTGCGAGCCGTCGATGGCGACGATAAAGCCTACCGAGAACTGCAAGTCACTCTGGAGTCATTCAAGGGCCACCCGGTGCTGACGCTGCCCATGGCCCTGCTCGCGCCTACCGCTCGAGCCGTGCTTCACGCCTGGTTGCCTCGCTACGAGCAAGTCGAAGCCAGGATCGGCCGAATGCTAGAACGTGAGGTGGCAGCGCGTCGTCAGGAAGACCCGGCTGCGGACCCTATCGGGTTCGTAGAGCGCACAACCAACGGTATCCGCCTTGCGCCCGAGCAGCGGATCCGGCACATCGCCTTGGCCCCGAGCTACTTCGGACGCCCGTACAACTCGCTGGCCAAGGTTGGCGATGTGCAGGCCATCCTCTACCCCATCTCGGATTCGGCGCTAGGCGCAGCCGACCGGCTGACTCCCCCGGCATCGACCGTGCGCCTGTATCGCGCCCTCGGCGACGAGACGCGCCTCCTGATCCTCCGCTTCCTCGCCCAACGAGATCACTACCTGACCGAGATTGCCAACGAGCTCGAACTTAGCAAGCCCACCATCAAGCACCATCTGGCCCAGCTCCGGAGCGCCGGTCTCGTGACCGTGACCGAGCAGGGCAACTTCACCTATTACGCCCTCCGCCGCGACCGAGCTGAAGGGGCCGGCGTGGAGCTGCGCGCCTACCTGGCGCACTAACAAACACGGAGAACTCGACAATGTGGCCTGATCCCGAACAACGTCTGATGATCGTCAAGCAGCGACAGGCCGAGCTTCGAGCTGAGGCGGCAACCAACCGGTCGGCCGGTCGGAGCACGGCGGACCGCAGCTTCAGTGGACTGCGCATCCATGTCGGAAGCCTGATCATCGTCGTCGGGCGGACGTTCGCCGACGACAAGCCAGCACCCCACCCCGTTCGGTTCTGACCACCGACCCACATGGGCGCCCCCACGACCCAGGGCCGCGCTCTCACCTACCTCGCGAGGTAGCACTACGCCGCCATGCGCAACCGATTCGACCGGTGTTCACATCCGGGCATAGGGTGGCTTGTCCCCGCTTTGACCAAAGTCACCATCGGAGGGCCTCCATGCGGTTTGAAGACGCCACCGACACGCGCCTGTGGCTCGTTCGGCAGCACGGGCAGGAACTCATCCATCATGCGGAGTCGAACCGACTCGCTCGGGGCAAACCGCCACCCTCAACTGACTCGTGCGACGACCCGGACCACGGTCTCCGCGGCTGGCTCGGCGGTCTGCTCGTATCCGCCGGCCGCACCCTCGATCCACACGGGACGCCCTGCAACGACCCCTGTCCGGACGTGGCCTTCCGCTGACGGTGTTCCTGTGGGCGCGGCATGACCGGCGCCCTCGCTCGCTACCTGCGCAACTTCACCGGATTCAGCCGCGACGCGCGGCTTTTCCTTCTTACGACGGTCGTGTACGGCGCGGCCCTGAGCCTCTACTGGATCGACTTCAATCTGTATCTCGAGTCGATCGGAATGGGCTACGCGATCGGATGGATGCTTTCGGCGTCGATGCTGGCGGGCTTCCTGGTAGCGCTTCCGGCAAGCGCGCTCTCGGACAGATTCGGGCGGCGCACGTTGATGGCTGCCGGGATGACCCTGGTTGCGGTGGCGCTGCTCACGTTCCTGCCCGGGCAGCCAACGCTGATGTTCGTAGGCGTAGTCGCGCTTGGCGCAGGCTCTCAGATCGTGGCAGTGGTCCAGATACCGTTCATCGCCGAGCACACCCTGCCCGAACAGCGCAACGAGTACTTCTCACTCTGGTCCGCCCTGGGGTTCCTGACGACGCTGGCCTCGGCTGTCATCGGCGGCGCGGTCGCGACGGCGCTGGCGGGCCGGCTTGGATTTGTGTCCGCGGCGGCGCCGTATCAGATCCTGCTGATTGGCGTGGCCATACTGGGCGTCATATCGCTGGGGACTGTGTACCTGCTCACGAACGACAGGCCCCCATCCGACCGCGCGCCCGCTCCCGGGCGAGGTCGCTTCGGCCTCGTGATCCTCGACCGCAGGCTCTTCGTCTGCCTTCTGCTGCCGGGCTTCCTGACGTCCCTGGGCGCAGGCCAGTTGATCCCGTTCCTCAATGTGTTCATCGAGAGGAAGTTTGGGCTTGACCTGGCCGCCGTGAACGGCGTCTTCGCGATCGCGAGCCTCGGCACGGCGGCAGCCATCCTGGCCCAGCCGGCGCTGGCGCGACGGTTCGGGCGGATAGGGTCGATCGTGCTGGTGCAGGGCGCCAGCATCCCGTTCATCGTAGTGCTGGGATTCTCGCCCGTCCTGTGGACCGTAGTGATTGCCCTGACTGTGCGCAATTCGCTCATGAACGCCGGCAGTCCGATCTTCGACGCCTTTTCAATGGAGCGCGTATCACCCGCTGAGCGGGCCACGCTTGCGGCCGGCATGACACTTCTGTGGAACCTTGGCTGGGTGATCGCCCCGATCTATTACGGGTTACTCCAGGCCTGGCTGGGCTTCTATGCCGGCTATGCCGTGGACTTCGTGACGATCATCGTCCTATACACGATCGCGACCAGCCTGCTGTGGCATTGGTTCCGCCACACCGATCGGACGGCCGCCAGTGAGGCCGCGATCGGGCCGCTGCCCGTCGAGACGCCTGTCCCGTTCGAGCACGCCTGACGGGGAGCGGCTCCCCTCATTGCCGCTCCCCCACAGGGTGCTCAGCTGGAAGCGCTAGGCGACGCGACTTCGAGCGGCCCGGCCAGCGTGGTGCCAGGCGTTGGCGGCGCACTTGGCGATTTCTGCGCCGTTGGAGGCGGCACCGGACTTCCCACGGGGGCCGGCGCCGCAAGGCTTCGGTCGATCGCCGCTGAGATCGTGGCGTAGTCCGGGACCATCCCGTCGCCCCCGGCCTGCTTGCCGTCGACCAGGACGGTGGGCGCGCCGCCATGGCCGGCTGCCTTCCCCGCTGCGGACTCTGCCCGCACCTCGGCTAGATACTTGCCTGCGTCAATGTCCGCAGTGAACTTGGCCACGTCGAGCCCGGAGAGCCGGGCGATGTCGATGAGCCTGTCGCGACTGAACTCGCCGGTCTGTTCGTTCTGCTGATTTGCCCACAGGTAGTCGCTGAAGATCCAGAACTTGCCCTGATCGGCGGCGATTCGGGCAGCAGCCGCTGCGTCCTCCGAGTCGTGACCACCGTTCACGCTGTCGATCACGATGAAGTCGTGGTAGACGATCTTGAGCTTGCCCTGGCGGACGTAGTTGTCGATCAACCGGGCCTCGGTGTCTTCCATGAACGACCGGCAGGCAGTGCACTGGAAGTCGCCATGCAGGTCAATGGTCACGGGCGCGTCAGCGTTGCCCAGCGTTCGGCCGCTGCTCGGGATATCGGTGGGCGTGCGCACCGAAGGAGCCACGATGGCAGGCAGGGCGGGCGAAGACGACGGCGTGGCAGACTCGCCGGGTATCCGGACGGACTCCAGTGCCAGCGGGTATGGCAGAGGGCCGGCCTGGAGGACGGCGGCGAGATCGGTGGCCTGGGCCTCTGTGTATGATCCAGATATCTCGCCCGAACCGCCCGTGATCGCGCCGGCGATATACGGCGCCGACTGCACTTCTCCGTCCACGACGATAGCGAAGTACTCACCAATGTGCGCACCGAACCAGGTCGCAAATTCGCTCGACATGGTGTCGGAGAAGCCAAACAAGATCTTCCAGAAGCCCGGGTTCATCGTATCGGAGACGGCCTGGATCTTGCTCGGCTCGAGCTCCGCACCGGTGAACTGCGCCGGGAGGGTGGGATCGATAGATTCACCCCGGGTAGGTACCGGCTTGGCTCCCGCCGTATCCGAGGTCCCATAGTCGGACGCCGGCAACAGGACGAAGTCGATGTGACCCGTCTGGCCGATGATCCTCTGCAGCCAGGACAGATCGACCTCAGCGGGAACCCTGACTACGACTGTGTCTGGCGGCTCAGCGGCCACCGAGAAGCCGGTGACATCGACCGACGTCAGGCGCTCTTTGAGGATGGAGACTGTCACGTCGAGGCCGGTCGAGACCGGCGGCTGGCCGTTGACCGCCACGAGCTTGTAGGTAAGGGTTGCCATGCTGGGATCGCTGCCGGCACCGCCCCAGGTCTTCGAGCCCATCCCGAAACCGACAGCAACGACCACCAGGACGGCCACGAGGACAAGCGGTGCCAGGCCGCCGAACCCGATCCTCGACCGGACGACGGGTCGCACCGGCTGGCCCACGCCCACGGCCCCATCCCAGGCGGGCGGCAACATCACCAGCGGTTCGACGTCCGTCATGTGCCGGCGAACGCCCGCCAGGATTTCCTCGTCAGAAGGCCCCTTTGGGCCAATCGCTTTTACGTTCATCGCCATATCTCCGGATTGCGGCGTAGCGTCGTGCAGGCGCGAGCCACGAGGGAACGAACCCCGGAGGTGGAGAGCCCCAGGATTTCGCTAATTGCTTCGTCGTCGAGGTCGCGTTGGTAGCGCAGGATCAGCGCTTCTCTCTGCCGGCCGGGCAGCTCTCGGGCGAACTTGTCGAACCAGAGCCAGAATTCGGTCCGGCCGCCAGGGCCCGGATCCGAGGGCTCGCGCGTGGGACTGAGTCCGCCAAGCGGCAGCCACGAGATCAGCCGCCGGCGCCTCACCTTGTCGATAACCAGCCGACGAGCGATCAACAGCAGCCAGGGCAGCGCCTCGCCGGAGGGACCATGGCCAGATTGCCAGGCGGCGTACGCTCGATAGAAGGCCTCGCCCGTCACGTCCTCGGCATCCTCGGGACGTCGCAACATCAGCAGCGTGTAGCGGTAGACATCTCGATAGCGCTGCCGATAGAGCGCCTCGAACGTCTCGTGGACGGCCTCCATCGCGCGAGCATCACCAACTCGCTCGAGCACCTGTTCGGTCCCTCTCTCGGCGTTCATCAACTCCACCATACTGGGATTGACGAAGCAGCCGAGCGTTCCGTCCCGCGTCGGTCTAGCCGTTATCAGCCGCCGGGCGCGGCTCCGTTCCGAAGCCGGGCAAGCAGAGAACCTATGCGCGGATCCGGGCCGAGCCGCGCGATGTCGCCCAGCGCTCCCTCCGAGAGACTCGCCACCCCAGACGCCACAGCTCGCTCCAGGGCCGCGGCGGTGCGCTTCCGATCGCCCAGCCGAGCGGCACTCCGCGCCTCGAGTACGGCGCTCCCGCCGCCGCCGGCCGTGCCCAGAATGTCGGCCGCAGTGATCGCATCCTCGAGTCGGCCGAGCGCATGCAGTCCGATCTGGAGCTTGAGCAGCCCCCGCACCTGGTCGGCCGTGTCGTCCCGGCGCATCGTGCCCAGCAGCTGCGAGACGCGCTTGTTCTCGGTGACGCGGGCCACGATCCCGAGGATCGCCAGCGGATCCGTTTCGGCGGCCAGCCGCGCCGCCACGGCCGGATCATCGCGCCGGGCAAGCATGCCCATGACGTCGGGCAGCAGCGGGGCGGGACGCAGCTCCAACTCATCCAGATCCAGATCCGGGGCGGATGCCCCCGGCACAACCTCGGCGTACAACTCACCGAAGACGCGCCGGATGTCTGCGGCAGCCATGCCCGCGGGCCGATCCTTGGCGCGCTTGCCGTCGAACTTCGGGCCTGGCCGCTCTTCGCGACGCCCTCGTGGCCTCCCCCTCGCACCGGCGCGAGCGAACAGGGACCCGCCCGACGCGCTTGGCCCGCGCGATCCGCCCGAGACCAGTCGCCACAGAACCAGATACGGCTCCGGGTTCATCAGCCCGAAGACGAGGATGACGACGGTTATGTAGACGAAGCCGGCGAAGACCGCCCCGATCGCCACGACCACGCTGGCCAGGCCCACGAACGCCAGACCAGGCCTGCGTCCGCGCTCCCCCATCGCGATGAGGAAAAGGTCGGTGACCACGTGGCCGCCATCGAGGCCCGCGATGGGCAGCAGGTTGAGCAGGCCCCACCACAGGTTGACGAAGATGAGGTCGTTGACGATTGTGCGAATTGGCTCCATGTCGGGCAGCCACGGCCGAATGACCATGACGGAGATCGCCACCGGTATCCCGATGAGCGGTCCGGCCAGGCTCACCAGGATTGACTTGCGAGGCGGCAGGGCGAAGCCATAGATCGTCAGTCCGCCCATGCCCCACAGCCGAATCTCAGGAGTGATGCCGTAGCTGTGCACGGCGAAGGCGTGGCCCAACTCGTGGATCAGGATGGAGACGGCCACCACCACGAGCCACTCGAGTAGGTACGCGCCCGGCCTGATGCCCATCCCGATCAGCAGCGTGATGAGCAGGAAGTCGACCCCGATGGCCACAGGAAAGCCAAAGAGGCGGAAGCGAAGACTCGGGAGCGAAGATGACATCGGCGGCGATCCTGACGGCGGGGACCCACGGACGGCAGGCCGTCCCTGGGTTTAAGGTTAGGACTTCAGGGCGGCCCGCGGCACGCCTGGGTTGGGCACCCACTCACCGAGCGAACGGACCTCGGCCAGACCGTCGCGCAGATCTGGGTCGAGCGCTTCGGCAGCGGCAACGGAGGTTTCGATCGCGGTCAGACAGAGCATGCCCATGGCTGTAGCGGCGAGGCGGATCTCGATTGCATCGCGGACCGGCCCGGACTTGGGCGACGGCGTGTTGATCACGAGCTGAACCTTGCCCGCGGCGATCATGTCCAGGATGGCGGTCTGCCCCTTAGCCGGCTTCTCGCCGACCTTGGCCACGACCTCGGCCTCGTAACCGAGTTTGCTCAACTCCCCGGCAGTGCCGATCGTTGCCGCGAAGCGGTAGCCGGCCTTGGCCAGGGCACGGGCCACTCGCGGCAGGGCATGGTGGTCTCGTTCCGCAACGGAGAGCAGCGCCAGGGCGCCGGCTGCTCCGGGCCGCGGCGGGATCAGGGCCGCGCCCTGCATCGCCTTCGCCAGCGCAACGCGTGGATCGGTGTGAATACCGATGACCTCGCCCGTCGACTGCATGCCCGGGCCCACCGACGGGTCCACGCCGCGCAGTTTGGCCGTGGAGAAGGCCGGCGCCTTGACCGCGACAAACGGCGGCGGGGGCAGCAGGCCATTGGGCCAGCCCATGTCGGCCAGCTTCTCGCCCAACGCGATCCGGACGGCGAGCTTGACCATGGGCACGCCCGTGACCTTGCTGATGAACGGCACAGTTCGGCTGGCGCGTGGGTTGACCTCGATCAAATAAACGCCGTCGTCGCGAACGATGAACTGCGCGTTCACCAGGCCCTTGACGTCGAGGGCCCGGACGATGCGGTCCATAGCATCGACTATGAGTTCCTGGTCGGCGATGGAAACCGTTTGGGGCGGGAACATGCCGACCGAGTCGCCCGAGTGGACGCCGGCTCGCTCGATGTGCTCGATCAGGCCCGGGATGAGGACCGTATCGCCGTCGGCCACGGCGTCGATATCGACTTCGACGCCCTCGAGATAGCGGTCGATTCGAACCGGCCGATCTGGATCGACCACGGTCGCTCGCGCCAGCTGCCCCACAAGGTCGGACGGTGAATAGCTGAAGTCGATGGCGAGGCCGCCGATAACAAACGACGGCCGCACGATGACCGGGTAGCCGATCCGCTCGGCCAGCGCCAGCGCCTCCTCGATCGACCGGGCCATGCCGCCTTCGGGCTGCGGAATGCCGACCGACTCGACCAGGTTGGCGAAGCGGATGCGGTCCTCGGCCTGATCGATTGTCTCGAGGTTGGCACCGAGCAGCGGGATGCCGGCCACGGTCAGCGACTCGGCCAGATTGAGCGGCGTCTGGCCACCAAACTGGACGAAGGCACCGAGCATCGGCGTCGACTCGCCACTTGGCGAGTTTGGCGACTCGGCCTCGACGACCGAACGCACGCTCTCCGGATCCAGCGGCTCGAAGTACAGCCGCGAGCTCGCGTCGAAGTCCGTCGAGACCGTCTCCGGGTTGGAGTTGATCATGACCGCCTGCCAGCCCTGCTCGCGAAGTTCGGCCGCGGCCTGGACCGCGCAATAGTCGAACTCGATCCCCTGCCCGATCCGGACCGGGCCGGACCCGATGACCAGCGCCGCGGGCCGCCGCACGGGCGGCAACTCCGGCTCGGAGCCTGCGGCCGCGTACGTGGCATAGAAGTAGGGCGTCTCCGCGGCGAACTCCGCCGCGCACGTATCCACCATGGCGTAGCCAGGAACGATGCCCAGCTCCTTGCGCGCAAGACGGACCGCCTCGGCATCGACGCCGGCCATCTGGGCCAGTTCGCGGTCCCCAAAACCGGCCCGCTTGACAGTTGCCAGGAGCGTGGCCGCCTTATCGTCCCGCGGATCCGCGATCCGCTCCCCCATCCCTCGCACGTCGTGCTCGAGGGCGATTGCCCGCTCAAATTCCGAGAGGAACCAGGCTGAGATGCCGGTCGCGCCCCGGATCGTTTCGGCCGGCATGCCCCGCCGCAGCAGGGCCAGAATCCGCCACAGCCGCGAGTCGGACGGGCCGAGGAAGCGTTTCAGCACGATCGGATACGCGGCGCGCTCGGCATGCGCCCTGGCTTCGCACATCAGCCCGCCGCCGTCGACGATCACTATTGGCTGAGCGGCCGCCGGCTCCATCAGGTAATCGAGGGTCGCCTGCCATGACACGTTCTCGGCCAGGAAGCCCGCGCCGGCCTGCTCAAGCGCTCGGAGCGCCTTGTTCAGGGCCGAGCCAAAGGTTCGGTCGATGGCCATGACCTCGCCGGTGGCCTTCATCTGGCTGCCCAGAGTTCGATCGGCCGTGGGGAACTTGTCGAACGGGAAGCGGGGCAGCTTGACGACGACGTAGTCCAATGCCGGTTCGAAGGCGGCAACGGTGGTGCCGGTCACGACGTTCGGGATCTCGGACAACCGCCGGCCCGCGGCAATTTGGGCCGCAACGCGTGCAATCGGATAACCGGTCGCCTTCGACGCCAGTGCGGAAGATCGGCTGACGCGCGGGTTGACCTCGATGACCGCGTAGTCGGTGTAGTCCGGCGAGAGCGCGAACTGGACGTTGCAGCCGCCCTCAACGCCGAGCGCCCGGATGATCGCCAGGGCCGCCGAACGCAGCCGCTGGTGGACCGGGTCCGGTAGCGTCTGGACCGGCGCGACCACGATCGAGTCGCCGGTGTGGACGCCGAGCGGGTCGACGTTCTCCATCGAGCAGACGGCGATGCAGGTGTCGTCCGCGTCGCGCATGACTTCGTATTCGATCTCCTGCCAGCCCACCAGGCAGCGTTCGATCATGACCTGGTGGATGGGGCTGAGGCGTAGGCCGGAGCGCGTCCGCTCCCAGTAGGCATCCTCTGTCTCGACGATCCCTCCGCCCGTGCCTCCCAGGGTGAAGGCCGGCCGAACGATGGCCGGCAAGCCAATCGTGTCGAGCGCGATGCGAGCCTCCGCGTCGCGGGTCGCCTCGTCCGCGCCTTCCACGATGTAACTTGGCGCATACGGCTGGCCGATGCGAGTCAGCAGGTCGCGGAAGAGCTCGCGGTCCTCGGCCATCTCGATTGCCTCGAGCGGCGTGCCGATGAGCCGAACGTTGTACTTGTCGAGGACGCCGGCTTTGGCCAGGGCCACGGTCAGGTTCAGAGCGGTCTGGCCGCCAAGCCCCGCGAGCAGCCCCTCCGGCCGCTCTTTGGCGATGACCTGCTCGATGGCCTCGACGGTCAGCGGCTCGAGGTAAACGACATCCGCCACCTCCGCGTCGGTCATGATCGTGGCCGGGTTCGAGTTGACGAGGATCGTCCGAACGCCCTCGGCTCGAAGCGCCCGGCAGGCCTGCGTGCCGGCGTAGTCGAACTCGGCCGCCTGACCGATGACGACCGGCCCGGACCCGATGATCAGCGCGCTCTTGGGCTTGATTCGCACCGCGCGCGGGGCGAATCA
>CABDYO010000058.1_pt1 | contig 26062 bp, 31 predicted proteins | sample 3131971 | NCBI WGS metagenome assembly CABDYO01 (sample SAMEA5534338, study PRJEB31848) | metagenome | biome: tundra; feature: field; material: soil | place: USA | collected 2013-05 | depth 0.45 m | reverse complement strand
GAGTCGGAAACTGACACTGAGGTCCTGCTGCGCTTCTCGGTGAAGGACAGCGGCATCGGCATCCCGGCCGCCAAGCAGGGACTCATGTTCCAGAAGTTCACCCAGGCGGACGCCTCGACCACGCGCCAGTACGGCGGCACGGGTCTCGGACTGGCCATCTCGAAGCAGCTGGCCGAGATGATGGGCGGTGAGATCGGTATCGTGAGCGAGGAAGGGCACGGCTCGGAGTTCTGGTTCACGGCGCGCTTCGGCAAGCAGGCCGGGCTAGAACGCAACGTCCCACCGCCGGCCCAGATACGGGGTGTCCACATCCTCGTGGTGGACGACAGCGCCACCAACCGCGAGATCCTGGCAGCCCAGCTCAACGCTTGGGGTACGCGCTCCGAAGAGACCTCCGACGGCCCCGAGGCGCTGCTGGCGCTGGCACGAGCCAGGGACGCAGGCGACCCCTTCGCGGCGGTGATCCTCGACATGCAAATGCCGGGCATGGACGGGGAGGACCTCGCCCGGGCCATCAAGTCCGACGAAACCCTGGCCAAGACCATCCTCGTGCTGATGACTTCCATCGGCAATAGGGGCGACGCACGGCATATGTCGGACCTCGGGTTTGCCGGCTACCTGGTCAAGCCCGCGCGGCAGTCTGACCTCTTCGACTGCCTGGCCGCCGTGTTGGCCGGCGCAGCCATAGCTCAGCCAGCGCGGCCGATCGTGACACGCCATGCGATCCGCGAGATGCATCGGGGGGCGCTTCGCGTCCTGCTTGCAGAGGACAACATCACGAATCAACAGGTAGCTCTCGGCATCCTCAAGAAATTGGGACTGCACGCGGATGCTGTAGCCAACGGGGCCGAAGCCATCAGCGCGCTCGAGTCCGTCCCGTATGACGTCGTCCTCATGGACGTTCAGATGCCCACGATGGACGGTCTCGAGGCCACGGCCCTTATCCGCGATTCGCGGTCCGCCGTCCAGAATCATGGGGTGCCCATCATCGCCATGACCGCCCATGCTATGCAGGGCGATCGGGAGAGGTGCCTGGAAGCGGGGATGAACGACTACGTCTCCAAGCCGGTCTCGCCGCAGGCACTGGCGGAGGCGCTGGCGAGATGGCTGCCGGGCGAAGATACCGCGATACCGACAGCTGCGTCCGCTGTACCCGGGGTGGCAGTCCTCGCGAAGGCAGGGCCCGCGGCAGCCGAACCGGCGGCAGCCGAACCGGCGGGTGCAGATGAACCCGAGACGGTGGTGTTCGACCGGGCGGGCGTGCTGACTCGCCTGATGGACGACGAGGACCTCGCGCGTACGGTGGTCGAAGGCTTCCTCGAGGACATCCCGAGGCAGATCGAGTCGCTCCGGAGATACCTCGCAGCCGGGGAGGCCGAGGGCGCGCTCCGCCAGGCCCACACCATCAAGGGCGCGTCGGCCAACGTGGGCGGCGAGTCGCTGCGAGCTGCAGCCTTGGAGATGGAGAAGGCCGTCAAGGCTGGCGACCTCGCGGACGTCCTGGCCCGCCTGCCCGACCTCGAGTCCCGCTTTGCCAGGCTCAAGGAGTCTATGCAAGACTTCCTTGACGAGAAGGGGCCAGGATCGAGCGCCTAGCCGTGAAGATCCTCATCGCTGACGACGACGTCACGTCGCGCCTGGTCCTCGCCGGGGTGTTGAAGAAACACGGCCACGAGGTCGTGGTGACGGTTGACGGCGCCGAGGCCTGGGAGGCCATGCAGCGACCCGACGCGCCGAGGCTGGCCATCCTCGACTGGGTGATGCCCGGCCTCGCCGGTGTGGACGTGTGCCGCCGCGCGCGCACCATCCAGTCGGACCAGCCGCCCTACATCATCCTCCTGACCTCCCTGGGTCAGAAGGCGGACATCGTGACCGGACTGGAGGCCGGAGCAGACGACTACCTGGCCAAACCCTTTGACCCCGGCGAACTCCTGGCCCGGGTGGACGTGGGCCGGCGCATGGTCGAGCTGCAGGCGAGACTGAGCGAAGCTCGAGACGCACTCGCCCACGAGGCTATGCACGATCCTCTGACCGGCGTTCTCAATCGCCGGGCGTTCGGCAGCGCGCTATCGCGCGAGCTTTCCCGGAAGAGGCGGCACCATAACGTCCTGGCCGTGGGAATCTGCGACATCGATCATTTCAAGCAGATCAACGACACGCATGGACACCCGGCTGGAGACGAGGTGCTGTGCGGGCTCGTCCGTCTCATTGAGAGCAACCTGCGCGGGCACGACGTCCTGGGCCGCCATGGCGGGGATGAGTTCGTGGTACTCACCGAGCACGCCCGGGAGGATGGTGCTGGCATACTGTATGAGCGTCTGCGGGCCTCGGTTGCGGACAACCCGATACACACAGGAGCGGGCGACTTCCCCATCACGGTCAGCTTTGGGGTGAAGATCGGGGCTGAGGGCGAAACCGAGGCCGAACTGCTCGCCGCGGCCGACCGAGCCCTTTACCAGGCCAAGAGCGCGGGCAGGAATCGAGTCTGCATTTCCGACGAAGGAGTCCCGCCTAGCCAATAGGCGCGGGCGGGGTTCGAGACCTGGCGGTCGCTGGCCAGAGAGGGGTTGACGGACGAGGAGGCCGTGAAGCTGATGGTCCAGTTCGTAGCGGCTGTCGGACCTGAGGAGGGCAAAGAGCCAGTTCCCCGTTCACATAAACCACAACGTGCAGAGTCCAACGCACCCACGCTCCGCGCTGCCGCACAGTAGTACCCTGAGATCTCGCCAAGCGCACTAAGGGATATCGGCATCGGCTTCCTGTGGCGCCTCCTCGGGGGCGGTCGACCAAACACCCGCACGGAAATTCAGTCTGGGGCCGCCAACGGGGCGACGTCCGACTCGGAGAGCGTGGTTCTGAGCGAGCCGCGCACGACTCCGACGGAGCTGCCGGTCAGCGCGGCGGCGGCTTGTCCGTACTGTGCGGCGCTGCTGGATCCAGCACCCGAGCGCGGGCGCCTGTGCCCACGTTGCCGGCGGCCGATCGTCGTCCGCCGTGTCGGCGGCAGGCGCGTTCTCCTCACCCAGGAGGCGCTTGAGGTCTTCGAAGCCGAGCGCGACCGCGAATCCAACGAGAGTGCCTGGAACAGCGAGCGGAGTCGCTGGCTAGGCCTGGCCAAGGGCGTGTCTGCCCCGGTCAACCGCGTCGCGCGGCTGAGCACGGTGCCGCCCTCGGAGACGGCCGTGGTGGCATCCCAGAACCTGTACCTGGCCGCCGCCGAGCGGGCAGTGAGGACAGCACGGCGGGACAAGCGCTGGGACGAGGTGGCCAGGATCAGGCGCACGCAGGCGGCCGCCCTGTATCGCGCGTCCGGCTCCGCCATCCCGCCGCCCGACGAGATCGTGACGCTGCATCGTGCCTGGTCGGCGGCAGCGCTCCGCTCACTCGTCGGGTTCGGGGCGCAGGTCGAGCTGGTTGCCACAGGTTGCTGCGCAATCTGCGGGCGCGACAACGGTCGAGCCTTCCGCATCGCGGCCGAGCTGCGGACGCAGCGCCTTCCGCATGTGGGCTGCCCGAAGGGCCTGTGCGCGTGCGACTGGTGGCCACTGCCAGAAACGAAGGCCCGCAGACCAGGCGTGCGACGCCAAGCCTCGCCTCGCGCCGGCGCGGCGCCCGCGCCCGTGGCTGACGCGGCGGTCGCGCCCGTGGCTGACGCCGCTTTCGGGCCCGTGGCTGACGCGGCCGGGGGGCCCGCTCCAGCCGTCCAGTCCGACGCGGCATCTGAGCGTTGACCGGCCCCCAGCCTCGGATCAGAACGAGACGGCCGAACCGGCGCGGTGGCGCTCGCGCCGCCGTCCGCGCCAGACCGTGACGCGGCCGCGGCCCTGAACTTGCCACGCGCCGTCTCGACCCACGAGGGCGGTCTCCTCGTCGATCCCCACGACGAGCGCGCCCTCCGGAGCGGCAAGGACCAGCGGCGCGACGAGCATCTCTGGAATGGCGTCGTAGTGGGGCACGACGACGAGACCGGACACCAGGCCGAGCGCGTCCTGCCAACCCACGGGCAGCCGTAAGAAGGGCCGGCCGCCCACCTGGAACTGGTGCCCGCCCAGCACCATCGCCCCGGCCGAGCAGCCCACGATGACGGTGCCGCGGGAGTGCGCCGCTCGCAGGGCGGCACCTGCCGCGCTGTCCCGCAGCATCGCCAAGAGGTGGCCCGGCTTGCCGCCGGAGAGATAGACGAGGTCAGCGTCGGAGATGCCCGCGACGGCCACCGGGTCGTCCGCCGATGCCCTGTCCCGGATGAGGACCGGCACCGGCTCTGCCCCGAGGGCTGCGAAATGAACCTCGCCCTGGGCGGCCCAGCGCATAAAGACCGTCTCCCCGTCCGGCCACGAGGCTGTAGGCACGATCGCCACGCGCGGCCGGTCGCGTCCGGTGGCGGCCAGCAGACCTCGGTCCACCTCGACCATGGCCAGGGTGAACTCGCCAGACCCAACCAACGCGATGACCCCGTTCATTGCGGCTGAGTCTACCGGCGCCGGGCCGCCGGGTCCATCGGACGCTCCCGACGAAATAGCGGCTCGAAGACGCGGCAGACCTTCCGCCCAACGGGCGAACCCGCCGTCGATGGTGCCGCCACGGCCGGTGCGCTAATCGCCGAGGCAACGCAGCTGCGAGCAGTCGGGTCTCGTTCGGGCCGTCCACGCTGCCTCTCTCCTAGAAGGGCACCTAAAGCCAGCGGCGAATGCGAAGCATCACCAGGGTTGCGATCGCGAGGCCTACGACCGCGACCATCACCAGCCAAAACATCCGCGGATCGTCAATTGAATACGGCGCTGAGGTTCATGCCCATGACACCCGCGATGACGCCGGCCGGCAGCAGCACGATGGAGACTATGGTCAGGGTCTTGACGATCTCGTTGGTGCGCTGCGTCGTCCGCGTCATATACACGTCGAAGGAGCCGAGTAGCAGTTCGCGGCCGTTCTTCACCGCCTCGACTGCCCGCTCGCCTCGGCAAACTCGCTTCTTGCGAGCGTCTTGAGGCGAGCTAAACCGAACTGCCCGGCGTCGGTGAACCGAAGCGCGGGACCCGGGCCAAAGTGAGGGTGATCCAGATCGCATCCGACTCGATGCTGACGTGCGCACTTGGGATGTCTGTCGAAACCAGGCCACGGGAGCCGTTCCAACCCTGGATCCACTGTCGGATCGCGGGCATGGCGGACGAGAACACGGGAGTTGCCGCCGTCAGATCGTCAAATACGCCCTTCGCTGTCTTCGCATCCGTTGCCGAAGGGACCTGGCCTTCCATGTCCATCAACCCTGTGCTGTCCGCCATAAAGGCAATGTTGATCCGAACGCTTCGGAGCGTTCCCTGACAGCTCCATTGCGGCTCATTCTCCGGCATCCCCACGTTCGGATCGCCGCAGGCAATGCCCGCGGCGCGCCACGGGTCCAAGATCGCTGAGACGGACGGCGGGACTGACGTAAACGGCTCCACCGTCGGCAAGCCGGATGGCCGTGGTGTGGGTGTTGGCATCCCCGTCGCAGACGAAGCGCACCCGCCGACGAGCACGGCCACCAGGATCGCAAGCATTGCTCCAACGGTTCGTCGCCCGGTTGCTCTGGTGGTAGCCCTTTCCAGATCCTCCCCTGCCGTCGAGTCGCTTTCGTGCGCTCCCGATCTAAGTCCAGACGAACCAGGACTCTTGGGTGAGACTACCAGCCCACGGGCCGCCGATTCTGCGCCGCAGTCGGCCGGACGCGTCCATGCCACTACCGCACCTCACCTTGCTGCCGGTCTCAAGATAGTTTGAGCGTCGAGCTCGGCGCCGGTGTCTCGATCGCTGGCTGGTGCTGGCTCGCTAGCGCGGGAGCAGGTAGAGCGCCATCTGCATGGGAGTCCGTGCCACCAGGCTGTGCTTCACCTCGGGCGCCATGCGCAACCACGTCCCCGGCCGGGCGGGATGAGCGTCACCACCAACAGTCAGCTCGCCCTCGCCTTCGAGGATGTGGATGATCGCCGGTCGCGCCGACGTATGCTCGGACAGCTGCTCGCCCGCGGCCAAGGCAAAGAGCAGGAACTCGATGTCGTCCTCGTTCGACAGCGTCTGACTGAGGATGCCTCGGGCCGGGATGGGAGCCTCTGTGGTCAGATCGACGAAGAAGGTGTAGGGCTTGGTCATGTCTCAACCAGGTGCGGGTTACCGGATCGAGACTACCCGTGACGCGTGACTTGCGCTCGGCGAGAGTCACAGCGCGGTCCCGGAGGCTGCGTCCCGGCGGACTGCCCGGTTGCCCGCCTCACAGCTCCCGCACGAGATCCTTGAGGGGTCGCCTGGCCGTCCCCGGCGCCGACTTCGGCTGTGTGGCTGCCTCCGTCGGGTGGCCCAGCGAGATGATCGTCCGGACGAACGCCGGCGGCGTGAGGCCGAGGAATTGTGCGACTTGCGGCCGGTTGGACTCCAGAGCCCAGCCGATTCCGGCACCGAGTCCCAGGGCGTTGGCAGCAATGAGGATTCGCTCGGCCGCACGACCCTCGTCGTAGGCGTCCCATTCGGCGTTGGCGCCGCCCATCGCGATGGCGATCGCAACTGCGGCGCCGGCGACGTGCTTGGCGTTCGGGGCGAGATCAGCCAGCCGTTGGAGGTCGCCACGCTCGCGCACCACCATGAACGTCCAGGGCTGGCGGTTCATGGAACTGCCGGACCAGCGGGCCACCTCGAGAATCGTCTGGAGATCGCTATCGGCGACGAGCTCGGCAGTGAACTGGCGAACCTGGCGCGTCCGGCGCAACTCGGTCAGGACGACATTAGCAGTGGTCCGGTCGAAGGGCTTCAAGCCGCTCATCAGCCCAGGATACACGCCCGCGACGAGTGGCCGGTGAGCACGATCGCCGGGATCGCCAGCCCGCATTGTTTCGCCGCCGTAGCCATCGCGGTTGAGCCAAGCGCTCGCAGGGCCTTGAGCTCCCTCCACAGGGGGCCATTCGTCACTATCGGGATGACGGCGAATCAGGCTCACTGTGCGTGTGAGCAATTCTGAGTTGGTGACTCGGGTATCGGTTGACCGGGCCCCCATCCAGGGTCGGGGCCGGCTCGTGGATGCCGCGGTGGGGCGGCCGCTGCGGGTCGTGGCCATCGATCCGGCGGGCCGGGCGTCGCTGTCTCCGGAAGGGATCGATGTCGGGGTCGAGGTCAGCGTCGAACGCCGGCTTGCCCTCGGCGGGCCCTTGATCGTTCGGCTGGGCCGCACCAGGCTCGCCATCGCCCGCAGCCTGGCCGCCGGAGTAGTCGTGGAACCTGCCGAGGTAGCGAAACCGGGATGCTGACGCACGGTTGCCACGAGACCGCTTCCACGGAACATGGCCTGGACCTGCCCGTGGTCGCGCTCGTAGGCCGGCCCAATGTGGGCAAGTCCACGCTCTTCTGCGCCGCCACCGGACGGTTCGCCGAAACGGTGAACGCGCCCGGGACGACCCTCGCCGCGTCGCGGCGCACGGTCCACTTCGCCGAGGGCGATGCGTACCTGGTGGACCTGCCCGGAACGCTCTCGCTGGAAGACAGCCCCGCCGGTGGAGGGCCCTTCTGGCGCGATCTCGTGGAGGCACGGCCTGACGCAATACTCGTCGTCGGCGATGCCGGCGATCTGCGGCGGCACCTGCCTCTGGCGCTTGCCTGTCGAGACCTGGGCCTGCCCATCGTCTTCGTCGCGAACCTGAGCGATGAGGCCACGGCAAGAGGGATCGACGTGGATGCCGGACGGCTCTCGCAGTTGCTGGCCGCGCCCGTCCACGAAACTATTGGCCGCAGCGGCCGCGGAGTCCAGGCCGCCGTTGCTCAGGCCGTGAGTCTTGCCCGCCAGCGCCGCGCGCGCCTCGCGGGAGCCGCGTCGCGTGGCACCGTGCCTGCCCGGGTGTACGGCCCGCAGCTGGAGCTCCAGCTGGACAATCTCGCCCGGACCGTTACGCCCGGCCACTCCCTCGGCGCCGCGGCGCTCGACACCGACGGTTGGGGCATGGCAGAGATGGTGGGTGAATCTGTGATCTCCGCTCGCGGCGCCGCTTCACTGCGACTGGGCCAAGCCTTGGAGTCGGCGCGCTGGCGCGTCGCCGCTGACTGGGCCGAACAGGTCGAACGCCGCCGCGACGTCCCCGTTCGATTGGCCGACCGGTTCGCGGTCTGGAGCACGTCACCGTGGCCGGGGCTGCCGATCTTCTTTGGCGTCACCGCGCTCGTCTTCGCAACGATGATGTGGATCGGCGGTACGCTCTCCACGTTGTTGACCAACGCCTGGAGCGCGACGGTCTCGCCAGTCCTCGGCGTCGCCATTCATTCGGTCATCCCGCAACCTGTCGTGACTGCCGGGCTCCTATGGGGCCTCGATGGAGGAATTCTCGGCCTCCTCTCGGTCGGCATCCCCTACATCCTGACCTTCTACGTGCTGCTCGCGATTCTGGAGGATTCAGGCTACCTGACCAGCGCTGCGGTCCTGACCGATCGCCTCTTCAACATTCTCGGGCTGCCCGGCCGAGCCGCCATCCCGCTACTGGCCGCCAGCGGCTGCAACGTTCCGGCCATCTACGGCACCCGCGTCCTGCCGACCCGCCGCGAGCGCCTGCTCGGCGCCTTCCTGGTGACCATGACACCCTGCTCGGCTCGCTCGGCCGTCGTGGTGGCTGCGGTGGCACCGTTCGCCGGGCCGCTCGCCGCCGTGGGTGCCTTCGGTCTCATCGCCGCGATCACTTTTGCCGCGGGGCTCGCCGCCAACGCGATAATCCCAGGCCGCCAGCCTGCTCTGGTGCTTGAGCTGGCCCCGATCAGACGGCCCATCGCCCGACAGGTGGCGCGCAAGGCCTGGCGTCGCTTCTCCGACTTCGTCCGGACCGCCGCCCCCATCATGCTTGTCGGTTCGGTTGCTCTTGGGCTGCTCTATGAGAGCGGCCTAATCTGGTACGCGACCGCCATCCTCGATCCTGTCGTTCGCGGCTGGCTGGGGTTGCCGTCGGTGGCCGGACTGGCGCTGGTGTTCGCGTTCCTGCGCAAGGAGCTGGCGCTCCAGTTGCTCGTCGCCTTGGCGGTAATCCAGCTGGGAGCCGGTGCGGCTGGTCTGGGCTCGATCATGTCGCCGCCGCAGCTCTTCGTGTATGCCATCGTTACGTCGGTTTCCGTGCCGTGCGTAGCGACGCTGGCGGCATTGCGCGGCGAGTTCGGCTGGCGACCCGCCCTGGCGATGTGCGGGGCCACCCTGGCAATCGCGCTCGCCGTCGGCGGCATCCTGGCCCGACTGCTCGGGACGGTCTAGAGCGAACCGGAGGTGCGTCCGACCACCTTCCGAGAGACGATCTACTCGGCTACGCCTCCGGTTTCCGCAGGTGACTCGAGGACCTTCATATAGAATTCGGGCGGTGCGGGGAACCCCGTACCGCCCGATCTGCGTGTGTAAGGTGATTCCTGGCGAATTACCAGGCTGAGGGCGGCGGGGGCGGCACGACCGTCGGACGGTCGTTACAGATGGATGTGCTCATCCAACCACCGTCGTTGCCACCGAGGTCCACGATGCCGAAGAACTGCGTCGGGCTGCCCCAGTTGAAGTTGCCACAGTTGTTTATGCCAGCGGCACCAATGTTGCGGGCGTCGACGTTCTGGAAAGTCGCGGACCCGCCGACGCGGGCGTTTACGACCGAGGTTCCGGCGCCGTCAACGTGGATGTCCTTGAAGTGGACATTCGTGACGGTGTAGAGATCCTTCACCGGCCAATCGACCACGAGCATGATCGCGTTGTAGGTGTTCTGGAGGAAGTTGTCGCCAGTGACCTGGATGTCAGCGGAGAGCGATCCCTCGAGCGCGTAGAACCAGATCGCGCCGAGTCCGATGTTCCAGTTCAGATCCAGCGTGCCCGCTCGAACCGTGGTGTTGTTGGTGAACTTGAGGTAGCCGGCGAAGGGTGTGCTCTGGAACCGCTGGCCGGCGTGCAGGGCGCTGCCCTCGCGGATCGGGTCCGCGACGACGTTGCTGGAGACGGTGTTGTCGCGACCACCGTAGATCGCGATGCCGTTGGCGAGTACCGGCGTCTGGATCGTGTTGTGGTCGAAGACGTTGTTGACGTCCTCGTCTGCCGCGACATTGCCGGCCGTGACGTTGTGCGACCACATGGCCAGGGCGTCGTCACCGGTATTGCGAATGAAGCTGTTCTTGACGCTGGAGTTGGTGACGGCATGGCGGAAGTTGATGCCGTCCGCGATGACGTCGGCGATGATCGTGTTGCTGATCTTGAGGTTGCTCATCGGGCCGTCGAACCACATACCCACCTTGGTGTGGTGGATGTAGAGGCCGTCGATCGTGGAGTCGCTCATGGCGCCACCGATGCCATTGACCTGGTCGGTGTCGATGCGCTCACGCACGTCGCCTTCGATGGCGAAGCCCGACAGATGCACGTTTGTACTTCCGCCGTCGGCGATGTACTTGCCGTAGAAGCCGACGCCCGTATGGACGGAACCGTCCGGAAGAGGGGCCGACAAAGTCACCTGAGAGCCCCGGATGATGGTCCACCAGTTGCCCGCGCCCTGGATCGTCACGTTGTCGACGACGATGTGGCGGTTAACCTGGAACGTGCCGGCCGGAATGAAGACCGTCTTGTGCTGGGCCTTCGCCGCGTTGATCGTGGCATCGAAGGCGGCTGCCGAGTCCTTCTCGCCCTCCGGGTCGGCGCCGAAGGAGACGACCGACAACGAGTTCTTGGGCGCACGCGCCGCCCGAGCGACAGTCTCGGAGTCCATGAGGTCGATCACGTACCACGACGCGGTGGTGGTCTCGGGCACCGTAAGCCGGATCTTGTCACCGGCGTGGTAGGTGCGGTCCAGCATCACGCGCTGCTCGTCGTAGAAGTGCATCGGACGGAAAGGTTTGGTTACCGGATCCGGTTCGGGCTTCCACCAGCCTGGGTTCGGATCGGCATTCGGGTCGTTCGAGAACGGGTACATGGCGTAGAGCCACGAGTACTTCGACGTCAGTGTCAGCGTCTTGGCGCTCTTGCCGTCCGCCGTAAGCGTGATTGGGGCATCGATGCCGCCGCCCGACATGGCGTCCGGGATGCTGTAGCGAACGGTGATCGCGTTGGCTTCACGCGCGAGCGTGAACTCGACGTACTGGCCAGCCGACGTGAGCTTCACGGCGGATCGGCCCGAGGCCTCGGCGGCAAGTGTGTATGCGGAGGTGTCCGGGCCGATGATGGTGCCGTTGGTGACGGCGTTCTCGGCTTCTTGCTCGACGAAGTTGACCCTCGCGCCACGGCCCGCGGTCAAAGCTGGGTCGAGCGCGGCGACCGTTACCTGCGTCGGGATTACCTTTGGGGAGTGGGCATCTGCGGCCCCGGTCATGCCGACCAGGGTAACAGTCAGGGCTGCGGCCAATGCCACGGCCATCTTTCTGAGGGGCGGGCTCGCGGCTCGGGCGCGGCTGGCGTCATCTGCGAGGTGGGCCATGGAAGACTCCCTTTCACAGTTAGCGGGTGCAGATCAGCCTCACGAAGCAGGCTCGTCATGATCATGACGAGTTGAAGCAAAGAATGAGAATAAGAATGTCTAACTATCGACACGAGTACGCAAGAGCGGAGCTCAACTCGGCAACAACCCGACAGCAGGGTCGACCAAGGCTAATGGAGTCCCCGTGCGGAACGCGTTCAGCGCCCTGAAGCAGGCCTCCTGGGACGACTTCAACTACACCACCCTGGCGGAGGTTGAGGCCCAGCTGAAGGGTGCGGGTCCAGGATCGTCAGGTAGTGGCGCGCCGCGGCAGGCCATGTGGGTTAGCGCAGCCTGGGCCGCGGAGTTATGAATGCAGGCCTGACCTGTATTCATAATCAGGATGGACCCGATGCCTTCTGTCGACCTCACGGCCGAACTCGGGCGGACCATCCGCTACGCGAACCCAGGTCCGTTCGTCTACTGGCGTCGGGTGCGGGCGCCTGCCGCGTAGTGTCCACCGACCCCGAGCATCATGGGGTAGGCCGGGCCCCGGAGTCAGGCCGTTCGTGTTCCGGACGCAATGTCCGGAAGCCACGGTAGAGCGCCACGTCGTAACCGATCTTCAACGCGCCGGCCAGGAGAAACGGCAGGGCGGCCAGGCTGGCGACGCCGAACAGCGGCGCGGCCAGGAGTGGCGAGACCGATGCGCCGAGGCTTCGGGCGATGCCGGTGACGCCTGCCGCGGCCGAGCGCTCGTCGGGGTCTACGACCGCCATCGTGTACGACTGGCGAGTCGGGACGTCCATCTGGCTGATCGAGAAGCGGGCCAGCAGCACTGCAATCGCCAGCGGCAGGGTCGGCATCAGAGGCACCAGGGCGAGCAGGATGTTGGATGGCAGGTGGGTGAAGACCATCGTCCGAACCAGGCCGATCCGATCGGCGATCCGCGTCGCCGCGAGCGCCGAAATTCCGGCCAGCAGATTCGCCACGAAGAACACGGCGCCGAGGAGGGCCACATCGGCGCCGAAACGAAGGTGGAACCAATAGGCGACGAGGCTCTGGACGACGAGACCCCCGCCGAAGGCGTCGAGCGCGAAGATCGCCGACAGGCGAGCGATTACACCGCGCGATCGATGCAGCCCGAGCCGACGCGCGATGGAGGCATCGGGCGGTTCGGCGACCTCAACTCGCGGCGAAACCCGCCAGAACAAGGCCGCGAGCAGGAGGCCGAGACAGGCATAGATGACGATAACGACCCGGTAGGCGTCCACCGGGGCGCGGCCCGAGGCGATGAGTGCGCCGGCCACTGCCCCACCCACCAGCGCGCCCGTGGCCGTCGCGAAGGAGCCGGTCAGGTTGAACCAGGCAAAGACGCGGGTTCGGGCACGGTCGGCGATGGTCTGGGAAAGCGCCGCCTGCTCGACCGCCAGGAACGGGCCGACTTCATTGCCGCTGGGGCTGATGACGCCGATCGTGGCCGCCAGGATCATCACCGGCAGGGCGCTCGTCGAGGCGAACCCGACGCCCGCCAGGCACATCAGCAGCGCCCCGGCGAAGAGAACACGGCGGCGCCCGACTCTGTCCGCGTGCGTCGTCAGCCAAAGCGAGATCGCCGCGTCACCCAGCAAGGTGAGCGTGAGAAGGAGCCCGATGGCCGGATTCGGCAAACCCAGAGCCGCCAGGTAAAGCACGAGCACTACTGAGGCAAGCCCGTAGCCGAACATCCTCACGGCTCGCGTGGCGAAGAGGAGTCGCTCGTCGCGACCGAGGGTCATCTTGGCCGGGCCGGGGTCGGGCCTGCGGTCGTGGTCGGAGTCGACGTCGGTGCCACTCAAGCCGCCCCAACCTGGCGCCGGCACCAGGCGTACAGGGCGTCGTAGACGGGGAGTTCGAGGGCGAGCTGGTCCTGGTCGGGCAACCCCAGCAGGGCGAAGCCGTCGGCGATGGCGAGGAGCCCTGGCGATTGGGGCGTGGCGTTGCGATCCTCCGAGACATCGGCCCCGTGGACGACGCGGGCCATGAGCGACAGCGCCGGATCTCCGCCCAGGCTGTACTCCTCGACCAGCACCTCGAAGGAGCACAAGCCGTCGCGATGGGTGTATTGGGCGCCCTTCACGTCGAAGCTGATGGCACCCGTGCGTTGGGCGTAAGGCAGGACCTCGTCAGCGGGGAGGTACACGATCTTGGCGTCCGGGTCGATGAACTTGCGGATGAGCCAGGGACAGGCGACCCGGTCCGTGTGCGGGTGCTCGCGGGTGACCCATTGCATTTGCCGTCTCCCAGGTGCTCGCGGAAACCCGCGTGGCGGTCCAGAACCCAAGCGTACGCGCCCGCCATCGGACCCGCTCAGGCTGAGGTCCGTCGCTCCTCTGTCCGCGTGCGCCCACTCCGCCCCTTCACTCACACGGCTGGTGTCGATCGTGATCCATGAGCATCGCCATGACGACGGTCTTGCCCGATCCGGTCGCCATCTTGAACGCGATCCGGTACAGGCCAGGGTTGCGAACCTGGCTGTCCTCGCGGAGCTTGTTCTCGATCCAGGGCTGGCGATGGCCGGCGACCTCCGCGAGGAAGATCGCGGTCTCGAGGGCCTCGATCTGGCAGAAGAAGAGCGGCTTCTCGCGGGCGGGCTCGGTCCAATAGGAGAGCAGGTCGCGGGTGACTGCGGTGATGCCTGGGTAGTTGGCGCTCCGCCACGCGCCGACGTGCTCGCGGACCCGGTTGATGAAGTCGTTGTCGAGCGCCTTCTCCGTGGCGAAGTCGCCGGCCAGCGCGAGCTAGGGGCCGCCCCGCGTCTTGGGCTTCGGGATCGGGCTGAAGTAGGTGCTGCGGCGGCGGCCGTCGGCGATCTCGTTGGTGATGCCGTCGTCGTCGAACCGGAAATGGCGCGCCGGCTCGCTGAACGGCGAGTTCAGGATCGGGTTATCGATCACGACCGGTGGCAAGCGGTCCCCCTACACGTGGCGGGGCGGCGTTGCCTTCCAGGATACGCGTCGGGCGGGCCAGTTTTGGGGTCATCGGCGCCGAGACAATCCCTTGACCCGTGGGTGCCTTTGGAACGCACGATCCCGGTCTTGGGAGATCTCCGCAGCTCATGAGACGTGAGTGAAGAGAAGGTGCAGTTCCATGAGCCCGTGATCGTTGACCGACACAACCGCGAAGGAACTCGGACCAGAGAAGCCGTAGTCGGCGAAGACGATCGGCAGCGAGCCGGCGACAGCGATAATCCCGCCTTGCCGTTGGGCCCGGAGGGAGACTTGGACGCTCTTGCTGGTGCCGTGGATCGTCAGGCTGCCGGTGGCGCTGACTGCAACGGTCTTTCCGTCAGCCGGCAGCGCTCCAAGGTTGATCGGACCGTTGAGGGTGAAGGTCGCCGTTGGGAAGCTGTCCGTCTTGATTGCCTGGCGGCGGAGCTGATCGTCTCGCTGGGGATCGTCGCTGGCCAGGACCGTGAGATCGGCGGTTATCGAGACGGCGCTCAGCGTCGATCCGCCAAGAGTCAGCGATCCGGTCACCTTGGGAGTTCGGCCCACGGCGGTGTGGCCGCCCACGCCCGCAAGTTGCTCCTGGACGCGATAGCCGACCCAGGATGAACTGAAGTCGTTGATCGAGCCGAGGCTCTGGTTGACCTGCCAGGAGCCGTCGAGAGTGGCCGGCGCCGAAACCGAGACGCCGGCGGGGATCACTGGGGCGGCCTCGCTCACCGCTGCCGGACCCGTGGGTCCGATGAGGATGTACCAGAGTCCGTAGCCGCCGGCTGCAATCGCCGCCACCACGAAGATGGCGACGACCACCAGCAGGTTCCGCCTTCGGCGGAATCGCCCGCCGGCCGTAGCAAGTTTCGTGGTCATGGTGTCGACCTTTACGGGGAAAAGCCCCGGACGAGTCCGTGGACACGGACTCGTCCGGGTTGGCGTGTCAGGGCTTGACGAGGTTCCAATTGGGGTAGCTGCCGTTGGTGTCGCCGGGTGCCTTGTCGCTCTGGTAGAAGTAGAGCGGCAGGCCGTTATAGGTGACCTGGAGGGTCCCGTCGTCGGGGCGGGTGATCGTTGCGAGCGTGCCTGAGACTCCGTCGCCCGCAGTCGGCGCCGTCCCGGCGGCAACCGTCACGGCCGGCCACTTCGTCAGGCAGCTACCGGTGCAGGCACTGGTTCCGCTGCCGGCGGTGTCTTTGGTGAACGTGTAGACCGTCATCCCGTTTGCGCCCGCAACTAGAAGGGTCTGGCTACCGATGGCCTTGGCAAGGAGCGTTGCCGCGGCGCCGGCCGGGGCCTGGGTGGCAGCGGGAGCTTGAGTCGGTGGGACCGCGACTTGCGTCGCGCCGGCTGCGACTTGCGTCGGCGGGGCTGTGGCAGCGCTGCTGCATGCCCCGACCACCGCCGCGATCAGGAGGAGGCCGGCGGCCACCCCGATGGACGTCCTCGTTAGGTTTGGCCTGTTCATTTGAAGAACCTCGGTTTGTTTGATGTGTATTGCGGTATCTCCGCTGAGCACAAGGTGGCTCCCCTCCTGGGCGGCCGCCACGGCCCCGGGTTCCAAAGACAGACGGACCTTGGTCTGATGCCGGCACGGGCTCAGGTCCATATCCATTCCGGTCGGCCCAGCCCCCTCCTACAATTGCCGAAACCAAGGCACCGGAGGAGACCGTGCTCCGACATAGGGCGGCTAGTCTCGTTAGCAAGATCCGCGCCAGTGCGGGAGGTCACAGAATGAGGCGCATTCGATCCGCCCTGGCCCACCTGTCTCTAGCGCGCCGCTTCCAACTCGTCAGCCTGGCCGTCGTTGTTGTGGGTGGAGCGACGGTGGCCTGGGTTCTGGGCCAGCTGATCGAGACAAGCGCCATCAACCGCACTACATCGGTCACCGCGCTATACGTCGAGAGCTTCGTCGCGCCGGAGTTGCAGTCGCTGGCCAGCACTTCCAGCCTCACCCAGCCCGAAATAGATTCGCTCCAGTCTCTCCTCACCAATTCTCCCGTCCGCCAGCAGATCGTCGCCTTCCGCATCTGGTCGACCGATGGCCGGATCCTCTACAGCCCGAACCCAGACCTGATGGGCCGCAGATTCGCGATGGATGGCGACCGTGGACGGGCGGCGCAGGGCGTCGTCACAGGTGACATCAGCAATCTGACCGATCCCGAAAACATCTACGAGCGGCAGCACTGGAGCCACCTGCTCGAGATCTACCTGCCGATCCGGGCCAGTCGTTCGTCGCTGATCATCGCCGTGGCTGAGCTCTATCAGGACCCCAACGAACTCGAGGGGGAGGTCAACCAGGACCAACTCACGGCCTGGGGACTGGTGGCCGGTGCGGCCTTGCTCGCCTACCTGGCCCTAGCCAGGGTGGTGCACCAGGGCAGCCAGAAGATCATTAGTCAGGATTCCGAGCTTCGCGAGAGGGTTCGCGAGCTATCGGGGCTGCTAGACCAGAACGCCGGACTCCACGATCGGCTGCGCCGCGCGGCGGCACGAACGACGGCCCTCAATGAGCTGGAACGGCGGCGCATCGGCTCGGACCTGCACGACGGCCCAAGTCAAACCCTGGCCCTGGCGATGCTGCGCCTGGACGCCGTCGAGGGACGTCTGGAGGAGAGCGGCCACGGGGACGACGAAAACCTTGGGAGCGTGCGCGGTGCGCTTGCCGATGCGCTCGCCGAGATGCGGACCATCGCAGCGGGGCTGCGCACGCCCGAATTGGAACGAGCCAAGCCGGCCGAGATCGTGAAACGGGCGGTGGCCGACCACGAGCGCCGGGCCGGCACAGGCGCGACTGTCGACCTAAATGGGATCCCCGCTCGGGCTCCGCTCGCCACCAAGATCGCCCTCTACCGCATACTTTCGGAGGCGCTCTCCAACGCTGCTCGCCACGGCCAGGGGGCCGGCGTTGCGGTCACGGTCACAGCCTCCATGGACGCTCAAATGATGGCCGAGGTGAGCGACAACGGCCCCGGATTCGACGTCCGCCAGCGACCACGCCGGGGCCATCTCGGGCTGGCCGGAATGCGCGAACGCGCCGAGTTGCTCGGCGGCCGGCTGGAAGTGGAGTCCCGCATCGGCGCCGGAACCCGAATCCGGGCCTACCTGCCGATCACTGAAGCTGCGAGCGAAGTGCCATGACCGAAGCGATCCGAATCGTGGTTGCTGACGACCACCCGATGTTCCTGGACGGCCTCGTAGCGACGCTCTCGGCCGACGATGAGCTTGAGGTGGTCGCGATCGTCGGGGACGCGACCGCGGCCGTGCGCGCAATCCGGGAACACACGCCGGATATCGCGCTGCTGGATGTGGCGATGCCCGGCGGTGGCCTAGAAGCTGCCCGCCAGATAGCGGCCGCATCTCCGGCCACGCGCCTGGTCATGCTCACCAGTTCCGAGAACGAGGACGACTTGATGGCCGCAATGAAAGCCGGGGCGAGGGGTTACGTGCTCAAGGGCGTCTCCGGCCGAGATCTGCGGGCGATCCTCAAGTCGATCCATGCCGGCCGGACGTACCTTGCTCCGGGGCTTGCCTACGGAGCGCTCCATGAACTGACGAAGCCACGAACGCCCAATCCTATCGACGACTTGACCGCCCGAGAGCGGGAGGTGCTGGCACTGGTCGCCGCGGGCCTTTCCAACGCCGAGATAGGCGGCCGCCTGGGACTGGCGGAGAAGACGGTGAAGCACTACATGACCAGCATTCTGGGCAAACTCCAGGTGGCCAGCCGCGTTGAAGCCGCGCTTCTTGCCTACAAGGCCGGGCTGGCATCAGGCGAGGGCGGATCGACCGAGGATTGACGAGCCGGCCCGCGCCAGCTGCTCGCGGGTGGAATGTCAGGGGCGGCGTGGTTAGTCAAACTTGCCGCAGGTGGCAGTTACGGCTGATAGGAGGAGTCCGAGCAGCCGCCCACGACAAGGGCGCGACCGTCTGGGTCCGTAGACGGTTCTAAATCCCTGGCGGCGCCCGACACGTGACAGATGCAGCAGGACGCGGCCCTACCCCCGGCGAGCACGATGAGCCCGACGACAGACACAGACAGACCGATCGAGCCAAGCGATTCGAGCGTTTGGCCTACCTCCGCCGAATTGCCCCTACCGTGAGAGCCGTCGCGAAGAGAAGGAAAGGGACGAAGCCAACGATGGCCACAGGGCCCAGCCCGGGTATTGCGCCAAATGCCAAAAACCCTCCCATGCCCAGCACATTCAGAACCAAACCGAGCCGTGCAGAAACGTCCAGTGCAGCCGGGACCGGTCGCTGCTTGATGGAAAGCCGGAGCACCAGGACGAGCGACAACAAGAAGGTCGCGGCGCCAAGAACCGCCAGGGCGATCGACACGTCGGTGGCGACGTGAATCATCTCGGTCCGGGCAATGTTGCGCTGCCGCCTTTGTCCGGCGGATCGAACAACTTTAGGGCGGCCCATGTTCCGATAGTCGCCCCGATGCCCAGGGCGAACGATGCCAAAAGGTTTGGTCCTAGAGCCACCGGCTCGCGCGCGAGACTCAAAGAGGCGGCGACAGGAAAGGCCACGATCAGCACGGCCTGCAGAATGGCAAATCGCCTCAGAGAAAGCTTCTTCCTTCGATACCTGAAGACAGAAATCCCGTACGCGAGCGCGAACAGGGCGCAGTACACGACCAACCACCCAAGCGGCATCCGAGCGTTCCTTCTCTATTGACTTAGGAGCGTGGTTCCGGCACTCCGGTGATGAGGCGGACTCCCGATCCAATGGCAACAGCCCGGGTCACCGAGCGCCTCGCGAGCGCCTGTTGCGGGCAGACGAACCAGCCAGTTCCCGTCACCCGATCTTTCGAACCACACCGGTGTCGCCGCCCATGTCGTGGAGCCCGCGCTTGCGTGAGTCGAACGCAACCCGGATGACACCGATCAAGAAGAAGGCCATCGCCCAGATCAGGCCAATGAAACGCAGGATGGCGTTGCCCCAGGTGAGCTTGCCACCGTCGGAGAACAAGATCTTGAAGCGGGTTGGTATTGATCTCACACAGGCCTCCGTGTGGGCTCCATCGCGTCTTCTGGCACCGCCCGCTCCGCTCGGAAGCGCCACCAAAGCACCGCTAGGAATGTGAGGGACCCAATTCCTGCGTTAACGCCGACGATCATATCGAGCGAGGAAATCGACAATGTCCTGAGCCAGACGATCTCGGCGATGACCAACGGGACTAATACGGCGAGCATGACGAGTTGTAGTGTCCGTATCTCCTTGGGTGTCCGTTGGTGCCGGACATCGAGCGGTACACCGGCCTCCTCCGTAAGGGCGGCGATGCGCTGGAGCGACCAGATCCCGGCGGACCACCCTCCGACCCGGACGAGCCCGCCCTCGGCAACAATCGCTGCATCGGCCGGTAACACCAGATCGCGCGGTCGGGCGCGCATCACCCGTCGCCAGCGCGACCGGATGACGATCCGCTCAGGCGACAGCTCGAGTTCGGCCCGGTTCACCAAGAGCCAGAGCGCCATTTCGGCGCCGACCGGCAGCAAGGCAACAATGGCGAGAGAGGGGAGCCGGGATTCTGTGACCAACAGGAAGCCGTAACCAAGCAGGCTCAGGGCCAGCCAACCTGCCAGAAGGCCAGCGATCCAATCGATCCGACGGTCCTGGTTCGCGGCCTTGACGCTCCGGCGTGGAGAGCTATGGGGGACAAGCGGTGTGTCGGTCGAGCTCACAGGGTCCTCACAGAGTGTTTCACGGGACGCGCTGCGCCAGGTCGTATCGCAGGAACCGGCCAACATGCCGGCTTTACCATGTACTTGACGTCGATCCGAACGTGCAATTCATGACGAGTCAGGTCAGGGTCGATTACGCACCGCTCTCACGATGGGGATCACGATCACCTGAGTGGACCGCTCCAGGCGAGCGGACCGACTGGCCCCGTGGCCCGATTGGGCCGTCAGGTTGGACAGAGACATACCTACGAGAGCAGCCGGAGCCAAGCCTTTGGGTCGGCGCGCCCAACGTCAAGGGTTGTTGCGCGTCCGCTTTCTGTGGCCCGCACTGTGGAACTCGGGCTGGACCCCAACGCCGTCAGATCATCTGCGGTCCATCTGGGCGGGTCTGTCCCAGCGCGGGGCCGCTCGATGCCCAGTCAGGGCGGTTCAGACTAACTGCCCAGGTTCTCGACCTTGCTATGCATACGCGCCACCACCACCTCGTTGGACTGATGCGCGGGGTTATCTAGCTAAGGGGCAAATGGCGCTCGAAGCCCGGTGTCACCCGGAGCCGGCTCAATGCATAGAAATACCCCGGCTGGTTGACGGACTTGGAGGCCGGCCGAGGTCCAAGTCGCCAGCTCGTCCGCTAGACGAGCCCTGGTGGGATCCGGGCGACCATGTGGCTGAAGGCAGCCAGACCGCAGTTTGTTGCGCTCTTGGGCAGATCGAACCGCAGTTTGCCACACAGGACAGTGTTGCACCGCACTTTGTTGATCCACGGCTTGGATCATGCCACCGCACTTTGTTGACTTCCAGACCATGACACCGCACAATGTTGACCTATCCGTAAGCCGCCCGCAACGGTCAGGCTACAGATTGTTGACGGTGGAGAACTCATGGGGCGATCGGTCTGGCCCGAACTCATCTTTGCTGACGAGGCTCCTCGTGAGAGTCTGTCACGTGCCGTCACGGCCGGACGATTGCGCCGTATTGCCCGAGGCGTCTACACATCGTCCAATGACGCCCTAGAAGCCGTCACCAGACGTCATCTGCCGCAGATAGTCGCCCATGAGTTTCCGGGCGCTGTGCTGATCGACGCCTCGGCTCGCAGTGGTCGACCGAGCGCCAACGGCGATCTGTACGTCGATCACGGCCGTGATCGACCCCTCCATCTCCCTGCCGTAACGATCAGACCGCGTAGAGGCCCTGGTCCGATGGCCGGCGACATTGCTCTGCCTGATGGCGTGTATCTCTCGTCGCCAGCCCGAGGCCTCATGGACAATTTGGCTGGCCGAGGTCAGCGCTTCCTGTCCGACGCTGAGATCGAAGACTGGATAGCCGACATAGTTCTCAAGCAAGGCGAGCGGAGGCTCAACGAAACCCGCGATCTCGCTCGCGAGATCGCGATCAGCACAGACAGAATGCCCGTGTTCGAGCGTCTCTCCCGAATCATATCTGCTGCGCTCTCGACCGGACCGGCAGACGCCGTCATAACGAAGACTCTTCGATCGCGGGCCGCGAACAACGCCTACGATCACGACCGGCTCGCCAGCTTCGAAATCGCTGCAGCCTATCTCGCCGACGTTCCTCCCTCTCTGCTCCCCGACCTCCCATCGTATGCAGACCGACGGACGCTCATCCCCTTCTACGAGGCTTACTTCTCCAATTACCTCGAAGGAACTGAATTCACGCTTGATCAGGCAGCAGCGATCGTCTTTGACGGAGTGGTGCCGAAGGAGCGTCCGCAAGACGCCCACGATGTCCTTGGCACCTACAAACTTGTCGCCGACGTTGCCGAAATGGCGTCTGTGCCAGGTTCGGCCGACGATCTGATAGCCCTGCTCAAGCGACGACACTGCGAGATCATGGAAGGTCGTCCAGGCGCGATGCCAGGGGAGTTCAAATCTCAGGCCAATCGCGCCGGCGGGACGGTGTTCGTTTCGCCCGATCTTGTCGAAGGCACCCTCCGAGCCGGCTTCGAGGTTGGGAGGAACCTGCGCGATCCCTTTGCGAGGGCCGTCTTCATGATGTTCTTCGTATCCGAAGTGCATCCATTTACAGACGGAAACGGGCGCGTTGCGCGGATCATGATGAATGCCGAACTCGTCACCGCCCATGAGATTCGGATCGTCATACCGAATGTTTTCAGGGCTGAATACCTGTCTGCCCTCAAGACAGCATCCAACCACCAGTCGTTCCGTGCCATATCGGCAGTCCTCGACTACGCCCGCCGGTGGACTGGTCAGGTCGACTTCTCATCGCGAAGGTCCGCAGAACGAGACATCGAGCGGACCAATGCACTCCTGGAGTCCGGTGAGTCCGAGAAGGCGAACAAGCGACTGCTGCTGCCGTCCGCCCTCGACCGTATCTCCTCGTAGGCCGCGAGTCGTCGACGGTCGATGACACGCGATACGTCAAGGCCTGGCTGGCGCTCGGGCCAGCGTATGCGTATCCGCGCATGAACATGCGCTGGCTGAGACCGCCCTTCCTACGCAGAAGAGTCGACTCTGGTGTTGTGCCTATCCGGTTGCCTCCGGTGACCACTACATGTAGTGGTCGGGGTTATCGGAGGCTTCTAGTGCCGCCGCCGTTGAGAGAACGAAGACTACGGCGTCTGGATCGCCGCAAAGGCGTCGTTGAGCAGTTCTACGAACAGGGCCTCTGTCACCTGATGGTCACCGCTCATTGACCGCGCGGCAGCTCCGGCAAACAAGGCGTGTCCGGGGCGCGGCTTGATTGCCACGAACGGCGGCAGCCCATAGCGGACAGCGATCCAGTTGGCCCACACTCTCGCCGTTCTGCCGTTCCCGTTCGCGAACGGGTGGATACGGATCCACTCGCCGTGGGTGAATGCGCAGAGACGAACGACCGCCTGCACAAGGTGCCGGTCGGAAGGGACTGCACCCGGAGCGATCACCCGATCGAGGGTGGCGACCACATTTCCGACGGCTCCGATGAAGGTTGCGAGCGCGCTTGGAACGCCGGCTGCTCTGACTCCCAGAGATGAGCCGACGATGACCTCGTATCCAACCAGACACGGGTGCCCCGGATCACTGTCGCGAATGTTGCCGACATAGTCCGGCTCGGGTACGCGAACGCCCGCGTGTAGCCGCTTATGCCAGGCGAGAGCAAGGTCGAGAGACGGCATTGGCCTGGTCAGAGCTTCGCGCTCGATCTCGGGCCACAAAGTCCTAGCGTTAGCAATGATCCGCGGATCATCCCGCGGATCATCGGAGTTCCAGTCGGGACACGCCCGACTCAAGAGCCGGACTCGAAGGCTCGCGCAACCCCATAGGGATCATCTTTCTCGATCTCGCTGGGTCGAGCGCGTCGAGCGGACACTGGATCGGGAAGCCCCTCGCCTTGCGCAAAGGCCTCCCACGCCTCCCGCCGACCCTGGCCTCGGTAGTTGCGCAGGAGCTGCATGGTCCGCGATAGCGAATCCTCTATGCCAAGGGCCATGACTTCGAGTTCGCGCTGGATCATCTGCTCTGCGAGCCGGTTCATGGACACACGCTCGTGATTCGCGACCGTGCGCAAGAGTTCTCGGGTTCGATCGTCCTCGAACCGAAGAGAGAATGTGGGGCGAGCTGATCTATGCCTTTCCATGCCGCGATCCTAGGCTAGATGATGGCATAAGTCCAGTGTGATATCACTTTTGGCCGGTTGGTCGTCGGCAGGTCGCCACCGCCCCGACCACTACATATGGTGGTCGCCGGAGGCAACCGGATAGGCACACTGGGTGTAATTGCCCCTTAGCTAGACAACCCCGGAGACAGAGTAGGCACTTTCGTCTAGGAATTCGGCCAACGTACCCGCCACGGTCCAGACGCCGTGCCGCTTGGATCATGGACCCGCGGGTCACCGTTGGTTCGACGTTTGTACGCGCACATCTGCTCGCCGGCGGCCGCCTTGCACCGGCAGCGCTCGACCAGCGTCGCTCCGGACTCGACCGGACCGATTCGCGACGATGTCAGCCATTTTGGGCAACACCTCGGCGAAGCACGGAAGAGCTTGCGACCGAGGTTGCCCCCCCACGAGAAGGAGCGCGCAATCAATCACGTCGGTCAGGGGTCCATCCCTGTGACGTCCGTCAGGTTCGTCGGGCTGTCGCCGGCGTAGACGTAGCGGTTGAGGTTGCCCGGATCGGCAATGGAGCCCCCAATCGGATCACGCTGGGTCCAGCGGCCGAGAGATGAGTCGTAGTAGCGGTCGCCGAACTTTGTGAGCCCGGTTGCCGAGTCGAAGTAGCCCGAGGCGAAGCGGAACGGATGGACCGTCGCCTGCGCGCCCGACGCGGTCACGGTGTTGCTTATGGGTCGTAACGTGTAGGAAGCCGCGATCGCACCCGAGCCGTCGGTGAGGGCGATGACCGAGCCCAGGGCGTCGAGGACGTAGTAGAAGTGGCTCGTGCCCGAGCGCATGGACACGAGCGAGCCACCAGGCGTCCGAGTAAAGGCGAGAGTGCTCCCGCCGCTCTGGCGGGTGAGCCCGAGCAGGCCGTTGAGGAACGAGCTCGAGCCCGAACTCGTCCGCTCGCTCTGGCCGATGTCGGCATAGGCCATCGCGATCGGTGTCTGTCTCTCATCGAGCGCCGATCACAATTTCACTGTCCACACAAGGATCACGGCAAAGGCGAGCCCAATCAGCCATAGGCCAAGCATGGGGCTCATGGAGAGCACGACGGGCTCGGTGATCGAGGCAGAGGCCATGGAACGATACAGTCGAGTCAAGTACGGGAAGAAGACGGCGAGGTAAATACCGCCAGCGATCAAGATGGCCGCGCCTACGAGTGGCGCAGTCGCCCACATCTGGATCCCGGCCAACAGCATCACGACACCAGTGATGAGCGTCAGCCAGAACATCGCGTAGACGGCCAGCGTCGGCGGTACCCCGCCGGGACGGGCGGCGTAGTGGCGGACCAGGACGTAGCGCCCGGCAACGATCGCCACGACGACCATCCCAACAGGAATGACAACAGAAGCAACCACGAAGAACAGGTTCATGAATGAATTGTCCTGCGATGCGGCTCAAGCCAGAAGGCGTGTCCCGCGAGACGGAGAGCAGCGTCTGTGGGTGAATAGACGAGCGGTGGCATGTTGATCCTCGAACTAGGGGAGCGCGACGGAGCGTGTTGGCCGCGACCCGCCGCGCCCTACATGAAACGGAGTCCCCGCAGTCTTCAGCCGAAGATCTGTTGTATCAATGAGCCGGGACCACATTGTTGGAAATACTGGACCTCCAGCCCCACGGCCAGAAGGAAGGCGGCGGCGCCATCGGCCTCCCAGGCGTCTCTTCAGGGCAGCAAGAAGCAACATCGCAGCGGCGGAGACTAGTAGGAGCGAGCCGACGATGGCACATGCGATGGAGATCACCAGGATCGCAGTCGATGCATTGCTGGAGGTCTTCCCTAGGAATGCGATGGCGAAGACCAGCAGGGCGAGTACGAAGAGGACCTCCATCACTGGCCAGGGTCGAGGGGCACGACGAAGGCGAAACGAGATCGCTATGGCCGCCACAAAAAGGACGAGTGCCGCTAGTGCATAGCCCCAGTCCGTCATGTTGATCTCCGAACAGAAGAGAGAGCAAGCCCAGGCATGGACTCACCTGGGCTTGCTGAGACTCACAGCAGTGAGGAGACGACCGGAATGACGCAACCGACCGCGAAGCCGCCCACGCCGCTCACTCCCACAAGGAATTGACCGACGTTCATGACTGCTGCCCATGAGCCACTGATTACGGCTCCACCCACGGTGCTGCCTTCCACCACGCCCCCGGCACCAGTTGCCACAAAGCCTGCGCCAAAGAGTAGTGCTCCCGCGAGTCCAGTGCATTCGAAGACATGCCCCCAGTCAACGCTGATGTTCCACCAAGCCGCTCCGCTCTCGTCCGTCAGGTTCACCGGGCTATCGCCGGCATAGACGTAGCGATCCATTGCGTTCGGATTGGCGATGGAGCCCCCGATTGGGTCACGCTGGGTCCAGCGGCCCAGCGATGAGTCGTAGTAGCG
>CABDYO010000053.1_pt1 | contig 26719 bp, 26 predicted proteins | sample 3131971 | NCBI WGS metagenome assembly CABDYO01 (sample SAMEA5534338, study PRJEB31848) | metagenome | biome: tundra; feature: field; material: soil | place: USA | collected 2013-05 | depth 0.45 m | reverse complement strand
CTCTCCCCGACGCAACTCGTCGTCGGCTGGCTCGCCGAGGCTCATACCTTCGGGGACATCGAGTCATACGTCGCCTCGCTGGTCGCCCAAGACCCACCGCAGGCTCCACTCGATCGCCTGGCCCGGCAGGCTGCTCGGGGAGCCCGCAACGCCACGCACGGCAAGCGGGCCGAGGTCGTCCTGGCCGCCGTTCGCTGTGCCCTGCGTGAGACCGTCTTTCGGTTCGAGCTTGTGGTGCGGATCAACGTGACGGCCCACGAACTGCTCGAACGCGAAGCCCTCATCGATGCCGCTCTTGCGGCCCAGATCACGCTCCTGGCCGGCACCGACAAGCGAGACGCAACGACCGTCAAGGGGCTGGCCACGAGGCGCGACCTCGCGCTCGTTCGGGTGAGCGAGCTGCGCGCTGCGCAGGAGGCCCGCTCGATCGTCGAAGGGCGCTATCTGGACGGCCATGGCGCCCTCTTCCCGGACGCGGCGCAGGCCTGGACCGAGCAGATCCGGAGCAGCGAGGCCATCGCCGACGCGGTCGTCCGCCTCGTCGAACTCGACGGTCTGCCCGCTGCATCTGCGGGCGACTCCGAGGCCATGCCCCGCCGGACGACGGAGCTTGTGGCCGACCTCGTGGAGCCGGCCAAGGCGCCGCACTCGACAAGCTCGACGAGGGTGAGCGGGCGCTCGGCATCGCTACCGGGTGGCTACGGGCGAAAATGGGCGTCTAGTGCCTCTCCCCTTGTCTCAACACCTTGGGCCCTCGTCAATCAAGCCGCGCGTCCGTCGCCTCGTCGGCGACGCCGCCGTAGTAGCGGTCCAGAACCTGCACGAACACTGGCTCGTCGGGTGCGGCCCGGTGGAACAGCGTCATACACGAGCGGAGCTTCATCGCGTCGGTCGAGCCGAAGATCTCCTCCGCGGTGCGTCCCCTGGCCGCCAGCACGACCCCGGCGCACTCACGCAAACGAGTCCCCAGCACCGGGTGGGCGAGATAGGCGCGCGCCTCGTTCAACGAGTTGATGGCGAAATGCTGGGACATGGCGCTGGGCCCGAGGCCGGCGACCTGCGGGAAGATGAACCAGATCCAATGGCCAGTCTTGCGTCCGCGCCGCAGCTCCTCGAGCACGCCGTCGTAGACGTGCTCCTGCGCCACGAGGAACCGATCGAGGTCGTATGGCATGGACCCATTGTGCGGCGTCGATGCCCGGGTCTGGGACCCACCGCGGCAGTCGTCCCTGACTCAGCGGGAGAAGCACTGGGCGTCTAGCCGTCAACGAGCGGTGATTTGGGCACGGGCGAGTTCCCCCCGACCGGCGCCGGATCTCCCGTCACGATGAAACCATGGTGGCGGCGACCGATAGGTGAAGCTTGGAGACGGCGAACTGGGCTCGGGATCGCTACTGGGTGAATTCGATCAGCCAGGGTAGTTTGATCTTCCCTGATGGGGGTACGCCGGCGGCACGAGGGTCCCGCTGCTGCCCCACTCCCAAATCATCTGGCCGTCGCCCGTCATCTGCTCGATTTCGTCCGCCTTGCCGGCGGGATAGTCGGAGCCGGCATCCCACGATTGCGAGAGCGTGAGCGTCCAGCCTTGCATCACAGTCGGGACCATGGACTCGACGGTGCAGGTCACCGGCAGAGGTTGGGTGAGGGGACCCGTGGTCGGCGTCTGGGTTATGGTCGCCTTCCGGCTCTCCCCAACGACGGTCGGGAAGCAGTCCCAGGCATGGTTGAAGTCCTTGCTCGTCGCCAAGGACTTCTTCTGGTCCGCCAGGGCCGTCTCGAGCGCTGCCTGGCGGACCTGGTCGAGGGCGGTCGGATCGGTCGGAAGCATCGCCGTCTCGGGGACGTAATGGATACCGGCCACGAGAGCTTTCGCTTGCGCTTCCAGAGCGGCGACGTTTGGGCCCCTGATCCCGGCCACGATGCTGTACCCGAATTGGACCTGCTGCTGGCTTGTCAGCCCCCACCACAGCACCTCGGTCGCGCCAGGAATGGTCTCCTCGGTGGTTCCGCCAGCGCTGGTCTCGCTGCTGTAAGGGATGACGTCCGTCGTGCTCTTTGCGAAGCGGGCAGGCAGACCGTCGATCATCAGCGTCTCGGCTCCCGGAATGTCGGGCCCATGGACCGCGCGCTGGCCCGTCCAGCCAGAGTTCGGCCCGAGTGGCAACCGCGGAGCGATTTCGAATCGGAGGGCGACCGTTCCTGCTGCTAGAGACCACGTGGTGGTGCATGCGTAGGTCTTGACAGGCGGGTTGGGCACGCATTCCTCGCTGGTCGCGCCATTTCCCACGAAGCCGAAGACCGAAGGATTTCCCTGGGTCTCGGAGAAGGAGTTGAGGCCCGAGGTCGCGGCCGTGATGTTTCGGTCCGTGACCGTCCAGTCCGTTGGATAGTCAAAGGAGAGGAACCATTTCTGGGCGTGGGCGAGCGGAATTGGCGTCGGCGTCGGCTCGATCATGGTGGAGGGGCTCGCCGTGTTGCCGCCGCCGCTCACGCCGGCGCGCGGGCTGATCAGCCACGGCAGCATCACCACCGCGAGGGCCAGGACGGCCGCGATCGCGACCAGGCCCTCCAGGGCGTGGGCACGCCGCCGGCTTCGGACCTGCGGGGTCAGCGAGCGACGGACGCGGCTCTCGAAATCAGGGCTTGGTAGGGGCCGGCCGGACGTAGTGCCCAGTCTCTCCCGAAGAAGATTCTCGATGTCCTTCGAGCTCATCGACGCTCTCCAGTTCTTTGCGCAGGCGGCCCAAGGCGCGGTGAAGCCGCGACTTGGCAGTCCCTAGAGGGATACCGAGCGCGGCCGCCACGTCGGGCAGCTCGAGATCGTGACCGAAGCGAAGCGCAAGCAGCGCTCGATCGTTGGCATCGAGATGGCCCATCGCCCGCGTTACCTCGTCGCGCTCCGCCAGGCCGGCCGAGCTGTCGGCAATTGGTGGCGGCTCGTGGAAGCCGAGGGGCACGATCCGGCTTGCCTTCTTCCGCCGGCCCGTGTCTATCGCTGCATTGACGGCGATTCGACGGAACCAGGCCGACCAGCGCTCCGCGTCACGCAGTCCGGGCAACTCGCGCCAGGCACGCACGAATGCCTCCTGGAGCGCGTCCTCGGCGTCGAAGGGGTGGCGCAGGATGGCCAGGCTCAGCCGGAACGCGTCTGGCGTCTCGAGCTGGACCAGATCCATGAATGCGTCGCCGTCTCCGGCCCTGGCTGCAATGACTAGATCCTGACGGTTGGCCATCTCACGGATATTGACGCAGCGAGACGCGCGATTCGTTCCCGGAGCGAGAAGATTGGGCCGATGCGCACGTCGCGTGAGCGACACGATGGCTGAATAGCGGGGCCAGCTGCGATGACGCGCTCTTCCCGGGGCGAACGTGCCTGGGAATCACACCTTGGGAGCCTCGGGTGTCACGTTCTTCAGTGGTCGGCTGGCCCCGAAGGCCGAGGCGTCCAGCACTTCGGCAGGCCGACCGATGTGACGACGGAGAACCCTGTGCGTCACCCATGTCGCCGCCCAACCCACTGGGAGATATCGAATTGGCAGAAACATGAGGCCGGCGCTCGCAAGTTCCCGGGCGGCCGGGTGTCGGGCGGCACTGCGAACCAAGTCTCGAGCGTTCGCAGGATTGCTCAGGTCTCGCACGAGGGCGCCTCGATCGTGGACGGCGCGCTGACCGATGTCGCGAAGGGTCTTCGAATGGGCGACCGCGACGATCAGGCCACGAGTCTCGGGCAAGGTAACGATGCGGACGAGTCGGGCAAGCCTGGTCACTGAAGACATTCGGACTGTTCCACGGGGCGGATCTGGACTTCGATCCTAGTACTGCAGCAGGTCCGGCTCGACGGCGTCGGACGTGCCGCCCCGTCATGACGGCCCGTGATCTCGGCGGCCATCACAAAGGGGCTGGCGTGACGATCCGGGTCCTTCGTTCCGCGCCTGCCGAGTCAGGGGGTCGCCGGCTCGATTCTTCGGTTCACAACTAGATGACGTGGACCAGCCAGAGGATCACCAGCACGATGATGATCACGCCCACGATTCCGACGCCACCGCCTCTGGAGTTCATTTCGATCTCCCGTTCAGCAACCAGTAAGGCCAGCTTTCGGCTGATGCTTCGTGGTTGCACTCTCCGTAATGGTCATAAGTTCGACCGTTCCGTGAGTCTAGGCTGCATCTGGTGCCGGCCGCAAGGATGAAAACCCTCCGTTGCCGAATCTTCAGGGCTCAGGACCTAGGGACACACCGCCACCTTCAACACACCCTCGCGCCGGTTGCTGAACAGATCGTAGGCCTCGACGATGTCGTCGAGGGCGAAGCGGTGGGTGATGAGCGGGAGCGGGTCGAAGCGGCCTGACTCGACGGTGGCGATGAGCCTCCGCATGCGCTCCTTGCCGCCCCGACAGAGCGTGGTCACGATGCGGTGGTCGCCTAGGCCGGCGGCGAACGCGTCATACGGCATCTCAAGCTTGCCGGAGTAGACGCCAAGGCTCGAGAGCGTGCCGCCCGGCCGCAGGCAGCGAAGGGCGTTCTCGAACGTACCCTGGGTTCCGAGCGCCTCGATTGTTACGTCCGCGCCGCCCCCCGTCAGCCGCTTCACCTCGGCAGCGACGTCGACCTGAGTGAAGTCGAGGACGACGTCGGCCCCCATCCGGCGGGCCATCGCGAGACGGACCGGGTCACTGTCGACCCCGATGATCTGGGCCGCGCCCATGAGTCTTGCGCCGGCCACTGCGCACAGGCCGATCGGGCCGAGGGCAAACACGACGACCGCGTCGCCGATCCGAATGCCGCCCGACTCGGCACCACCAAAGCCGGTCGATGCGATGTCGGCGAGGAGGACGACCTGCTCGTCGGAGACGCCATCGGGGATGGGCGCGAGGTTCGCCTGCGCCGAGGGGACCAAAAGATACTCGGCCTGGGCTCCGTCGATCGTGTTGCCGAAGCGCCAGCCACCGAGCGCTTCGTACCCTCCGCCGTGCCCGCACTGGCTCAGGTGGCCGGACAGGCAGGCGCCGCACTGGCCGCAGGGCGTGATCGCACCGACCAGGACACGCTGACCGATCCGGTACCCGGTGACGCCGGGGCCGAGCTCCTCGATGACGCCAACCGGCTCGTGACCGATCACCAACCCCGGGCGGACCGGATACTCGCCCTTGACGATATGGACGTCGGTGCCGCAGATCGTTGTCGTGGTGACCCGGATCACGGCTTCACCGGCGCCGGCGTGCGGCCGCGGGACTTCTTCGACGCGGATGTCACCCGGGCCGTGGAAGACCGTCGCCCGCATCGTGCCGACTGTGCTCATCTGCGTTCTCCTTGTGCAGAGCGCGTGTGCGTCGTCGCGGGCGGGTCAAGATCCCCGCCGCACCGGCGGTCCGCCAGGGTACCTGGCCTGGCAAGGTCTACACCCTCTCGACGATGTCCGCTACCAGTCTTCCTGCGGGGACCCTTGGGGCACCGCATGCGGCACGATGGCTGCATAGGGCTCATGCGATTTGGCAGCACCTCTTGCTCCAGCTCGCGTTTACGTTGCGGGAAGAGGCGCAACCTTCCGGCGTCGCCCCTTCTACGTCAACTTCGCTCACCCTCACAAGAGCCTTGCGAGCCACTTCCCAGGACACCCCGGCGATGGCAGCGGGCATCGCAGATCACGTCTGCACGTGCGAGGAGATCGCCGCGCTGCTCGACTAGCCCGGTATGCTCCGGAGAGCTGCTCGGCGGCGTGACGTACATGAGCGGGCCCGACGACCCCTACTCAGAAGAGCTCAGCGAGGGCCAGGCGGGAATGCGGATGCTCGCCGTCGAACCGGCAGAGCAGCAGCGGGCGTCGGCCGCGCCCTGACCCAGGTCTGCATCGAGCGAGCCCGAGCCGACGGTCGGCGCCGCATCGTCCTGGACACCGGCGACTGGATGGCCGCAGCCGAGCACCTGTACGAATCGCTGGACTTCGAGCGCGAGCGCGCCATCGACTTTTCGCCGGCACCTGGCATCCACCTGATCGGCTACGCGTTCTACCTCGCCGTGGAGGAACCTTAGCCCGGCCGGCCACTGGCCGACTGATCGATCGAAGGCAGGCTCGCGTCCCCGCCCACGGTCGCCCGTGCCGGCTTGGCCGATCCGCCACCTCGACCCCCGCCGACCCGCACGTATCCACGCAGCACGGCCACGGCCGCCACGGCCTCGGCAGCGAGGACCACAGCGCCGTTCAGGACCAGCGCCACCGGCGTCCCCCACAAGCCGCCGACGCCGCCGGTCAGCCCGTTCCCGATCGGCGTCGAGCCGACGGAGAGGGTCGTGTAGACGCTCATGACGCGACCCCGGAGCGGGCCCGGGACGGTGATCTGGACGAGCGAGTTGGCGCTGGCCGCCGTCGCGATGGCACCAACGCCACAGAAGAACACTGCCGCCAGCGCGACGGGGTACGAGGTCGTGCTCGCCAGCACGAGTTCGGCCACGCCGAGCACCATGCCGCCACCTATCAGGACCCGGAGCCGCGGCCTCTCCAGCGTCGCGACCGCAAGAGCGGCAATGAGCGCCCCGGCCCCCATCGAGGCGAAGAGGATCCCGTATTCGTTGGCCCCCACTTTGAGAACGTTGGCGGCCATGACGGGCAAGACCACGTTGAAGTTCATGCCGAACGTCGAGACGAACCCGATCACGGCGATTACCAGCAGCACCACCGGCGTGTGCCAGACGTAGCGCAGACCTTCGCCGAGATTCGCCTGGATGGCGGTCAGGCTCCTCGGCATCGCCAGCCGATCGGCCGGCCTCAGCTCGCTATCGCGCATGGCCAGCAGGCTGATGACGACGGCTCCGTAGCTGAGCCCGTTGAGCACGAAGCAGAGCGCCGTCCCCAGTACGCCGATCAGGACCCCGGCAATGGCCGGCCCGACGATGCGCGCGCTGTTGAAGACGGCCGAATTGAGGGCGATTGCGTTGGCGACGTCGTCCCTGCCGACCATCTCCACGACGAACGACTGGCGCGCGGGCATGTCCACCGCGTTGACCAGGCCCAGGAGAAAGGCAAGGACGAACACGTGCCAGACAGCGACGACGTGAAAGTAGACGAGCCCGCCCAGGGACAGGGCCAGCAGGCCGGCCGCCGTCTGGGTTCCGATCACGGTCATGCGCTTGGGCCAGACGTCGGCGATGATCCCGCCGAAGAGGCCCAGCACCAGGACGGGCAGGAATTGCACCGCGCCCAGCAGGCCGATGTATACGACCGCGTGATCCCATCCAACCAGCGTTCCGATGAGCCAGCCCAGAGCCAGGGTCTGCATCCACGTCCCGGTGACGGAGATCAGCTGGCCGAAGAAGAAGAGGCGGAAGTTGCGATGCCGCAGGGCGCGGCCAGCAGCCGTGAACCGTACCCGCCCGCCCAGGATCACTGATCGCCCTCGCGCACCAGCGCAGTCCGTTCCTCCGCGCCCTCGTAGGAGCGGTGTTCCCCGCGCATGAGCGACGCCACCGCCCCCAGGGCGCTGGCCACGACGCCGGCCAGGAAGGCCAGATGGAGGGCGTTCATAAACGGCGCCAGGCTGATCCCGTGGCCGCCGATCTGTGTGCCGGAGAAGACGGCCACGAGGACCTTTGGGTCCATCGAGGCCGTCACCAGGCCAATCGCCAGAGCGATCGAGACCACGAATCCGGATTGCATCAGCATCATCCGCGTCCCCGCCCCAGCTCCCCGCTTGTTCGGCGGGACCACGCCCATCACCGCGCTCGTGTTGGGCGAGTTGAAGATCCCAGAGCCCGCGCCCACGACCAGCTGCCAGAAGGCCAGCTGCCAGTAGGGCGTATCGGTCTGCAGGGTCATCAGCCCCGCCAGGCCCAGGCCCGTGATCACCATCCCCGCCGTGGCCAGCTCTCGCGAGCCGTATCGATCGGCCAGGACGCCGCTGATCGGCGAGAGCACGATCAGCCCGATCGCGAGCGGCGCAAGCATCAGCCCGGCCGTTACCGGGTCCTCGCCTCTGGCGCCCTGAAGGTAGAAGACCAGCAGGAACAGCACGCCGTTTCGGGCGATGGAGTTGAGGAATCCGGTCAGGTTGCCCATGGCGAAGAGCCGGTCGCGAAAGAGCGACAGGTCGAGCAGCGGGGCGTGGTGATGCGCCTCGACCCACAGGAAGACCGGCGCTGCTACGACGAAGGCTAGGAATCCACCGACCACCCACCAGGTCGTCCAGCCGTACACGCCTCCGAATGCCAGGGCCATCATCAACCCCATCAGGCCGACGAAATACAGCACCGAGCCAACCCAGTCGATCTCGACGCGCCTATCGTGCTGGACCTGCTCCACCAGGATCAGTCCGGCGGCGGCGGCGCCGACAAGGCCGATCGGGACATTGAACCAGAAGATGGTCCGCCAGCCGAACCCGGTCAGCCAGCCACCAAGGATCGGGCCCAGGATGGCGCCCGCGCCGATGACCATGGCGTTGATGCCGAGGGCACGGCCGAGTTCCGGGCGCGGGAACGCGTCGGTGACCAGGGCCGTGGCGTTGGCCATGAGGAGAGCGCCGCCGACACCCTGAACCAGGCGCCAGAGGATGAGCTGCTTGGCGTCCGGGGCGAGAGCGCACAGAATCGAGGCCACGGTGAAGACGACGAAGCCCAAGGTGTACGAGCGTGCCCGCCCCACCATGTCGGCGATGCGACCGGCGTTCAGCACCAGGACCGTCGCGACGAGCGTGTAGCCGACGACGATCCAGAGCAGGCTGAAGATGTCGGTGTGGAGGTCGCGCAGGATGTCGGGCAGGGCGATGATGAGCGTTCCGCCTGTCAGCGAGGCCATCAGGGCGCCGATGCTCGTCACGACCAGGACCCACCAGCGGTAGCTCGCGTGGGCCGGATTTACGACGTGGCGGACCGGGTTCTTCACGGTTCGCTCGGTCCGAACTCGGCGATCTTGGCGACAGTTCGGGCGCGACGGCTCTCGGTCTCGTCCACCATCGTCTGGAGACGGCCGATCTTGCGCTCCAGAGTCTGGATCTGGCTATCGAAGCTACTAATTCGCTCGCACAGGATCCGCTTGCGCTCAGCCGGATCGGCCGTGGCGTGGAACGCGGCGTGACCCCGTTCGCGAGCAGCCTCGCCCTCCAGCAGCTGGGCGATCTCCGCCAGCGAGAAGCCGGCGTCGTCGCGCAGCCCCTTGATGAAGCGGAGCCGCTCCACGTCCGTGTCGTCGTAGAGGCGGTAATCGCCCTCGGATCGAGCCGCCGGCCGCAACAGCCCGACTTCTTCGTAATAGCGGACGGATCGCGCGGTCAGGCCAACTTCCGCGGCCGCTTCGTGAATCCGAAGCAGCCGAGCGGGCGGGGCCTCGGGTTCTTTGGCCTCTGTCATGGCAGAATCCTACCCGAACCTTGACGTTTACGTGAAAGTATGGGAGCCCTCCCGCTCGGCGGAACCGGCCTAACACCAAGACCGAGGCGATCCGGGCCTTGCGCCGCCGTCTCAGCGATGAGGCGTACCGACGACTGCAGACCGATGAGGCTGCTCGAGCCGGCCTGGACGGCTTCACACGAGCCGCTGCTTGACACAGGAGCAATTGATCGAGCAGGTTTCAAAACGTGCCAGCGCCTCCCAATCCCCAGCCGGCGCTGCCGCAGGTGGAGCCGGCGATGTCGGCGATGCCGGCGGTGGAGCCGGCGCCGTCCGGCTCGGCCCCTGACTAGCTGTCGACCAGCGCCCAGTAGGCCCAACCGATGAGCGGCACGGCGGCGGCGGCCGTCGCGAGGCGGATCAGCTCTCGGCCGCGTCCTGGGCCCCTCGAGCCCCCGGACGCCGACTCGTCGGTCACGTGCCCGCCCCGAGGACCGCTCTCTCCGCCAGCCCGAGCGGCAGCGACCCGCTCCCCGCCAGCCGGTCGTGGAACTCGCGCAGCACTCCGACCGGTGCCGTTGCGCCCGATCCCGCCGGTAGCCCGCGCGACTCGAGGAAGCGGTCGCGGATGCGCATGATTTCGAGGCAGCCGGTCAGGTAGGAGGACGCCTGCGTCGGCCACCAGCAGTAGCGCCCGACTTCTGCCCGGGCGGTGGGTTCGGGCGTGGCGGTCTTCTCGACCATGAAGCTGATCGCCTCGTCGTAGCTCATCTCGCCCATGTGCAGGCTCGTGTCGACGACGATGCGCGCGGCCCGGAAGAGCGTCGCCTTGAGGTGGTTGAGCTCCTGGATCGGCTCCGTGAAGAAGCCGCGCTCGCGCATCAGGCGCTCGGCGTAAAGGCCCCAACCCTCGTTGAAGTAGGGCGTGCCGAGAACCCGGCGCAGTCGCCGGGCTCTGGTCTTGCGAACCACGAGGTGCCAGTGGTGGCCCGGGTACGCTTCGTGGACCGCGGTCGTCGGGATGTGGCCGAAGCTGTTGGCCGCCAGCCGCTTCTGGATCTCAGCGGGCGAGGCGCCATCCGGCGCATAAGGGACGAAGAAGTGGCCCTGCAGCGACGAAGCGAACGCGGGCGGCGACATGTATGAAGCCACTCCGATCAAGGGGCGCTGGAACGGCGGCGAGGGCAGGACGTCGCACGACTCGCCCTCGGGGATCGTGATCAGGCCCGTCTGGACCAGGAACGATCTGGCCTTCGCCGTCCAGTCGGCGTAGGTTCGGCGCATCTCCTCCTCGGTCGCCGGATGGTCTTCGTTCGAGCGTTCCAGGACCGCGTTCCAGTCGTCGGTGCCCCAGGCCTTGCGCGACAGCTCGCGCATCTCGGTCGAGAGGCGGTCATATTCGGCTCGGCCGCGGTCGCGCAGGGATCGGGCGTCGTAGGGGAGCGCCTCCCGCTCCCGGAGCAGCCGCGTGTAGCGCCCCTCCCCCAGCTGCCAGGTGCCGGTCGCGCCGCGCGCGAGCTCGTCGAGATGAGCGGCCCAGTCGTCCAGGGCGCGGGCCGCCTCGGCTCCGGCGGCGGCGAGCCGCGACCGATCCCGGTCCGTGCCCGCCTCCCTGGGGAGCAGATCGCGGACGTACCGCGCCGCCCCGCGTGCGGCATCGCGTCCGCGCTCCAGGATGAGTGGATGAGCGAGCTTCGGGTCGAGGTTGGCGCGGCCCTGCTCGAGCGCGCGGGGGGCCTGGGTCAGGCGCGCGATGGCCGCTTCGACGAGTTCCGGTTCCGGCCGAAGGCGATGCAGGAAGAGGCCGAACAGGCCTCCTGTAATCGGCCCGCTGTAGACCACGGGATCGCGGCGCCAGGCGGTCCAGTCGGCCATGATCGTCCGGCCGGTCATCATCGCGACCGCCAGATCGCGATCGATGCGCTCGTCGGCGGTCAACTCGGCATCCGACAGGGCGGCGAATCGGCCCCGCCATTGTGCCGCTCTCGCCTGCCTACGCTCGAATGCCTCGGCCGAGAGGTCGTCGAGTCGGTCGTCGTACTCGATCAGCCCGAGACTGCTGGCGTTGACCGGCGATTCCTCGTACTCCTCGCGCAGGAACTGATCTAGCAGCTGCTCGAATTCGGCCATCGAAATGCTCCCTTCAACACTCTGCTCCATCCTGCCACACGCATCCGCATCGAACGCCGTCAGCGGCTCTCCATGCACCCACGATCGCTGGATCGTGCCTGGCCCCAGCTGGGCAGCAGGCCAGGCGACGAGCGACGGAGAGCCCGCCCTTCTCACAAGCCGGCATGCACGAGGGTAGAGAAAGGAACGCATAGCTCTCCCGCCTCGGTCAGAAGGTGAAGGACGCGCTGGGCCGGGGCGCGCGCCTAATCCGGGATCCGCCGGTCGAGTCTCCTCAGGCGAGCTTACGTCCGGCGGATTCCATTAGGATGCAGAACGCCTGACCTTCAGTGGCGATGCCGGGTCGATCGAAGTTCGGCGCGCCGCACACGCCCTGTACGTAGCCGAAGACGTCCATCCTGGCTCTGGCGGCCGCACGCATCCGATCCGCCGCGGCTCGATAGCCCTCCGGGAGCCAGTCGCCGGCGATCCCTTCGTAGATGGCAAAGGCCAGCATCTGGGCGAGGTTCGTCTCCACGAACGTCTCGGGCTGATCGACCATGTCGTGGAACAGCCCATCTGCCCGCTGCCAGGCCAGGCAGCCGTCCACGATCTCTTCGACGAACGCAGCCAGGCGGGCGCGGTCTTCGTCGCGACCCGACGGCAGGGAGCGAATGACGCGCGTCAGGCCCGCCGCCGCCCAGCCGTTCCCGACGCCCCAGAAGTCGGCGCGCTTGAGCTGCCGGGCGCCGTCGTCCCAGATGTGCGAGAGCAGTCGCTTCTCGGGATCCCAGAGGCGCTTCCGATAGCCGTCGACCTGGGCGAGCGCTTCGTCGTACTGGCCCATCGCTGCGAGGAAGGGCGGGGCGCAGTTGAAGCCGTCCGACCACATCTCGGGCCCCTCGAAGGTGTGGTAGAGAATGCCATCCGAGCTGCGCGGCGCCCCATGCCGGAGGTACTCCAGAAGGCCGAGAACGGCCTCCTTCATGCCCGGGTCGCCCGCCCACTCCGCCGCGCGCCAGTAGGCTTCACCGCCCATCGCGGGGTCTGTCGGTCCGCCGGCCACGACGACGGCGAGGCGACCGTCCGGAGCGCTCTGGACGATGGCTCCTTTGGTCAACAGGATCACTCGCTCCCGGTCGCCGGCCTCGAGCAGAGCCTGAGCGATGATTCCTTGCTCCCAATCACGGCGCTGCATCGCCATCGCCGCCGCAGTGGCCTTCTCGATCCGCCGCGTCGCCTCGTCGGGGGCGTCCGCGCCGGCGGCTTCGGCAAGCGACCCACCACCGCCGACCGAGACCGATCCAGACACGAAGTGACGGCGGTGCATTTCGAACCTCCTGGCGACAGGACGCGATCATACCGTTCGACCTGCCACGCCCGCGGGCGGACCAGCTGTCTTCCCCTTGTCTCAGGCAAGCTCCCGGCGAGGCCCAACGAGACGTGCGCCAACGACAGCCTCAACCAGCGATCCACGCCACTACGACCTCGTGCTCGACGGGGGGCGATTGGGATGCCAGAGCGCTGCCGACACCATCCTCGCTGCGCTGCTAGGCGACCGCGGATGCGGCGCAAGGCTCCCGCGACCTGCAAGCTCCTATCTGTCAAGCGGCCTCCAAACGGACCTCCGAGCCCTCGACTAGAAGCCTGAACACAGGCCGGACCAGCTGGCGCTTAAGGGCTCTGATCGCCTCCCGCCAGGTCTTCCCGTCGGCTTCGATCCGGCGGGTGACGTACGCCTTGGCAGGTGGATAGAAGCGGGCTTGAGTCACCGCGATTACGTGCATAGCCCGGTTGAGCTGGCGGTTGCCGCCCCGATTGAGCCGCATCCGCTGGACCTGCCCCGAGCTGGCCGGGATCGGCGCCACACCGGCCAGGGCCGCGAAGGCGTCGGGAGTCCGGAAGCGGCGCATATCGCCGGCCTCGGCGACAAGCCGGGCGACAGTGATTGGTCCTGCACCCGGACCGCCGGATCCGGTGCCTGTCGCCAGGGCTGCCTCAGAAATGGCACGCGGGCCGGTGGTTCCGGCCCGCGTGCTGATCGGAGCCGAGCTTAGCCCGGCTTGGTGTCAGTGCAGATGCTAGAGCGACGGGTTCGCGAGATGCGCGAGCTGGAGCGCCTGCTGCGGGAACCACGCGCCCGCCGCCGGGTCGACGATGCCGCCCCACTCCGGATCGGTCGTCGAGCCGGAGACGCTGCGGTTACACGAACCGTCGGACTCGCCCGGCACTTTCACCCAGAGATAGGCGTCGACCAGGGCGTTACCGGTATTCGTGGTCGGCGCAATGCCGAGACCACGTCCGGGTGGATTACACCAGTCCTGAGCCGCACCAGCGCTGGTGTAGCCGGCCGCTGCCCAGTCCCACGGACCCTGGCCGTTACGGCTGGTGTCGATGACGAAGTGAGTCGTCCCCGCCGGGTAAGCCGCATAGCGAAGGTTTAGTCCGGACGTGTTGAGATTCACATTCGCTAGGTTCGTCGAATCGCTCCAGACACCGTACGGGCTGAGCGCCCCGTCCGGCGGCGCGCCCGTCCACTCGCCAAGGAGAACGGCGATCTGGGCAGGGAGAGGCCCGCCGTTGTAATACTGGTTCGGGCAACTCCCGAAATCGCCGACCTTCACGAGCGTGGCGTAGGCGATGCAGTCGGAGATCCAGGTTCCGTACTGGACCTCGTTGGCCGTGAACTGGTAGTTGGAGACGTTCAGGAAGAAGCCCTGAGCGTTCTGCACGCCTGCGGTCACGAGGCGAGAGGCCGCGTCGCCGACGGCCTGCCAGCCGCTGTGAGTGGCGTCGAGATAGACCCTCACGTTGGGCTGCAACTCGAGGCGGTTCACTGCCCCGTTGAGCTCGCCGTAGCGATCGGCCGGAGTGTTCTCAGGTCCGACCACAGTGCAGTTGCTCGTTCCTGGGATGAGACCCAGGCTGTCCGGCTCGAGAATGACGATGGCCGTGCCGGTGCCGATGCCCCTGGCAAAGCCGTCGATCCAGGCGGCATAGTCGGCCGCGCTGAGCGCGCCGCCCGTGGAGTACTGGCCGCAATCGCGGTACGGGATGTTGTAGGCGACGAGCACCGGAACCGTGTTCTGCGCCTTCGCGTGCATCATGGTCTGACGGACCTGCCCGAACACGTTGCCCGGTGTCCCGCCAGTGAACCAGACGGCATGGCCTTGAGCGACCATGGCAGTGAGCAGCGCCGCGTCGCTGAGATCCCCCTGCTTCACGAGATCCTTGATCTGCTTTACGGCGCCCTTGTCGGGGGGCGGGACGTAGAAGGCGGCCGCCGCGGCCAGCGTCGGCGTGGCTGTCATCGCTAGTGCGAGGGTCGCGGTCGCAAAGATCGCGATCCCTTTCATCCGAAAACGGGCAAACAACATCCCTTTTCTCCTTTCACGCGCTCGCCGCTCCTCCGCGGCGTCTCAGATTTCCCGCGGCCAGCCTGATGCACACGGAAAATACGGGAATGGGTTCTCACCGTACCCGCGTTCCTCGCTAGACGGTTCGGCCGGTAGGACAGCTCCTCGACGGCCGCAGAAACCTTGGCTCGGAACTCAGGCGCGACGGACGAGCGGCCGCAGAGTACTCGAGAGACAGTGGCTGCTGAGACCCCTGCACGCTCAGCCACCTCAGCCATGGTGACAACTGGGTTTGACGATCTGCCACCAGCCCCGTCGTCACCGGCCTCCGGCAACCGTTTGCCCGTCATCTGGCTCCTTTCTCTGACGATACGCCATCGTAGGACAAACTGGCAGCCTTGCCAAACCCCTGTCGACGGGCGGACCGGTGCCACAAGAAAGCCCCTTCGGGACTATTAGGTAGCGCCGACTAACGCATCAACAAGCCCGTTCTCCAGCACGATCGCTGGTTAGTGTCTCTGTGTGCGGCTCCCCCAGAGGCTACCAGCGGTTCGCCGCCATCCCTACGGCGAAGAGGACCGCGAATACCAAAGTGAGCCGGGCCGTGCCGCGCAGGACAAGGTTGAGTCGACGAGGGTCGCCCACGCCGCGGACCGTCCGCCAGAGGGGCATGGCAAGCGGCAGGGCGACTAACGGCAGGAGCGTCCACGGGCCGTTCGCAGCCGATGCATCGCCCCAGCGGGCCACCACGAGGCCGACCGGCACGACCCAGGCGGCGACCAGACAGCCCAGGTACTCGTTGCGAGCGAAGCCCTCCCCAAACGTGACCGCAAGTGTCCTCTTGTTCGCGGCTCGGTCCGTGGACACATCTCGGAGGTTGTTGACCACCAAGATCGCCGTCGTGAGGGTGCCAACCGGGATGGCCGCCAGCACGTAAAGAAGCTCAATGTGGCCGGACTGCAACTCCGCGGTCCCGATCACGGCGACAAGCCCAAAGAAGACGAAGACGAACGGTTCGCCGAGGCCGTGGTAGCCATAGGGGAACGGACCTCCGGTATAGGCAAGCGCCGCGAGGGCTGCGGCGACGCCCACTACCACGAGCCCGGGCCCGCCAATGGTCGCGAGCCAGCCGCCAGTGAGTCCCGCAACGACCAGGACGATGGCTACCGCGAACTGAAGCTGCCGTTCGCTGACCAACCCCGCGGCCGCGACTCGGGTCGGCCCGAGCCGCTCAGGCGTGTCGGCCCCGCGGCGGAAATCGGACAGGTCGTTGGCGAGGTTGGCGCAGACCTGGAGGAGAAGCGCTACGGCCATGCAACCGAGCGCAGTGTCGAGCCGGAAGCTCGCGCCACTTGCCCAGGCCGCTCCCAGCCCGACTACTACCCCACTTACGGACGCCGGCAGGGTCGCCGGCCGTATCGCTAGTAGCCACGTCCTTGCTCGTGTTGAGTAGGGCAGACTCATACCCGGTTGGAAAATGCGACTCCGGCCCGTGTGTCATACCTCGGGTTGATTGCTCGGGGCCACGCAAATCGCATTGACCCACTCGCAAGTCTAGGACACGCCGCGGACGCTCAACGGCGACACTAACTGCTCATAGCGACGAATTGCCCTAGCGTGATCTACCCGCGTCGTCCGTCAATCCGGTGTCGCTTCGCCCTCTGCCCGCGCCAGGTTGAGCTCAAGAAGCCGAGCCAGCAGTTCCTCGCTGTCGAGGTCAGAGGACCAGCCGTAGGCCGCCAGGACAGCAGCGTCTATGGCGACGTGGGCGTGCTCCACCCAGGCAGGGCGCTCGTTATACAGATTCGTCAGGGTCCGGAACGCGAGGGCTTGATCGTCCAGACCGGGCGGGTTGAGCCACCCGTCACGGAGCTCGACGAGTCGACGCGCTGCCTCCCCTATCCTCTCGCGCTGCTCATCCGTGGGCCGCGGAAACGGGAATGTCTCAAAGCAAGTCGTCGGCGTGTATCTGAAGCCGGACTCGACTTCTCGCAGCTGCGTTCCGGTTCCTCGCGCCCATTCCTCGTGGACGCGAGAATGGAGTACGCCGATGCTGTAGTCGTCATCGCGGGCCACAGCGATCACCTGGCTGTCTGGCACGACGGAAGGGTCAAGCCATACAAAGAGCCTGTGCTTCGTGAGGCGAGGCGTCGCCAGGAACCGACCTAGCCCGGCCAAGGCACGCCGCATTTCGGGCCTGGCGTTGTGATGAATCCACCATCGCTCGCGACAACACGCTGCCTCGTTCGTCGCGCGAACCGGGAAGACAACGCGCCGGACATACTCAAACGGCGCTTCGTATAGCGCGGCTTCCTGCTCAGACATGTCCAGGCCGAAGTCCACGATCCACATGTTCCGGTTCCGCCGCGTGAGGTCGAGCCCGTTGACCCATGGACGGACGACGTCACGGTTCGAGCGCCCATCTGGATTCGGTGCGGCAATCAGCGAGTGGGCAAGATCTTGAGGTATGTCGAATGGCCCGACCTTGATGTCTCCCATGAAGGCTGCGTTGGCGTTCTCAGGCAGCCGGCGCGCCTTCGTTAGATCGACTCCCGTCGTCAGGTCCGGGTTGATCTCGGCGACCATGTGCCCGTCAAGTTCCCGATCGCGCTGAGAGCCGTCATCTTGACCGATGAAGCTGATGTGAACCGCTGCCCCCGACAGAACCCAGAGTTCATCAGACCTGGCAAAGAAGACAGAGCCGGAGCGACTGATGCGCTGGAGAACCCCGCGGTTGGCCTGACCACGAATGCCTTGCGTTGCCAGGAGGCCGGCCCGGCGCGTGCGCCCGGCCTCGACTTGAGCCCGCGCCTTCTCGTGGAAGTAGCAGCAGAGATCGGACGAGTGCGCGAGTCGGTCATCGAAGACTGACCACAGCGCCTCTGTATATTCGCTCCCAAGCTTGCGACGCAGGAAGCGATTGCCCAGGAACGGCGGGTTCCCAACGACAAACTCGGCCACCGGCCATTGGGCTTCGCTGGGCTTCGTCGGGTCGGAGAGGTCCAGCAGCGCGTCCATCGTCGCGATGCTGTCGAGCGGCCGTAGGATCGGGTCGCGTCGGTAGGCGAAGCCATGGTTCAGCATCCATTGGATTTCGCCGATCCAAATCGTGACCCTGGCAAGTTCCGCGGCATACGGGTTGATCTCGATGCCGAGCACCGCCTCTGGACCGACGCCGGGGAACTGCTGGGGGACCCGCAGGACCAGTGAACCCCACCCGATTGCCTCGAGTTCAAGATCCTTGAGCGCCTGGAGGGCAATGTAGAGGAAGTTGCCCGAGCCACAGGCGGGATCGAGGACCCGGACCGCCCGGAGACGATCGAGGAACGCTCCAAAGAGACGCAGCGCCTCAGGATCGGGTCCCTTCTTTGTGCTCGCATCGCGGCGCAGCGTGAGCTCGGTCACCCGTGCCTGCATCGCGGCGTACTCGCGCCGGAGCGGCCGGATGACGACCGGCTCGACGAGGCGCCAGATGTCATCGCGGCTCGTGTAGTGGGCGCCGAGCTGGGTCCGCTGCGCGGGGTCGAGGCCACGCTCGAAGAGAGTCCCGAAGATCGCCGGCTCGATCCGGCCCCAGTCCAGGCGCCCGACCTCGACGAGCAGCCCGATCTCGGGTGTGCTCAGCCGCAGGATGTCGGCCGAGTCGAAGAGGCCACCGTTGAACCAGTCGATCCGCTCGACACCGAACATCCCGCCACCCGAGGCCATCCGCCCGAACAACTCACCGAGCGCTGCGCCGAAGTCCTCGGGCTTCGCGCGGGTCGCGTCAGCGAGGCGGGAGAAGAGGCCCTTGGGCAGGAGTCCCGTGTCCTCCGCGAACAGGCAGAAGAGGAGCTTGTCGAGGAAATGGGCGACCGCCTGTGGCTCGTGGCCGCGCGCGTGGAGCGCACTGGCGAGCTCTGCGAACCGGCGGGCGGCTTCCTCGGTGAGGGCGGCCCGATCGAACGTCGGCCGGAGGGCCTCGGGTTCGGTGAACACGGCCCGAAGGATGCGGAGCGGCTCGGATGGGTCAGGTGCCTCGAGGTCATCGAGGGTGACGGTGTAGGTCTTGGGCGAGAGGCCGGTGAAGTTCGTACGGACCTCGATCCGCTCGAGATCGGAGACCACGAGCAGCGGCGGATTCTCGAGCGCGTCCTTGTAGCCCACGAGCTGCAGATAGGCGGCCTTGAGGTCCTTGCGCTTGCCCTTGTACTCCCAGGCGAAGAAGCCCTTCTTCCAGACGTCCGCGAACCCATCACCGCCTTCGAGCTTGCCAGCGCCCTTCTCGAAGGCGTACCAGGCGCCTGTCGGGTCGACATCGGTCGGGGTCGGCTCGCCGAGCATTCGGCAGAGGTCGCCGAAGTGGGACTGCGAGGATGCGCGCTCGCCGGTCGTGACGCCGCGCCACTTCGCAGCGAACTCGGAGGGGGCCATCCGTGCGGGAGGCCGGGGGTGCTCATGCGATCGAGGATAGCGCTCTGACGGACCAGCGTTCAGAGGCACACGCGATGCGAACATCGTGGCGATGAAGCCCTTTGAGCTGGATCGCGAGTCCGCTTGCCCAGGCTCGAGTCAGCGATGCCGGCTAGACAGCCGAGAAGTTGCCGCGTGTCCTTTGGCGATACCCAGTAGCTCGAGCGGGAGGGGTTCCCATCCTCGCGGCCGGCGACAGACCCGCCTAGAATGGATGAAAAGCAGTGGCCAGAGCGCCTCCCGGCGGTGGTCTTGGTGGCCCCGCTTTCCCGGATGCCTTGGGCCGCAAAAGGAGCACGGACGAAGCCATGGTCACACCGACGCAGAACCAGGCCGAAGCGGGGCCACCTCTCAACGTGCTTCACGATCAGGGTATCCCAAACACCCTGGGCGGGGTCGGCCCTCCAAGCCCGGCTGTGCGTCCCCGCCTTCCGGTAGGCGTATTCGTGGTAGCCGTGGTCGCGATCGTGATCGTGATCGCGATCTTGGTGGGACACTCAGCCTGATCGGCCAGGGCATCGCGAGGCGAACGCCATCTGGGCATGTTGCCGCGCCACGGCCCACCACGTGGACCCATGGGTACCCGTCGCCCCATGAGGCCGCGGTCCCGAGGTGAGGTGGGGCGGCTAACGGGCGAAATGCCGCTGGCGTAGCACATCGACGAAGGCCAAACGACCGTCCGTGTCCTTGAAGCGCCAGAACGTCCAGCCGTTCGTCTGGGGGTACTCGCGTCCCGGTGGTGCGCCCACGATCGACTTTCGGGCCATGCCCCCGGCCGTTGAGAGCGAGTCATACGTGGCGCCGTTCCACGTCACGTTGCCGTCCGCCTCGATTCGGGCGACGAGCTGTTGGCCCCTGTAGGTCGTCTCGATGTCGAGCGGCAGCCGGACTGTCCCTGACGCAATCAAATCTCCAAGCGTCACGTGGCGCCACGGTGTCTTGTCCTCAAGCGGTCCCTCTGGGGCGGCCCGCTCCGCCTCGACGGCTGCAGTCTCCGCGGCGAGGTTCGTGCGCCGTGTTGCCCAGGCACGCTGCCCGGCGCCCACTGATATCGGCGCAGCGGACGGCGTCGGCGCCAGCTGAGCAGCTCGGTAGTCGAGCGAGAGGGTTGCGCGCCCGAGGCTCTGGCGCACATCGGACAGTGACAGCGCAGGGACACGCTTGCGAATCAGGTGGAGGAAGTCCGTGGGCGGCTCGAGTCCCGAAAGGCTCTCGACAGCTTGCTTGACCTGCCGATCGACAAAGTACTGGCGCCACAAGTCATCGATGACAGTGCCCTGCAGTTGGGCCTTGGACAAGAGCAAGAGGGTGCCCAGGATGTCCGGCTCGTCAGAGGCGAGGACGATGCGCTTGAAGAGCTTCTGCTCAACCGGCACCTGGGCATGAGCGTTATAGATGCGGTACTCGTTGCCGTTGGTGAGGACAATCCACTCGACGACGCCTGCCACGCCGGCGTAGCCCATGATCTGATGCGCGCACTTGTCGAGGTTCTCCCCCAGGGCCTTCGCCTCGACGAAGAGGCGCAGATTCCCGTGCACGAAGAAGGCGTAATCGACGGGGTTGTCGGCCTGCTTGAGCTTGTACTCGCAGCGCACCTCGTCGAGGTCTTCCACATCCCAGCCGAGGGCTCGCAGTACCGGCTCAATCAGGGCGTGCTTGGTGTTCTCTTCACCGATCGCCTGCCCCCGGAACTTCGCGATCCGATCGCGCACGCTGGTGAGGGCGGCATCGAGATCCGCCCCGTTCAAGCCCACGTTCCCCATCGCTCGCTCCGGCTAGTGGGCGGCCCCTCCGTGAGTCGCCGAGACCGCGAAGCCTAGCACTCGCCACTCATAGTCTGTAGACCCATCGTCTGAGGCGCCTCTAGCGTGGGTTTGTGCCCGAAAGTGACCAGCCCGAACTCCTCGTCGCCTTCGGGCGTGCCATCCGACGGCTCCGGACCGCCCGCGGCCTGTCCCAGGAGAGATTGGCCGAGGACGTGGGCATCCACCGAACGTACATCGGCGACGTCGAACGGGGCCTGCGGAACATCGGCCTACTGAACGTGGACCGCATCGCCCGTGCCCTCGAGACAGATCTCGCGGGCCTCATGACCGAGGTTGAGGCAGAGCGTCGGCGATAACGATCCAGCCGTGACTGCGCCGACTTAGCCGCCCGGCGAGCCCGGCGCCGCCGACCTGTGGACCTGACGATCGCCAACCCGGGTGCTGGCCGCCGGCGAGCCAGGGCTGCGACTGGCCATCACCATGTCCGTGAAGAGCGCCGCGCTCCAGCTGAACCGGTCGCTGCCGTGGCCCGAGCCGTCCAGCGGGTCGAAATACTCCCGGAAGCCCGAGCGACGCACGAGCTCCACGGAGCTGGCCACGATTTCCGCGGCAAGGGCGTTCCGGCCATGCTGACGGAGCCCGTGCCAGAGTAGCCAGTTCGTGTTCAACCAGACCGGCCCGCGCCAGTAGCGGTCCGGGTCGAAGCCGGCCGCCCGTTCGTCGAAGGTGGGGACCAGGTAGTGGAGGCCGCCTCGACGAGGATGGAACGATGGCGACTCGAGTTCCCGGCAGATGGCAGCCACGATGGCTGGCGGCAGCGCTGGGTCGAGAAGCGGCCCGAACGAAACGATCGTGTCCTCCGGTTCCCGCTGGTCCCGGCGCAGGTCCCAGACACAGAAGCGGTGCCGCTCCGAGACCCACAGCTCGCTGATCAGGGCATCGTGAATCCGTCGTGCCGCAGCGCGGTGGGGCGCCGGATCCGCTCCGATCAGCCCGGCGATCTCAGTCAGCGCATGCTCCGACCAGAGGCGGATCGCATTGAACAGGGGGTCGACCATCAAGAAAGGCGTGGTGGCGACGACTCGGGCATCGTCGTAGCCGGCCTCACGCTCAAGCGTCAGCAGGTACAGGAACCTCGCGTAGTCGGCGTCGGTGGGCCGGTCGGCGGCTGCGACACGATTGAGGTCGCGGCGCTGGTACGGCGCAAGGACGCCCGGTGGCACCTCGATGCGGTCGAAGTCGAGGTCCCACGCGGGGGAGTCGTCGAGCCCGGACTCCCAGGGGTGGACGATGGCCGCGAGCCCGGTGCCCCGCGGATCTCGGGCCGTGGCCAGGTAACGCTGCTGAGCCACGAGGGGTGGGTACAGCCGTTCCAGCCACGCCAGGGAGGCTGCGCATTGGTCGGGAGGCGCATGGCGATGGACCTCTAAGGCCGCCCGAGCGTGGATCGGTGGCTGGGTTATGCCGGACGTGGGGTGACCGCGAGGAGCGGCTGCCGAACGTTCGGACTGCCATACGTCCGAATCTGGGTAATAGGCGTTTGCAGGTGCTGCGGGGTCGAAGGCGATGGAGGGAACCATGCCGGTCTCCCACTGAGCCTCGAACAGCGTCTCGAGCTCCCGGCGTGCCCTCTCGGCGTCATACCAGGAACGGCCCACCGCGATGAAGGCCGAGTCCCAACTCCACTGGTGCGGATAGAGCGCCTGCGAAGGCCGCGTGTAGCGGCCCGTCCAGTTCGCGTCGAGCACATGGCGCGCGGTGTCCAGGAGGGCTTCGTCCGTTTCTACCGCCCTGGCAGGGTCCCCGCTATCTGGATGGCTCGAGGAGTGGGAAGGCATTTGGTGCTGAGACACCGCACCAGTATCGGCTCGGCGGTCCAAGTTCGAGTAACACCCACGCACCTGGCAAGAACGCTCTCACGATCCGCACGCATCGTCTTACGCGATGATCGCGACGGTGGTCAGGAGACGTCGGGCTAGTTCGAGGTCGCCGGAGAGCCGGCCGCGCACCTCCGCGATAGCTGGCGTCATGCCCTTGGTGACGAGTCGCCAGAAGTCATCCTGAGTGATTTGGACCTCGGCGTTCGTCGACGTCGGCCGACCGATGTAAAGGCGCCACGCGTCGCCTTCGCAGACAATCGACCAGGCGTTGCCGCTATCGCCGCTGACCAGCAGCGTGACCCCCGTCCCTTGCGGGCAGTCGACGGCCCGGAATGTCCACGGGATCGCGCGGGCGAACGTCGCGAGCACTGGCCTAAGGATGCGAGGGTCCGTCAGCGGGGATGCCCCCACGGCGTCGCGGATCTGCTGCTGGTGATGCCAGCGCTCGGTCAGCTCTCGGGCGACGTCAAGCCAGATTGGCGCCCGTTCGTCACCAGTCGCCCAGGACACCGGACCGCCCAGTGCGAAAGGATCGAGCGACTCGAAGTGCCGTTGTGTCTCGCGGCCGCCGACGCCAAGGAGAGTTCTGAGCACCCTCGGACTGAGCCGGCGGGTGGCCTGGACCCACTCGGCGTTCTGTCGATTGATGAACGCAACGAGATCCTCGTGGTCGCGCCGTGCCGAGCGGTAAGCGTCGCGAGCGCGCGAGACCAGACCCAGATCATCGCCGACCAGGTGGGCGGCGATGTCACGAACAGTCCACCCCGTACAAACCGTCTCGTGTTCCCAGGCGGCCGGATCGAGTGACTCGAGGAGATCCAGCAAGGCGGCCCGCTCAAGCGGAAATTGGTCGACCACAAGGATCGGCTCGGGGGTTTGCATGGCTCGGCCACTCTAGCATCGGCGAGCATGCGCCAATGTCACCAGAGACCCAGGACAAGACGCGCCCATTGCGATGCGAGACTGGCCTACAGGTCGCTCACCGCCACCGGCGTGGAGCTTTTTGTCGTGGTGCCGTTGCCGAGTTGGCCGTACCCGTTCTAGCCACAGCACTCCACGGGTGCCGCCCGAGAGCAGGCCCCAGGTGTGGGCGTCGCCTGCGCAGATTAGTCGTGGCAGCGGGCGCAGCGGTGGGAGAGGGCTCAGGCGTGTTAGCTCTTCCGCAGATATCTACTTGGATGCCGCGACCGCAGCCGAGTCAAACGCACGCCAGATCTCTGCGGTCGCTTCGAACCCGGCGGCTCGTAGGGCCTGATCGTGCCACGCGATGTCAGGCTTGAATTCGGCCGGCCGAGTCGCGTCACGGGCCCGTTCCGCATCCCGCAGCCGCACCGCCTCGGTCAACCAGTGCACTCCTCGCACTGCCTCCCACCACTCGCCCCAGTCCGGAGTGCCCGCTGCGCACTCGCGTGCCGCGTGGCCGTCACGGTACCGATCCGCGAGTGTCCGCAGCCTTTGGTCGGACCGGAGCGGCATCCAGTCGACGTTGCAGAACACGCCTCCCGGCCGCAGGATCGCGTGCACGCAGCGATATGTCGCCTGGATGTCTTCGGCTGGCAACCAGTGCAGGCTCGTGCAGCTCACGATGGCGGCGGCTGAAGCGGCGGCGAGACCGCACGCAGGCCCGAGAGCGCGCATGTCGGCTTGGCGCACCTCGACCGCCGCGTCGGAAGCGAAGACTTCCCTGGCGATGCGGCAGAGCACGGGGTCCTTGTCGATCCCCACAAGAGAGGCCGACGGCAGACGCTCGCGGAGCCTGCGCAGCACCGATCCGCAGCCGCTTCCGAGCTCGACGACTAGTCCTCCCTCGCCGCCGACAGCCGCCTCGACAAAGTCCACCATGACGCGCAACCCCGACTCGCGTTCTGGGCGGTGCCGCGCTTGCTGTCGATCCCACATCTCCACCAATGCGATCGCTTCGGTCGAGTAGAAAAGACGTCGCGAACTCACCGCACAGCCCTCTGGCCACGCTCGGCAGACTCGGCGTATCGCGCGAGGACTGCGTTCATGCGCCGTTGCGTTGGCGACGGAGACGTGCCGGCTCGCGCGTTGACCACGCCGCCGGGATTGTGGGTTGTCGTATCCGATGTGCGGATAGCAACCTTGCTGGGCCATGACAACGCCTTCCACATGGGGGCAGTCTACTGGCCTAGCTCTCGCTCCCGCCTGGCGGAGGGAGCAGCATGAGCGTTGCCTGCTCATGTCAGTGCCCTTCGGTGGAGTGCCGTCGCGGGAACCGTCACGATGTGGTCATCGTGTCTGGCTCGGCGAGGCCCCCGACGCCGCTGCTCGACTGGCCGGCACCGGGCCGAGATCGTCGGCGTCTAGCGGAGCGGGGGCCGGCGAGGTAGCGGAGCGGACTACCAGCGGGCCCGCAGAGGCGCAAAAACATGAGACCCGGCGCCGAACACGGGCCGGGTCTCTGCGCAGCTCTGCCAGGGGACTAGCCGAGCTTCTTCAGGACCTGCTCCGCCTCGTCAAGCGTGAATGCACGAAGGGTTTCCGTATGGACGTTGCCGGTACCCCCAGCGCCAGCCGCCGAGGCCAGCATCGTCTCGGCGTCCGGTGCCTCGGCCAGCACCACGAAATCGTATTGCCCTTGGGTCAGGTACCAGCCGTGGATCTTGGCTCCCAGGCGCTTTGCCCGTTCCTGGTTCCCCTCAGCGATCTTGCGGACGTCCGGGAGGTTCTTCGCCCCCTGGGCTGTGAACTTGCCGAGAACAACGAACATCGCCATGTGAGCACTCCTGCCTGTGGAGAAGCGGGTCGGTCTCGCCATTGGCCCAGTGCGTCGGATTGGCGACCGTGTTGGGACGCCGCGCTGGTGGAACCCCGGGCTCCATGCCCCCTGCCGTGTCGGAGAAGTGTGGGCGTTCCCTGGCCGACAAGATAGCTAAGTCCCGGAGGGTGAACCAGCTCGGCAACTCCGGTGCATGCAGTGCAAAGGAAGGACGGCCCCCTGACGCCGCCGCTCGACTGGCCGGACACGATCGTCGGCGACCTGCGGAGCGGAGGCCGGTGCGAGTAGTAGCGATAGGCCGCTCACCCGCGGCCTAAGTGACGCTGGATGTCGACGGCCGACACTCACACGATGGCTGCATCGTGCCGGACCTGGGCGAGGCCAACTTGTTGGGCGGAACCTATGTCCAGTTGGCTCAGCGGTCCTTTTCCTTCACCCAGCCCAGGTGCTTGCGCAGGTACCCGACCATCCCCAGTTCGAACTGGCGCTCCTCTTTATGCTCGGGCAGCGCGTTCATCTCGTCTGCGCTCAGGGATACGTCGACATGCGAGACCGTCATCACGGTCACATCATCGGCCGGCACGAAGACGCGGCGCGACCCTGACCGGAGCTGGACGACGATGCCGTGGAAGATGTCCTCTTCATCGGACCCCAGGAGGTCATATAGCGTTCCCACCTGCTGGCCTTCTGATCGGACGGCTGTGTCCTCCGGCACGGCGCGCCAAGCGATGGGCTGATCCGCATCGCTATCGGCTGCGGGGTTCGGTCTCGGGTCCATTTCTGCTCCTGCTAGCTTCTTGGGACGCCGCCGGGTGCGGACACCCATTATCGCCTGTGGCCCACGCTGTGCCCGGTCGAGGCACCAGGAGAGGCTTAGCAGAAGCCCCTGCTCGCCATCGGCAGGGCAGAACATGCCGACAACGGCATGTGGCAGTCCGCGCCCACACACCATGACCTGATCGTGCTATTGCCACGGGCGAGGGAGCAGGTAGAGCGCCATCTGCATAGGAGTCCGAGCCGCCAGGCTGTGCTTGACCTCGGGCGCCATGCGCGACCACGTCCCCGGCCGGGCGGGATAGGCGTCGCCGCCGGCGATCAGCTC
>CABDYO010000049.1_pt1 | contig 27011 bp, 22 predicted proteins | sample 3131971 | NCBI WGS metagenome assembly CABDYO01 (sample SAMEA5534338, study PRJEB31848) | metagenome | biome: tundra; feature: field; material: soil | place: USA | collected 2013-05 | depth 0.45 m | reverse complement strand
TGGATTTCAGCAAGGTCGACTCGAACAATCCGAACTTCCAGAAGTACGACCAGATCTGGGCGAGCCGTGCCCGACAGGGCGTCGGAGTGCGCGGCGGACCCGGCAACGGGACCACTATGTACTTCTACCAGGTGGGGTTCTGGACGCCGTTCGACCTGACTTGGGGTGCGAGCTTCCCGCCCACGACCTCTTGCACCCAGAACACCGGCACGGCGCCCCCTCCAACGCCAACACCCGACATCACTCCAACCCCGGTGCCGACGCCGACACCCCCACCAACGGCGCCGCCGACACCAACGGCGCCGCCGACACCCCCACCAACGGCGCCAGCGTCCTCAGCCTCGGCTCCACCGGCCAGCCCCTCTGACATTAAAATAAAGCCGCACTAGGTCAGGCGCGGTCCGGCGCCGGTACTACCACGGTGCCGCTGGCCCCGGCTAGATCTCGTCCGGCTCCTGTTGCGTTTGGCGTCGCCTAAGAAGGGAACGCACCATCCCCATGGCCGCCGCCAGTTCCGGCAACCGGAACAGGCGAGCCCAGGCGAGGTAGACCACGAGGCCGATCAGTCCGGCCGGCACGAGTTCCGCCAGCCGCCCAAACAAGGACGCCAGCCCGCCGGTGTGTTGGTCCATGAACCGAGCGGTCAAATAGGCCGCCGCATAGGCCACGCATGCGCCGCCAACGAACGAGACAGAGTGACGCAACAGGGGGCGTAGGTCGAAGCCGATTCGCTTCTCCATGAGGGCCACGAGCATGGTCACCTCGGCCCATGCCCCCAGGCCGATGGCGAGCGCCAGACCCTGTAGATGGAAGAACGGGAACAGGACGATGGCCGCGCCGATGTCCACTGCCACCGCCAGCAGCGCTGCCATGACCGGCGTTCGAGTGTCCTTGCCGGCGTAGAAGATCGGCGCCACTAGAGCGATCATGACGTGGGCAATCAAACCCAGAAGGAAGACGATGTAAACGGGGACCATCGCGGCCGAGGCGCTCGCATCGACCTTGCCGTACTGAAATAGAAGGGCGATGGTTGGCGCAGCGAGGGCCAGCATGAGGCCGGTCATCGGGATGGTGACGAAGAGAAGCAGCCGCAGCGACTGGTCGACGAGTTGCTTGAAGCGGTCGTGCTGGCCGAGCGCGAACGACCTCGACAGAGGCGGCAACAAGACGATGCCGAGCGGGACGCCGATCAACCCGACGGGAATCTGGAGCGCGATGAAGACGCCGTTGAAGCGCGATACGTCGCCCTCCGGCATGGTTGTGGTGAACATCATCAGGACGAGAAAGACCAGTTGCGTCGCGCCAAGCCCAAGGGCTCGCGGCCCCATGAGCATGAGAGTCTCGCGAACCGCGGGGTCGTGCAAATCCATAAGCGGCTCGTAGAGTCGGTTGCGGGCGAACGGAAGAGCCTGCGTGAGCACGTGGCCGAGCGCGCCCAGAACGACGCCCACCGCAAGCGCTTTGATGCCCAGGAACGGGGTTAGGACGATGGCGGCCGCGATGATCGCGACGTTGTAGACATTTGGGGCCAATGCGGGCGCCCCAAAGATGCCGTGGGAGTTGAGACCTGCCGCCATCACGGCGCCGACCGCAAGTAGGATCGGCGACAGGAGCATCAGCCTCGTCAGTTCAATGGTCGTGGTCATTTCCGCGGGGGTGTATCCGGGCGTGATCAGCGGCACCAGCACTGGAGCCAGCAGCCATGTCACAGCGGCCAACGGAGCCAGGATCAGCACGATCAGGTTCGTCATGGTGGCGATGAGCCTGCGGGCACGCTCATCCTCGCCACGGGCGATCAGTTCAGACGCCACCGGGATTAGGGCGGAACCGATCGCACCGGCCGCAACGAGCTGGAAGAGCGTGTCCGGGATCCGGAACGCGGAGAAGAACGCGTCCAGTTGCCTGCTTGACGCTCCGAATTCCGCGAAGAAGACCGACGTGCGGGCCCAGCCGAGCAGGCGCGACAGGATTACGCCCGACATCACGACCATGCCGGCAATGGCGAGGCCTTGGCCGCTGAGCCGGCCCAGTGAGGCCGCTCCCAGGTCGGCGGCACCGCCATCTGCGGTAAGCACCACGTCGCCGCCGACGTCCGACGTTGCGATCCCCACGCTCGGGCGGGACGGCAGCGGCGTCCGCGGCACAAACGGCGCGTACTCCTCCCGAGGCGGCCTGGTACGCCCGGGGGCGGCTTCGTTCGAAGGAGCCGGCGGCAGGACAGGCGGCACGGCGGCCGGCGCGGGTGGGGCGGGAGGCGACGGCGCCGCGGACGTGGGCCGCGATCCCCGGAACCGCGCGGGAAGGAGGTGCCGCGGCCGCCAGTCGCCTACGCGGGGCGACTTGGTCGTAGTCGGCTCCTCGTCACTCATCGGAAACGCCTGGCCAGCCGCCATGCCGCGCCCGCCAGGAAGGTCGGGGCGTACTCGTGGGCGCGAACGCGAACCACGGCCCGGCCACCGAAGCGGCGCTTGAAGAGGAAGAGGTTCCAGAGCGGGTGCGACTCGTCCTCGGGCACGCCCGGCGCGGACTGCGTGTCCACGCCGCCCATGTCGTAGCCCGTGAACCCGTTCTCCGCGGCCCAGCGCATGATTTGCCACTGCAGGAGGTGGTTGGCCCGCGTGCGACGCATGTCGGCCCCGTCGCGCGACCCCGCCGCGAAGTAGACGAGTAGCTTCCCGCTGTGAAGCAGGAGTGCTCCGGTGTCGCGGCCGCCAAGGCCGGCGAACCAGAGGCTGGCGGCACCCGATTCGCCCAGGCGGCGCCAACCCTCCAACTCGTAGTCTCGGGAGCGGACGATGAAGCCCTCGCGCTTGCCCGTGGCGGCGTGGATTTCGTAGAAATCGGCCATGGCCGTCTCGCGAGCCGCGGCATCCGCCATGTCGATCCGCTCGACGCCAACGCCGAGCCCGATGGCCCGATTGATGTCCTGGGCGGTGGTGTGCCCTAGGAGGCCGCGCTGAGCCTCCTCAGAAGCCTCTAGAGGCACGATCATGGCCGTCCGCGACACCTGGACGTCTTTGGCTGCCACGCGGAATCTGGAGGGGCCGAGAGCCGCCGCGAGATCACTCCCCTCCTGCCAGGCCGGATCGATCGTCAGAGTCACGCAATGGCGACTGCGCGCGATTTGACGAAGGCCGGCGAGGGCGGCGATCGCCGCAGCCGGAGTGGCCTCCAGAAGAACCGGTCCGCGCGGCGCATAGTGGATCCGAAAGCGCCCGAGCGGGCCACGGCGAATGATCGGCCGCTCCTGGATTGAGGCCACGGCAACCGGGCTTCCGGCAGTCTCGATCACGTACCGGAGCGGCTTCCAGCCGAGGCCGCGCTTGAGTTCGCCCCAGGCATGCGACTGGAATGCCTCGCCGTAGTCGCTGCGAAGGGCCAGGTCGTCCCAGGCGGACGGTTCCCAGTCTGTGGCGTCAACGACCCGGACGGTTTCGGCTGGTTGGATCCGTCCCGAACTTGCGGGCAACCTCAACACTCCTCCATCGTGACGACCCTGAGCGAGCGCTCTCCGTATCGATTGTCTCATTCCGTCAGCTGGTCGTGCCCGTAGACCGCGTCAGGCCGCGGGGTCAGAGGCTGACGATCGTGGCGCCGTCGCCACCCTCGCCACGTCCCCCCGGCCGCCAGGAGCCAACTAACGGATGACCCGCAACGTGATCCCGGACGGCATCGCGCAAGGCGCCCATGCCCATCCCATGAATGATCGTGGCCTGGCTCAGCCCGGCGAGGGAGGCGTCGTCGAGGTAGCGGTCCAGCACCTCCAGGGCCTCGGCGACCGTGGCGCCCCGCAGATCGAGTGAGGTGGCCACAGTGCGGGCCCGTTCCAGTTGAAGGCGCGAGGCTGAGGCGCTGAGGGTGGGCTCAAGTGGCCTTGGGCGGGCACCGCCGCCACGCCCCGTCTCCGGCCGGGACGCTTCGGCCTCGCCGACGGCCAGCTCCAAATCCTCCACGGCGATCGTAATGCGCAATCCGCCCGCCTCGAGTGTGGCCCGCTTGCCGCCCTTCTCCAGAGCGGCAACCCTGCCTTCTGCTCCGCCGGTTTTCGTCCGGGCTCGCATTCCGATACGCCACGCCACGGGACCGGCCACAATCGGCCGCTGCGCCCCAGGTTCTGTGTCCGGGAAGCGCTCCAGCTGCGCGCTGGCGTGAGCCAGGTCCTCGTCCAGGCCGCTCTGAGTAAGAGTCTCTCGCTCGAGCTTGCGGCGGATACCTTTGACCTCGGCCCGGATCTCGCCGACCATCCGTTCCGCCTCAGCGCGGGCCGTCTTGATCGCTTCGTCTCGTTCGCGGCGCGCTCGCCGCCGCTCTTCCTCGGCCTCGGCCAGAGCCGCCGTGGCCCGCTCCTCCGCAAGTCTTACGCGAAGCAGAGCCTCGGCCGTCTCGGACTGCGTGGCCTTGATGGATGCCAGCGTCTCCTCGAAGGCCTGGTTCTCCTCGGTGAGTCGGGAGCGTGCCTCGGCCACCAGGGCAGCGGGGAGCCCCAGTCGCTCGGCAATGGCGAAGGCCTGGCTCTGGCCCGGCAGTCCGATCGTGAGCTTGAACGTTGGCCTCAGCGTCTCCACGTCGAACTCTACCGAGGCGTTGCGGGCCTGGGGGGTTGTGTGGGCGTATAGCTTGAGTTCGGCGTAGTGGGTCGTCGCGGCGATCAGGGCGCCCGATCGAATGAAGTAGTCCAGCAGCGCCTGGGCCAGGGCGGAGCCCTCGGTGGGATCGGTTCCGGCACCAAGCTCGTCGAGCAGGATCAGCCGGTTCGGCCCTGCGGCCTGAACGATCCGGACGATGGCGCGCATGTGGCCGCTGAAGGTGGAGAGAGACTGGGCCACAGACTGCTCATCCCCGATGTCGGCGTAGACGTCCGAAAGGACCGGCAGACGCGTCCCGGCGTCGGCGGGTACATGAAGTCCGGCCTGGTGCATCAGACACAAGAGGCCAAGAGTCCGGAGGGCCACGGTCTTGCCGCCAGTGTTGGGCCCCGTAATGAGAAGCGCTGTGTACTCACCACCGAGACGGAGGTCGACGGGTACGACGTGTCCCGTCAAGCCCGGATGGCGCGCGCCCAGCAGGACCACGACCGGCCGGTCGGCGATCTCGGCCGCGATGGCGTCCATCTCCTCCGCGAGCCGCGCCTTGGCGGACCAGAAATCGAACCTAGCCAGAGCGTCGAGCGTCTCGCGCAGCGGCCCGACCTGCCCGGCAACGAGGATCGACAGCTCGTCGAGGATGCGCTCGATCTCGACCCGCTCGGCAACCTGAGCCTGGCGCCAGGCGTTCCCCAGCTCCACTGCCACGAGCGGCTCGACGAAGAGGGTCTGCCCGCTGCCCGACGCGTCATGAACGATGCCCTTGACTCGGCCCTTGGCGTCGGCGCGAATCGGGATCACGTAGCGACCGCTTCGCAACGTGATTATTGGCTCCTGGAGGGAGTTGCCCAACTCGCCGGAGTGGATGAACTGGTCGAGCCGACTTCGAAGACGCTCGTACGCCACTCTGACTGCTCGGCGCAGGCCGCCGAGCCGCGGCGACGCGGTATCGAGCAACTCTCCTGTTGGGTCGAAGCTACGCTGCAGCACGTTCCGCAGGCTGGGCAGGCTATGTATCTGCCTGGACAGCTCGTGCAGAAGCGGTCGCCGGTCGCCGGCCAGGGCGTCCCCGAGCCTCGTCGCGGCCTCGAGCGTCTCGGCAATGTCCAGGAAATGGGCCGGATCCAGGCGCCCGCCCCTGGCCGCTCTCTCGATCCACGGCCCGATGTCCTTGGCGCCGCCGATGCCGGCTCCGGAATGTCCCGACAGAAAGGCGCGCGCCTGGGACGTCTCGTCCAGGCCGCGCCTGACGATGACCGCGTCAGACGAAGGCGTCAGGGCCTCGGCGAGGCGGCGACCGGGACCAAACCCGGTGGCGGCAGCCAGTCGCGCCCGAACGAGCGGGAATTCGAGAAGGGCCTGGGACCGATCGTCAAGACCGTCCATTTGTATAGCATCCGCGAGTTCCCGAGTGGTCACGAGGTGGCCTCTCGCCGGTTCGTCGCATTCCGACCACGCCCCGAAACGGCCGCGCTGCCCGTCACGACGAACCGCCACGGCTGACTCAGCCAGGGTTCCGGCGCGTAGCCGATCCCGATCCGCGGCCCGGTGACAACCGTGAGCGGACCGTCGCCGGGTGGGGCCGCCTCGAGCCGCAGGTCCGAGTTTCCGTCGCACATGTCGATGCCGTCATCGCTGCGGTCGATCGAGAATGCAGCGCACACGAGGCCCGGCCCCGAAGCAAGGCGCGAAGCCGGCAATCCTTCTATCTGGCGACGCCTCCGGTCGGCGTCGGCCGTGGCACTGCGGTTGGGCCGAGATAGTGCCGATCGGATCCGGGCCAGACGCATCTCGGCCTCGCCCTCGACCGGCTCCACCGCACGGACGAGAAGCGCCGCGGGTCGGCCGGATGCCTCGGTGACGATGTTCAGACAGTGGTACATGCCGTAGACAAGGTACACGTAGGCGACTCCGGGCGGCCCGAACATGACGGCGTTGCGTTTCGTGCGGCCTAAATGGGCGTGCGACGCCAGGTCGTCGTCGCCGACGTACGCCTCCACCTCCACAATTCGGGCGACGCGCCGTTCTGGACCACTACCCCGGATCAGAAGTGCGCCGAGCACCAGGCGAGCGGCATCCAGGGTCCCGGCAGCGAGGATCTCGCGATCAAACGCAAGCTCGGTCATGTCAGTTCGTCTCGCCTTGAAGCGGCGGACCAGGTCGCGCTGCCTCTGCCGATAGATCTCGCGTCTGGCTCAGGGGAACAGCGAGACGAGGTCAGACGGCAGTAGGAAGGACCAGATGTGCACGAAAGGCGGAGCCACCGCGTCCCGAATCCACCCGGCGATGTGAGACTGGTTAACGATCAGATCCTGGGCGTCGCGCAGAGGGGTCACATCACCCGACTGCGCGGGCGGCAGGACGCTCGAGCTCATGATGATCACAGCCATGGTCAATATCAGCAGGCCTTGTGTCAGGCCCAGCAGACCACCGATGGCATCGTCGACGATCGGGTGCTTGGCGTAGAGGTTGGTCCGCTTGTAGAAGCCCTGGATGACGATGGACGCGGCCACCGCGGCGACGACAAAAATGATCGTGAAGGCTAGAAGACGGTTGTACCCAAGATCGAATTGGTGCCAACTCTGGGCCAGGTAGTCACCCACCGGACCGCGCAGGTTGGCGGCCACCAGGAACGCGAACGCGAAAGCCATGATCCCCAGCAGCCGCCGGATCCCTCCCTGCATCACTCCCAGTAGGAAGAGACCGAAGAACCCCAGAAGGATCACGATATCGACGATTGGTGCGCTCTTGAGGAAATCGGCCATGTCCAAGCGGTCCTCCGCCTCGAGCGGTGACATCCGACCGAAAGGTCGGCGAACTGGGGCTTAGGTTAGCAGCGGCGAAGGCCAATGAGCAACGCGTCGTGCGAACGGGCCAGGCGAGGCCGCAGTCGGTCGACCACGCGGAGCGTTCCTGGCCAAACCCGGGCTCAGCTCCGAATGCGCGCCTTCAGATCGGCCTCGATGCCGGAACAAACGCCAGCCATGGCGGCGTCTATTTCAGACTCAGTCAGGGTGCGATCGATCGCTCCAAAGACGAGCCGGTAGGCCAGGCTCTTTTCGTTGGCCGCAAGCGGCGAGCCGCGATACACATCGAACAGGGTCACATGCCGCAGGAGTCCGCCGGCGTGACCCCGAACAGACGTCTCGACCCCGGCCGCGGCCCGGGCGTTGTCGACGATTACCGCCAGATCACGATGCACTTCCGGGAATCGCGGCGTCGGCTGGACGCGAACGCTCGACAATTCGCCGCTCGAGAGTCCCTTGATTGCCAGCTCAGCCACCACAACCCGGCCGGTGCGCAGATCCCATTTGGTAATCACGTCCGGATGCAGCTCAGCCACTCGTCCGCTGAGCGTTTCACCCTCAGACCGCGCCCCGACAGTGAGGGCGCGGCCGGGATGCAGAGGCAAGCCCCGCTCATCAGCGCTGTAAGCCGGCATAGGCAGCCGAAGTCGTTGGCAGAGCAGTTCCACCAGGCCCTTGGCGTCGTCGAGGTCATAGGCGCGTGCGGCCTGGCTCCATCCGGGCGGAACGGCGCTGCCGGCCAGGAGGAAGGCCAGGCGGTCCCATTCGCGCGGCTTGCCGTCGGCTCTCCCGTAGCCCTTACCGATCTCGAAGATGGCAACGGACTCGCGGCCCTGCCGTTCGTTGAGAGCAAGAACCCCGAGCAGGCTCCCGATCAGATGCCGTCGCAGCACGGAATGCTGGGCGGATAGCGGATTCGTGACGCTGATGGGCTCCCCGACGGACGGCCCGTCGGTGACGATTGCCCAGTCTGGACGCAGCCTCGGCTCGTCATCCTCCGGCCAAGCCAGCGCCGCCTCATCGGTGGGCGCGACGAGGGCGTGGGTAACCACCTCGCTCACGCCGGCGCCGGCCATTGTTTCGCGGACGGCGTCTCGAACGCGCAGGGGCGAGTGCCGGTAGGCGGGCATGAGCGTGTCGGGCAAATGCGCAGGTGTCGTTTCGTAGCCGCGTAGACGGGCCACCTCCTCGGCCACATCCGCCTCGATGGCCAGGTCGCGACGCCACGAAGGCACCACGGCCAAAAACACTTCCTCGCCACCCGGCTCGACGATGAGCGGCCTCGGCTCGACGGCTACTTGAATGGCCGTCCCGGCAGGCGCGGCCTCGGTCTCGATGCCGACGCGCTTGAGCAGGTCCAGCTGATCCGCCGTCGGGATAGGGGCGCCGAGAAGCCTACTTACGCGGGCCGGCCTGAAGGCCAGGCGTGCAGATTCGGGTTCGACTGAAGCGGTGTCTACCCTGCCTTTGGCGCAGCTGCCGCCCGCCCAGGCGAGGCTAAGCTGGGCCACGCGGTCGGCGCCAATGCGGGCCAGCCGGAACTCCTGGCCCTTCTCGAAACGCAGGCTGGCCTCCGAACGCAGGGCGTAGCGGTGGCCTGTTCGCCGAATGCTCACCGGGTCGAAGATGGCGGACTCGATCGCGATCTCGGTCGTGGAGCCGGTGATCTCGCTGTCGGCGCTGCCCATAACCCCGGCGATGCCGATCGGTCCATGAGGGTCGGCAATGATCAACGTATCGGTCGTTAGCTCTCGAGCGATGTGGTCCAGGGTTTCGAGCCGCTCCCCAGCCAGCGCACGCCGGACGATGATCCTGCCGTCATGGACTGCAGCGCCGTTGAACGTGTGCGTGGGCTTGCCCAACTCGAGCATCACGTAGTTCGACGCATCGACGACATTGCTCACGGGCCGCATGCCGGCGGCCTGGAGGCGCATCTGGATGGCATCCGGTGAGGGCCCGATCTTCGCGCCACTGATCCAGCGCCCGACGAAACGGCTGCAAAGCTCAGGCTCCCTGATCTCGACCTTCAGGCGATCCGTGACCCGCCCACCGCTCTCCTCGACGGTGATCTCGGGCCAGTGAATGGTCGCGCCCGTGGCGGCCGCCACCTCTCGCGCCAGCCCCATCAGGCAAAGAGCGTCGCCCCGGTTGGGCTTGACATCGACGTCGAGAACCACGTCACCGTAGAGATCGGAGAGCTGCACGCCCAACCTAAAATCGGGCGGCAAGATCAGGATGCCTTCCGCGTCGCTCGTGATGTGGAGTTCGTCTCCCGAGCAGAGCATGCCCTCAGACGCAATGCCCATCTTCTCGGTCCGCTCGATGCGACGCTCGCCGGGCAACACCGCACCCGGCAAAGCCACCGGGACGCGCTGGCCGGGGGAGATATTGTGCGCTCCGCAGACGATGTGCAGTGGCTCACCAGACCCGATGTTCACCGTTGTCAGATGGAGCCGATCGGCAAAGGGATGCTTCTCAACAGTGAGCAGTTCCCCGACGACGACGGAACGCCAGTCGGCGCCCCACTGCTCGATGCCCTGGACCTCCATGCCGAGGAGGGTGAGGCGTTCGGCCAGCTCTTCTGGAGTTTGCTGGATGTCTACGTACTCGCGCAGCCAGCTCAGCGGGACTCTCATCGGAACTGCTCCAGGAAGCGCAGGTCGTTCTCCAGGTAGTAGCGCAGGTCCGGGACGGAGTGGCGCAGATTGCTGATGCGCTCGACGCCCATACCGAAGGCAAAACCTTGGTACTTCTCCGGGTCTATGCCGCCGTACTGGAGCACAACCGGGTGAACCATGCCCGCGCCGAGGATCGTCATCCAGCCCGTCTTGGAGCAGGCCGGGCAGCCGACACCGCCGCAGACCACGCACTCAACGTCGAAGGCCACGGACGGCTCTGTGAACGGGTAGTAGCCGGGCCGGAAGCGCGTCTTGCGCGGTCCGAACAGGGCGTGGGCAAATTCGTCGAGGAGGCCCTTTAGGTCAGCCATGGAGGTGCCCTCGTCGACCATCAAGCCCTCGACCTGAAAGAACTCGAAGCCATGGCTGGCGTCCACGGCTTCATATCGGAAGCAGCGGCCCGGCAGGAGAGCTCGGATGGGCGGCTTAGTTGACTGCATCACTCTGATCTGACCCGGGCTCGTGTGCGTTCGCAGCAGATGCCCTGGGATGTCCACGTACAGGGTGTCCCACAGGTCGCGCGCCGGGTGGTCCGGGGCGATGTTGAGCATCTGGAAGTTCATCAGGTCGTCTTCGACCTCCGGCCCCTCGTAGATCACGAACCCAAACTGCGCGAAGACCTCCGCGATAGCGGCGATCGTCTCGGGAATGGGATGGAGCGTGCCGCGGGCAATGGCACGGCCAGGCAGCGTGACATCCAACTTTTCGGCGAGGAGACGCTGCGCCTGAACGACGGCGTGCAACTCCGCGCCACGCGTGGCCAGGGCGGCCTTGACGGCCTCGCTCACCTCGTTGGCGATCGCTCCGACGCGGGGCCGGTCCTCGGCCGGCAGGGCTCCGATGCCGCGCAGGACAGTCGTGAGATCACCCTTCTTGCCGAGATACTGGATCTGGAGCCGCTCCAGGGCATCTGGATCGGCCGCTGCCGCGATCTCCTTTAGCGCCCGCTCCTGCAGGCCTCGCAGATCAGCGCTGAGGGTCTCGAAGTCCACGCTGGGTACCTCACTGAGTCGCGGGCTCGGCCCGCCTAAATCCCGCCGAGAATCTAGAACCCACGACCTCAGCGTCCCTTGTGGGGGAAGCCCGCCTCTGCAAGGAACGACGTCATCATCGCCGAACCCGTCCCTTCCATCCAGAAGGCGAGGACGAGTCGAGGGTGCGCGGCCCCAACCGTCGCCGGTCGGAAGCTTCTTCTAGGCCTTGCCGGCGAGCCCAGCAATCTCGGCAAAAGCCTTCGAATCGCGGACGGCGAGGTCGGCCAGTATCTTGCGGTCAATCTCAATCTTGGCGGCCTTGAGGCCGCTGATCAGCTTGCCGTATGTCAGACCGTTCAGCCGGGCCGCAGCGTTGATGCGGATGATCCACAGCCGACGCATCTGGCGCTTGCGCTGCTTGCGGTCTCTGGTCGCATAGGCCAGCGCGTGCAGAGCCGACTCACGAGCTCGCCTGACGAGCTTGGAGTTGGTACCGGTGCGGCCTTCGGCCTCGTTGAGTAGTCGCTTGTGGCGGTGGTGGGCGGTTACGCCCCTCTTGACGCGTGCCATCGAGGATCAGACTCCCAGGTAGGGCAGCAGGCGGCGGACCTGATCGAGCGACTCGCCTGTCACGATCGCCTTGCCGGCATAGCGGCGAGTTCTTCGCGACGACTTTAGCTCGAGGTGGTGGCCACGCCACGACTTGACTCGGATTGCCTTGCCACCGCCGGTGACCCCGATCCGCTTCTGGGTCCCTTTGTGGCTCTTCATCTTGGGCACAGGTTCACTCTCCAGTAGATGCCGGGCCGGCTTTCCGGCTCGTGCTTCGGCTAACCGGCTTGGCCGGCTTTGCCTCCTTCAATATTGGCGCGGTTTCTATTTCGGCGACAACCGCCGGTGACGGCGCTTCGGCCGCTGGCGCCTGGTCGGCAGGAGCCTCGCCCGCAGGAGCCTGGTCGGCAGGAGCCTCGGCCGAATCGTTCGTGCGTGCCCTGGCCGCGGCGGCCGGTGTCGGTTCGTGCGACTTTGGCTTGTGGGTAGAGGCGACGCTTATGTGCATCGACTTGCCCTCGAGCAGCGGAGCCCGCTCGACGACGCCATGTTCCCTGATCTTTTCCGCGAACTTATCCAGTAGATCGCGCCCGATCTGAGGGTGGGTCAATTCGCGACCCCGGAACTGGACGGCAATCTTAACTCGATCGCCTTCTTCCAGGAACTCGATGGCCCGCCGAACCTTTGTATCGAAGTCTCCCACGCCGATTTTCGGCTTGAGACGAACTTCCTTGAAGGTGACGGAGCGCTGCTTTCGCTTCGCTTCCTTCTCACGTTTGGTCAGCTCGTACTTGTACTGACCGAAGTCGAGGAGTCGCGCCACTGGGGGAATAGCAAGCGGTGCGACTTCCACCAGGTCGAGCCCCCGCTCCTGCGCAAGCCGCAAGGCGTCGGCCGTTCGCATGACACCCAGCTGGCTACCGTCTTCATCGACGATCCGAAGTTCGAAGACACGGATCATCTGATTGATGCGCAGGTCTCGGCTAATGGCGAACCCCTTCTTTACGTGTTCCGGTTGCCGGCGTTTGGAGGCTTCTGGGCTCCGAAAGCAGACGAGCGGCCTTACGCGGCGCTCGACTGCACCGGGCGGTCGCCCGCGGGACTATATCACAGGGATTTCGGGGGCGGCAAACGTCCGGGACGGGCGGTTCGGTCGCGTTTTCGGTCCTTCATCTGCCTCGGTTATGGGCGGCGAGCCGCGGTCTCTTCCGCAAGCCGTTCTATGAAGGCGGTCCAGGCTACGCCGTTCTCCTGCTCCCCCGCCCGATTGCGGATGGCAACCGTCCGAGCCTCGATCTCGCGGTCACCCAGGACAAGCATGTACGGAACCTTCTGCTCTTGAGCCAGCCGGATCTTGTTCTGCATGCGGCTGTCGGAACCGTCGACCTCGACGCGCAGCCCGCGCTTCGTGATCAGCTCAGCAAGTTCATTGGCTCCGCTGATATGCCGATCCGCTATCGGGATAACGATCGCCTGGACGGGCGCACACCAGACCGGGAATGCTCCGGCGAAATGCTCGACTAGAACGCCGATGAAACGCTCCAGCGAACCGTAGATGGCCCGGTGGATAGTCATCGGCCGAACGGCCTGGCCGTTCTCGTCGATGTACGTGCAGTCGAACCGCTCGGGCAGCATGACCAGATCGACCTGGATCGTCGCCGTCTGCCATTCGCGGCCGAGCGCGTCCTCGATCTGGATGTCGATCTTGGGGGCGTAGAAGGCGCCGTCCTTCGGCTTGAGGCGGTAGGGCTTGCCGAACGAGTCGAGGGCGGCCTTGATCTGGGCCTCGGCCTTTTCCCACAGCGCCGGGTCACCAAGTGCCTTGTCGGGCTTGGTTCCGAAGGTGAACCGCGGCTCGAAGCCGAACCAGCCGTAAACCTCGTACACCTCGCCCAGAAGCGCCTTGATCTCGTCCTGGAGCTGGTCCGGGCGGAGGTAGATATGGGCGTCGTCCGTGATGAAGTGGCGGACGCGGGTCAGGCCCGACAGCGTGCCGGAGCGTTCATTGCGATGCAGCCGGCCGAACTCCGAATAGCGCAGCGGCAGGTCGCGATAGGACCGCAGCTTGCTCTTGTATATAAAGGTGCTCTCGGGGCAGTTCATCGGCTTGAGGCTGAAGGTCTGGCCCTCAGACTCGAGTACGAACATGCTGTCCTGGTAGTTGGCCCAATGGCCCGACTGCTCCCACAGCTTCTTGTGGACGAGCATGGGCGTCGAGATTTCCTGGTAGCCGCGCCGATCCTGGACCTCGCGGATGGCGGTCTCGAGGGTTCGCCACAGACGCTGGCCCTTGGGGTGCCAGAAGGCCGAGCCGGGGCTGACGTCGTGGAAGCTGAACAGGTCAAGCTGGACGCCGAGACGGCGATGGTCGCGGCGCTTAGCTTCCTCGCGGCGGTGAAGGTAGTTGTCTAGCTCCTCCTGGGTCGACCAGACCGTGCCATAGATGCGCTGCAGCATCGGCCGCTTCTCAGAGCCGCGCCAGTACGCGCCGGCCACGGACATGAGTCTGAAGGGGCCGATCTTGCCGGTGCTGGCGACGTGAGGACCCTTGCACAGGTCGGTAAATTGGCCGTGTTCATAGGTGGAAGTGGGCGGCAGGGGCGTGTTTGCCTCTCTAGCGCGCGTGGCCAGGTCGTCCAGGATCTCGACCTTGAACGGCTGGTTGTGGGCCGCGAAGAAGGCTCGACCTTCCTCGAACAGGAACTCCTTGCGGACGAAGGGATGGTCGGCACCAATCGAGGCCCGCATGCCGGCCTCGATGGCAGCGAGATCATCGGGGGTCAGAGGCCGTGGCAAGAGGAAGTCGTAGTAGAAGCCGTCGTCTATCGACGGACCGATGCCGAGCTGGGCGTCGGGGAACATGCCAAGGACAGCTTCGGCCATCACGTGTGCGGCCGAGTGGCGCATGGCGTCGATCTCGGTGTGAGCCCCGGCATCGAGAAGCTCCTCTGCGGAGCCACGCAGGACAGCCTCGAAGTACTCATCGATGTCGCCGGCCTGGCCGGCAATCTCGCCGGGTGCCGGAACCTTGGCCTCTTTGTCCTCGCCCATGTGCCTTCTCCCGTGTCGTCTGCTGGCCGAATTGCCGCCTGCCGGTTGCCGCGGACACTCGATCAAACACAAAGCCTCCCGTCCGACAGGACGAGAGGCATCTCTCGCGGTTCCACCCGCCTTCGCGACGGCGCCTGGCATTGCCCGGCGAGATCGCGCGCTCTAGGCCGCTCTAACGGGCGGATCCCGGACCGGTTGACCGGTCGCTCGCGGGTGGTGCCATCGTCGGAGAGCATCGCCATCGCTTTCAGCCACGAACGCCGTGGCGATGGCTCTCTAGGATCCTCTCGACGGGGCGTGTCCCACTCTTAGCTTTCGATGTTCGGTTGTGGCTGCCGCCTCGCGGCGATGCGACCTGATGGTGGGCGGTAGAGGACTTGAACCTCTGGCCTCATGCATGTCAAGCATGCGCTCTAACCAACTGAGCTAACCGCCCGATGTGCGCGCCGCATCATATCGCATCGGCCAGCCCGGCCGCGCTACGCCACTGGAGCCGTCCTTTGCGGGCCGCGGGAACGACAGCACGGGAGCACCCAAGCCCGGCCAGCACCCAAGTCCGGCTGGTATGTCACTGCTAGACTGCGGCCACTTGCCGCTCGCTGGCGTCGCCCTCGAAGCTGGCTTGCTGGGACAGGTAGTTCGCCGCGGACATCCCTGAAGTACTGCGACCAGGAGATAGGTGCAGCTGGCAATGCTTGACCTCAACGAAATCCGCCGCGATCCCAGCCGGATCAAGTCTGCGCTGGCCAAGCGAGGAATCGACGTCGACTTTGAGGAGCTGCTGGCCGTCGACGAGGAATATCGACGTTCTCAGATGCGGTTGGAGCAGGCGAGGGCGGAACGCAAGAAGATCTCTGTGCGTGTCTCCGAACTGCGCAGATCCGCTCAGCCGCACGAAAACCTTGTCGATCAGCTGCGAGGGCAGTCCCAGACGCTGGGCGAGCAGATTGCCGAGCTGGAGAAGCGAGCGGAGGCGCTGAGCGCGTCCCGGCAGGAGATCCTCGACGGGCTGCCCAACATTCCCGACGACGATGTTCCAGCCGGCGGCAAGGAGGCCAACAAGGTCGTCCGTGGCAGTGGCGAGCCGCCGCAGCCTGGTCTCGATGCGCTCGACCACGTGACGTTGGCGGAGAACCTCGGGCTTGTCGACTACAAGCGTGGCGTCAAGCTTGGCGGCAACGGCTCCTGGATCTACACCGGAGTCGGCGCCCAGTTGGAGTGGGCGCTCCTGAACTACTTCGTGCAGACTCACATCCATGACGGCTACACGTTCATCCTGCCACCGCATCTGCTGACGGGCGAGGCAGGTTATGCTGCCGGGCAGTTCCCGAAGTTCGTCGAAGACGTCTACGTCGTGGAGAGTGACGAACAGGGAGCGCCGTCCAAGTTCCTCCTGCCCACCTCCGAGACCGCATTGGTGAGCATCCATCGGGATGAGATCCTGCGCGAGGATGACTTGCCGCTGAAGTACTTCGCGTACTCACCCTGCTACCGCAAGGAGATCGGTGGGTACCGTACGCACGAGCGGGGCACGCTGCGCGGTCATCAGTTCAACAAGATCGAGATGTTCCAAGTCACCACGGCAGAACAATCCGATGCCGCGTTGGAGGAGCTGCTGGGCAAGGCCGAGGCGCTCGTGCAGGGCCTTGGCCTGCATTACCGGATCTCGCTGTTGGCTGCCGGGGACACAAGCGCGTCGATGGCGAAGACGTACGACGTGGAGGCCTGGATTCCCAGTATCGGCCAGTACCTGGAAGTCAGCTCGGTTTCCAATTCTCGGGCCTATCAGGCGAGGCGGGCGAAGATTCGCTATCGGCGAGCCGACGGGACGCTCAGCTTCGCGCACACCCTGAACGCCTCCGGGCTGGCCACCAGTCGCCTCCTGCCGGCCATCATCGAGCAGAACCAGCAGGCCGACGGATCGGTGGTCGTTCCGCATGCCCTGCGGGCCTGGGTCCCTGAGCGGATCGGCCCATATTCGAAGTAGTTTCGCGGCGCCACTCGGGACCATGCGGTGGACGGCACGCTCCTTGTCGCGACGGTCTGCAGGCTGAACGTAGACCTTGGTCGAACTCTCCACCGCGAACCCGTCCCACGCCTGCGAATGACACAATAATCGGCATGTCGCGGCTCGGCGATTCCACGCTTGGGAGGGGTCCGGCTACACCGCTCAGGGGCGAACGGCATGTCAAGCATGCGCTCTAACCAACTGAGCTAACCGCCCGAGTTCGCGCCGCCTCATATCGCATCGGCGCGAGGTGGTGTCGCGACCCACTCCGGCCCGACAACCGCGGCCTTGACGGACCGGAGAGCCACGCTTGAGCATGTCTCGCGCCCGCCTGGGCCGGATCAGGGAACCCAAACCTGACCTCGTGAGGTCGTGAACGGTGCCGCGTTGTCGAACGACTGCGACCACGCCGAGGCGCCTCTCGTGTAGCCGACCTCGTGTACCTGGCTCACGTGACCGTCGGCTGAGACGGCGCCGGAAAGAAGCGCCAGATGGGTACCGTTGCTATCGAGGGCGAGGCCCCAGATAACGCGAACGGCGCCGACGCTGGCGATATTCTGAGGCTGCGCTCCTGCAATCCACTCCGACACCGGCGCCACGAAGATGTCCCGTTGGGTGGAGGCAACCACGGTCACCCTATCAGACGATAGGGCGAAGAAGTCTATTCCTCCGATGGTCCGGATCGGTGTCATCGTCCCCACTGCCGTGTCGATTACGGCCAGCGTGGAGACCTGCTGATTGTTTGTGCTCAGGACGAGGAGCCTCGTGTCGTCGAGCCAGGCGACGAGCGGCGTGAAGGATTCGACCGGTGCCGGCTGCAGAACGGTGACCCTACCGTCAGCCGAGGCGACGGCGTAGGCCACGCTGCTGCCATCTGACGTGACCAGGGCCAGCTTGCCGCCGGGAGCGCGATCGACGGCCACGACCGGGGCAGACGGAGCCACACCGGGCCATTTGAGCCGGATCGTGGCAGTCGCACGCGTCAGGTCCGCGGAGGATCGCAGCTCAACGTTCTGTCCAGCCACGACAACCACGCCATCCGATGTCCGCGCAACCGCTGTGGCTCCCGGTGTGGCACCAACCGCCGTCCATTGGTCTGGTGCCTGAAACCGCCACAGCCCGATCCCGCCCTGCACGCCGTCGGCCATGACGATCACCGAGGCCGAGGGCGCAGATGGGTCGAGCGAGCGGCCCCCAACGCTGCCGGGCGAGGCTCCTGCGGGCGAGGCTCCTGCGGGCGAGGCTGATGACGACGCACATGCAGCCCCGACCAGCGCGATAGTGACGATCGCCGCAACAAGTCTTACGCCAGTTCCCATCCCGACCTCTCCCCTTCATTTGACGGTAGGGACCTGTGGCCGCCTCAACGACGACCACAGGCGCCCTGTGAGTAACTTTCGCTTGGGACTACTCGACTACATCGCCGCCGATGACGGTTCCGTCGCCGGCATCCACATAGAGCGTGATGAGCCGGATGTAGTCTGCGGCTTCTCCCGTGGGCTTGACGTTTACGACCCAGGACAGTCGGTACGGGGCCGGAGCCGTGTTGAGTTTGCTGGCATCAAACGTGGCGTTTGGGCCAACCCACTCAAGGTTCATGTCCGTAACTGTGTACCGCACGCCAGCCTTGCCGAACCACTGGTCCAGCTGCCTATTGACGACGCCGCGGGCGTCGGACTGAGAGAGACGACGGGCCGGCGCCGGTGCGAGCTGGTGCTCGACCCTAGCCACGGTCTGAATCCGCCCGTCAGCCCAGAGGTGGACCCTGGTCTCGTCTCCTCGGACGGCTAGACCTTCCGCGGTGCGATCCCAGTGCACTTCCCAGCCGCCGTCGACCACGTTCGAGTCCGTCCGAGCCTGGCCGATCACGGTCAAACCCGAAGCAGCCAGGCCACGCTGGGCCGTTTTCGTCGCAGCGTCGCCGGTGATGGGGACGGCAGGAGAGGCAGTCATATCGAACCGGACCGCCGCCGTCAGCCGACCTGAGCCGTCGAACTGGGTCAGAGCGAGCGGCTGCCCTTTGGAGCCAACCTCCGAGACCTCGTCATAGTCCGAGTTCTGGAAGCCGTCGTGAACATGCCGGCCGACCTTCTTGACGCCGACGGGGAACCCGAAGGCATCACGGGCTTTGTCGGCCTCGACGAATACTTCAGGATGATCGTCGGCGGTGATGACCTCTTCGTTCTGGGCGGGCCCGACGACCCGAGCCGAGTCAACCCCGACCAAATCGGGGCCGACCGAGAGTGGAGAGCTGGCGGCGGTCAGACTTCCGGAGCTAATTGCCAGACCGAGGACGATTGCCGCGGCGGCGAGGAGCGACCTGGTTGCCGAAATAGACTTGCGCGATTTCATCTCGCTCACCCTGGAGTTCCGTTGTAGTTGGGGTTTCCCCACCAGTTGGCCTGGAACGGGTTGGCCGAGTCCGGACTGGCGTATCCGCCGATGCTCTGGGCGTACGTGAACGCCTGGTACACGGTTCTAGAGTGGTTGGGGTCGCCGTTCAAGTAGCTCCAGAAGGCTCGCTCGAATCGGTACTGGGAGCTGTCATACGTGAGGTAGGTGTAGCCGAGATAGAACTTCCGCTGAGTAGACGATTTGGTCTTCTCGATCTGAAAGGCGCCGGGCATCGTGCTGTTGCCGGCGCCAAGCTTGCAGGTCGACATGACCACCAGGTTGTACGGGGTGCCCATCGTGGCCGCCCTGATGGAACTGGACCGGATCATGTCGCGCGAAGAGCTGTTGCACATGCCGACGCCTGGGTCCTGCAAGATGCCGGAGTCGACGTTGGGGTAGCCGGATGCCGCCCAGTAGTTATCGCCATGGGTATGCGCATAGACGGCGTAGTCGTAGAAGACGTGGTTGAGGAAGGCCGATCTCGTGAACGACGCTCCCAAAGCGCCCGAGACGTTGTACCCGAGCAGCGCCAGCTGGCTCTGAGCCAGCGAATACATGGCCTGCGGGTACGTGTCGTTGAAGCCCAGGCACGTCGACTTGAAGGCGTCTGAGTTGGACCATACGTCACCCATATGGGCGAATGCACCTTGCGCCGTCGCACCAAGCGTCGACACCGCAAGCAGAATGGAAACGAGCCATATTTGCGCTCGTTTCATAGAACCTCCTAGATGAGGCGGGCGGAACGAACCTGCGGCGGGAGGTGTGATGCGGGGTGCTCGTCCGGCCGACCACGGCTTGACGGCGCCCAACTAACTGTTAGCCCATGGCCCACGTCCCTCCTGGAATGCCCGCGCCGATGAGGTGCGGCTCCGATGTGGACTGCAACCGTCTCTCACCCTGGTCTACCTGGCGGTCTCAGCCCGTGACAACGCGACCCTATCCCAGTCCGCTTATCTGCGGCTTATCTGAGGGAACTCGAAGTCAGCGCGCAGCTCGGCCATCCGCGGAGGCGGCGGCCGGGTCCCCCAGCCCGTCGTGCTCCATCTTGGTGTAGTGGATCGGCCCCCGCCGAAACACCAAATCGGCCAGAGCGCGGGGTACGACCAGCAGCCAGAGGCTGTTGAAGAGCGAGACTCGCACGGTTCGGCGTGCCCGCTCGCCCCAGCCCAAGGGCCCACCGTCGCGCCCGCGCTCCCAGCGCAAGGCATCCCAGCCCAGCAGCGCGCTGACGCCCAGATATCCGGCCACGATGGAGACGAGGCCGCGACGCCTGCCGGTGACCGCCGCCGAGACTGCCGCGCCCGCAACGACGACCGGCACGGCCAATTGGCCGACGTACGCCACGAAATCAAGGCGGGCCGCGACCGACAGCCGGCCGCTGGTAATGACCGCCGGTCCATGTTCAAATGCACGGCGGAAGGCGCCTTCGGCCCATCGAAGCCGCTGACGCCAGAGGCGGTCGGCGGTCCTGACCGGTTCCTCCCAGACCTCCGCGTCAAGTGCCCAGGCAACGCGTTCGCCAGCCAGGGCTGCTATACGGCTCGAGAGGTCGATGTCCTCCGTTAGTGCTGCCGCACGCCAGCCACCCGCTGCCGCGAGCAACTCGCGGCGGATCATGATCCCGTTGCCACGGAACTCCGAGCAGCCACCCATCGCCCATCGGCCCCGGTTTAGCTCGCCGTCGAGAGTCTGTTCATCGGCCTGGGCCCCTGCCAACCAGCCCGACCCAGCGTCCAGGATTCTGCGGCGAGCGGTGACCGCTTTGGCCCCTGCGGCAAAGTAGCCCGCCGCATGTCGCAGGAACGACGGCTCCAGGCGCGCGTCGGCATCGACAACGACAACGACGTCTCCATTGCAAATATCCGGCTGCGCCGCCGTCAGCGCCGCTCCCTTGCCATCAGGAAGTCCGTCTCCGCGCCTCAAGACCACGCGCGTGATCTCGGCGATCCCGGCCTGACCGGCAGCGGCCCTAACGATCTCGGCCGTGCCGTCGGTGGAGCGGTCATCGACGACGATGAGTTCGAACTGTGGTTCGCCCTCGGCAGTTCGGTAGTCCTGACGGCTGACGTCGTCGACGAGCCGACGCACAACTAGTTCCTCGTCGCGGGCTCCGACAACGATGCTGAAGGTGGGCTTGCGATCTACACGGTCAAGGGCAGCTGCGGCGTCCTGGGGCGTGATCGGCGGTCGGCGAGAAGCCACGGCTACGGGCACGGCGCAACCCAGGGCCACGCCGGCGGTGATCAGCGGGACGACGCGACCGAATTTCCTGTGTTCGGCGAGGAGACCAACTGCCGTCCCGCCGATTAGGATGCCGAGGGCCGCGAGCCGCCATGTCCGGGGAGTCTCGGCTTGCGTCTCAGAGGACGCCCGAAACGCAATTGACTCCGCCTGGTCCGCGCCGTTCATCGAGGCGATTTGCCGTCCTTGCTGGCGCGTCCCGGGACCTTTCGTGTCTCCGGTGTCGACCCCGTCACCGCCGTGCCAAAGTGATGCGAGGCTACAGCGGCTGTGACCGGATCGATCGGTGCACCGCTCGGAGTCTGGGGTGCCCGAGCAGCCTCCCCTTGGCGGACTCCGCGGCTCGCGAGGCTGGCCACGCCCCACAACGAGACGATGACGCCCGCAACCAGGATCACGGGCTCTCGCCCGACGATGTCGGCGACCGTGCCCACAACGATGATCGGCGCAAGGCTTGAGATCGAGACGAGCATGTTCAGCACGCCGAAGACCCGGCCGCGTACGTCTTCAGGCAACTCCTCCTGCAGCTGCGTCTGCGCCGAGATGGCCACCAGGGCGTAGGCAGCACCTATGAGGAAGGCAATGCCCATGACCAGGGAGAGCAGCGACACGACCCGGCTGGCGTCGGCAAGCCCGGTGGAAGCTGCGCTCTCGCGCAGGAAGCGCGAGATCGGTCCAACCAACGAGAGCAGGACAAGCAGTACGCCCATGCTAATGATGCCGGCCTCGATCGTGCGGCGACGCGGCAGGTAGCGGCCGTAGGAGTTGAGGACCAGGATGCCCATCGCGATCCCGAGTCCAAGCGGCAGAACGATGAGCGCGAAATCCTTAGAGCCGAGACCTAGAGTGTTCTGGGCAAATTTCGGGCCCAGGACTCCGAGGATGCCGACAAGGGCTCCAGTGACGCCGAGATAGGAGAGAGACCAGCCGATATTGCGGTGGTCGCGGATGTATGCAATCCCCTCGCTGAATTGACTCACCATCGTCCGGACGGCCCTCTCCGCCTCGGCCACGGTCTGGCCGGCAGTCACGCCTTGGGCGCTGGAGGACGGAGAGGCCGGGAGGGTCCAGCAGAACACAGCGGCGACGAAGTAGAGCGCGGCGACTATCAAGATCAGCAGCTGGGCGCTGGCCAGAGCGACCACGAATGGACCGAGGACCGCGAAACCCAGCACAAAGGCCACGTTCGTCGTGAGAATGAAGAGGCCGTTGGCGGCGAGTAGCTGGTTCTTGGGAACCAGGAACGGGATCATCGACGCCTCGGCAGGCCCGAAGAATGTGGTCACTGTCGAGACGATGATCATCAACAGGTATACGACCAGCAGGTTGTTCCCACCGACGAAGAGCGCCAGAAACGCGAAACCGCGCAGGACGTTGGTGACGAGCAGCATGTGCCGCTTATCGACGCGGTCCACGAAGACGCCGGCAATCGCCGAAAAGATGATGGCCGGGAGGAGGAAACTCAGAAACAGGGCGCTGACGGCGCTGCTGGACGTGTACGCGGCGTTGATGATGATCGTCAGGCCGTAGATGACCATGTTGCCGCCGACCTGCGTCGACAGCTGGGCCAGCCAGAGCAACAGGAACGGCCGGTTGGCCAGGACGGCCATGCCGCCCGATTCGACTTCCAACTCCTTGGGCGAGATGCTCTCGTTCATCGATTGCCGCCGGCGCTCGTGCCCGAAGCATCGCGGGCGGCCGGCGCCACCGCCTGGCTCATTGCCAGGTCGCCACGCACCGTGAAGTCGATCAACCGCCGCTCCAGGTTCCGCCGCTCGAGCAACACGTGCCTGCCGCACGTGCGGCAGCGCAAGCCAATATCCGCGCCCAGCCTGTCGACGAGCCACTCCTGGCCGCCACATGGGTGAGCGCGACGCAGCCGCACGACATCGCCAAGGCGAAACTCGACGACCGACGACTGATTCGTGGGCACTATTCGAGCCCGCATCGATTGGAGGCGAAAGGGTCATACATAGCGGCCGCTCCAGACTATCAGAGGTGCGGCTGGGCGTTGCGACCTCGGGCGTGCATCATGACCGCTACGCCCAGCAGCACGACGCCGCCGAGGGCAAGCACGGCCGCAACCAGGAGACCGGCCTCGCCCGAGCCCTTACCGGATTGGCCCCCAGATCCTTGGCCCGAGGTCCCGGCGGTCGATCCGGCAGTCGGCTGAGTGGCGCCGGGGCCGCCCTGGGAGCCACCGCTCGTCGTCCAGCCCGGTGGAACCGGCCCCCCCGGCGCCGTTTGCGGCCCAAAAGTCTGAGACGAGGTGATGCCGTTGTCGGCCAGCCAACCTTTGTTGATCGCGGCCGTGTCAAGCCCGAAGGCCGCCATGAAGGCTTCGTCGTCGGACGTCCCGGTGCGATAGCTCTTCACGAGCATCTGGAATGGTGCCCGGCCGTACTTTCGAATCAGGTAATCGACGGCTGAAACCGACTCGGCGTAGGCGAGGAAGAACCGATCGGCCGTGGTTGGGAACTGGCCGGTGAGAGCCTGGAGCGGCATGAGCGTCTTGGACTTCGCGGCCTGCGAGACCAGTGATTTATCGCTGCTCCCAAAGCCCTCCGACAGATAGACGGCCAGGCCTTCGTTGAGCCAACGCGGCGGCGAGTGGTAGGGATTGGTGGTGCCGTCGTCGAAGACCACGTGCGTAAGTTCATGCGGCACTACCGTCCTGGCGTACCCGAGGTCGGCTGGCGCGATCAGGGCGAAGAGCGTCCTGGTGACCGTGTTCGCCTCGCCACCGACGTTCTCGCGCGTTCCCGGCCCGAGGGCGTCGTAGAAGGACTTCTGATCGGCGTAGACAAAGAAGTCGATCGGCGCCGTCTCGGTCACGCCCAGGAACTTGGCCGACTTGGAGATGCCGTTCTCCCCCATCGTCAAGGCCTGCTGGGCAAACGCGGCATCCCCCTCATACCAGTGAAGTGTGACAAACGTCCCGATTTTGGTCTGCCAGTTGAAGCGGTCATCCACATAAGTGACCTTGACCTCGGGACCCTGCTGGGTGGTGCCATCGGCGAAGACAACCTGGAAGCGGGCACTAACCTTCGTGTTCGGTTGGATCTGACCGGTCGACGTGTCGATTGTGTACTTCAGAGGAGCGCCCAGATTCTTGATCTTGATCACGGAAGGACCGATGTCGCCGGGCAGGGTCAGGACGATGTCCGCTTCGGTGAAAGACGCACTACTGACGAGCTGGGTGAATACGATTCCCTTGCCAAAGGTCGAGGTCGCGGTTGGCGTGCCGAAGCTGACCGAGTCGGCGCTGACTTGCCCGGCTAGCGCAAGCAGACCGATCAGGACGCTGACAAAGACAGCGCCGCCGCGACGAGCCACGGCGTGGCGACCGGTGATCATCACTTTGAACCCCATGCCAATCCGGCGTACCGGACAAGGCCCTGGCCATTGGGACTGGCCCCGAGAAGGCCCTTTGCAGCCAGCGCGTACCCGGCGCCGTAGTCCACCGGTATCACCGGCACCTGGTCCGCAACGACGGCCTGGGCCTGGTCAAAGGAACGCTGCGTCGCTGTCGCATCGGTGGCGGCGAGCGCGCCCTGAACGGTGGAGTCGAAGTCCGTCGACGACCAACGGCCGAAGTTGTTGGTGGTCCCGCTACCGAGCAGGAGGCCAAGGAAGTCATTGGCGCCCGGATAGTCGGCCACCCAGCCCATCTGCCAGATGGCCGGCGGATCAGAGAGGAGACGCGCGTTGTAGGTCGGCCAGTCCATGACCTGATAGCCGATATCGATCCCGAGATTGTCGTGGAGTTGCCTGACGATGGCCGCATCAAGAGCCGCTCCGGTCGTAGTCAGGGTCACCGTCGGGAAGCCCGCACCATTGGGGAATCCGGCCGACGCCAGCTCGGACCTGGCAGTGGCGAGATCGAATTTGGGGCCGTAGTCCGTCGTGCTGTGTCCCGGAACACCCGCCGGGACCATGCCCGTCGCCGACGACTCGAGCGGGTTGGACTGCAAGCTGACCAATCGCCGCCAGTCGATACCCATGGCGAAGGCCCGCCGCACGTGAACGTTGTTGAACGGTGCCTTGGTCGTGTTGAAGCCGTAGTACTCGACCGACGGCGACGGCTCCTTGCGAAGCGACGCGCCGAGAGTAGGGTCGTAGGCGATCCAGGCGGCGTCGTAGAGCGATATCGGCGTGTAGTCGAGGCGACCGGCCTCGAACTCGGCGACGGGACTCTTGCCACTGATGTCGCTCATCAAGTGGATAGTCGTTATGGCAGGTGCGCCGGCCCAATAGTGCGAATTGGCAGCCAGCGTCGTCTCGGTTGCGGTCAAACCGCTGACCACGTAGGCGCCACTTCCTACGAACGATCCCGCCTCCAGGACGCCCGGCTTGGAGTCGATGTCGGACGGGACAACGGCGAGGGTGGGGCTCGATGCGATGGAGGCGAAGTCTGCCGCGGGACTCAGCAGCGCGACCTCGACGTCGCCCGTTCCAACGGCCTTGATGCCGACCTCCGTCGCCTTGCCCTTGCCCTCACGATAGGCCCTGGCCCCAACCACGTCGTCGAGGAGCGAGGCAAGCTGACTCGGCGCCTTGGGGTTGAGCACGCGCGTCCAACTTGACACTACGTTTGCTGCCGTCAACGGGGCGCCGTTGGAGAAAGCCAGGTTGCTGCGCAGGTGGAAAACAACCTTCTTGCCACCGTCCTGCGTCTCCCAACTCGCGGCCAGGGCGGGCTGAATCTTCAACGAAGTGTCGATCGCGGTCAGCGATTCGAAAACCTGGGACACGACCTGGGCGCTGCCGGCATCCGACTGAGCCGCGGGGTCCAGCGACGCCGCCGACGCGCCGAGGATCGTGAGGCTGGTGCGGGCCGCCTCGGCTACTGCCGGGCGCCAGGCGGCGCCGACCGCCACAACGGCCACCATACTGATTGCCGCGAGAATCAAGGCCAGCCGCCTGGTCCATCCCGGCTGCCGCCCACCGGGTACCGGCTCCGGGGAGTAGAACATCACTGGCCGCACCGTCGAGGGTAGATCGCTGGTCGTGTCGGTCGTGGCATGGCGGGAGTATAAGAGGGTCTTAGTCGGGTCGCCCATGGGCCAGCGATGAGCGCGGTGGCCGGGTCGGGTATCCGCACGATGTCACCCCGCTTTGGGGCGAGGTCAGTCGACGGGGATGACCAGCAGCCACTTCCCGTCGCGGTCGGGATAGTGGCCCTCAGGCCGCTTCCAACCGATGTAATTCTTGGCCATGGCCTTCATGTCTCGAAAAGTGTCCGGCCCCAGAGTCTGGCCCCAGATGTCGCTGATGCGCGGATAGAACGGGTCCATGATGTAGGCGCCGGTGAGCTTGAAGCTGGTCGGGAAGAGGGCCGGATCGGCGTCCGCCTTGAAGCCCGTCATCACCCACGAATGGGCGCCCCCACCACGTCAACAGCCCCGCCGGCCGGGACGTGCGGCTTATGGCGGTTGCCGCGTCACGCATGGCCTGATCAAAGGTGGCGTCCACGACGAGCTGGTAGTTGCCGCCCCCCAGCTTAATCATCGTCAGAGCCCAACCGTCCGGGCCGAAGCCGCCGTTGTAGCTGTCCTGGCGCGTTGTCAGCGACACGAGCACGCCGGCAATCTGCTTCTGCCGGCCGGTCGTCAAATCCACGGTGGGACCGATGATGTTGAGCATGTTCTGGATGGCTCCGGCCGCGCAGTAATCGCGGTTCAGCTGTGAAACAAAGGTGCCGGGCCGGTACAAGTCCATCT
>CABDYO010000046.1_pt1 | contig 27444 bp, 31 predicted proteins | sample 3131971 | NCBI WGS metagenome assembly CABDYO01 (sample SAMEA5534338, study PRJEB31848) | metagenome | biome: tundra; feature: field; material: soil | place: USA | collected 2013-05 | depth 0.45 m | reverse complement strand
AGAGGCGGCTTGCCGTAGTGGTCGGCTACTCCGCCGCGAACCGCGCCTAGTCGGCCGCGAAGCCTGTGCCGCTACGCCGCGAATCCCCCTTGCGTGCAGGGGATGGCCGATCCTCGGCCGACCAGGACGCGGCGACCGGCAAGTCGGCCGGCGATCACGGCGCGACACCGGCACGTGGGTGGGTGCGATGCCCCGCGAACGCTGGGATTCGCGTCGACCAACGGCGGAGTAGAACACGGTGAGGAGATATAGGTCGTGACCGATGAGTTCCCGTCTCTCGGCTGGACAGTGCGTCCTCGTCGATGCAGGCCTTACCCTCGACGATCGCCCTTCGGTGCCTTCCGTGGCGGGTGCTCCGCCGCTACACGCCCTCGCTCCGCGTGGCTGCCTATCGTGTATCCCGGCCCTGCGGTTTCACGGCACCGGATGGTTCTGTCGGTCTGGTTGAGCACCCCGATGGTTCTGAGGTCTGGTTGCCTACACCCCGTTGCTACGGTCCCCTCCTTCTTTTGTTGTCACGACCTCGGTCTTGACTCCCTCCGCGTGTCGGGGCTTGTAGTAGCTCGGTAGTCATATCTCGTACGTCTTGCGCCTGCCCCGCTCGGGACCGCCGCGCCCACCAGGCCGCTCCTACAGGATCAGCGCCCTGGTCGACTCGTGGCATTTCCCTACCTGGCGCGACCCCCGAACCCGGCTACCCGCTCCCGGCCGACCCCTGCCTCATCACGGCCGCACGTCACCCGGCACCCCGTCGCTTTGAGCGATGACCGCTGCCCTGTGCCCGATGCTCGCCCCCCGGCGCGCACCTACATCCAGAGAGGAGCTTCTATGTCCTGCGACCCGGCCACCGCTATGGTCGCGCCGGCCGACCCACGGCAGGTGCTCGTCACCGTGACCACCGTCCGGCTGACCGACAGCGGCGAGATCGAAGCCACCCGACAGCACGTCGCCGAGGGCGAGTTCGACCAAGCGGTGCTAGACGCACTGAAAGCTCGGCTGGAGCCGTGGGCGCTTGACCAGGTGCTCGGTCGTATCCGGGCGCGACGTCCCTCGCTCGGGGAACCCGTCGAATACGAGGGCTGGTTCAGTACCCGGCGGCAGCTACTGGTCGCCGTGGCACCCGCCAGCGAGACCGAGAGCACGTCCTGGAAGAAGAGATCGTTGAAGGGTCTGTTCCTCCCTGAGGCGGATCCTGCAGCAGCGGGTGCCACCGCAGCGTGAGCGCGGCATCACTCGCCTGCGCTCGCCCAGCTCCGGCTGGGAGCGGCGCGAGCGGGCGTCGTTGAAAGACGGCCAGGAACAGCCAGGCAGAGCATCCCGGCCGGGGGGGCTCTCACGAGGAAACCCATGACGCGCGCCAGCTAGGCGCGGCGCGCACGTCTACCGCTGCCCGGCCCCTGGGCGCGTCAACTCTTGACATCGACCATCAACACGAAAGACAAGGAGCCAGTAATGACCACGACAGTTGACATAGGAACGATCGACCCGACGGGCGCACCGGTCAAGGTGCTCCACGCGGAGCGGTCAAGCATTCGCGCCGCGTTGAGGATCGTGGACGGCAACGCGCCGGCATGCGTCAACCGGCATGTCCGCGAGCGGATTCACCGCGACCTTGGCGGCGAGTTGCAGATCGGCATGGTCAGCGCCGAGATCGCCGTGTACGCCTGACCGGTCCGGCACCCCTCCGCCCAGGCCCTACGGCCCTGGCCAGCAGCAGCCATCCAGCGGAGCCCCAGCACGGGGCTCTTCCCATTTAACGAGGAGGACGACAGCCATGACACCCGTTGACAGTGACGATCTGCGCGAGCTCGCCCACGAAGTTCTCGCGGACTGCAAGGAGCGCCTACAGAACGCGGTCGAGGCCGCCAACGGCGAGCAGCGCGCCGAGAAGCTCGCTCTCTCAAAGGGCGGGCTGCTCGACAGCCGCGGCCTGATGCTCTGAGAGACAGCCTCGAGCCGGCCCTGAGACCCGCCTGCGCCCGGTTCGCCGCGAGAAGGCGACCCGGGCCAAGAACCGGCCGTGAGCACCAACGCGGCCGGATGAAACCGCTCACGGCTCACACGCCACCGAAGTCGGCCGCCTGGGGAGCACCCCGGACGGTCGTCGAGAACCAACGCCCGCCTGAGCGCGGGAGAAAGGCCCTACCGATGCGCAAGCGCATTACACGCACGATCATCCTCTTGACCCTGCTGGGCGCAGTCAGCCAGCAGGACTTCAAGGCGCTGGTGGATCTCATCTCGTTCCCGTTGGGGATCTCGCTGTTCCTCCTCGCATCACTGGCGGTGCTGGCCGTGATGGCTTCACCGTTTGCCCTCGGCGCCGGACTGTGGCTGCTGTGGCACCGGCTACGCCACGGGCGGCTACCGGGATGGGTGCACACGCTCATCCCGGCGGCACTCAAACGCTCGGGGCGTCCGGGGGCATCGACCCGCAGGCGACCGTATCCCCGCGGCGGGGATCCCCGTGAGGAGCCGACCGTCGAGCTTCCCGTCCTCGCGGCCCCTGACGGTCGGGCAGAGGACCCCGCCGCGGCACCCGCCGCACGCCTCGCCGGCGAGATGGCGGGCGTCCATCTCGGCTAGCGCGCAGCAGCGCAGACCCCCACGCGCGCCACCCCAACAAGCCCGCACGGCTGCCGGGTCGGCGACGTGCGGGCGCCAACTCGAACCGGGGCACAGCGCCCTACGGCTCGACAAACCAACAGAAATCCACGGAGGAGAAAACCATGGACAAGCTCACCCGCACGCACCCCTCGCCCCTGATCCAGCCCGCACACGAGGACCGGCTGGAAGCCGAACAGGCCCGCGCCGAGCTGCTGGAAAGTCTCCCAGCGCGCTTGGAGCCCAGCGCCTTGGCAGCCGTCATGGAGCTACACGATCAAGGTAAGCCCTCAAAGACGATCGGCGGGCTTCTCACTCTGGACCCCCTCGTTGTCTGGATCGAAGTCCGCCGCGAGCTGACGCGCCGCGAGCAGCACCAGCGTGAGCATGGCGCGGCGGACACTCGCGAGGCTCGGAAAGAGCGTCTGGCGCTGCTGACGCGGCGGGAGATGAACCGCCTGGCGAAAGGCAGCCACATCCCCAACGAGCAGCTACGAGCGATCATGGACCGCGCGCTGCGGTGCCGTCCCGGCCTGAAGCTCACCGCGGTTCTGCGCGAGGCCGGGATCAAGGACAGCAGCCACGGCAAGCGGCTCCTCGGCTACATGCCCTACTCGGGCAGCGCCCGTCCGAGCGAGACGATCCCGCTCGAGCACGCAACACACCTCGTCAGGGCCCTCGGATGCTCCCCCGTGGACGTGGCCGGGCTATGACCGCGCGTACAGAGCACCACGCCTCGGAGACCGACGAGCAGGCAGACACCAGGCCGGTGGAGCTGAGCGTCACCTACCGGCAAAGCGACGGGCAGCTCCGCGGCGCCGTGATCGCCGTCGATCTGAACAGCCTCTGGTCGATCTATGACATCCCGGCGGGCGACGTTCACGCCCGCACGGGCCTGGTGGTGGAGCACCTCACGGGGGCGGGGGAACGGCTCGGCGCGGCGCTGGCGATGCTCGCCGAGTACGTCGCCGGGCAACTCGCTTTCCACAGCGGCGAGCGTGAACGCCACGCCCCGGCCAGCCCGCTTCCGCGCACTCCGCAGGAGGTCGATCTCGACGCGATCCGCCGCGACGTAGACCGGGCTCAGGCCGCCGCCGAAGGGGAGCGTGAGCGCGGCAGCGCCCCTGAGAACGCGGTGTGGCTTGCGCGGGTGATGGACCTCGCCGAGGAGCAGCGACGCGCCCTGGAAGCAGAGAGAGAGCCCCTCGCCGCATAACCCCGAGACACAAAGGGATGAGCCTGATGACACCACCAACAGCAACAGCAACCGCGGAGCGCCCGCGGGCCAGACGTCGCGGCGCCGGCGAGGAGCCGATGCTGGCGATCAGGATTCGCCTGCCCGACGGCAGGGAAGTAGAGCGCGATTATCCGGCGTCGCGGCACCGCGAGATTCACCTCGGTTTCCTGCACCGGGCCAGCAGAGGCTACGTCGAGCTCGCGGCGGGGCACCGCGATAGTGATGGCGAGCTGGCGATCTACACCCGCCGCCACCGCGACCACTTCCTTCCCGGCGGCGGGATCGCAGGACCGGATTGGCCTGCGCGTCTGAAGGCCCTTGCCGCACGCCACCACCAGCAAGGACAGGAGCTGTTCGTTGGCGTCGCGCCACGTAGCGAGCGGCGGGCTGGCAAGGAGTTCGTGCAGCACAGCGAATGGGCGTGGGTCGACGTCGACGAGCCCGGTCACGCCGGGCAAGTCGAACGGTTGCTCACAGGCAAGCCCGCGCATATCGAGATCGAGTCCGGTGGCTCGGAGCCAGGCGCGGGAGAGCCGCAGCGCAGGCACCTGTACTGGAGGGTCGCCCGGCCGCTGTACGCGCGGACGATCGCGTTGGGCGACGGGCGGGTGATTCGCAACCCGGCGGAGGTCCGTCAGCCGACCTCGGAGGCCGGTCGTACACGCCTGGTGGGCTACCGCGACGGGGACACCGGGGAGGTCATCACAGACCGCCGGCCGGTCCACTGGATCGAGCGGACCAACCGCCGGCTGATTCACGCGCTGGGCGTGCTGCACCGGGAAGGCGAGCGGGTTCACCTCGCTGACCGTCAGTGCGCGGAGCGAGCCCGAGTGCTGCGGCTCGCGGGGTCGGTGAACGGCAAGACGGGCCGCTATGCGCGGGTCGCACGCGTGGACTTGTGGCTAGGCGCGTACTCGCCTGACGTGCTCGTCGGGGACCTCTGCGATCCGCCGAGCGGGCAGACCGAGCGGCGTCGTGTTCCTCACCGTCTGCAGTACGACGCGTACAAGCTGATCCCGCCGGAGGTGTACTTCAAGCGGCTCGCCGGTATCGACCTGCCGGCGAGGGGGAACATCAACTGTCCCTCGCCCTCACACGAGGATCTCATCGCTTCGTGCAGCGTCGGGCGCTACGGCTGGCGCTGCCACGGCTGCGGTGCGGGATGGTCGATCGTGGACCTCGCCTCCGTCCTTCGGGGCGGTCCGACGGGGGACGAGCTCGCCGCGTCCCCCGAGGCGTTCAGCAAAGCCAAGCAGACCATGCGCCAGGCGATCGGTGAAGCCCTCTAGCCGCCCGGAAGGGCCGCCCGCGGCACTCCCCGCAACTACGGGGGCGCAGAGACCCCAACCCGTTTCACCCCACCCCGGGGCGCCGGACGGCGCCGCGGTCTATCCGAACCCGTCCGGGCAGGGCGGGGCGATCACTAACAGCACCCGAAATGAAAGCGAGAGAACGATGACCCGCAACCTCACAGCCGAGCACGCCGAGAGCCTCCTCGGGGAGGACGAGCACCCCGGTGGGGATACCCCCACCGTGCAATACCAGTGCAGCATGCAAGAGCTCGAGGAGGCCGGCTTCCACCAGGGGTTCTCGATCCGTCACATCGATGAGATGCCCGAACACGAGTCGGAGTTCATCCCCGGCCCCTCCGGTCAGCTGACCGGGATACGGGACTGCCTTGCGGCGCTGCACCGGGTGCCGCCCAAGCCGCTGCTGGAGCTGGTCGAGCTGCTCGACCTCGACTGGGCCAGCCCGCCGTGTGAGCGCTACATGCCACTCCCGTGACGCTCGCCAACCACAATCCTCATAGGGCGTGTCACACCCCTGCGGCGCAGGACGCCGAGCAGCTGCTCGTGCGGCTAGAGGGCCGCCGGGTGCTCGGCGTAGATGGCGAGGTTCTCGCCGAGCTCGGCCGGGATGACTGCTGGTACACGCCCGAAGGGATGCCGTGTGAGGGGCTCGCGATCCCGGCCGCGAGAGCCGCAGCTCACGTCCCACCAGCCGTCCGGACCGCGGCCCGGCGCGCGGCTGATGAGGCGTGGATGACCGGCGCCGTCCGGGCGATCGGTCATCTCTCAGAAACCCAGGCGCAGATCACCAGCGACGATGTTTGGGCGGCCCTCCAGATGCCGCCGCGCGAGAGCAGGATGATCGGCAACGCGCTCTCGCGCGCCAGCTCTCTCGGCCTTATCGAGCCGACAGGGGAGCACCGCCCCTCCCGGCGCACAGAGAACCACTCGCGCCCGGTGCGTGTCTGGCGCTCAGTGCGCTACGGCCAGCAGCACATCTGCTGAGCCCCAGCCGCACGCATCCGGGCGTCCCTTGCGACGCCCCCAGAGACGGTCGGCCCGCAGACGCGGGCCTGTGCGGGGGATCGCCGGTCGGCGTCCCCCGCCCACATCCGGGCAAATCCCCAAATCCCCGAACGAGAAAGTAGCCAAGAATGACGAACGTCATCTACCTGGCACGCGGACCGCTGTCCGCGACCGAGACGGTGCTCCTGCAAGCGATCGCTGCGGCGGGCACCGACCCCGAGACGCTCCCCGCTCTAACCGGACTAGCCGAGCAGGACCTTCAGGACGCTCTCGCGCAGCTCAGACGCCGAGGACTCATAGAACGCCGGGCGCCGCGGCTGCGTCGAAGCGGCCACGGGTCCTACCCCCCGGCCGGCCGGCTGGCACTCATCGACGGTCACGCCGCCGACAGCCACACCACACCACCCCTACCCGCGGCTTAACCGGGAGGCATCCGAATCAAGCAATCCGACAAGGAGAACAGATGTCAGATACAGACCGGTACCCGCCCGACACCGCCGACCGCCATGGCCTGCTGGCCCCGACCGGCGACGGCTTTCGCCTGCACCGTGGCGTGCTCGCCGACAGCCTCCACGCCGAAGGTGACACGGACGAGGGCTGCGGACTCCAACACTTCGGCGAGACCCCGGCCGAGCAGATCGCGGGCGCCGTCCAGCACGCAGAACTCGAGAAGGCACTGCACATCCCCGAGAGCGTGGATCTCGATGTTCTGAAGCTGCCGCCCGCCGCGAACGCCGTGATTCTCACGATCCGCGAGACATTCGAGGCAGCCACAGCGAAGTGCGAGAAGCGGAAGGCCGCCGGCCTTCCGACCGAGCGACAGATCGCGAGCTGGACCATCGAGCCGGGCTGGCTGTCCGACGGCGACGCCCCGACGTTTGGCGAGCTCTGCTCGACGCTGGAGGAGGTCTGCAACGTGGCGAACGGTCTGCTGCCGTCCCTGAAGGCGCTCGTCGACCGGGAGGAGCTGCTGATGGACCTCATCGCCGTTCCTCTCACCGTACTCACCTACAACGACCGCGCTCGCCTTGCCAGCTACCGCTCAAACGTCGAGGAGATCACCGAAGGCGACCCGGACCAGACCCGGAACGTGTGGCCGCTGCTTATCGAGGCCCTCGAACGCGGTGAGGCCAGCGACGAGTGGGACGGTGACAGGCAGCGTGCCTTTCACCTGCAGCTGGGCGGCGAGCCGCATCTCGCACGACAGCTCGCCGAGGCGCGCACCGTCCTGATCGACACGGGCAAGGTCGGAGCAGACGCGCTGCCTGACCCCGACGGTGGCTTCGAGGGCTATCTCGCCTGAACTATCCGGCGTCGCATCAAAGCACCGCACGCCGCCTGCGCTCGCTCGTCGAGCCGAGAAGGGCCGGGCGCGGCCGTTGCGGACGTTCAGACCACTCACAAGGAAGGAGAGCCCAGTGGCAAAACCGACACCGATCTACACGCTCTCACCAACAGGGCTGCTCGACCTCGGGGCGTACCGCATCACGCGGCACACCGGGGCGGAGGTTCAGAAGGTCCAGCCGCACGGCACGCCACGCAACGGGCTCATGGGCATGTGCTTCGTCCAGCACGCGCAGACAGGCGAGTTCATCGGCCAGGTCTGCGAAAGCTCCCTGAAGACCACCGGCCGCCGGCAGGTGCCGCGCGACCGCGCCAGGGAGGCACGCGAACGCCCTGCTGCCCGCCGCGAGCCGACCGCAGGGCCACACCGGTGACCGACACGCTCAGCCCGCGCCGACGCCCGTCCAATGCCGTCGATATCGGCGACGGCAATCGAGAACCGTGGATCTTCCACTACCCGCCACCGCCGTGCCGTCAACGAAAGGAGCGCCATGACTGCCGAGAAGACCACTGCCGTCCAGCGCAAGCGTGTCGAGGAACTGCAAGCCGAGAATGGTGGCCGGCGCCTCTACACCTATCCCGTCAAGGGAAAGGCGATCACAGACCAGTTCCGCCGCTATGTCACTCGCCAGGACGCCAGCTGCGTCGGCCGGGCGCTGTACGAGTTCCTGATGAACGTGTGCGGGTTCATCGCCGAGTACGGACTCGTCCCGCCAGACGGCGGGTTTCGCATCAAATGGGCGGAGCCGGCGGACCTGATCGAGGCGCTGCCAGGCGAATCCGGCTACAGCCCGGCACGCCGCGGCCACGCGCAACGGGTCTACGCCGACGGGCAAACCGACGCGGAGGTGCTCGACAGCCTCCTCAAGCTCGCGGCCGAGCATCACGCCGACTGCGCGCTCGGACGCAGTGACCGCGAGTTCAACCGCGACATCAGCCTGCTGATCAAACTCGCCGAGCCCCGTCAGTTCATGCTCGTGCCGCCGGGCTGGCGGCTCATCCCAACAAGCGACGCACCCCCGCACGCCGAGGCGCCACCCGGCAGCCTCGCCGAGCGTATCGGCGAGCTCGCCCTGCGCAACGGCCTGACCCTCGTCGCACCCCCAGCCGTGGACCCAGGCGGACAGGTCCGGCTGCTGTAGCGCGGCCTGACACGACCTCGGGCTGACCTCAGCACCACCGCCCACCCACGCGTGGGCGAACAGCAGTCAAACAGCGAAGGCCATCCGGCCTTCGGTGAGACCGGCCCGCTACCCGCGCAGGCCGGCGGGCCGGCGCACACCCATCCCCTCGCAAAAGGAGAGACAAATTGGGGAACGCCACCGACGCCGCCGGAAAGCGCGGCGCACTCACCGGGGGCGCGCTCACAGAGGAAGCCCTCGACTCCTCAAGCAGCGTGCTCCAGTCCGGCCGGCCCGGAACGGGCCAGCGCGGCCTACAGCAATATTTCACGCCGCCCGAGGCGGCCGAGTTCATCAAGGAGGTCATCGACCCCCTCGGCCGCTCACCCGTCCTGGACCCGACCGCCGGTAGCGGCGCACTGCTTGACCCCTGGCGTGAAGCTCTGCGCTTCGGGATCGAGCTCGACAGCGATTGGGTTCGCAAAGGCAAATACGAGTCGATCACCGGCGACCTACAGCGCGCGTTCCCGATGCTGCTCAAGCTCGGGGTCAAGTTCCCGCGAGTCGTCGCTAACCCGCCGTTCGGTCTCACATGGACCGACGGCGCCGGCTACCCGGAGAGCAGCACCGTCGCGACATGGCGCATGAGCCTCGCCCTACTCGAGGAGAACGGCGTCGGCGCGTTCATCTGCGGCCGCGACCGCTTCGACCGGGAAGTCCTGACCCGTGAAGACGCCGCCGGGGTGTTCGCGACCGTCAAGTGCGACGACCTCTTCGACGGGGTCCGGCTGGCGCACCTGATCGCGTTCTACCTGCACCCCGAGAACCTCGACGCAGAGTCAGCCGGCCCGCGTCTGACGGTGCAGTCCTCCAAGGACGCCCTCGACGACGAGTCACTGAAGGACGACATCAGGGAGGCACTGCACACGGCGAGCGCGTACGTCGCGCCGACTCGCTCCATCGGTCCGGTCTCGTCGTGGAGCCTCGTGGAGAAGGAACTCGCGCGCCGTCGCCGCGAGAAGGCGCGCGAACAGCCCACCTACGACGTCGAACTGCGGGGCCGCGATCGCCTCTCGGTCAAACCCTCGCCGTTCGTGCGCCAAGCACTCGCGAAGGCGAACCGGCTGAAACTCGTCGAAACGCTGCACAACCAGCCGGTCGGCCATTTCGCGCTCAACGCACTGGACTGGCGGCTACTCGGCACGCTCTCAGAGGAGTGTGAACTCACCGTCGCGCCCGCCGTCAAGGAAGCGGTGGAGAACGTCACCGCCGCCGCCGAGCGGGAGGTGATCCCGCTCTACGCGGTCCGGCCACAGATGCGCCTGGGCTACCTCACCGACCTGGACTCGATCCAGTGCACCAAAAGCGACCCCGAGCACGGCTTCACCGAGGGCGAGACCTACCCACTGAAGACCGACTCGCAAATCAACGTCACCAGCGGACGGAAGGTGACATACAACAAGAAGGGTGAGCCCGTCGTCCGCAAGTACGAGGAGGAAGCCAAGGTACTCCTCATCCAGATAGCCGACGAGGAGTTCTCCGAGTCCACCCAGGACATCGAATACATCCTCGAGCACTTCTCGGTCCCGAACGCGGGGGACATCGCAACCCGGTTTCCCGCCGAGGTCGAGCGCCAAAGACAGATCCTCGACCAGATCGCCGCCGACGGCAGCAACCCCGAGTTCGCATGGAAGAGGTTTCAGCGCGAGGACTTGGCCCGCGCGTTGACGAAGACCCGAGACGGCGGCGGGTTCATCCTCTCGTGGGAGCAGGGCGGCGGGAAGACCCTCGGGGCCGCAGGCTACGCTCTCGGGGCCGTCCGCAACGGGGCACGTGACCAGGTGCTGTTCCTGGTCCCCCAGGATCTCATTCCGCAATACCGCGCGGACATTTCCGAGAACCTCGGGATCGAGGTGGCGCACATCACCTCGCCAGCCCAGGTAAGGAAAGTAGCCCGACACCTGGCGGCCGGCGGGACCGGCTGGTACATCGTCCACTACGAGGTGCTCTCGCTGCTGGGCGTCAAGAATGACGCGCTCCCGGACTGCGAAGTCCCAATCCGCACCGCGGGGGGGAAACGCGTCTGGCTTGACTCCAGCGAATTCTGTCCCCGCTGCCACGCCTCACACGAGGACGGCTGGCAGAAGGACAGTCCCCTCGTCTGCTCGGCGACACACACCGAGGAGGTAGCCGGCGAGGAGCGCACCCGGACCTGCGGCTACGTCCACAAGCGGCTGAAGGTCAAAACCGCCGCGCACTACCTCGCCGGAGCGTTCGCGGACGGCGTCATCTGCATCGACGAGGGCACCCTGATCAAGGGCGACACCTCGCAGCGCAGCAAGGCGATCCGTGGGCTGCGCGCACGCAACCGGCTGCTCGCGACTGGCACACCCATCTCCAACTACGTCAACCAGATCTTCTGGCTGATGTGGTGGTGCCTCGGCGACTCAAGCCTGCGGTTCCCCTACAGCTACGAAGGGGGACTCGCAGCGTTCGAGGGCGACTTCTGTGTAGTCGAGTACACCTACGGGCGCACGGACTCCGACTCGGCGAACAAGCGCGAGAAGCGAAAGGTTCTCCCAAAGGTCACGAACGTCAGCCGGTTCTGGCGGCTCGTGGCCGCCGCGATGATCCGGCGTCGCAAGCCGGACTTCGGGGAGCCGATCGTCCCCTGCACGCTGAAGACGGTCAGCGTCCCGATGGGTGTCGCCCAGCACGAGCTCTACAAGCTCTGGCTGGACAAGGGACGGTTCGCGTGCTTCTTCGCCTGGAAGTTTCCCGGTCACGCGCTCGTGGAGAGCGGCCAGATCGAGCGGTTCGCCGCCGCGTGCGGACAGCTCACGAAGCTCGAGTACGCCACCACTGCGCCAGAGGCCGCGAGCGACCGGGAATGGCCCGGCGTCCTCGCCGTGGAGCACTCCAACTGGACGCCCAAGAGCATGAAGACGCTGGAGTTGATCCTCCAGCACGTCGAAGCGGGGGAGAAGATCCTCGTCGGCTCGGACCTGATCGACACCGGCCGCTGGCTGTGTGAGCGCCTGCGAGAAAAGGGCGTAAAAGCCGGGCACATCGTCGAGGAGCGAAACGGCAAGGCATCAACCGTCAGCCCCCGCAAGCGGTCGAAGGTGATGCGGGACTTCCGCCACGGCAGCCTGCAGGTGCTGCTGTGCGGGATACCGGCCATTCGCCTCGGGCACAACCTCGACACGGCGTCGGTCGTGATCGTGGACGGCCTCGTCTTCTCATATGAGATGTTCGACCAGTTCATTGCGAGGGCTCACCGGCTGTCCTCGAAAAGGCCGGTAACGGTGTACGTGATGATCACCAAGGGCTCTCTGGACGAGAAGAAGTGGGAGCTGCTGTGCCAGAAGGCCGAAGCCGCCGACCTCGCTCTGGACGGGCAACTCATGGACGAGCGTGAGGAGCCCATCTCTCTCGAGCAGGTGCTCAAGGACCTACAGGCCAGAGGCGTTCCGCTGACAGGCGAGGAGATAGCCGAGTCCGAGCTACAGGCGGCATGGGAGGGCCTGCCACACCTCACGCCGCTCGGGACGCTTCCGGGGCCCGTCGACGCATCGGACTACCAGGAAGTCAACGAGGGGCCAGCGACCCTCCCCCGGCGCTACAGGCCGCTCAAGCCCATCAAAGACAGCGAGCAGATGTCGCTGTTCACCTAAACCCACGGCGCACCCCCACCCCCACAAAAGGGGGTGGGGGGGACGTCGTCTACCTCAAACACGAAAGGCGAACGGCAATGTGTCACACGATCGAGGCGCCCGCCCGCAACCGGAGGCGCCGATGACACCCCAACACACCCAAGGCGGCGAGTATCGCGAGCGTCCGCTGCTCCTCGGCGGCGACTGGCAGCGCGGATCAAGCGGCCTGTACCTGCCCGCCCAAGGAGCAGCGCCGGTCCGGGGAGCCGCCCCTCACCGACCTCGTCGCGATCGACCTGTTCTGCGGCGCGGGCAGGTTCTCCCTCGGCTTCCACCAGTCCGGCTGGCACGTCACGGCGGCCGTCGAGTGGGACCCATCAGCAGCGATGTCCTACCTCTACAACCTCGGAAGCCCCGGCACGGTCCTGCACTTCATCGACGCCGACGCCGAGCGCCGATGGAACAAGGCGCTCGCCAACGAGGCGAAGCGAACGCGGGCAGCCAAGCTCCCCGGCTACGCACCCGGCCGAGGCTGGATCTCAGGCCAACCGGAGCAGAAGCCGGTCGAGCACTTCTACCTCGGCGACATTCGCCAGATCACCCCGACGCAGATCATGGAAGACCTGCACCTCCAGCGCGGCGAGGCGGGGTGCGTGTTCGGAGGCCCGCCGTGCCAGGGCTTTTCGATGGCCGGCAGTAGGGAGACGATGGACCCATGCAACAGTCTCGTGTTCGAGTTCATGCACTTCGTCGTCGCGGTCAAGCCGAAGGCGTTCGTGATGGAGAACGTGCCCGGCATGATGTCGATGGTGACCCCGGAGGGGGTGCCCGTCATCGACATGCTCGCCCGCATCGCCCAGGACGGGCACTTCATGACCGCCGACGCGTTCAAGCGCACGATGGCCGCCCAGGCTGACGGCATCGGGTTCCTGCGCAGCGACGCACAAGAAGACACCGCTGCCCGACGGACCCGAAGCACCCGGCCGGTGGCACCAGCCGCCCCGGCAGGCGAGCAACTGAACCTGCTCGCAGCCTGACCCCCAACGGCCAGGCAGCACGCCGGTCGCGGGAGCGCACGGCCCGATCCACCAAAACCTGCCTGAGCGACGCCAACGCCGGCGGCGCCCAGCACCAAAACAGGAGGCACCAAATGACCGACACGTATCGAGTGAACCCCGGCTACCGCTACTCCGGGGAGAGCATCGCGATCACACAGCAGATCAGCGAGGAACAGTTCCGGGCGATCGAGGACATCCTCTGTAGGCGTCCGCAGCGGTTCAAGGGCTGGGCCGAGCACTTCTGCTTCGACCCCGCCACCCCGGGATTGGCGGAGGCGCTCCGCGGCTACCTGCGGGAGCAGCGGATTGCGCACACCACCGAGCGCCTGGAAACCTTCGCGCTCGAGGACCCACAGTTCCACGCGACGAGGCGCACATGACCCGGACCGTCCCCTACACATGGAAGGTCGGCGTGGACAGCGCCTTCGGCTACCTCACCCGGCCAGACGGGACACATCTCGCAGAGTCCCGGCGCTTCCTGTCAGGCATCGGACTCGCCGTCAGCCTCGCAGATGGCCGGGCGCTACTCACCCCGGCCGACGCACAAAGCACATGGCAGCCGCTAAGCCCGGCCCGCGCCTGCGAGCTCGCCGAGATACCCGCCCCGGCCGTCGACGGAGCCGCCGAGACCGACCGGCGGCTTGACCCATTCCACGTCGAGCGTCACACAAACCCACTATTCCTCACGTTGGTCACGCTCGCGACCGAGCGGGCCCTGCCGTGCGGGCACGCGCTGCGCGCCTGGCTTGTTGGCGTATGGGACGGCACGTTCGACGGCCCGTACCTGGAAGCACCCGAGACATTCGCCGCGTGTGTGCTCGAGCGGATCACCATGACCGGCGCCGCACCGCACGACGCCGTGCTCAGCCAGATAGCCCAAGACGCGCTGCTGACCGGCGACGCGGCAGCACACAGCCGCATCGCAGCCGACTGCGGGTGGCAAGCCGTGATCGGCGAGATCCGGCCGCACGTCGCGCATTTCACGCGGCGGCTGGACCGCGACCGCGGCGCCCAGCAGACAGCTGACCGCGCCTGCAGCGACCAGCTGTCGCTCATCTAGCCCCGCGGGCCCGCCTGGCGGGCATCACCGGGCGTTCACATGAAAGGAGGGGTGATGGCTCGCTTCGAGTCGATTCACCTGTTCTCAGGAGGCGGCGGGGACCTGCAAGCAGTCGAGATGATCGGCGGCTACGGAGTCCTCGCAGCCAACCACTGGACGTGCGCCGTGGAGAACAGCGGCGCGAACTACCCCGACATAGACCACCTCATCGGCGACCTCGCGATCGCCGACCCACTCAAGCTACCCGCCGAGATACGGCAAGCGACCGTGCTCTGCGCCTCCCCGGAGTGCGACGGGTGGAGCCTGTCGCGCAACCACCAGGAGGAGATAAGCAGGCTCGGGCCGTTCGACCCCAAGCAAGGGATCGGCCGCTCCCGAGCCACCGTCTACTGCCCGATGAGGTTCGCCACGACACTGCCGAACCTCACCACGATCATCATGGAGCAGGTCGTTGACATGGTCCGCGAGGCGAAGGACTTCGCGCGCTACGTCGCGGAATGGGACGCCCTCGGATGGCGCGTCCAGGCAGTCTGCGCGAACAGCGCGATATGGGGCGCAGCGCCGCAGTCCCGGGACCGGCTGTATCTACTGCTCACCCGCAAGAGCGTCCCGGAGCCAGACACCGACTTCCGGCCGTTGTGCCGCTGCGTGCGGTGCGACGCGGACGTGTTCGGCATCCAAACGTGGAAGGAGAAGGCGCTCAAACGCGCCACCTCGGCGGGACCCGTGGGCAAGTACGGGCCACGGACCGGCCAGTATTACTACCGCTGCCCGACCTGCAGTCAACGTGCCGGGAAGACGGTCGTCGCCCCGTACATCATCCCGGCCGCCGCCGCGATCGAATGGCAGCTACGCGGCATGAGGATCGGCGACCGGCCCGAGCCGCTCGCGCCCGCCACGATGCGCCGCATCGAGACCGGGCTGCTCCGCCACCACGCCGAGCACTTGGCGCGGCTGTCCAGACTGAACGACCCGCGACGCGACGAGCCGGTCCCGGTCTGGATGCCATACCCGACGCAGACCGGCCGGCAGGACATGGGCCTCGTCGCGCCACCCGCAGATGCGATGCAGATCACGCTGCGCCAACACCTCGACGCCGCGCCGATCAGCGACCCGTGGAGAACGGTCTGCGGGTCCGGGAACCACCTCGGCGTCCTGCGCCCAGGCACCGACGGCCCGGCCGGAATACTCGTTCAGGCCGCGGGCCACACGTTCGAGCGGCCCGGCTACGCCCGTGCGTGGAGCCTCGAAGACCCCTCGCCTGTCATCAGCGGAACCCTCGACAAGGCGATCGTCGCGCCACCCACCAATGCCGGGCCGCCCGTTCACGGCGAGGCGTTCGCCGTCGCGAACTTCGGGACCAGCCGAGGCGGTCACGTCCGCGAGATCACCGAGCAGCCGATGGGAACGATCACAGGCGGCGGGCAATACGGCATCAGCCAACAGTCGGTACTCAGGCTCCCACGGGACGCGGTGATCGCCAGCTACTACGGCGGCTCGACCGTCACCGCTGACGCCTCCCGCGACCCGTTTAGGACACAGACCAGCGTCGACCGGCACTCACTCGTCGAACCGCCCAACGGCAACGGGATATCGACCCACCCCAAGCAGCACACGCCTGGGCCGATGGACGGCGAGTTGCCCTACCGAGTCGAGGACGCCGAGTTCCGAATGATCACCCCCGAGGAGTGCGCGCGAGTTATGGGGATTCACCAACGGCTGATCCCCAATCCGGACAACACCTACTCAGTCATCCCATACCGGCTGACGGGCAGCAAACGAGACCGGGTGCGACTCGCCGGCAACAGCCTCACCCCAGGGGTCGAGGCGGAACTCCTCGACCGCGCGCTCGTCGCTCAGGGCGTCTAACGCACACCTGCCGGCACACCACAATCCCGAAAAGCGGCACAAGTTGCTCGCACCCGTATCCACCCACAACCACGCGGACTGCACGTCGAGATCCGCGACGAATGCGAAGCGCACGCCGCCGCGGTGGCCGACCGCTCCGCAGAACCACAGAAGGCACCCCCAACACCTACCGACAGGAGGCCACCCATGCAACAGAACCCCGCACACGAGTCCGGCAACCCCGCTGCGCGCTTGCGTCGTCTGAAAGCGCTCGTCGCGCAACGCTAGACACCGATTGGGGTCAAGAGACCATTGAGGACGAGCTCGCCCAAGACCCCGACTCGCCCGAGGCAAGGTGCCCGCGCTTCGCCGGCATCGTCGAGGAGTCCGGGGATCAGGCGGTCATCGTCGCCGAGACCGAAGAGGAACTCGCCGAGGACATGGCCGCGCGTCTCACCAGCGAGATCCCGATCCGCCCGATCGAATTGATCGACCTCGACACCGACCAGCAATGGCTCGCCTTCTGCGAGGCGACCGTCCGATTCGCGTCAGCCGAGCCCGCCGCTCAACTCGCACCTGCCGGCCGCTGAACATACGAGCGCCCATCAGACCGACACGCGCCTGATCGCGCCCCTCCCTCGCGTGGGGTTCTCCCGCGGGAGGCCAGAAGGCCCACTCATAGCTCATAGCGCCGCACCGCCGAGCCAGCACCGCTCGGCTCAACACCGCCACTAGCAGCGCGCTCACGCGCGCAGAAAGGACACACCCAATGAGCACACTCCGAGCACCGGCCGCGACGGCTGGTCAAATCTCCATCACCCACACCAACGAGGACGGAACCCTCGTCCACGGAACAGAACGCGGCGACGGCTCCCGCGACGCGCTCAAGCTCGCACGCTTCCGCTGGTCACGGAACCTCGGCGCCTGGTTCATGCCGCAAAGCCGCGGCCGGGCCGCCAGACGTGAGCGAATCGACATGCTGGTCGCCGGCCTGCAGCGAGCCGGCTTCAAGGTCGAGCTTGACATCGAGCAGTACGACGCCGCACAGGCGTTCGCGGCTCTGCAGGCCGCCGGCGAGGAACGCGGCGAGCGGCTCGCCGAGCGCTCCGAGCGTGAGCGAGGCCGCGGCGACGCTCGATCGCAGGCTGCACACCAGGCAGTCGCGGGCATCCCCTTTGGTCAGCCGATCCTCGTCGGCCACCACTCAGAGCGCCACCACCGTGCAGCGATCGACCGGGCCGACCGGAACATGGCCGCAGCCGTGGACCATCACCGCAACGCGGACAATGCAGCGGAACGCTCCGAGGCCGCTCAGCGTCACGCGGCACGCCGCGAAAACCCCGTGGTGATGGGCCGCAAAGTGGAGCGCCTGGACGCCGAGGAGCGCTCTCTCAAGAGGATTCTCGCGACCGCGACCAGCGACTACGCCGACCGGATGCGCGAGAAGCTCGCCGTCGTTGAGGAGGAGCTCCGGTTCCTGCGCCAGGCGATCGAGGACAGCGGGGTGCGGCAGTACACACAGGCGGACTTTCAGAAAGGAGACCTGGCGCGCATCCGCGGACGCTGGCACGTCGTCGCCAAAGCGAACGCAAAGACCATCGCGGTAGAGACCGGATATTCGTGGACGGACAAGTACCCCTACCACGAGGTCACTGAGCAACGCAGCGCGGCTGACGCAGCACGCCACGCCGACGCCGCCTGAGCGGCACTCCACCAGTGCGACCCCGGGGTCCGCGAGCGCACCCCCGCCCTCGCGTGCCGCCCCCGGGCTGCGTGTGCGGGTGGACTCTCGCCTTCTTCGGTCGGCCGCAGCCCGCCGCCACACCAACCCAACAGACAGCACCGAAAGGAAAACCATGCGAACACAGCCAACGGGTCTCGGCGGCCCGGCGACACGCACGTTTCAGGGACTGGTCCAGCAATTCACCGACCCCGCCGAGTTCATCGCGCAGCTACGAGAAGATTGCGCGGAAGTACGACACGGGATAGTACGCACCACGAAGGAACAGATCTCGCCGGGCATCGGCCGATACGAGCACATGCACGTGCTCGCGGGCTACCTCGTCGACCTCGGCACCGGACGCCTGCGCAGGGTTGAGCTCGACTACCACTGCGGCACGCTGTGGGGGGTCGACCGCGACCGCGAGGCGCTCGATGGCGCCGCCGCCGCGCTCGCGACGATCAACGCCGCGGTCCGCCATTGCGGGCTCACGCGCCGCTCTGGACGCCTCGTAGTCAAGCAGGCGCCCGGCAAGGAGAGGAGGCCGCGCTGATGGACAACCCAACGCTGTCTTCAAGCCCCGACGGTGATCGCTCGTCGCGGATCAGGACCGATGTGTGCACCGTCGGAGGAGGTGAAATGAACCGCGATCTCATCACCGAGGCGGACGTGGTTCGCACCCTCGTGGAAGGCACCTACACCCTCCAAGCCCTCTACGAGGAGTGCCTGTCCGGCGCGGACATCGCGCGCAACGATGGCCTGCGCCCGCCAGACGCCGAGCATCCAACCGACCAGGTGTGGCGCCGTAGGCTACGGAGCGCCCTGCAGAGCGCCCGCGCCAGCGGCAACGCGAAACGGGTCGGCCGCAGCATGTGGGCGATCCGGGGACCGAGGGAGAAGCCCCGGCATCTCATTCTGATCGCGCCAGGAGGACTGCGGAAGGACATCGAACTGCACCTCGCTGACGCGGTACGGCTGCTTTCTGGTCTACAGGAGCCAGTGGACCTCGTGCTCTGTGACCCGCCCTACGCGCTGGGACGAGGCACTTCTGCCAGCAGCGCCGGGCGTACCTACCGGCGCGACCACAGCAAGGTAGTCGGAGGGTACGTCGACGTGCCCGCCGAGGAGTACGAGGAGTTCACCCGCCGATGGGTTGGGGCTGCCGCCGCCGCGCTCAGACCGGCGGGTCAGCTCGCCGCGATCACAGGTCCCCAGCAGGCGGCTCTTGTCCAGTTCGCCGCCGAAGACATCGGCCTTACATGGGTGTCGAGCATCGCGGCGTTCCGACAGTTCGCGCTCTACACAACCCGTCGTCCAGCGTGCTCGCATTGGACGATCACGGTCATGTGCGCCGGCCGACTGCAGGATCCCCGGCGGGTGTTCAATGCGCCGCGGGACCTGCCGAAGGCCCACTCCGGCGGGGACTACCCGTTGGACTGGTGGAGCGAGAACGGCCGCTCGGACCGGCCCGGCCGCCTACGGTATGACAACAGTCTCCCCGGGCGGCTGGTCGGAAGGATCATCGAGGCCTTCAGCAACCGCCGGGCGCTCGTGCTCGACCCATGTGTCGGCGGGGGCACCAGTGCCGTTCAGGCGCGAGCCCTGGACCGCCGGTTCATAGGCGGCGATGTGAACCCGGACGCGCTGCGGTTCACCGCCGCCCGGCTCCTGTGCGAGCACGCCTGGCGCGAAGAGGCCGAACCCTCGCTGTTCCCCGCTCGACTCGTCGCCTAACCGCACCGAGTAAGCCCCAAAACCGAAAGGAGGCCCGTGGCCACCGACACAAACGGCCAACCGCCGGCCCTGCCGTCGCCGCAAGAGAACGAACGGCTCGTGGTGGAAATAGCGCTCGGCGTGGTGCGGGGCACCGGTTAAACGCAGTCCACAAAGTTCGTCTGAACCTTTACATGCCCCGACCCCTGAAAGGAGTGTGAGCGGTGTCCCAGAACTCAAGCGAGTCTGCTTCTGAGCGCGATCAGGCGCCGGCATCCAGCAGGCGTCTGAACCTGGTTGAGGGCAACGCCGTCAACCCGTCTCGAAAGCCAGTCAAGGCGCTCAAAGAACTAAACCGTGAACAGCGCGTCGCGGTCACCTCAACAGACCCACAGGTCCTCGTGATGGCTGGCGCCGGGTGCGGCAAGACCCGCGTCCTGACCCACCGCGCCGGGTTCCTGCTGGAAGCCCGCGGCGTTCATCCAGAGTCGATACTCGCGCTCACGCTGACCAACAAGGCCGCCAGGGAGATGGTCAGTCGACTCCGCTGGCTGTGCGGGCCGGACGCCGAGCGGATCCACGCCGGGACGTTTCACTCGATGTGCGCACGGGTGCTGCGCAGTCACCCGAAGCTCGTCGGCCGCACCGGGCGCTTCAGTATCTATGACGAAGACGATGTGCAACGCGCAATCAGACGGCTACTGACTAAGCCGGAGGCGGCGCGCATCACACCAGTCTCGGTGCTGCGGGAGATCTCGGTGAACAAGAACCATGCCGTTCCGCTCAGCCGCTACGAGTCACTTGCGATCGACGACACGAGCCGGATCGTCGCCCGCGTCTGGCGCGAGTATGAGCTGGAGCTCAGACGTGGCGACGCGCTGGACTTCGACGACCTGCTGCTACGCACCGTAGAGCTCTTGAAGGGCAACCCGGACCTGTGCGCTGCCTACCAAGAGAAGTGGCCCAGCATTCTGGTAGACGAGTACCAGGACACAAACCCTACCCAGGCACGTCTGCTACGGCTGCTCGCCGGCCGCGCCGACCCGCAACGGAACCTGATGGCGGTTGGCGACGACAAGCAGGTGATCTATGGCTTTCGCCTGGCCGACGTCAGACTGATCCTGGGGTTCGAGGAGGAATACCCCGGCTCGACGGTCCTAACCCTGAAGCGCAACTACCGCAACTCCCCGCAGGTTCTTGCGGCCGCTAACGCCCTGATAGCTCACAACCTGTTGCAGCGTCCGATGACCCTCGAAGCGGACGAGAAGACCAAGGACGGCCCAGAGGTCGTGGTGCACTGCTCCACCACCGACACCGAAGAGGCCAGGTGGATCGCATTTCAGATCCAACGCGCGATCGAGCAGGGAATCCCCGAGCGGAACATCGCCGTCCTCGCACGCTGGGGAACGATCGTCGACCGGGTGGAGCACGCGCTGGCGGCAGCGGGAATCAGCTACCAGGTGATCGGCTCCCGCGGATTCTTCAAGCGCAAGGAGATACGCACAGCTCTCGCTCACCTTCGTCTGCTCTGCAACCCGCGCGACGAGGCGGCATTCGCGACGGCGCTTGGTATACGTCCCAAGGTCGGGACGGGCACGATCGCGAAGATCATCGCCTACGCCGACCGCAACCGTCTCACGCTGCTCGAGGCAGCGACCGCGATCGACCTGATAGGCGGCATTCCCAGCAGCCAGGCACGAGAGAACGTCACGAGGTTCGCCTACGACATGCTCACGTTCACCGGGCAGCTCACCGCCCGGTCGGTCAGTTCACTGGCGCGTGAGGTGATCCGGATGCCGCAAGGGGTCGCCGACACACTGGGCGAGGACGACGACGCCGAGCAGCGGTTCGAGCGGCTGGACGCGCTGGGCGACGCCGCCCGCACCTACGAACGCCAGACCGATGAGCCGACGCTCGCGGGATGGCTGGCGGACGTCATGCTCGCTGGCCGCGATGACCTCTCGGGCCGCGAGGGCGAGCGAGGCAGAGTCACCGTCGGAACGATCCACGCGGTCAAGGGACTGGAGTGGCCCAACGTCATCGGAGCGGGCTTTGAGGGACGCGTTATCCCGTCCTACCGCGCCAACACCCAAGAGCAGGTGGAAGAAGAGAGGCGCATGGCATACGTCCTGCTGACCCGCGCCGCCCGGATCCTCGTCCTCTCCTACGCACTCAGCCGCGAAGGCCGGCACTCCGGGCCCAGCCGCTTCATCTCAGAGGCCCTGGGCGCCACCAGCCAAGACAGCGCCGGGCAGCCGCAACCCGTGGACGCCACGGCGCCGGCGGGCGCCGCCGCGTAGCCGCCCGCAAAGCGCGGCGGCTCAACAAAGACGGCCACCCGCCCGCCTCGTGTCTTGCGTCCCGGGACGTGAAAGACCCAACCCAACTGAAGTGAAAGGACGCCACATGGCAGAACTACTGTTGCCCGCAGGATGCTACGAGGAGGCACTCCCGGACCTGCGCGCGCCGTACCAGCCCAATCAGATCCGGCCGCTCATCATCGCCGCACCGAAGAACGAGCAGGCGCCTTGCAAGATCGCCCTCTACACGATCGGCGAGACGCTGATGGACAGGTTCAATCTCGTCTGCGGCCCCAACTGGGAGCGCCCGAAGTTCACGATCGAGACCCACGAGGAAAGGGAGGAGCAGATAGACGATGCCAAGAAGAAGACCGTCCACTACTTCAAGATCACTTGCGCCCTCACTGTGTTCGGCAAGGAGCATGAGGACTTCGGGGAGGGAGGATCCGAGAACGCCGCGCTCGCCGAGTATGACGCGCGAGCCCAGGGGTATAAGCGGGCCGCCCGGTGGCACGGTCCCGGCCAGTGCCTGTATGTGTTCGGCGGAGAAGAAGTCATCATGTGGCGTGGCCCGGAGGCCGGCAAGCTCCGGGTCCCGAAGTCCGGTTCAGAACCTCATAGGCGTCCGTACTTCGACAAGCAGGGCCGCAAGGCGATCCGCGCCGAGTACGCGCGGTGGCTGAAAGAGGAGGGCGAAGCGCTCTTCGGCCCGCCGCTTGACCACCTGGAGATCGCGCGCACGATCAAGGCTCGTATGACGAGGCGCCCAGCCGCCATCTCCGCTCCGATCACGCAGAAGCCAGCCGTTGTGGAGCAGCCGCCGCCTGGCACACCCACTCCGCAGGAGCCTGGCCGTGAGGATCAGGGCTCCGACCGGACGCCAGTGGGGAAGCCTTCGGAGCGGGTGATCGGCGCGATGCCCGACGGGCCGGCGTCACCGGCGGCGATCCAGGCTGCCCAAAGCAGCAGCTACAGCGAGCTTGTGGCGAAGGCACTGACGAACCTCGCCGCAACCCAGGATCAGTCCGGGCCGCTCAGCGACGCGCAGGAGCGGGTGGTGCTCAACTGGCTGAACACGCTAGCGCGCTTGAAGGTGGCGGAGGCGACGGTGCTCGACGCTGTCGCCTTCGTGGCGAGAGAGTGCGACTGCCAGGAAGCGCGCCAGGCGAAGCTCGCAAAGTGGCTTTCCGCCAAGGCGCAAAGGGACGCCGCCTCCACGCCGGACACAGAGTTCGCCGCCCCCGAAACGCCCGTCACCGAGGGCGCACGACCGGCCTCATCGGACGCCTCGCGGCCGCATGAGCCCGAGAGCGCGGCGGCGGGGAGCACTCAGCAGGACGGGAGTGCTCAATCGGATACCGACGCGCAGGATCTCGCAACGGCCCGCGCCTATGTTCAGATCCATCGCTCGATGAATGCGGACGCCTACGACGACCGGGCCGTGACGCGGCTGGCCGCCTTGGCGGTAGGCGCCGGGCCGCGCGGACGCGTTGACTGGGCCAAGGTGCCCGCGGAGGTGCTCGAGATCATCCGCGAGCTCTTGGAGGCCGCGGCGTCGCTCGGATGGAGCACCGACACGCTCGACAAAGAAGTCATCAAGGCACACGAGAGGACCCAGCAGGGCACCTCCGCGGGACGGTTCGCCGCGTTCGCGAACCACCTGATGAACGCCGCGGAGACTCACGCCACCGAGGCGGCGTGAGCGCCCAGAAGCGCCTTTCGGGCGGGGGGAAACGCTCACCGTCATCGACAGAGACACGTGCCGCAATCATCTCTAATTACAGGACAAACCAAAGGAGCAAGAACAATGGCCGCAACCAATATCAACCGGATCGTCTTGACCGGAAACCTGACGGCTGATCCCGAGCTGCGCTCGCTGCCGAGCGGCATGTCGGTGTGCAGCCTGCGGATCGCGTGCAACACCCGTCGCAAGGACGCAGCCAGCGGTGAATGGGTCGACAAGCCCAACTATTTCAACGTCACCGTGTGGGGCGCGCAGGGCGAGAACGCCGCCCGCTACCTGGCCAAGGGACGCTCCGTCGCGATCGACGGACGCCTGGAGTGGCGCGAGTGGGAGACCCAGGACGGCACGAAGCGCCAAGCAGTCGACATCATCGCTGACTCGGTGCAGTTCCTCGGCTCACGCGGAGCTGGCAACGAGGGCGACGGCGGGGAACCGTCCGGCGCGGAGCAGGACTTCGTGCCCGTGCCGGTCGGCGTCGGCGCGAGCGGGCCCGCAACGGACGACGACATCCCGTTCTAGGCAGACGCCCACCCCTGGGACCGGACACCGAGAAGACCTCGGCGTCCGGTCCCGGCCACGACACGAAGGATGAACACGCATGGACATCATCTGCCCCCGCTGCCTTGAGCCCTGGGACTCGAACTACGTGCAGCACGAGATGACCCCAGACGAACGGCAAGACCTGCGGGCAGGCCGAGGCTGCAGCAGCGCTTGCCGCGCAAACCCACCGTCGGCCTCTGAGGACGCGGCTGCCGCGAGCGCCGTACTCGAACTCTGCGGCGAAGACCTGGATGGTGCCGCAGCCCTTATGGAGGACTTCGGGCTCAGCGACTAGCAACGCGAAAGACCCGGATGCTCCGCCCAGGCCTCCACACGACTGGAGGCCTGGGCCGGGGTGCCGCTTCGATGAGAGCGAGACTCCGGTTGGGGGGCCGCCGCTCGAGGACCAACCGGACGAGGCAGCCTTTTTTTGCGTGATGATTGCCAATCGGGTTGGCTCGCATCCGGCACCGAGGCGTTGTCGCTGCGCCTGCATGGTCCAGCCGCGTAAATGTGCGATCACGGGTGAAACTATGGGAAGCTGCCAAAACCGCGTGCTCGGAGCGGGTTGAGCCTCCCGGCTTCAGGCGATGGAGGGATGAGGAAGAGCCGTCTCGCGGGCGTAGCCTGCGGCAGAGCGTCAGGCCGCGTCAGCGGCCGCCGCGGCGGAGCCAGCCTCACGAGATGCTTCCTCACGAGCTTCCTTGCGCATCTCGATAGCCCGTCTCGCCCCCTGGGAGAGCAGCATCGCGCTTTCGGCCACTTCGCGGTTGACCTCCGGGGTCGTCTCGATGAGGCGATCCCCACACACGGTATGAGCACGATCGAGTCCCTGATATGGAGGGCGAACACCATTTTCCATGCGTTGAGAATACCTCATGTCGGATCCTTTCTCCCGCCTTCGATGCGCTCCGCCAACAGCCGCGCGAACGGCTCTACATCCCCGGCGTCCGACAGGAGGGCTCCCGTCACCGCATCGTCGTGGGCAATCATCTCCGCGTCATCAACGAATCTGACGTTTGGCAGACCGAATGACCACAACGCGGACGAGAGCGCGACAAAGCTCGTACGGTGATTCCCGTCAGCGAAGGGGTGTACACGCAGGATGCAGGCATACAAGGCGCCCGCGGCTCGCGTGCAGTCCATAAGCTCAGGCGCCGCCGAGTCGCTGAAGGCGTCTACGCATCGGTTGAACGAGACGCAGAGCACCTCGAGATCCCGGCGCAGAGTCTCGGGCGAGCTCCCCTCGAGCTGGCGCATCCCGCCAGCCGGCATCACCACGCCGAAGAACGCCCGCTCCCTACGGAAGCGCCCACCGTCTTGGGGGAACGGGCGGGCAGATCGCCCCGTGCCACCACCGAACGCGCTCCGGTTCCATCCGCAGCGGCTTGCGCCAAAAGGCCCTCTCCGCATCATCAAGAACACGTCCCATCTCGTCCCCGAGAACCTGCCACGTCTCCTGCGGCGACAGACGGCCCGCCCTGTAGAAGCGCGAGCCCTCATTGTCGCGATAACGCGGATGCCTTGACTCATCCATTCACCCAGAATGCCACCGGACGCGGACCCCACTGAGGCGGCTCGCCAAGGTCAGTGGGGGCCGCCGGCCCCCTTTTTTTGGCCGTCGCCTGCCAACCGCGTTGGATCGATATCGCTCGCCGAGCACCTCGCCATCATTGGACATGCCCTCCGGCATGATAAGCTGCTTGAGAGCATGGGAGTCATGTTGCAGATCAAGAATGTCCCGGAGGACGTTCATCGCGTGCTGAAGGCCCGCGCCGCGCTCGCCGGTCTGTCGCTCACCGAGTATGCGCGGAGCACGCTCGAGCAGGCGGCGCGGCGTCCCTCGCGCGAGGAACTGGTCGCCGAGCTCTCACGGATCGACCCGGTCGACGCTGGCGAGTCCGTCGAGGAGGCGCTCGCGCACATCCGCGACGACCTGGCATGACCGTCGTCGACGCAAGCGCGATCATCGACCTGCTTGCCCCGCCTGACCTCGCCCGCCGCGACTTCTTGATCGCACAGCTACCCGAGCCCGGCGAGCCGTGGCTGGCACCGGACATCCTTCCGTTCGAGGTCTTCTCAGTCGTCCGCCGCCACCTGTTGCGCCGAGTGCTCGCCAGCAACCTGGCAGCGGCCGCGCTGAGGCGACTGCTGGCGCTCCCGATCGAGTTCGTGCCCACTCCAAGCCTGCTGGACGCGGCATGGCCGCTGCGAGACCGCTTCTCCGCTGGCGACTCCGTGTATGCCGCGCTCGCAATGCGGGCGGGCGAGCCGCTGCTGACGAGCGACATGCGGCTCGCTCGCGCCGCGGCTGACACCGGCATTGATGTTCGCAAGCCCGCGTAGCTGATGACGAGCGCACTCCACAGCCTTGGCGCGATTCCAGGAGCGGCAAGTCGCGGGGGGGAAGCCGCCCTCGAGCGCCGACATCAAGACAAGGGCCAGCACGGCAGGTCGTCGGGCGGGCGAGGAGCGACTGTGAGTCGGAGCAGCGATTGCGAGCAAACTCTGAACGGCTGCAAGTGGTGCGAGGAGCACCCGTACGACGTCTGCCGCGCGTGTGCACGGCTGGGCCGCTCAGCTATGCGCCTACTGGAGGCGGGCGGACTGACCGTCGAGCAGGTCGCGAGCAGGCTGGGGCTCGAGGTCCCCAGGATGCAGCGGTTGGTCGAGGAGGAGCGCCAGCGTCGTGACCTGGAGCAGTACAAGTGCGATCGGATCCCTGTCGAGCAGATCCAGGCCCTGTTTGCGCGCCGCCAGGAAGAGGACCCAAGCCTCACCAAGGCGCGCGTCGCGGGGCTCGCCGAATACAAGAGTCGTGTGGAGTTCTTGCGGATCATGGGCTTCGTGCGGACCGCTTCGTTCGTCCGAAAGGGCAAGCGCTATCCGGGCAAGTACCGCACCGAGATCAGCGTCGAGGCAGCCGGGCGAATCGTGCGCGCGATCGGCTACGCGCCACGCGAATTCGAGGATCTCTGAACCACTACCTCCGAAGATCGCGCCCGGGCAGCCGCTAGGAGAACGGGCCATCCCACCGGAAGCCTGGTGACTGACGCGTGGAGTCTCAACGGGTGCTGGAGCGACGGCGTGCCGTTTCGCTGACCAGCCACTACCGCGAGCAGGAGGGACTGTCAGTCAACGAGATCGCCCGTCGGCTCGGGCGCACACCGGCGACGGTTCGCGCCTA